>Ga0129333_10000517_pt1 | contig 31949 bp, 34 predicted proteins | sample CPB6_08_DNA_FD_94474 | JGI IMG/M metagenome (GOLD analysis project Ga0129333, IMG submission 94474) | Freshwater to marine salinity gradient microbial communities from Chesapeake Bay, USA - CPBay_Sum_0.6_0.8_DNA | ecosystem: Environmental > Aquatic > Marine > Coastal | place: USA: Chesapeake... | reverse complement strand
GTTGAACGCCACCTCCAAACAAACATTAACTGATCATGAAAATTGCTGTATTGCCGGGAGACGGCATAGGTGTCGAAATCGTGGCCGAGGCGTTGAAAGTCCTGCGGGCCCTTGATCTCAAGTTCGAAATGGAAACCGCTCCTGTAGGCGGCGCCGCCTACGAGCAGGCCGGCCACCCTTTGCCCGAGTCAACCCTGAATTTGGCCAAACAGGCCGACGCCATTCTGTTTGGTGCGGTGGGCGACTGGAAATACGACTCACTGGAGCGCCAATTCCGGCCCGAGCAGGCCATACTGGGTCTGCGCAAACATTTGGGCCTGTTCGCCAACTTCCGTCCGGCCATCTGTTATGAGCAGCTAGTGGGCGCCTCCAGCCTCAAACCTGAACTGATTGCCGGCCTCGACATCCTGATCGTGCGCGAACTGACCGGTGACATTTATTTTGGCCAGCCGCGTGGCCGCCGTATTGCCAGTGATGGCGCATTTGCCGGCGCCGAGGAAGCTTTCGACACCATGCGCTACACCCGCCCCGAGATTGAGCGCATCGCCCATGTGGCTTTCCTGGCCGCCCGCAAGCGCAGCAAGAAAGTCACCAGTGTTGACAAGGCCAATGTGCTGGAAACTTTCCAGTTCTGGAAAGACGTGGTGACCCAGGTGCACCAGGACTATCCCGATGTCGAACTGGAGCACATGTACGTGGACAACGCCGCTATGCAGCTCGTTCGTGCGCCCAAGAAGTTCGATGTGGTGGTGACTGGCAATATGTTTGGCGACATCCTGTCCGATGAGGCTTCGATGCTGACCGGATCGATTGGCATGTTGCCTTCTGCCAGCCTGAACAGTAAGAATCAAGGCCTGTACGAGCCCAGCCATGGCAGCGCACCCGACATTGCCGGCAAAGGTGTCGCCAATCCACTGGCGACTATCTTGAGTGCCGCCATGATGTTGCGCTTTAGCCTGAACCAGGAAGAGGCAGCCCAACGCATCGAGCGTGCAGTGCAAAACGTTTTGTCCCAAGGTCTGCGTACCCCTGATATCTGGAGCGAGGGGACTAAACAGGTTGGCACGGCCCAGATGGGAGATGCTGTGGTCAAGGCACTCTAAAACCCTCCTGAACATCACGAGGTGGTGGGCCAATAAGGACCACCCATCTATTACAATGCAGGTCATGTCTGCCTTCCGCCCGTTGCATTTGAACACCGTACTTGCCGTCCAGGCAAACGGGGCGGCTCGCGCAGTATTTTTCAAACCCACAACGATTAAAGCCTGATCCGGCTGAGGTTCGTCGTGTGCCCTTGCCGGCCAGACGAGCCGGACAAGCCTCAGGTCTGGCACTGTATTTGAATTTGAAAGGGCCCTGAGATGAGCAAGTTGGTAGGTCTGGTCGGCTGGCGTGGCATGGTTGGCTCTGTGCTGCTCGAGCGCATGGTGCAAGAAAAAGATTTCGACCTGATCGAGCCGGTCTTCTTTTCCACCTCCAACGCTGGCGGCAAAGCGCCAGCCATGGCCAAGAGCGAGAATTCCCTCAAGGACGCCAACCGCATTGAGGAACTGCAGAAGTGCGACATCATCATCACCTGCCAGGGTGGTGATTACACCAAGGAGGTGTACCCCAAGCTGCGGGCTACCGGCTGGAAGGGGCACTGGATTGACGCGGCCTCGACCCTGCGTATGGCCGATCAAGCCGTAATCATCCTCGACCCGGTCAACCGCCACGTGATTGACCAGGCGCTGGCCCAGGGTGGGCGTGACTGGATTGGTGGGAACTGCACTGTCAGCCTGATGCTGATGGCCATGGGCGGCCTGTTCCAGGCCAACTTGGTCGAGTGGGTCAGTGCCATGACCTACCAGGCAGCCTCGGGCGCGGGGGCGCAAAACATGCGTGAACTGCTGCAACAGATGGGGGCCCTGCACGACTCGGTCAAGCCAGAGTTGGCTGACCCCGCTTCGGCCATTCTGGAAATTGACCGCAAGGTCAGCGCGACCATGCGAAGCGACAGCTTTCCGACTCAGAATTTCCGTCACACCGCCCTGGCAGGCAGCCTGATTCCCTGGATTGACGTGCCTGTCGAGCATGGCCAGAGCAAGGAAGAATGGAAGGGCGGCGCAGAATGCAACAAGATTTTGGGCAACCCGGCCTTTCGTCAGCCCGGTAGCATTCCGATTGATGGCTTGTGCGTGCGTGTGGGTGCAATGCGTTGCCACTCGCAGGGACTGACCGTCAAGCTGAAAAAGGATGTGCCTTTGCAGGAAATCGAGTCGATTCTGGCGGGGGCTCATGCCTGGGCCAAGGTGATACCCAACCAGCGCGAGGCCACTGAACGCGAACTGACCCCTGCTGCAGTGACTGGCACTTTGGCAGTGCCGGTGGGCCGCTTGCACAAATTGGCCATGGGCCAGGACTATCTGGGTGCCTTCACTGTTGGCGACCAATTGCTGTGGGGTGCGGCCGAGCCCTTGCGGCGCATGCTGCGCATCTTGCTCCAAGCCGGTTAACTCCATTGCTGGCATGCGCAGATATTTGAGTTGTCAATTTGCTGTGACCATGGTCCTGGTTGGACTGATGGTGGTGGGCAGTGCCCCGGTGCATGCGCTCGCGCTGGGCCGCATCGATGTTCTATCTGCCCAGGGCGAGCCGCTGGAGGCCGAGATAGATCTGCCAGGCTTGACCGATCAGGATGCAGCCGCCATCAAGCCAGCGCTGGCTGCGCCTGCGACTTTTCGTGCGGCGGGATTGCTTTACCTGCAAGAACTGAACAATTTGCAGGTGACTCTTCAGAAAAGAGGGGGGCGCAGCGTTCTTTTGCTACAGGGTGAGCGTCCTATCAGCAGCACCTATGTCGACCTGATAGTGGAAGCCCACGTCTCCGACAATCGGGTCGTACGTGGCTATACCGTTCTGGTCCCGGCAACCCGCAAGCTGCAAACCTTGCCTCCACCTCTTGCCCCACAATTACAGCCTCAAACCCCGCAGCCGCCAGCAAGCGCGCCCATGATTGCGCCCGCCCCGACAATTTCACCGCCCTCACCACAGGCGGCGGGACCGGTGGCCCAGGTGGCACCTGCGCCTGCTGCGCCTGCAAGCAGCACTACCGGCCCTGCAGCCCAAGCTGCGCCCGCCAAACCTCCAGCTACTGCGGCTACTGCGGCCAAACGCTTGGTCGTCAAATCTGGGGATACCGCTGGCGCCATCGCCGAGTCGATCCGGCCCGCCCAGGTATCCCTGGATCAAATGCTGCTTGCCTTGCTCAACGCCAACCCGGATGCGTTCATCGATGCCAATGTCAACCGTATCAAGTCAGGCGCGGTGCTTGCCGTTCCAGATGTCCAGCAGGCTTTGAGCACTCCTGCCCAGCAGGCCAGCAACATGATCCGGGCACAGACCCAGGACTTCAATGAATACCGCCGCAAGCTGGCCCAAGGGACGGCGCAAATCCCCCCATCCGACAATGCACGAGCCAGCAGCGGAGACCTGCAAGCCCGTGTTGAAGAAAAGCGCACCACCCCAGTCCCGGACAAGCTCACACTGTCCAACGCTCAGGTCAAGGAAAAAAGCCAGGAAGATGATTTGGTTGTCAAAGGCAACCAGCAGGAAGACGAGCGTCAGGCCAGTGAATTAAGCAAAAACATTGATGCCCTGAAGAAACTCAGCGCTGAAATTGCCCAAAGCGGATTGCCCACCGGGGGGAGCCAGGAGCACGCCACCAAAGCACCTGATGTACTGCCCCAGCCTGAAGCCAATCGACCTTCCGCCCTCATCGACCGATTGGTGTCATCGCCTGCAGTGCTGATCGCCACCGGCCTGTTGGTGGTTTTATTGGCCAGCCTGGCCTTTTTTCAGGTTCAACGCCGCTCACTGGCCGAAGCTGGAAGCCTTGAAGATGTATTGCGCGAAAGCGTCTCGCCCAAGCAGCCAGACCCCTCTTCCGGACCGTCTCCCGTCACCGAGAACTCGGTGCCTCCCACCCCAGGTGCTGGCGAAAAGTTGTCACCCTCCGCAGACCTCCAGCCAACTCCGTTTGATCTGAGCACCATCAACCTGGATCTGGATACTCCACCCTCACGCCCCCCTGCTGATTTGGACGCGATGAGCGTGAAATTAGCCTTGGCTGAGGAATGCATGGCACTTGGCAATAAGGAGGGCGCACGCATCTTGTTGGAAGAGATGATGGCAGAGGCCCAGGGCGATTTGTACCTTCAGGCCAAAAAGCTTCAGCAGCAATTGGGATAGGCTAAAGATGCCGCACCCTTGCATAGCCCGTCCATGCGAGTCGCGCTAGGTCTGAGCTACAGCGGTCAGGCCTATGACGGCTGGCAAAGCCAACCCTCAGGTCGTACGGTTCAGGACCAGCTTGAAATGGCCCTGGGTAAATTTACCAATGCTGAGCGCATACCTACCCTGTGCGCTGGCCGGACCGATGCGGGCGTGCATGCCCTGATGCAGGTGGTGCATTTCGACACCCAGGTGGAACGCACACCGCATGCCTGGGTTCGTGGCACCAACAGTTATTTGCCCGAAGATATCTCCGTGCACTGGGCCCAGATCGTGCCAGGGCAGTTTCATTGCCGCGCCAGCGCCAGTTCTCGTCGCTATGCCTATGTGCTGCTCGAGTCCCCGGTGCGGCCTAGCCTGGAAGCACATCGCGCTGGCTGGGTTTTCCAGCCCATGGACCTGGGTCGGATGCAGCAGGCCATTCCATTTTTGCTCGGTGAGCGAGACTTTAGCTCTCTGCGCGCTTCGGCTTGTCAGGCCTTGTCACCGGTCAAGAATCTGATGCGAGTTGAAATTTCCCAACAAGGCGCATATTGGCGATTTGACTTCGAAGCCAACGCCTTCTTGCACCATATGATCCGTAACATCATGGGATGCTTGCTGGTCATCGGACAGGGAAAACAGCCCCCAGCCTGGATGGCCGAGGTCATCGCCGCTCGCAGCCGCGATGCAGCCGCGCCCACTTTTGCAGCAGATGGCTTGTATTTTTTGGGCCCACGCTACGATCTGCGCTGGGGCTTGCCTGAGCGTACGTCTGCGTATGATTGGCTACCCTGTGCGAGTACTGCCACCTCATGAACGCCCCCGCCTCCCAAACCGTATCGACTCAGACCCAGGACCTGGGCATCCAAAGCACTGCAAATCAACGAACCCGCGTGAAGATTTGCGGTCTGACCCGCGAGCAGGATGTCGAGGCTGCCGTGCTAGCTGGGGCAGATGCGATTGGCCTGGTCCTCTATGAACACAGCCCGCGCTTTGTGGCGATCGAAAAAGCTGCAGCGCTCGCCAATCGCCTTCCTCCCTTCGTCACACCCGTTCTCCTTTTTGTCAATGCCTCGGCCGAACAGGTCAGCAAGGCGATCGATCTGGTTCCTGGCGCCACCCTTCAGTTCCATGGCGATGAAACCCCCTCAGAGTGCCTGAAGCTGTCCCTGGGTCGTCCTTTTCTGCGTGCTGCGCGCATCCCGCCTGGTGAAGCCGGCAGGGGATTTGACCTCGTAAAATACGTCTCTGATTACTCTTCAGCCCAAGCCATTCTTCTGGATACCCTGACGGAAGGATTTGGTGGTGGCGGGAAAATATTCGAATGGTCACTTCTTCCACCAAGCGTCAACTCTCACCTCGTCTTAAGTGGTGGGCTCACGCCTGCAAACGTGAACGATGGCATCTTGCAGGTAAGGCCACGCTGTAAATCACTGGCCGTGGATGTAAGTAGTGGCGTCGAGGCTGTCAAAGGCATCAAAGACGCCGTCAAGATCAACCAGTTCATCGCGGCTGTACGGGCCGCTGATCAATCCCATGTTTGAATACCATCAACCCGATCCGAAGGGTCATTTCGGAATTTACGGCGGCAGCTTTATCAGCGAAACCTTGACCCAGGCGGTCAATGAACTCAAAGATGCTTACGCCAAGTACCAGCACGAACCTGAATTTTTGGCGGAGTTCAATGATGAACTGACGCACTTTGTTGGTCGCCCCTCACCGATCTACCACGCTGCACGCATGAGCCGGGAGCAGGGTGGTGCGCAGATCTTCCTCAAACGCGAAGATCTGAACCATACCGGTGCTCACAAAATCAACAACACCATCGGCCAGGCCATGCTGGCACGGCGCATGGGAAAGACGCGCATCATTGCCGAGACGGGCGCTGGTCAGCATGGCGTCGCCACTGCCACCATCTGTGCGCGCTATGGCCTGGAGTGTGTGGTCTACATGGGGATCGAGGATGTCAAACGGCAGAGCCCCAATGTCTATCGCATGAAGCTGCTGGGAGCCCGGGTGGTGCCGGTCGAGTCGGGCTCAAAAACACTCAAGGACGCGCTGAATGAGGCCATGCGCGACTGGGTGGCCAATGTGGACAACACCTTCTACATCATTGGCACTGTGGCTGGTCCTCATCCCTACCCGATGATGGTGCGTGACTTTCAAAGCGTGATTGGCAAGGAATGCCTGATACAGATGCCCGAAATGCTCGCGCGTGCGGGTTGCAAGAATCAGCAGCCTGATGCGGTGGTGGCCGCGGTGGGCGGTGGCAGCAATGCCATGGGAATTTTCCATCCTTATATTCAGCATGCACAGACCCGTCTGATTGGCGTGGAAGCAGCTGGCGAAGGGCTCGACAGCGGCAAGCACTCGGCATCGCTAGAACGCGGCAGCCCTGGTGTGTTGCATGGCAACCGCACCTATGTGCTGCAAAATGAGGATGGCCAGGTCACCGAAACGCACAGTATCAGCGCTGGTCTGGACTATCCCGGTGTCGGCCCCGAACACGCTTATCTCAAAGACATTGGCCGGGCCGAGTATGTGGGCATCACGGACCAGGAGGCATTGCAGGCGTTTCACTACACCTGCCGTACCGAGGGAATCATCCCGGCCCTGGAATCCAGCCACGCGATCGCCCATGCCATGAAACTTGCCAAGTCCATGCGAAGCGACCAATCTATCCTGATCAATCTGTCTGGCAGGGGCGACAAAGATATTGGCACAGTGGCTGATCTGAGTGGCGCCGACTTTTATTGTCGCCCCAGTTGCCAGGGCCAAGCTGTCAAGGGCGGAGTGGAACGAATGATCGAGATTAAAAAATGAGTCGTATCGCCACCACTTTTGCAAGTCTGCGCGCCCAGCAGCGCAAAGCGCTGATTCCCTTCGTCACCGCTGGTTTCCCGTATCCCGATATCACGCCAGAACTGATGCATGGCATGGTGTCTGCTGGCGCAGATGTGATTGAACTTGGGGTGCCCTTCTCCGATCCCAGCGCCGACGGCCCTGTGATACAGGCGGCTGGCGACAGGGCCTTGGCCGCTGGCGTTGGATTGCGACAGGTGCTCGACATGGTCCGAAGCTTCCGCAAGACCAACCAGAGTACACCGGTAGTGCTCATGGGATACGCCAATCCAATTGAACGCTATAACCAGCAGCATCCTGGACAGGCAAACAACCCATTTGTGGAAGATGCGGCAGTTGCCGGGGTGGATGGTGTGTTGGTGGTGGACTACCCACCTGAGGAATGCGCCGACTTTGCTGCCGCGCTCAAGCAGCATGGACTGGACCTGATCTTCCTTCTTGCCCCAACCTCGACCGATGAGCGCATGCAGCAGGTTGCCCAGGTGGCCAGCGGCTATGTTTATTACGTATCACTCAAAGGGGTGACTGGCGCTGGCACCCTGGATACTGCATCGGTGCAGGCTATGCTGCCCAGGATTCGACAGCATGTCCAGATCCCGGTGGGCGTGGGATTTGGCATTCGCGACGCTGCCAGTGCCAAGGCGATCGGTCAGGTAGCCGATGCGGTCGTGATCGGCAGCCGTATCATCCAGCTGATCGACCCTCTGGCACGCGACAAGGTGGTACCGGTAGCCGCTGATTTTCTGCGCGAAATTCGTGGCGCATTGGACGCATAATCAAGGCCTTGCACTCTGCTTCTCTGGGCAACCGAATCCAATCCTAGGACTTCCACCATGAGCTGGCTTGAAAAACTTCTTCCTCCCAAGATTCAGCACACCGACCCTGCAGATCGCCGTAGCGTCCCTGAAGGCTTATGGGTCAAATGCCCAAGCTGTGAGTCCGTCCTTTATAAAAATGACCTGGAGCAGAACCAGAATGTCTGCCCCAGTTGCAGCCACCACCATCGTATTGGTGCACGCGCCAGGCTGGATGCTTTTTTGGATGCCGAGGGGCGCTACGAGATCGGCCAGGAAGTGATCCCGGTCGATGCACTCAAATTCAAAGACAGCCGCAAATACCCTGAGCGCCTCAAGGAGGCCCTGGAAGATACTGGCGAGACCGATGCGCTGGTTGTGATGGGTGGCGCAGTGCACGGGATCAGTCTGGTAGCGGCTTGCTTCGAGTTCAATTTCATGGGTGGTTCCATGGGCTCAGTGGTAGGCGAGCGCTTTGCCAGAGGCGTGCAAACTGCCATCGATCAGAAAGTTCCCTTCATCTGCTTCACGGCCACTGGCGGTGCGCGCATGCAAGAAGGTCTGCTGTCGCTGATGCAGATGGCGAAAACCAATGCTGCGCTGACCCGCCTGGCGAAAAAGGGTTTGCCGTATGTCAGCGTGCTGACGGATCCGACCATGGGTGGCGTTAGTGCCGGTTTTGCCTTTTTAGGCGATTTGGTGATCGCCGAGCCCAAGGCCTTGATCGGTTTCGCCGGACCTCGGGTGATCGAGTCCACGGTACGGGTTAAATTGCCTGAAGGATTTCAGCGGGCAGAATTTCTACAGCAAAAAGGTGCGGTTGATTTTATCTGCGACCGTCGGGAATTGCGCAAGACCCTGGCGAGCGCCCTGGCAATGCTGCAGCGCCTGCCAGCCGATGCTGTGGATTGAATGGAGAGCTTGTCCTAGCTGAGTGCAGTGGTTTGCAGGCCACTCAGGACAATGGCGGCGACCTGTAGCAGCACCAGCAGCAGAAGCGGCGACAGGTCAATACCACCGATGGGCGGCAAGATTCGGCGAAAAGGGGCCAGCAACGGCACCACCAAGCGGCCAATGATGTCTGTCAGCTGATTGCGCGATTGCAGCCACGAGAGCACCGCATGGACGATCACGAGGCCGCTCAAGCCAGATATTGTGAGCCGAATCAGTCCGAAAAAAGACAGCCCCAATACCGCCCCATAGCTGAGGTTGGAACCCGACAAGATCCAGAGCAAGGTGTATTGGGCCAGTTCAATCAGAAATGCTGCTATCAGGCTAGCGGTATCCCACCATCCCAGTGCCGGCACCACGCGCCTGAGGGGTAACACCAGCCAGTCCGTCAGCGTGGTCAGAAAACGCCCCAAAGGGTTGTTGGAGCGTGCCGACAGAGAGATGCGCTGGTAATGCATGTACAGGCGCAGCAGGCAGGCCCCCCCAAGAATCCCCGCCAGGACCTCGAGCAAAAGAGATGAGATTTGGTACAGCATGAAATTCAGAAAACTACTTGGCGAATGATAGCGTCATTAAAATAGCATGTTTTAGTCCTCCCCACCACGCGGTACACCCGCCCCACCCTCTCATGGCTGAACAGAACACCCCCCCTGCCCCGCTGGATGAAAATCAGCTGATCGCTGAACGGCGTGAAAAGCTCAAAACCATCCGCCAGCAGCAAACCCAAGGCAAGGGCGCCGCTTTTCCCAACGACTTCAAGCCCGCAGACCGCTCAGCCGACCTGTTTGCTGCGCACGCCGGGCAAACCGCCGAGGGATTGCTTGAGCAGGCTTGCCTGGCCCGGGTAGCCGGTCGCATGATGCTCAAACGCGTGATGGGCAAGGCCAGCTTTGCCACCTTACAAGACAGCACAGGCCGCATTCAAATCTATGTCAAGGCCGAGGACATTGGTTTTGCCGCCTATGAAGAGTTCAAGCATTGGGATCTGGGCGATATCGTGGCCGCTGAGGGTCGGATGTTCAAGACCAAGACCGGCGAACTGTCAATCCACGCCCACAGCGTGCGCTTGCTCACCAAAAGCCTGCGTCCCATGCCTGACAAGTTTCATGGGGTGGCCGACCAGGAACTCAAGTACCGCCAGCGCTATGTCGATCTGATGGTCGATGAGGAGGCGCGGCAGCGCTTTGTCGCACGGAGCAAGGCGGTCAGCTCAATACGAGAATTCATGGTGTCGCACGGATTTCTGGAAGTGGAAACTCCCATGCTGCACCCGATTCCTGGTGGGGCCAATGCCCGACCCTTCATCACACACCACAATGCGCTGGATCAGCAGATGTTCCTGCGCATCGCGCCAGAGCTCTATTTGAAACGGCTGATCGTGGGGGGCTTTGAGCGGGTGTATGAGATCAACCGTAATTTTCGCAATGAAGGCATCTCGGTAAGGCATAACCCTGAGTTCACCATGATGGAGTTTTATGCAGCCTACTGGGATTACCAGGACCTCATGACCTTCACCGAAAGCCTGATCCGGCATGCTGCGATGCAGTCAGTGGGAACTCTAGGACTTAATTATGGCGGTCAATCGGTTGACCTGGCACCGCCCTTTGAGCGTCTCACCATCCGTGAGGCCATTCTCAAGCATTCGGACATTGGCCAGCGGGTGGACGAGTCCGAATGGCTGATCCATGCCCTGAAAAAACTAGGTCTGAGTGAAGAAAAGGACCGCCTGTCTGCTCGCACTTTGTCTGGACTGCAAGTGCTGTATTTTGAAGAAGTGGTCGAAGAAAAGCTTTGGCAGCCCACTTTCATTTGTGAACATCCAGTTGAAATCTCACCGCTGGCCAGGGCCAGCGACAAGCATCCGGAAGTGACCGAACGATTCGAGCTCTATATCACCGGGCGGGAAATTGCCAATGGATTCTCTGAACTCAATGACGCCGAAGAGCAGGCTTCACGATTTCACTCCCAGGTGTCCAACAAGGATGCCGGAGACGATGAGGCCATGTTCTTTGACCATGATTTTGTGCGTGCCCTGGAATACGGTATGCCGCCTACCGGAGGATGTGGGGTCGGTATTGATCGCCTGATGATGCTGCTGACGGACAGCGCCAGCATTCGGGATGTGATACTTTTCCCAGCCCTGCGCCGCGAGGGCTGAGCCCTCTGTGGACAGCCCCTGGGCGAACTGCTCAGGGTTCCGGCGTTCCGGTATCCAGCCGGCCCGCATTCAACTCTGCCCGGGCTGCACGCGCCAGAGATTGATAGCGCCGGCGAAAGTCCTGCAGGGTTTCGTCGTCCAACTCTTCCAGGTCAAGCAATACATTGTGGGCGCCCTGTGTCGCACGGATCAATTCATCCAGTTTGACTTGTATCGCTTCAGTATCGCGGTTCTGCGTATTCTGAATCAAAAAAACCATGAGAAAGGTGACGATGGTGGTGCCGGTATTGATGACAAGCTGCCAGGTATCACTGAATTGAAACAGGGGTCCGGTGACCAGCCAAATCAGGATCACGAGAAGCGCCAGAACAAACACCCGGGGTCGGCCGCAAAAATGTGCTGAAGACTTTGCGAAACGGGAGTACCAGGCAGTTGAGCTGATATGCATTGAACACCTCACATACTTTTTGCAAGCTCAGGGAATCAGGTCCATGGCCAGCATATATGCCGGGCTGACCATCAGATCATCCCAGTGGGTGGCCGAAAAGCTTGGAAGCAGGGCTGTTCGCCGCAGTTCGCTGGCCTCACTAGGAATCCAACGCTGTTTGATCTGGGCCTGTGTCACCCCTTCAATCAACTCGTCCAGCACAGCGCCACCATCCAACGATTGGTTGCACAGCAAAACCATATCACAGCCCGCATTCAGTGCAGCTATCGCGGCTTGAGCGTAACTGACCTCCCGTCCGTGGATCAGGCGCGCACCGGCCATACTCAGGTCATCACTGAAGACAGCACCCTGAAAACCTAAGCGCCCTCGCAAGATGTCATTGAGCCAGATGTCCGAGAAGCCCGCGGGTTTGTCATCAACCCTGGGGAACACGACATGCGCTGGCATCACACTACCCAGGGTAGTACTCAGCCAGTCATATGGCGCCGCATCCTGGGACAGAATGGCCTTGAGGCTGCGTCTGTCAACTGGAATAGCGGTATGAGAGTCATGCTTGACAAACCCATGTCCTGGGAAATGCTTGCCGCAATTGGACATGCCCGCCAGTAACAGACCATGCATCAAACTCTTGGCGAGCAAGGCAACCACGCGCGGGTCTGCAGCAAAGGCTCGATCCCCAATCACGCCACTGCGACCGTAGTCAAGATCAAGCACCGGTGTGAAACTCAAATCGACACCACAAGCACGCAACTCAGCCGCCAGCACAAACCCGCAGGCACTGGCGGCATTAGAGGCGGCCAATGGATCACGTAGCCAGAGTTCACCCAATGCCTGCATCGGTGGCAGAGGGGTGAAGCCATCGCTCTTGAAGCGTTGGACACGACCGCCCTCATGGTCAACGCAGATCAGCAGATCGGTGCGTATTTTCTTGATCTGACTGCAGAGATGGGTCAATTGCGCGCGGTCCTGCCAATTGCGGGCAAAAAGAATCAGGCCACCCACCAGGGGATGCCTGAGCCGAACTTGGTCTTCCTTGGACAGGCTGGTGCCAGCAATATCGATGATCAATGGGCTGTGCATAGTCAATTCTTCTCCACCACACAGAAACTGGCGGCATAGTCGGATTCATCCGTGACGCTGACATGCACTCTGAGATTACGCTCCTCAAACCAGTTTTTCAGAGCACCGTGCAACACAATGATCGGCTGGCCGCTGGGCAGCTTTGCGACTTCACAGGCGCGCCAGGTCATAGGCATGCGCATACCCAGACCAATGGCCTTGGAAAAGGCCTCCTTGGCGGAAAACCGCGTTGCCAGAAAACGTACACCTCGCTCAGGCCAGCGAGCACTGCGCTGCTGCCAGCTTGCATATTCGGCATCGCTCAGCACCTTGCGTACAAAGCGCTCACCATAGCGTTCCAGGCTGCTACGAATGCGCCGGATATCGCAAATATCGGTACCGATGCCGTAGATCAATTCAGAAGGCCTCGTCAATGCAGCGAAGGTAACTTGCCACGCAGGCCTGGTAGCCCATTTCCAGCGCGTCGGCAATCAGCGCATGGCCGATCGAAACCTCGTCCACGCCTGGAACATGACGCAGGAATTGGGTCAGGTTATCGCGGTTGAGGTCATGACCGGCGTTCACACCAAGCCCGGCCTCCTGCGCAGCCCTGGCCGCCGCCGCATAGCGCTGCAACTGGGCCTGCTGGCTGGCATGGCCCCAGGCAGCTGCGTAGGGTTCGGTATAGAGCTCGACCCGATCCGCGCCCGACTCCCGGGCCTGCGCCATCTGTTCGGGCACCGGGTCCATGAACAGGCTGACCCGAACACCGAGCGATTGGCACTCGGCGATCAGCCCTTTCAAAGCCTGGGCATCCTGGGGAAAGCTCCAACCATGGTCGCTGGTGAATTGCCCCTCGCTGTCTGGCACAAAGGTGGCCTGCTGAGGCCGAACCTGGCGAATGAACGTCATCAGATTATGGGAAGGATTGCCCTCGATATTGAATTCCCTCCCCGGCCAGTCCTGCATCAAGGTGGCAATGTCAAACACGTCCTGCGCACGAATATGCCGCTCATCGGGGCGCGGATGCACCGTGATGCCGTGGGCCCCCGCCTGCAGACATTGACTTGCAGCGCGGGTGACACTGGGTATGCCCAGGTGACGCGTATTGCGCACCAGCGCCACTTTATTGACATTGACAGAAAGTCTGGTTTTCATAAGTTCTGAATATCCAGCATCAGCTGCCGGGTGCGTAGGGCAGGAACACCACAATGGTAATGGAGCAAGGCCCGTAATTGAGGCTTGAGCTCATTGCCAATCAGGGCGCAGGCACGCATGACCGACCACAAAGGCGTGTCAGTTTGAAGGGCCTGCTGCACAGCCATCCACTGTGCACCGCTCAAGCGGGCTCGGTCGCCCTGGGCGCTGACGCGTAGACCGCCCTCAGGCACTAGGCAGTAATGGGCCTCCAGCTGCAGGGGAGCCAAGGTAAGTGTCTGAAGATCGAGCTGCGGCAAAAGCCCTATTTCGCGGAGCAAAAGCAATTCAAATGCCCTGAGTGCGGCCTGCATCATCTCGCCTTTTTCGCTGGCCAAGAGCTGAACCACTGCAGCGTAGAAATCAAAGAGCATGGGATGAGGATCATCACGCGCAGTGAGTTGCATCAGCAATTCGTTCAGGTAGTAGCCAGACAGCAAAGCCTCGCCAGTGGGCATGACATGCCCCCCCATCCATTCGGCACTCTTGAGGGTATGGACTTCCGTTTCGCCTGAATAGCTCAGGAGAAGGGGCTGCAAGGGAAGCAGGATAGGCCGGAAATGCGAGCTGGGACGCTTGGCACCCTTGGCAACCAGCGCAATACGGCCATGATGTCGGGTCAAGACTTCCACGATCAGGCTGCTTTCGCTCCAGTCATAACGATGCAGCACATAGGCCGGTTCATCACTGATACGCTTGCTGGCCATCGCTAGTGCCTAAGGACACAATGTCTGTACCCCACGCCGTTCAGGGGATTTTTCTGGCTCAATTTTCACCACCCGGGCTATTCATAGCCAAAGGCTCGAACTCGTGCCTCATCGTCGGCCCAGCCGGAGCGTACCTTCACCCAGAGCTCCAAAAAAACCTTGGCGTCCATCAGTTTTTCAAGCTCCATTCGCGCCTCGGTGCCAATCCGCTTGATACGCTCACCCTTGTCACCGATCACCATGGCTTTGTGCGTATCGCGCTCAACCACAATGGTGGCGCTGATGCGTATCAGTCGCTTTTGCGATTTTTTCAGCGGCGCTTCTTCCTCGAAATTTTCCACCACGACCGTGGAGGTGTAGGGTAGCTCGTCACCGGTCAGTCGAAAAAGCTTTTCGCGCACGATTTCGCTGGCCAGAAATTTCTCACTTCGGTCGGTCAATTCATCTGCCTCGTACCACCAAGGCTGCTGGGGAAGATATTTCTCACAAACTGCCAGCAAGTGCTCGATATCCCTGGAATTTTTCGCCGACAGGGGAAGCAGTTCTGCAAAGGAATGGAGGGTCTGCATTTTCTGCAGCCAAGGCGCGAGTTCGGCACGTTGTTTCACCGTGTCAAGCTTATTGGCGATCAGGAATACCGGGATGCCAGGACTGAGCAAATCCAGCACGCGTTGATCTGCTTGCCTGAACTGACCGGCCTCAACCACGAACAGCACCAGATCCACGTCGATGATCGCGCCCAACACCGTCTTGTTGAGTGAGCGGTTGAGGGCACTGGCATGGCGCGTCTGAAAACCTGGCGTATCAACCAGGACAAATTGACTGTTGCCACGGTTGCAGATGCCGGTGATTCGATGCCGGGTGGTTTGCGCCTTGCGCGAGGTGATGCTGATCTTCTGCCCAACCAGAGCGTTGAGCAAGGTGGACTTGCCAACATTGGGCTTGCCGACGATGGCCACCAGGCCACAACGACGCTCAGAGCTATCGGACTGCTTAGCGGGACTTGCCTCGGGGGCCGACATCATTCAGGCATCTTTCTGGCCGCCAGATTCAGTAGCATGGCGGCCGCAGCAGCTTGCTCACCCGCCCGCCGTGAATTGCCAATTCCTCGCTCGCTGAGCTGCAAGTCCAGCACCTCACACTCGACATCGAAGGTCTGACGATGCGCCTGCCCCAGCGTTCCAACCACCCGATAGACAGGTAATTGCATCTTGCGAGCTTGCAGCCATTCCTGCAATTCTGTCTTTGGATCCTTGGCGCTGGCCTGCATCTGGGGGTTGATTTCCAGCTTGCCAAAGAGATGCTGCACCAACTGCCTTGCCTTTTCATACCCTGCATCCAGGTAGACAGCACCGATGACCGCTTCCAGCGCGTCGGCCAGTATGGACGGCCGCTTTTGCCCACCCGAGCGGATTTCACCGTCGCCCAGACGCAGCAGGCCAGACAGCCCCAAATCAAGCGCGAGCTGGTGCAAGGTGTCCTGCTTGACCAGATTGGCCCGGATTCGTGAGAGGTCGCCCTCGGCCAGGGTGCCCAATCGCGCATAGAGCAGGTCTGCAACCGCAAGATTGAGGACCGAGTCACCCAGGAATTCCAGCCGCTCGTTGTGGTCAGCGCTAAAGCTTCGGTGGGTCAGCGCACGTTCCAACAAACTGGGCTGAGCGAACGACAGTTGCAGCCGTTCCTGCAGCAGTGCTAGATCGTCACCCACGCTATTTGGACCGGCCTGAATACTTGAGGGTCAGGTAAGCCGGTCCAAACAGGTGTATCTCGCGTTGGTAGGCAAAGCTGAGCACCGTATTGCCATTTTCCTGGCTGACAGTGAGGTCCTTGCCAGCAATCGAGTTGATGTCATCCACCGACCTGGCGCGGTCAAAGATGGCTCGTGCTTCCACAGGATTGCTCGCCAGCATCGCTTTATTGACTGCCTTCTGTACTGCCTGATACTCCATCACAGTGGGGGCGACCTGCATGCCCAGCACGGCAACGATGGCCAACACCGCGCCGACAAAGAGCAGGCCAACAAATGTGATGCCGCTCTGCTTGGATTGGGTCTGCATCATCCTGTGCTCCTACGATGGACTTTCCCTATTGAAACGAACCAATACGCTTGAGATTACCGAAGTTCATCCAGACAAAAAAGGCCTTGCCTACGATATTTTGATCGGGCACAAAACCCCAATAACGTGAATCCAGCGAATTATCACGATTGTCGCCCATCATGAAGTAGTGTCCCGCTGGGACTTTGCAGACCACACCTTCGATGCTGTAGCGGCATTGTTCTCGGTTCGGAAACTGTTCTGCGCCTGCAACAAATCCAGGGCGATCGTCATCGATCAGCAATCGGTGGGACACCTGACCGAGCTGTTCTTCAAACTGCTTTGAATAGCGCATGGCATCGCTATCAAAGAATTCAGGCACGGAAACCAGGGGAATCGCCTGGCCATTGATGCTCAACCGTTTATTCAGGTAGGCCACTTCATCGCCCGGCACGCCAACCACGCGTTTGATGTAGTCCAGGCTGGGTTTTGGTGGATAGCGGAACACCATCACATCGCCCCGCTGCACTGGCTGGCCTTCGGTCACCTTGATATTGAGCACCGGCAGGCGAATTCCATAATGAAACTTGTTGACCAAAATCAGGTCCCCGATGTGAAGCGTGGGGATCATGGAGCCTGAAGGAATCTTGAAGGGCTCAAACAGGAAAGAACGTAGCAGAAAGACAATCACAATGACCGGAAAGAGTCCAGCAGTCCAGTCCAGCCACCACGGCTGGGCCAACAGTTTTTCCCGGGAAACCTCGAAGTCCTTGTCTGCGCTGACTATGCCTAGCTTGTCGAGTTCCTGTTGTCTCTGGCGGTTCTGTTGTTCCAATTGCTCCACCGCGCGGCGCCGGCCAGGCAGAAAATAGAAACGCTCAGCCAGCCAATACAGGCCGGTGACCAGACTGGCCATGAACAGCAACAACGCAAAGTTGCCCTCGATTGCGCTGAAATACCAAGCCCCGATATAGCCAACAAATGAGGCCAGGATAAAAGCGGTGAGGACCTGCATCACTCCTCCACCTGCAGAATCGCCAGGAAGGCTTCCTGGGGAACCTCGACCGATCCAATCTGTTTCATGCGCTTCTTACCTGCTTTCTGCTTTTCCAATAGTTTTCGCTTGCGAGTGATGTCGCCGCCATAGCATTTTGCCAGTACGTTCTTGCGTAGCGCCTTGATGTTTTCACGTGCAATGATATTGGCGCCAATGGCAGCCTGAATGGCCACATCAAACTGCTGTCGGCTGATGATTTCTCTCATTTTGGCAGCCACTGCCCGGCCACGGTAGGCGGCCTGGCTTCGGTGCACGATGATGGACAGCGCATCGACTTTTTCGCCATTGAGCAGGATATCCACCTTCACCACATCGGATGGTCGATACTCCTTGAACGAGTAGTCCATCGATGCATAGCCGCGGCTGCTAGATTTGAGCTTGTCAAAGAAATCGAGCACGATCTCGCCCAATGGCAGCTCATAGGTCAGCATGACCTGGCGACCGTGGTAGGACATATTGATTTGCGTGCCCCGCTTCTGGTTGGCCAGGGTCATGACAGGCCCCACATATTCTTGGGGCATGTACAGATGGACCGTGACGATGGGCTCACGGATTTCCTGAATTTTGCTTTGTTCCGGCATCTTGGAGGGGTTTTCCACCATCACCAGCTCGCCATCCCCCTTGAGCACCTGATAGACCACGCTGGGCGCTGTGGTAATAAGGTCCTGGTCGAATTCGCGCTCCAAGCGCTCCTGCACGATTTCCATGTGCAGCAGCCCCAGAAAACCGCAACGAAAGCCAAAACCCAGGGCTTGGGACACCTCCGGCTCGAAATGAAGCGAGGCGTCATTGAGCTTGAGCTTTTCCAGGCTGTCGCGCAGGGCGTCGTATTGGTTGGCTTCCGTGGGATAGAGCCCGGCAAAGACCTGCGGCTGTATTTCCTTGAAGCCAGGCAGCGCGGCGCTGGCCGGGCCCATATTGTTGGGCAATTTTTTTTCCAGGGTCACGGTATCACCCACCTTGGCCGCCTGGAGTTCTTTGATGCCAGCAATGATGTAGCCCACTTCACCGGCCTCCAGCACGCCACGCGGTTGGTTGGCGGGCGTAAAAACGCCGAGCTGCCCGGCCTCATAGACCGCATGGGTGGCCATCAGCTTGATGCGCTCGCCTTTGAGCAAACGGCCATCGACAACCCTGACCAGCATCACCACCCCCACATAGCTGTCAAACCAGCTGTCGATGATCATGGCGCGCAGGGGCGCTTGTGGATTACCCCGTGGCATCGGCACCTTGGCCACAATAGCCTCGAGAATGTCCTCCACCCCCAGCCCCGTCTTGGCTGAACAGGGGATGGCCTCACTGGCATCGATGCCAATCACATCCTCGATTTCTTCCTTGGCGCGCTCCGGGTCGGCCTGAGGCAAATCCATTTTGTTGAGCACCGGCACGACCTCCACACCCAGGTCCAAGGCGGTGTAGCAGTTGGCCACTGTCTGCGCTTCTACGCCCTGAGAAGCATCCACCACCAGTAGCGCACCTTCGCAGGCGGAGAGCGAGCGCGAGACCTCGTAGGAAAAATCCACATGGCCAGGGGTGTCGATCAAATTCAGCTGGTAAACCTGACCATCTTTGGCCTGGTACTGAAGCGCTGCAGTCTGGGCCTTGATGGTTATCCCACGTTCCTTTTCGATGTCCATCGAATCGAGCACCTGCGCAGCCATCTCGCGCTCAGCGAGTCCGCCACAGCGTTGTATCAAGCGATCAGCCAGGGTGGATTTGCCGTGGTCGATATGGGCAATGATGGAGAAATTTCTGATGTGCTTCATCAACGGGAACACTTAAGTGGTTGAATTGACTTGATTCAGGCATGAAAAAAGGGCGCGTCGTGTTGTGACGCGCCCTGAACCAACAATCTTTGGCAACTGCGATAGTTGGAACTTCATTGTAGGTAAAAAGGCCCATCCGTATAGCCCCTCTTGTTGCGCCTAACCCTCGTTGCAGGTGTGCAACAGGTACCTTATCAACAGTTTATTCACAAAAATTGAAACGCTTGATAGAGCAACTTGTGCAGCAATTGTGGATGTGCAAGTTTCGAGGATTTTTATTTTCGGATTGTGAATTTTAACATCATTTTTATAACTAAAAATGTATAACAAACCATTTACAAAATACTTATTAGAATTTTAATAAAAATAAAGTTAGCACTTCCATACATTTTCAAAGCGACGGAATTCTTCAAAAAAATAAAAATATTTTTCGCAACAACCCCACTGGCCTGGCGAAAAACCCTAAAGCCTAGTTGGGGTTGGGGCGATCCCGAATGCGGCTTCAGCGCGCCGGGCGAATGACCGCGTACTGCGCCCACTCACCCCGGCGGAACAAGACATTGAGCGGTTTGCTCTTGTCGATGCGACCCAGAACCGCCTCGAAATCCCGCACGCTGGCGATCTCGATATTGGCCAGCGAGAGGATGACATCGCCTTCGCGCAAGCCCGCGCGTGCGGCGCTCTCCACAGCCGCGTCCACTCGAACGCCGCCGCGAAGCTTGAGTTCCTTTTTCTGTCCTTCGCTGAGTTCACTGACCGTCAGGCCGAAAGGCTGGGCGGCACTGGTGGCAGGCGGTTTTTCCTCACGCTCACGGCGTGAAGCGGTTTTTTCTGGCTCAACTTCGCCAATGGTGACCATCAGGTCTCGGGTGCTGCCCCGTCGAAAAACACTCAGGGTGCTGCGAGTTCCGGGCTTGATGCTGCCCACCAAACGGGGCAGGTCGGTGGATTTTTCGATGACCTTGCCGTCCACCCGCACGATGATGTCACCCGCCTCCACCCCCGCCTTTTCAGCCGGTGAGCCAACCTCCACCGAGCGCACCAGGGCGCCCTGAGGCATCCCCAGACCGATGGCCTCGGCCACCTCCTTGCTCACCTGGTCGATATGTACGCCAATTCGTCCTCGAGTCACTCTGCCGCTGCTGCGCAACTGCTGGCTAACCCGGATGGCTTCATCGATTGGAATGGCAAAGGAAATCCCCATATAGCCGCCGGAACGGGAATAAATCTGGCTATTGATGCCGACCACCTCGCCGCGCAGATTGATCAGCGGCCCGCCGGAATTCCCTGGATTGATAGCCACATCGGTCTGTATCAGCGGCAGATAGTCCCCGGTGTCACGCTGGCGGGCGCTGACAATTCCGGCAGTGACCGAATTTTCCAGTCCAAATGGCGATCCGATAGCCATCACCCATTCGCCCACCTTGAGCCGATTGACATCCCCGACCTTGACGGCGGGTAGCCCAGTGGCTTCAATCTTCACAACTGCCACGTCGGTACGCTTGTCAGCGCCAACAATGCGGGCCTTGAACTCCCGCTTGTCGACCAGGGTCACCACCACCTCATCGGCGCCATCGACCACATGGGCATTGGTCAGGATAAACCCGTCACTGCTGAGAACAAAACCAGAGCCTACGCCGCGGGGAACCTCCTCAGGTTGTGGTCGTCCCGGGCGCTGTCCTGGCTGTCTCGGCGCGTTGGGAACCGGGAAACCAAAGCGGCGCAGAAAATCCAGCATTTCCTGGTCCATATTCCCTTCGGGTCCGGTATTGGCGCGAGGCACGACTTTCTCGAGGGTGCGAATGTTCACCACGGATGGGCCAACCTGCTCGACCAGTTCAGTGAAATCGGGCAAGGCACGCGTCTGCGCATTGGCCATTGTTGGCAGGGAAGCTGGCAGCACCACCAAGCACAAGGCGCTCAGACAGCTTGCCAGGCGCACCTTCAGGAATAAATTCATGTACATCTTCAACCTTTCATTACCTAACTTGCGAATCGTCAATTTCTCTCCAGGCTGCGTGCAAAAGCCGCCAGGGTTGGCAGTGGCACCTCGCCCACAGCGGTCAGCCACCAAGCGCGGCTGGAGTCGCCCAGCCGCCGGGTCAGGGCCTGTGTCGCGCCCACTGCCTGCTGCCCCTCCTTCAGATGAAGGCGGGGATCGAAAGTTTCAAGAAACAGTGAAACTGATGCCAGGCCATCGGTAAAGACGCACTGCAGCACTGGTTCGGCACGAACCTCCGCCGCTAGCGTGCGACGATAACAGCCCGTCGCCTTGAACCCCTGGGCGGGTATGACGTAGTTCCAGCCCTCGGCTTCAAGAGAGGTTTTGGTCAGTATGGGCCGCTCGATTTTGTAGCCGCGTGTGTTGCCCATCATCCTGGCTATCTGGCGTTCGCTGACTGGGGCATCGATTTGCAATTCGGAGAATGCAGTCTGCTCCAGCACCTGACCATCCTCGGACATTGTCTGCAGCTTGACCACCAGGCCGGTCCTGCGTTCGCTCCAGATTCGATAGCCATAGCGCAGCCTGTCGCGCGGAAACAGATGCACCAGGTCGGTTTGCAGGCCTGCAACCCGATGGCCCTCTTCCAGCCGAATGCCATAGAAACGCTCCAGATCCGACTGCGAATTTTTGAGCAGGTGCGGAAACAAGGCCAGGGCCTCGCGGGTTTCCGCCACCACCGAGGAGGTCTGGGGCAAAAAGGTGAGCACTTCTGCACCACGACGGAATGTGGAACGCGGGACCCCGTTGAGTGAATCGACCCGCTCGATCTGCCGTGGGCCATCGCAGGCATGCCAGATGCGCGAGCTGACAAGCTGACTTGGGGAGGAGACAACAATGGTGCCAATGTAGTTATTCCGTTCCGAGGCCTCATGCATGCGTAGCAGCCAGGCCGACAGGCTGGGCTCCTGGACGATCGGCTGGGCAGAAGTTGGCAGGGCACAGCTCAGCCAAGCCAAACCCCCGAGCAGCAAGGTCCGAAAAGCACTCGCCAGCCATGCATGAATTTTGAGGGAGTGGCTGTTCATCGTGCAAGTGAGGCCATTAACGGTCGGCACGCTCCAGGGTTGCGTTGCGCAAAAAACCAACCGGTTTTTGCAAGGCCGAAGCCCCGGCAAGCTGTTGGTGGGCGGCCAGAAAATGGTCGAGCCTTGGATCACGAATCATGGTCGGCTGCTCGGTCAGCGCTGGTTCGGTTTGCACCACCAGCCCCGGGGCCTTGCCCGGCTCGGTCACAGCAGGCATCAATTGCCAGGCCAGGCTAGCCAACACGGCGAACGCGGTGATGCCGGCGACCAGGCGCCAATGGAAAAAATCCGAATTGGCCGCTGGCTTGCCCTGTGCATCCGACAATCTGACCAGCTGCTCAGATTCAGGGCCGGACCGAACCGGGTCTTCTGCGTCAAGTTGCTGTTGGAGCCGCTGCACAAGCGCGTTGCCTGCAAGGGCTTCATGCGCCAATTCGGGGGCTCGCATCACATCACCAGCAATATGACAGCAGCGCCAATAATCCAGGGCCTGCTCACTGGTATCCAGCAGGGCCAGCGCATGCTCAAGTTCCTGGCCGCTCAGTTCCCCGTCAGCCAATGCTGAAATCATTTCCCGAGCTTTGACATCCAATTCATCCATCCTGTTCTTCCTCCTGGCCCTCACCAGCGCTTGCCTGAGTGCTGCTCCAGTAAAGGTCGCAGCCTCGAGGAGATCGCTTCGCGTGCACGAAAAATTCTGGACCGCACTGTTCCAATTGGAGAATTCATGAGCGTGGCAATCTCTTCATAACTCAATCCCTCAATCTCTCGCAAGGTAACCGCCTGCCGCAAATCCTCTGGCAAGGCAGCCAGCCCCGCCTCCACGGCAGCAGCGATTTGACGTGCTGCCAAGACTGAATCTGGCGTCTCTTCGCTGATTGGTTCATTTTGATGACGAAAAGTTTCATCTTTTTCGTCATCATTTTCCTGGCTGACGAGCATCGTCAGCGGATCGCGCTTGCGCTCAAGCAGGAATTTTTTGGCAGTATTGATGGCAATCCGGTACAGCCAGGTATAGAAATGGGCATCACCACGGTATTGGTGCAAGGCCCGGTAGGCACGGAGAAAGGTTTCCTGCGCAATATCTTCCGCCAGGGCCTGGTCTCGCACCATGCGAGCAATCAGCCGCTCAATGCGTCGCTGGTACTTGAGAACCAAGACATCAAAGGCGCGCTTGTCACCGGCCAAGACACGCTCGACCAGTGGCGCGTCCGGGTTATCCCCCATTGGCGCTGGCTTGTGCGGTGAACTCATGGCGTCGTCTGCGGCCCAGCCAGTTCAACCGTTCGTGGCGCTGCAAAGACTGCGCGCCGCAAGCCCTCCCAGGAATCGGGCGACCAGTGGCGAGACACCCAGAGCCATCGCGCTGCGCCACGGTCTGGCTGGAATTCCAGCAACATGAAGCGCTGCCAATCCAGACGGACGGCGAGAAGACCTGAGCGTTCTACGTCGTCCGCCAGCCAGGACCAACAGCTACCGTCCCAACGCAGTCGTCCAGATGGCTGACGCATCCAATCCCAGCAGGCCAATAAGCAGGTCAAGACACCCATGGCCAAGGCACCCCATTGCGTCCAACCGATTTGCCCGACTTGATAAATCCAGAGTATGTCAGCCAGCAGGATCAGCAGGGCCGCGCCGGCAATCAGCCCACCCTGAAGGGCAGAACGCCCCACCGGAAAATTGACCGCTGGGGCGTTGTGCATGAGGAAGGATCAGGCGTTTCAGATACGCTTGAACACCAAGGTGCCGTTGGTACCACCAAAGCCGAAATTGTTCTTCAGGGCGACGTCAATTTTCATGTCGCGCGCGTTGTTGGCGCAGTAGTCAAGGTCGCACTCTGGGTCCTGCTGGTTCAGGTTGATGGTGGGTGGGCTTTTTTGGTGGTGCACGGACAGCACAGTAAAGACGCTTTCGATGCCACCGGCACCACCCAGAAGATGCCCGGTCATCGATTTGGTGGAATTGACCACAATTTTCTTGGCATGATCTCCCAGCGCAGCCTTGATCGCATTGCTTTCGTTGACATCACCCAAAGGGGTGGAAGTGCCGTGGGCATTGACAAAATTCACCTGATCAGGGTTGAGGCCAGCGTGGCGCATGGCCAGTAACATGGCACGCCGAGGACCGTCCATGTTGGGAGCGGTCATGTGGCCTGCGTCTGCACTCATGCCAAAGCCGCACAGTTCGGCATAGATCTTGGCACCGCGGGCCTTGGCATGCTCATACTCTTCGAGCACCATCACACCAGCACCCTCACCCAGTACAAAACCATCCCGGTCCTTGTCCCAGGGTCGAGAAGCGCTCTTGGGATCGTCGTTACGGGTGGACAGGGCCCGCATGGCAGCAAAACCACCAACACCCAGGGGTGACACAGTGGCCTCCGAGCCGCCTGCAATCATGACATCGGCATCGCCATATTCAATCAGGCGTCCTGCTTCACCGATATTGTGCAGCCCGGTCGTGCAGGCGGTGACAATGGCCAGATTGGGACCCTTGAAGCCAAAGCGCATCGAGACATGGCCGGAGATCATGTTGATGATCGAAGCGGGCACGAAAAAGGGGGAAATACGGCGAGGGCCGCGGTTGGTCAGTTCAGCATGGGTCTGCTCGATCAAGGGCAGGCCTCCGATGCCGGAGCCAATCATGCAGCCAATCCGTTCCGCTTGCTCTTCTCTCAGCGATTCGCCAGTAAGCAGACCAGCATCGCTGACAGCCTGTGCCGCAGCAGCAATACCGTAATGGATAAAGGTGTCCATGGTGCGGGCTTCTTTGGCACCAATGTAGGACTCCAGGTCAAAGTTTTTGACTTCTCCAGCAATCTTGCAGGAGAAGTTGGCAGCATCAAACTTGGTGATCAGGTCGATGCCCGATCTGCCGGCCAGCAAATTGTTCCAGGCGTCTGCCACAGTATTGCCGACCGGGCTGATGCAACCCAGGCCCGTGATGACAACGCGACGTGATGACATAGACTTAGAGGGGCTTGCGATGTTCAGGGGCGAATGCCATTGAAAGCATCTCGCGACAGCAATGCGCCCGGCTTGTGACAACGGCGCTGGCAGGCGCCGCTGGCACAAAGCGGATCAGGCTTTCTGGTGCGACTTGGCGTAGTCGATCGCGTTTTGCACCGTGGTGATCTTCTCGGCGTCCTCGTCCGGGATTTCGATGCCAAACTCGTCTTCCAGGGCCATCACCAGTTCAACCGTATCCAGGGAGTCGGCTCCCAGATCGGCCACAAATGACTTTTCACTGGTGACCTGGGCTTCTTCCACACCGAGTTGCTCGGCAATGATTTTCTTGACGCGTGCTTCGATATCGCTCATGGTTCCCTCAAAGGGTTATAGAAAGAACTGTGATTTTAGCCGTCTTGGCGAAACCACTCGCCCAGCCCAGCCTGCCGCACAGTTGGCCGGCAATGAACTACATCAACATACCGCCATTGACATGCAATTCCTGTCCCGTCACATACCCCGCCTGGGGTGATGCCAGGTAGGCCACGGCATGGGCAATATCAGCAGTCTTGCCCAGGTGTCCCAGGGGAATCTGGCTCAGCAAGGCCTTTTGCTGCTCTTGGGGCAGATGGGCAGTCATATCGGTCTCGATGAAACCGGGAGCCACACAATTGACAGTGATATTGCGGGTACCCAGTTCGCGCGCCAAAGCGCGTGTCATGCCAGCCACCCCCGCCTTGGCGGCAGCATAGTTGGCCTGGCCCGGATTGCCAGAAGCCCCCACCACCGAGGTGATATTGATGATGCGTCCGTAGCGTTGCTTCATCATGGGCCGGATGACCGCCCGACTAAGCCGAAAAACCGCCTTCAGGTTGGTGTCAAGCACCTCATCCCATTCGCTGTCCTTCATGCGCATGGCCAGATTGTCCCGGGTGATTCCAGCATTGTTGACCAAAATGTGCAGGGCTCCCATTTCCTTCAGGATGGTGTCAATGGCTTGTTCGCAGGCGGACGCATCGGTGACATTCAGACAGATGCCCTTGCATGCATTGAATGCGGAGAGCGATGCGCTGATCTTGGCCGCTCCCTCTTCCGAGGTGGCGGTGCCCACCACCTTGAGGCCACGATGGGCCAGCTCATGGGCAATCGCCGCCCCGATGCCGCGTGATGCGCCAGTGACCAGCGCCACCTGGCCATCGAATTTCACTTCGCTCATAAAATCTGCCCCCTGGTTTCGGAGAGTGTCGCCGGGTCGAACATGGCCAATCCGGTTAGTTCTGGGTCAATCCGCTTGACCATGCCAGCCAGCACCTTGCCCGGGCCACATTCCACGATATGGAGGATGCCGCGTTGCTTGATCGCACGGATGCATTCGACCCAGCGCACCGGCCCAAAGGCCTGACGATAGAGTGCATCGCGAATTCCCTGGGGGTCGGTTTGCACAGCCACGTCGATGTTATTGACCAGGGCAATACGCGGTGATGCCAGTTCCAGGCCTTGCAAGCGTTCACGCAGCTTTTCAGCAGCGGGTTTCATCAAACTGGAGTGAAACGGGGCAGAGACCGGCAATGGCAGTGCCCGCTTGGCACCCGCCGCTTTCAAAACCTCACAGGCCTTCTCCACTGCCAGCTTGGATCCGGCAATCACCGTCTGGGCTGGATCGTTGAAGTTAACCGCCTCCACCACCTCGCCTGCTGCATGCGCCAAAGAGCGGGTCACTTCTGCACAGGCTTCAATCACCTTGGAAGATTCCATTCCAAGAATGGCCGCCATCGCCCCTGCGCCCACCGGAACGGCTTCCTGCATGGCCTGCGCACGCAGTCGAACCAGGGGCGTCGCTTGGGACAGGCTCAACACCCCCGCTGCCACCAGAGCAGAATACTCCCCCAGCGAATGGCCGGCCACAGCAGCCGGCAGCGTCCCGGTTTCGGCCATCCAGGCCCGAAAAGTGGCAACTCCCGCCACCAGCATCACCGGTTGGGTATTGGTGGTCAATGCCAGCACTTCCTTGGGCCCTGCCTTGATCAGATTTGCCAGGTCTTCCCCCAATGCGTCCGATGCTTCCCGCAGGGTCTCAGTGACCTGGGGATGGTCACCCCAGGCATCGAGCATGCCCACCGACTGTGAGCCCTGACCGGGAAAGACAAATGCAAATGGTTTCATCGTGTATCGCTTGTTCTCAATGAAGGTTCAGGTGAAGCTGACTTGGCCACTAGAAATTAAGCAGCACGGCACCCCAGGTAAAGCCGCCTCCCACCCCTTCGAGCATGAGCAGATCGCCTGGCTTGATCTTGCCCGCGCGTACGCCCGCATCGAGGGCCAGCGGGATAGAGGCTGCCGACGTATTGCCATGCTGATCCACCGTGACCATCACTTTTTCCATGGGCAATTTGAGCTTTTTGGCAGTGCTTTGCATGATCCGGATATTGGCCTGGTGGGGAATCAACCAATCGATTTCAGCCTCCTGCCGCCCGGCCTTGGCCAACACCGCTCGGGCGGACTCTTCCAGCACACCCACTGCCAGCTTAAACACTGCCTGACCGTCCATTTTGAGCAAGGGGTCGCCTAGCACCCCGCCTTCGGCGACATGACCTGGGGTGCATAAGATGTCCACATAGCGGCCATCGGCGTGCAAATCAGTGGCCAAAATACCAGGCCGATCCGAGGCCTCCAGGACCACGGCGCCGGCTCCATCGCCAAACAGCACACAGGTGGTTCGATCCTTGAAATCAAGGATACGAGAAAACACCTCGGCCCCGACCACCAGCGCCTTGCTGGCGCTTGCATTCTGGATCATCGCGTCTGCAACCGACAGGGCATAGACAAAACCACTGCATACCGCCTGCACGTCAAAGGCCGGGCAACCATTGGCACCCAGCTTGTTTTGAAGGATGCAGGCAGTGGAGGGAAAGACCATGTCCGGAGTGGAGGTGGCCACGATGATCAGATCGATGTCCTCAGGCTTGAGACGAGCAGCCTCCAGGGCGCGCCGGCAAGCCTCAGCAGCCAGGTCGCTGCTGTTCACCCCAGCAGCAGCAAAGTGGCGAGCACGGATGCCGGTTCTTTCAACAATCCAATCGTCAGAGGTTTCAATCCCCTGGCCAGCCAGGCGAGCGACCATATCCGCATTGCTCAGGCGAGCTGGAGGTAAATAACTGCCCGTGCCGGTGATGCGTGAAAAACGTTGCATGGTGGTGGGGTTTTTTAGGGATGAGCGCCTCAAGCACGGTTCTCATCAGTGCCACCCGCAAACGTCAGCAGAGGGGCCGCATGGGTGACTCGTGCTTGGACACGTTCCAGCAAATGGTTTCGGGCAGCATCATACGCCCGGTTCAGAGCGTTCTCAAAAGCCAACTCGTCTGCTGAGCCATGGCTTTTGAAAACCAATCCTCGCAGACCCAAGAGCGCCGCGCCATTGTAGCGACGATGGTCTACCCGTTTTTTAAAAGATGTTAGCACAGGATAAGCACAAATAGCCGCAAATTTAGTGAAGATATTTCGAGAAAACTCTTGCTTCAGGAATCCGCCAATCATGGAAGCCAGGCCCTCCACCGCTTTGAGGGTTACATTTCCGACGAAACCATCGCAAACCACAATATCAGCGGTGCCTTTAAAAATGTCATTCCCCTCGACATTGCCCAAAAAATTCAAATCGCCAGAATTAGCAGCAGATCGCAACAATTCGCTAGCTTTTTTGATAACTTCATTACCTTTAATCACTTCTTCGCCAATATTGAGCAGGCCGACCGTCGGGTTTGGCTCATCGGTCAACACCGAAACCAGGGCCGAGCCCATGACTGCAAATTGAAGCAGGTGCACCGCGGAGCAGTCCACATTGGCCCCCAGATCCAATACGGTGGTCGCACCTCCCTGACTGTTGGGCATCTGGGTGGCAATGGCAGGACGGTCAATCCCGTCCATGGTTTTGAGCACATAGCGTGCGATGGCCATCAGGGCGCCTGTATTGCCAGCCGATACAGCGGCCTGCGCATGGCCTTGCTTGACCTGCTCGATGGCCACCCGCATCGAGGAATCCTTTTTTTTGCGCAGGGCGATTTCAATCGGGTCGTCCATACCCACCACTTCGCTGGCAGGCACGATGCGCGCGCGCGGATGATGTAGGACAGACAGAGCTTCAGGCAGCCCCACCAGAAGCAGGTGCGCCTGTTCATGATGCTGAAGAAAGCTCCGACATGCCGCAAGGGTGACGGCCGGACCATGGTCGCCTCCCATGCAGTCAACAGCGATGGTGATCATGAGCGACCCGTGGTTGAAGTCAAGGCGCGCAGTTTCAAAACAAAGGCCCGAGGCTACGGTTCAGGGTAGCGCATCGGGCCGGGGCAGTTTGAAGATCAGGCTTCAGACTTGGTCTTGAGGACCTTGCGCCCTCGGTAAAAACCATTGGGGCTGATATGGTGGCGCAAATGGGTCTCGCCGGTGGTGGGCTCCACCGCGATGCCCGGTACATTGAGCGCATTGTGCGAACGGTGCATGCCGCGTTTTGAGGGCGACTTCTTGTTTTGTTGAACGGCCATGATTGGCTCCTCGTAAACTGGCCTCAGTGACTGCCTGAGGCATGGGTTTCTTCAAAAATCGTCAGAAAGGGCGCAGATCGGTTGCGCACAGAACCTGCAATTATAGCCTAACTCCTTGATTTGACGAAGCTTTCAGGCCAGGCCCTTATTCGGTCTTGCCATTTTTGAAATCAGCCAGGACATCAAAAGGCCTGGGTCGGGCCTCCTGGGCCTGGTCAAAATCATCATCCTGGGTGACCAGCTTGACCGGAATGGGGCATACCTCGTGACGCGGCACCAAGGGCAGCGCCATCAGCAGTTCGTCCTCCACCAAAGCCTGGAGGTCAAAGCGGGTGCTTAGCACCAAAACGTCTTCCTCAGCCTGCTCATCCTCCAATTCGGCCTGGCACTCAGAAGAAACAAAGCGGAAATTGCGATCCACAGACAAATCCACATCCACCGGACTGAGGCAGCGCTGACAGATCAGGGGCAGACTGACTCTGGCCTGCAAGTGGATCCAGGCCTGGGCCTGAGCTCCAGATGAACTAGGCATGGACCCTTGTGCGCGCCAGCTTACCCTGCGGCCCTGCGCCTGCCCAGAGCATTCACCCAGCAACCTGGAGAAATCAGACAGCTGCAGCTCACCTGACAACAAGCCATCTGCGCGGGCAAAGGCGCCGACATCCAGGCGATCTGCAAGAAATTCCTTGGTCATGGCGGCAGTGTAAGAGAATCCAGGGTATGCGCATGCGCCAGACCCGAGTGCTCGTTCTTGGATCCAGTTCACCTTACAGGCGTGAACTGCTGGCACGACTGCGGCATCCTTTTGAAGTTGTGCTTCCCGAGGTCGATGAAACGCCGCTGGCGCACGAATCGCCACGCGAGCTCGCCAGCCGGCTCGCGCTGGCCAAGGCCAACGCGGTCGCGCAACGCCTGCCTGATAGAGTGATCATTGGGTCGGACCAGGTGGCCGAACTTGATGGCAGGCCCCTGGGAAAGCCCGGCTCGCACGAACAGGCGGTGGAGCAGTTGCACCGCATGCGGGGGCGCCGGGTTCTTTTTCATACTGCAGTGGCTGTGGTCTGCGCTGAAAGTGGTTTTTCTCAGATGGAAATCGCTGAGGTGCGTGTTCGTTTTCGGGACCTCACCAGCACCGAAATCGAGAATTACCTACAAGCCGAAAAGCCTTATGACTGCGCGGGCAGCGCCAAAAGCGAAGGCCTGGGTATCGCTTTGCTGGAGTCCATCGACAGCGACGATCCCACCGCCTTGATTGGCTTGCCTCTGATCCGTACTGCACGGCTGCTGCGAGCGGCCGGGGTGCCGCTTCTTGAGGCGAGCGGGGATCCAAATTGAGCCCGCCCCAAGGCAATCTTTACCTGGTGCCCGCCCCGCTGGATTTGGGATGCAGCACCCAGTCCAGCTTGGAGCAGGTCATGCCCCAGGCCACACTGGAGACAGCTCAGCGACTGCGCTACTGGATTTGCGAAAACGCCAAAAGCGCGCGCGCCTACCTCAAGCGCGTCAAACAGGCTTCTCCCAACAGCCCGCCTTTGCAGGAACTGCTGATTCAGCAACTGCCCCATGAGGTTCATAAAAAAGGCGACCATGCCGGAGGGTTCGACGCCAAGCCTCTGCTGGCTCCCGCCCTGGCCGGGCATGACATGGGCTTACTGAGTGAAGCGGGCATGCCGGCAGTAGCTGACCCTGGGGCCTCCGTGGTACGGGCCGCCCATGATCTGGGGCTGGCGGTGGTTCCTTTGGTGGGTCCTGTCTCTATCTTGCTGGCCCTGGCTGCCAGCGGGCTTTCCGGGCAAAGTTTCGCCTTTGTTGGCTACTTGCCCAAGGAGGCCGAGGCCCGCACTCAACGGATCCGAGAGTTGGAAGCGCTGGCTCTGCGGACTGGGCAGACCCAGCTCTTCATCGAAACGCCCTACCGCAATACGGTCCTGCTGCAATCACTCTTGCAGACACTACGCGCCGATACGCGCCTGAGCGTCGCCGTTGGGTTGACCTTGCCCGATGGAACCATTCGGAGTGAAAAAATTCAGACCTGGAGAAAAAACCCCTCGGTCGAGCAATCAGACGCACCAATGGTGTTTGCCCTGGGCCCTTGAGTCGTCCTTGAGTCGTCCTTGAGTCGTCCTTGAGTCGTCCTTGGGTCG
>Ga0129333_10000516_pt1 | contig 31992 bp, 63 predicted proteins | sample CPB6_08_DNA_FD_94474 | JGI IMG/M metagenome (GOLD analysis project Ga0129333, IMG submission 94474) | Freshwater to marine salinity gradient microbial communities from Chesapeake Bay, USA - CPBay_Sum_0.6_0.8_DNA | ecosystem: Environmental > Aquatic > Marine > Coastal | place: USA: Chesapeake... | reverse complement strand
ATTGAAATTGAATCACTTGAAAACGCTATTATTTCAGCGTATCTTCTATAAATGTTTTGGTCATGAAATTTTAAACTTACCATAGTTTTAATAAAGGTTTAAAGATTACCAGTAACTTTTAGTAATAAAAAAAACGCCTTTAAACTTTCGGGGTGCAGCCCTACTCATCTAAAGACGTTATAATAATTTCTCTTACTGTTCCTGCACGAACGTGTACAAATATAACAATTATTTATATAATTTATCAGTTAATCTAAAATTTTTACTTTTTTCAATCATTTCTTCTTCGGTCATGTAGCTTTCATCTTTATATCCAAGCTTTACTTTTTGGTTTACTTTACGCTCTTTTAGGATAATTTCTTTTGACTGCTCAAATGCTTTTGTAACTTTCATATTAAACCTCTTTCAATCATCCAACGGTCTAAACCTATAACGCAATCAAATATACTGTTAGCACGTTGCAATAGGCTCTTTGTCATTGCTTTTATATCTTCAGGGTCTTCCGATACATAGTAACCATTCTTTGAGCTTAGAATAGGTATAATAGAGTTCACTCTGTAATAGTTGACTATCTTTCTAAGCCTTGCTTCGTCAAACTTAAATGACAGCTTGTAAGTATTTCTTACACCTTCGACAATATCTCTTGCTTTAACCGGATTGTCTTTTGTTTTTCGACCAAAGTGTTTGATTAGGTCGTGAGCTAATTTGATTTCTTCTTGTGTTAATTCGCTCGTAAATTCTTCGTGTCCTAAAATCATAATCTTTTAAATAATTTGTTTTCTAATAATACGGTTGCTTTAAATTCATTCATTGAAATGTCGTCCTCTTTGCAGAACCTCCAATCAATCATTGCAAGCTTTTCAATTTCTTTTTTTAACTCTTTGTTAAACCCTTCCAAGGCATTCATTATCTTTTTTTCGGCTACCACTACATCTGCGTGCGTTCTGCGTTGGAATATCTCCTGTACCTTCATTTGAGTATAACCGCATAACCTATACCATACCATCCCTATATTTCGCCAATAAACAACTTCCGCTAATCGAGTTGATGAGTATAATGTTTCAGTGTCAATAGGGCAAACCTCCCAAAATGTGTTTATAGATTTTTTTTCTATTCCTAACTGTTGCTCAATCTTCTTAATCATAAAAACATATTTAATTGTGATGCGTGATTTTTTATTCGTTCTATTGCCTTATCAAAGTATTCCTTATCTAATTCGCAAGCTGTTAAGTCAAACCCATAATCGTGGCACGCTATCGCAATACTACCACTACCTAAATGTGTATCGAGTATTTTATCCCCTTGCTTTGCGTATTTGTCTAATATCCATTTGTAAAGTGCAACAGGCTTTTGTGTTGGGTGTATTCTATTTTGTTGGCTTGGGTGTTTATCAAATTTTTTAGCACTTGAATTAAAAGAAGTCCACGCTAATTCAAATTGTGCAAAAGTAACATCTTCAGAAAATCCTTTATCCCATAACAACCAACAAGAAGAAGGTTCTAAAAATTCAGTCATGTAATTACCTCCCCACACAATTTGATTTTTTGACACTCTTTTTAATTCTTTAAAATATTCTTTATTAGGTATTGAATCATCATTTCCTGCAAATTTATGATAATCGCTTTTTTTATCTCCTTTTCTTCTACCCATTGAAACATTTATATTTATCCCATAAGGCGGGTCAACTATTGCCAAATCAAAATAATTATCAGGATAACGAGCCATCAACTCCATATTGCACTCGTTTGTTATTGTTATTTTATCTGTTACTTTCATTCCGTCCAGTATTTTGGTTTTTCAAATAGTTTTGAGGCTTTCTTAAGCCTTTTATTTAAGTTTTGGGTATATTCTATCTCTCGCTCTATTTTATAGCATACAAACGCTATTATAGGCGAAATAAATAATAATGTAAAAAATAAAGTTTCCATAGGTTATTGGTTTAGTAATTGTAATGCGTTATTTATATCGTTTAAGCGTTTCTCCCGCTCTTTCTTTGCTTCGGGATATGTTTGTATGTCCCATTCATTTAAACACTTTAAAAGCAAAGTTTTTTCTTTCTCTAATATTTCAACTGCGTAACTCATAAATTTGATATTATATCTTTTCTAAATCCCATTATTGCGAGGGCGTGTTTCCAATCTTCGCCCGCTACCATTTGAGTATTTAAAATCAACTCATCTGTTAAAACTGATACGGGTAAATTGTTAGTGATTTCACTTAAGTATTCGTAATACTTTTCTGATTGTTGTTTAGCTGTTTCCATGTTTTAAATTTTAATGTGCGTTACCAAGTCGCACCCCTTGTTTTATTATTTAATAGTCCATCTATTTCCTAACTCACTATTTTGGCTTATAGATTCGATTGTTCTTAAATCTAAATTCATAACGTTTACCCATTCGCCAAATCTGTCAGTATAAGAATCTAAAATAACAAATTCTAAATCTACATTTGCCATGTCATTGTATACTGCGATAGTTCCAATTTTTAAATCTTTAAAAGTTTTCATTTTGTTTCGTTTTAATTATAGAACAAATATAGAACTTTATTTTTAATCAACAATACTTTTCAACAAAAAAAAATTATTTTATTTTAGGATATAAAAAAAGTAGGCTATTAACCTACTCTAAAACAATGTTTTTATAATTAAAATTCATTTACACAAAGTAACGTTGTTAATCCATTTCTTTCAAAACTTCCGATTGTTTGGTAATACTTTTCCATGTTATTACAGATAAAGCAACCAGCTGACCACTCGCCGATTTGTGTTTTTGTGACTTTTGACAAAACATTATAGTCCATACCGTGAAAGTTAATACCAAATAGACCTTTTATAGGTTTTCCTATTTCTTCACTTTTACCGTCTTTATCTCCATCTCTGAATACAATAATAGGATTAACCTGTCTTAACGCTCTCATACGTCCCATATGTAGTCCGTATTGCCACACGTCATGATACCATTCATCAGCTTTAACAACTGCTGCACCTACTTTATTGTATTTAAGAAAACCACCTTTTAAAACAGGTGTGCCAGGATTAGTTGACCCTGTTAGCATTGTAATGAATTTTTCATCTTCAAAAATATAATGCTTATCGTCTGGAGTGTTTTCAGCATCTTCATTTGATCTAACACTATAAATCCATTTGTTTTTAGGAAATCCTTTAAAACCATTAATTGTTTTAGCATGGTTTAGTAGTTCCGTATTTGTATAGTTCTTAACGTTGGTCATCGACTGTAAGTTGAGATAAAACACCAGCCACCGACCCAACAGCTACCATATAACCGCCTACTAATGTAAGCCCAAAAGGTGGTGCAACGAATATTGCTCCTAACCCTCCGATAACTATTCCTACTGATTGCACTTTTTTCCAAAAGTTTGGTGTTGGTGCATTCCATCTATTTTTTAAATTCTTCAAAACTTCCATCTGTAAATTTTATTAAATAATTACTTGAATCGTGCCAAATTGTGGCTACTATCTTACCATTTAGTTGTTGCCCTTCGTAGTATTTACGCTTCATATGTTGTTGTTACCGTAAACTCTGAAGGCTCACCTAACACTGCTTCCAATCCATCTACATATTGAATATAGTAAAATCCGTCTATTTGAGAATATTCGTAATTAACCCAATATAGGGTACTCCCTTGAGGGCGTGGTAAGCCTTTATAACTTGCACATAATTGACGTGCATTAATAGCTTGTTGTTCTGTTGTGTATTTATATCCTAACATAATTAATAAATTGAAAATTGTGTATTAATAGCTGTTGAAATACCTGATCTGTTACTTGACTGGTCTGAATTCCAAATTATTAATTGACTTATACCACCATCATAATAACCATAATTACCACCTCCACTGGCAACACCTAAAAACATATCGTAAGTTGAATCATTTGTTGAAGGTGTATTTGTTAACGTGTTAAGATTTATCGAGCTTCCGTTGTTTACGTATAATTTACTTCTTAAAGATGCTGTTGCATTACCATTGTCCGTTTCATTATTTAATAAGTACAATGAATTAGTCGGAATAGGTGCTGTATTTGACGTATTAGCTACTGTACCCTGACCACTAACTCCGCTTGATGTAAAATTAGTTACGTTAGATGCACTATTTGTATACAATGAATAACCAATAGCTGCTGAAGAACCATAATTGTTAGCCAACAATATTTGTTGAGAAGCTATCCTATTATAAGCAACTACACTAATAAATGATTGACCTGTTTTATGTAAGAAAGATAAATAACCTGTACTTGCAGGTATTGACATAAAATCTGAAGCACCATCAAATAAAATTGTTGGTTTTCCATTCTTTGTATTCAATGTACCGCTTGATACTATTGCAGGTTGATAATCTGCTGTTGGTTGTGTCCAATTATAACCATTCCCACTTTGGTCATAGATAGTTTTCACATAGCCAAAATTAGCACCAACAAATGAAAGCAAAGAAGTTGTATCTAATTGATTATTTACAAATCCTATGTTTTGTTCTGCATTATCCGAACTCCTACGTACACGAATAGCATTACCACTATAAGCTGTTCTCAGTTTATCCAATGAATAAGCTGCGGTAGCCCCGCTATACGTGTCTAATAACAAAGGTACACTACCTCCGCTACTACTTACTATTCCGTGGTTTGCTAATATCATTTAAGTAAATTTTAAGTTTAATTATGTTTTCTTCCTTTGGTTTATATTCTTTTTTTTTCTTCATAAATACCAATTTGTTAAATAGTTATTATGCTGTGGATATACATCACCATTTTGATTAGCCGTATACTCAGGAAATAAACTATTATTTTTACAAATATAGTCCAAAAACCTTTGCGAGTAACTTTCAGCAATGCGTTTTTCCTTTTCGATTAAGTAGTCAACTTCCTCTTTCGATACGATTTCGCTGTTTTCTGATTGGTGCTTATATATCCCCTTATTTGAGATTGTGTAAGCGCAGAAAGGCAAATACTCAACCATTGTAAAATGTATCAACATTGGCTTTAAATACGAGCGTACAAGCGTTATGTAATTGCCCGAAAGCGTATTGTTGGTTATATCCGTTTTAATCTTATCCAATAGCCTTGTACCTGTGTATTGTTGAATCCAAATATTTTGGGCTATGAGTACAAATTGAATCACCTTATCAACGTCTGTATTTGCGTTTAAAGAAGTGTATTCTTGTAGGTCTTTTTTCGATATTAATAGTGCTTCAGCCATGTTTTATTTATTTAGGTAAAAATCCTTTATTCGGCATATCAATAGGTCTTGTATAAACTCGTTGATCGTTTGTTGGTGCTATTTCACCTAACTTTCTTGTTTGTGCAGGTGTAAACTTTTTAGCCAATGGTGAATTTACATCTGACTTTCTTAAATACGTTTCACGCACCCATTTATGATGGCAAGCTCCACCACCTTTGTATAACCAAATAGAATAATTGTCTGCTCCTTTAGGACCAAAACCAGCGTTTACAACTTCTGATTCCATTCTGATAATATCTTCTTTTCTATACACTTTATTTGCATCAGTCATTTTCTTGCAAAACAATCTTGATTTTTCCGAAGTGTCTCCAACATATCTGTATCTATGCTTAAATATTTCACCGTCTTGTAAGCTCTTTGTGTTAGGTCTTGCCGTACCTGTTTTAACTAAATTCAAAACCTTAGCCAATTTTGTAGGCTCGTTTAGTTTGCGAAGTTGTTCATCCAATTCATCTTCTAAATCATAATCTACTTCATGACTATCAATTAATACCCACTCATCTAAATCAATGTCCTCACCGTATTTCGCAACGTCCAATTCGTCTTGTGCGCTCATTTGCACTTCTTGAACGGGTTGTGGCTCATCACCTTGTAAAGGGTTCAAAGTTTTAAATTTAAGGTTAAGCGAAACACCATTAAACGAAAGTATCTTTTTAATCATTTCAACGATCATTTGTTGCTTAGGCTTAATCACCATGTTTTCAAACAACAATGCACCCGTTTTCATTTCATCAGCATTTGAGCTAAATCCTGTGGCAACCGATACCCCAAATAGTAAAGGAGTAGTAACGTTATGAGAGCGTAATATTTTAAAGGTAGCTTCATCACTTAAATATTGGTAATGGTCTGGAGCATCGTTTAATGGAATTGTATCAATTGTTGTTTTAGTAGACTCATTTTCGTTAAATGATATTACAACTTTCTTACCTTTTGACCCTGTTAATTTACCAATTACAGAAGCTGAAATTTCATCCTTTTGCTCGTCAGTTGGTTGTCCATTATTAAAGTTTACAATCGTCGTGGGAGCAAATGAGTTACTAACCTCATTTATAAGGTATTCAGCAATTTTCTCTTCAAGTAATGCGTAATCAATCCCACCTTGATAATCGACGTTTGAAAAGTATTTCATACCTGCACTATAAGGCGCTAAATACAAAATCTCAACTTCTTTTTTCGACGTTCCAAACGCAGGGAATGGTTTAGGGACATACTTCTTTGGGTCGCTCCAATTGTCAGAATAGAAATATCCTACGATGTCACCATCCTGGTTACACTTCTCAGGTCTTAACAACTGAATAGGTGTGTGAAAAGCTCGTGTAATAGCCTTATGTCCTTTGTCATAGTGTATCTGTAAGGCACATTGACCAAGTGCGTACAAATCAAAGATAATACGTCTTAAATCATCTTCTTTTAATATAGATAGTAACTGCGCCCACTCGTTTGGTTTCATTGCGCTATCCGTAGCCGTTAACCCTTGACCGTATATTAAACGACAAATGTTATTAATTACAGCGTTATTAGTCGCAGAATTGTTGTATCGTTCAATTAAGAACTGATAATAGTTGTTATCCTCTCCATATTCCACCCATTCATTTTTGTTATTCTCAACAATTACAGGAGCTGTGTAAGAAGATAGTTGTATAATATTATTCATAAATTATAAATTCGTTTGCTGTTACCGTTTGAGTAAAATTAGAGCTTGGATTGTTCGTACAAAATACACGCCCATAAAAGCGTATATCGTTTGTTTTTCCAATCTTGCAAATATACGTATGTCCTTCAATCAATCCAAATGTTGCCGTTGCCGTATGGTAATAGTCACCCGTTGCGTATGTAGTAATATTAAGCGTTGTGGTGACGTTTGTTTGTTCGTCGGTTAGAAATATCTTATCTGAGTTTCCCGTTCCTTCACGTGGGATAAAATACACCGTTTGTGGGTTTGTAGATGTCGTTAATACTATCATAATTATATAACTTTAAAATGCGTTTTTTGTTGCATAAAAAAAGGGTAGCGATTAAACTACCCTCTTATTTGTATTAACTATATTAACTTACAACTATTAAAGATTCTGTTTGACCTCCTGCAGGGTCGATGTCATAATAAAATGAATCAGTACCATTTAACACAAATTGCGACGGTAATAGCTCCTCCGCTTGGAAGGTCAATGAATAACCGCTAAAATCACCAAGCGCACCCCCTGAATTTATACTACCAGCTGTTAAATCGCAACCTCTTAAAAGTCCAACTAAAAAAAACTGCCCTTCGTTATTCTCTACCAATATTCTTGGTTTTGCATACGCTAAAGTTTTAACCGCTAAATGCGTAGCAGCGTCTTGTTTTTTTAGTTTAATAGTCAATGTTTGACGAAAAAAAGTAGTTCCGTTTTCACGTGATGAAACTATCTCTTGATCGTAAACATTTTCGTTTGATTTCAACTCAAATTTATAAAGTTTTTCTACAAAATTAACGTAGTCAATTATCTCTGAATAATCAGTGTCTACTGTGTAAATACCACTGCCTAAAGTTGTTTCTTTATAAATATATGAAGGTGTTATATCTTCATTGATGAAATAAACGTTTTTAAGCCCTGCAAGGCTATCCTTACAAGGCTCAACACGTCCATGAGTTATAGCGCAAGCCATGATTATGCAGTTACAATTGTAGCACCTGTGAAACAATCAGCAACGATAGAAGAAGAACTTGCTATATCCGTAAATGGTGCCGGTAAAGCCTCTTCTGCCGTAAATGTCAAACTGTAACCCGAAAAATCTGAAAGTGATCCACCAGAATTGATACTACCAGCCGTTAAATCAGCCCCTCTATACAATCCCATAACAAAGAATTGACCGTTGTTATTCTCTACTAATACGTGAGGTCGACCATAAGCCAAAAGCTTAACTTCTTTGTGCGTTGTTGCATCCTGTTTTTTCAACTTAATCGTTAACGTTTGTCTGAAGAAAGTTGTACCAGCTTCACGGCTCGATACGATTTCTTGGTCAAATACGTTTTCGTTTGATTTCAACTCATACTTGTATAAGTTGTCTACATTCGCAATTGCAGTTATTAAATCATTTGAAAAGGTTACATCTGCAGGCACTATTTGATAGTTAATGAAGTATACCGCCTTAAGTCCTCCGATAGCCTCTTTACAAGCCTCTGAACGTCCTATTGTTAAATTACAAGCCATTATTTTAAGTTTTTAAGGTTAAAAAAAAAGGGAGGGAAGTTTATACCCCCTCCCCGTTATAGGTTAATTAATTAATTAGTTAGCTGAGTTAGGAATATTGTATGTAACGATATCCGAAACTGAATGGTAATTTACAGCCATTCCCGCACGTAATACAAATCTTACATTCATGCTACCGTCGATGTCCGACATGTCCAATAACTTGATTTCATTTGTGTCATTTAATAAACCGCAACCGAAGAACAAGTTAGAAGTCTCAGCAGCGATAGCCGTGTTAGCAGCTAATCCATTTGCAACGAATAATGGAATACCATCGAAAGTTAAACCTTGACCGTTATACCATTGTGTACCTTTAGAATCAACACCAGCATTTGATGTAGCAGCAACTGAGAAACCACCTAAAGCTCTTACATAAGCCTTAGCAACTCCTTGAGGTATGTAGATTTTCAAATCAGGTGAACCGTATAATGCAGCAGGAATAGCGTCTACAATTTTACCTAATTCAGCGATTACAGTAGATGCAGCAGAAATAGCAGAAGATCCAGCAACCTCGTTTGCGGTTGGTAATGCAGCATCAGCAGCTAATAAAGTAGCAATACCATCAATTTGTCCTGTTGTACCATTAACACCTCTCCAAATAGAAACCTCAACAGATGAAGCAACTTTCTCAGTGATGTAAGCTAAGAAATAATCTACAAAAGATTTAGCTAAAACTTTATTAGCAGATAGTCCCATTTCTTCAGCTTCCCATGTAGCCAAAAAGTCTTTTTTACATAATTGTAAATTAACTTGGAACGGCTCTAATGTCAAACTTCTTTCAGAAAGTGTTACAGTAGATAGTGCAGTAAAATCACAAGTAGCATCTTTTAAAAGATCGTCAGTTGCAAGTTTATGCATTGTTGTTTTGTAAGCAATGTTTGGAACGATTGTCATCCCTCCATTTGCTAATGTGTTACCACTTAATAAAGCAGCTTTTACCCATAGCTTAGAATCCTGTCCAGCATATGAAGTCGTAATGTTTGCGGTTGTAGCCATTGTTTATTTATTTATTTGTTGTTATATACTTCTTCTAAAATTCTATCTCTTAATGATTTTGGCGCGTTAATTGCTAAATCAATTCTTTCAATCGGTTGTACATTCTCAGGATTGAATTGAATCGGTTTAGGCTCTGCGCTAAATTCGATAATGTCCGTAGGTTGTTCTTCAACTACTTCTGTAGTCATTGCTGACAATTTAGCTTCAAGTTCTGCTATCTTTGCCTCCATTTCCGCAAAGTGTTGTTCTGTAATTGTTACAACTTTCTTTGGTTGTTTAACTTCAACTTCAGGAGTTACATCAGCTTCAACAGGCATCTCTTCCTCTTCTGACTCTGCAGGCATCTCTTCGATTGAAGCAATCATTCCTTTTTCTTCAACCACTAACAAGCGACCATCTTCAAGCTCGTACTTTCCAACTTCCAATGGTACTGGATCGCCTTCAGGAACTACAATCATAACACTTGCACCAGGCTCGAATGAATCAGCTTCAATCACCGTGTTGCCGTCAACTAATTTCATTTGCTCTAACTTCACTTCCATTCCCAGGAATGTTTTGATAGTCTTCAACGCATCTTTTATTTCTTTATTCATAACGTTTTTCTTTAATAACTTTATTAACCTCTTTCTGTTGTAATTTCCCTTACTTGAATTGTATGGTTTACGTTACTTACTACTTGTTGCTCAGTGCTTCCAATACCTTGTGATTGACCGTCGCAACATTCTTTTGAATACGTGCCATCTTTACATTGGCAACCTTTTTTTCCTCCTTTTCTCATAACTTTTATTTGTTTATTCACACAAAATAGACCCTATTTCGTTTGTCTTTTGTTTAAAATCCTTATAATCAAAATCTAATTCGTTGTATTCTTTAACGTAATCAATACCAATGTAAGCAACAAAGTAACCGTCTTTAAAGTAAGGCGCAACACATAAAGATTTTATACCTTGTTTCTTTAAAGCTAACCTTGTGGATGTTTCTTGTAATTTATTAATGTCTGAATATTTACACTTATCTAACATTACTTGCTGTAAAAACAAAGGGAATAAGCTAACAGGTAACTTTTGCAAGTTTCTTGATTCGTAACTAACACCATTATTACATACTTCAAAGCTCATAGATGTATGGTTTCGGTGCGTGCCATCGTAGTACATTACATTGTTTGAAAACTGAAATACATAAGCTCTATCTGCGTTATATTGACACATCAAGTCGTTAAGCATTTGTTGAATCAAAACATTATTAGTGATGTCTTTTTTTACCTCATCAACTTTATGAACCTTGCTAATTACTACCGTAGTGACTAAAGACTTGTAATAAAAAAGAATGAGACCAAGCAAGATTATGATTAGCACTATTGTTTTCGTCTTTCTGATTTGCTCTAAAATGTTCTTAATCTCATTCATGATTTATTAACTTATAAAGTATAATTTTGTCGTATTTCTAAAGGAACATTTTCCATTGATTGAAATTTGTTAAATAACAATGGTGTTTGTTCTGTTATAAAATCACCTATAAAAGTTGGGTTTGGATCATCTGTATAAACATAACTATGTATGTAGTGATGTATCTCTTCATTAGGCATAACCATAACGTTATAACCTCCATCGCTTAACGAAATTGTTTGTGATGTTAATGTAAATGTTGCCATAATTATATTGAATAAACTCCCATTTGTAATAAATCAAATTGCCCTGAATTGGTTATACCTGTACCCATGCATCTACTCGCAAAGAAATTCAAACCTTGAGTTGATGCAGGCAAATTAGTGGTTAATGTTCCTGTTGCTGTTGCTCCTGTTTCTTTATTAATCACTCTATAATTAACGTTTGAACTTCCTGAAGCATTATATATCTCTATTGAATAAACAGTTGTTAAAGCGTTTGTATTATCTCTATTCGCAGGAAAAGAAGCACCTAAATCTACTTTTGTACACGTTCCTGTTCCATCGTTGTGAAATACTTGTAAATTAGTATCTGCAGAATCAGAACCAACACCAATGCAATTTATTAAAGTGTTTACAAGTACAGAATCACTATATGTTAAATCAGCTGTAGAACCTTGCAATCCGTAAAATTGACGGCATCCACTACCGTAAGCTGTGTCTGAAATATAAACATCACAAACATATCTAAAACCGCCACCAATATACCATAATAAAGCACTTCCACGTGTACCTGTGTATCTACCTGCAGAAACTACAGAAGCGTAATATCTTAACCTGATTTGTTTAGATGCGTAATTTGTAGATGCAACTGCTTGAGCCAGGTTACTTGCAGAAGTTGACATTGTTACACCTCCATAAGTTGTTACTGTAGTAGAGTTGTTTTGTAGTGTTATTCCTCTAAATGTTTCGTTTGGTTTTAATGTAGGTATTGAAGTGCCTAATATTTCTTCAATAGTCGCATTTTTCCAAAGTTGTGAAGCACTATCGTAATATAAAACATCATTATTAGCTTCTGCAGTTATAAGAACATTGTGTAACTCTTCTAATTCAAAACCATTTTGAACATGCACAAATATTTCACCATTACTTGAGTTTACTCGTGTAACTATTCCCATAAATACCATATGAGCAGGCGCAACAGGTTTATTAGCCACACCATACAGTAAATTGCCACTTGTACCAAGCCAAACTGGATCTCCAATTGTAGCAGTAGATGTATTTAAACCACTAAGTAAACCCTCTGTAATTATATTTACAATGTCGTTAGTAACTCCTGTTGCATCAATAAGCCCCATTGTTTTAGAACTCATTGAATCTGTAGTATTATCAGCTTTAGACACTAACATATTGGTACCATTTGCACCACTTACATATGCAGCTTGACCCTTTGTTATATTTTCAGCTAACTTAACAGAATGACTAAGTTTTGAAGCTGTATTTATAGACGTTGCACTAATATTTGTTATAAATCCGTTAAAGTTTGTATATACATCGCCAGTGTCTAAGTCTAAATAAAACTCACCCTCATAAATGTCTGTTGCGCTCCATGTACCGTCTCTATGGTCAGCGCTTGGAGGAATAGTTGGAACACCATTCCCTTTTTTTACTATTATTCTTTTTGTTATATCACTCATTGATTATCTTATCTGAATTTAAACTAATTCCTAAACCTCCTATTACTTTATAAACATCTTCATCAATGCTATTATTCCCACCAAACAAAATGCCTTCGTCTCCCATATCTAACATAGTACGAAAGTTTTCCAGACTTATTTTCTTTGGTATATCTGAATCGATTGGTTGTAAAAATAAAGAGTCACTATCCAATGCGGTAGTGACTTCTTTATATCTAATAAACGAAGGTATTAAGCTCATTACAATGCTAAATTACCAAACACATACGCCTCAGTAGCAGAAATAAATAGAATAGTAGCACTCGAATACTGAGTATTGATTTTCAATTTACCGCCGTCACTTCTTAATGTCACACCCGATCCAGCAATAGTAGTTTGACCTGCTCCGTATTGTGTAATTAATACTTGTTGACCAGCTGTGAATACTCCTGAAGGTACAGTTAAAGTGTTCGCCGTTGCTTTGTTCATTTCAACAACTTGTCCATTATCAGCAGCTACTAAAGTATAACTATCTGTTTTACGTGACAATGTTAGGTCGATGACCTTTTGTACCGTGTAAGTAGCCCAACTTGTACCATTCCATCTGTACGTAGTGTTGTTTTTAGTATTTGTAACTAATGTACCTACTGTTGCTACTGAGTTTTGTAATACATACGCCCAAAAATCACCATTCCATTCTACTACACCTCCTAAAGCGTCCGTGTATAAAAAACGGTCTCCTATGGTTGAGTAAGAAATAGGTAAAGAAGTTATCACATCTAAAACAGCGATTGCGTAATCTGTACCTACACCGACTTCTTTAATCACACCATCAGAATGGTATTTTAACTTACCATCTATGTAGTGAATAGTTCCGTTTTCTTTAACTATTCCTGTTTCGCTACTTAACACATCAGGCTGTACTTTCCATGTTGCGTTGTTAACTGTTTGCGTATTGTCTACTATTGTTACTCCCATTTTATATTGATTTTAAAAGTTCCTTAATTTCATTCACGATGTCCTCATGACTTTCAGCTTCCAATTGGTCTAAGCCGTCAAACTTCCCTTCGATGCTAAACCCTTTGAATTTACCGTCTTTGATTTGTTGCCAAACTTCTTCATTGTAAACCTTCATTTTAACAACCCACGACCCCTTAACCGCATTTAGATTGTACAAGTTAGACTTATCGAATTTCTCATCCTCAACAATCCAACTTTCGATTAAGCTAACACCTTCAACGCTGTGTTCATGGTCAACCGTTACGTTGTTATTGTAGTTCTTTTTAAGATACAATTCTTGAACCTTTGCAATCGTTTCTTCACTGAAAGAGATAGTAAATTCTTTATCTTGTATACGTCTGTAAATCTGTTTGTTAGGCACTAAAGCAAGTCCTACAACTTCACGTTTCTCATCGTTGGCAACCTTCAATTCCACGCTTATCTCACTTAAAAAAATAAAATCTTCTTGAATTGCAGGTTTATCTACTAATGAAATAGCAAAAACCCCTTGGTCGTCGTCTTTAATTGTTAGCTCTATGTTCTGCATATCTTTATAACTTAAATTTGATTAAAATGTTGCATTTCTTACTCTATTCCTATCTAACGCTTGTGCTGTTGATACTTCACCACTCACAACATAAGCTTTAACTGGTTGTTGTTGTAACGCTCCTAACTGCATTTGTGGTTGTGCTTGTATAATGTCAAAACTTGGAGTACGTGGCGCTGTTGCTGTTGGTGTATTGCCTCCTCCACTACTTGCTCCACCTTGGAATTGTGTGTTAGCAATTTTGGCGATATTCAAAGCTCCAATAGTACCTACCAAACCAGCTTCAACAAATTGCATACCTGTAGCTAATTTTATTGGATTACCCCCAGCAGTTAATGCAGCAGTTACACCTTGAGCAGTATTAACAATAGCTTGACCCAAACTTGCTGCTTTATTTATTTCAAATGCTTTTCTTTGGTCTTCTTCATTGCCTTGTGCAAATAAGTCTGCAACGCCTTGAATAACACTGAAGGCTTGACCTGCCATTCTTATTTTTTGTTCCTTTGCTTGTTGTTCAAGCTGCTCTTCTTTTTCTACTCTTATCTTTAAATCTTTTATATATTCCTCATTTGCCTCTTTGTTTATCTGTGCTAATTGTTCTCTTTTTCTAATTTCTTCACTTATAATATCATCAGCTGATTTAGTTTTAAGTGTGTTTATTTCTTCAAGTTTTTCACGCTCTTTTGCTTCCTTTTTTTCTTTAGCACCTTTTACAATTACTTCTTTTTCTTTTCTATTTTGCTCTGTTTGTTCAATTAATAAATCTTCATTGTTTCTTTTAATGCTATCTGTTAAGCCTTTAATTTCTTGAACAATTGCTTCACGTTTTTTTCTATTATTTTTTACAAGCTCATCATATTCCTCCCTTGATGAAGCCATAACTCCTAAATCAGCTTCACGTAATGCTTTCAGTCTTTTTCTAGCGGCTTCAATTTCAGAATAAATACTTGCGTTTGATTTTTTAGTGTTACTTTCTTTTATCTTAGCTAATTCATCATCTGATTTACCTAAAGCTCTCGCATATCTTAAACGAAAATCTAAATCTCTTTCAAGTTCTTTTCTGCTTTCTCTTATTTTAGATTGTTGTCTCTCTAAACTATCATTTAAATCTTCTTGTTTTCTTTGCGCTCTACCTGTCCAATCAGCCCATTCAATAATTTTTGGCAATAAAACAGCAATAGCAGTAACTATTAATCCTATCCCCGTCGCCATTATAGCCCCTCTAAGTGTTGCAAATGCAGCTACAACTTGGTTTTTTATTACCGAACCTAACTGAATAAATGAATCTTTTGCCTCTCCAATTGATTGTAACCCTTCTGCCAAAGCCATAGCGCTTTGAACCTTCAAAAGTTGTTCTTCTACTTCTTTACTCTCAACACCAATCAAACCTAAAGCACCTTGATAGGCAGCGAAACCACTCGCAACACCGCCCAATGTAGAAGACAACGCTTTGAATTTAGCATCAGGGTTAAACGCATCCGTTAACGCCTTTGCATCTTCAATTTGATCTTTTAATTCTGCTGCTCTTTTCGCTGCATTGGCTGCCTCTTTAGATGTTACACCAAACTGTTCCGACAACTTCGCTACTTCCGCTTGCGCCTCTCTAAGCTGTGATTTAAGCGAACCTAAATTATTCTTAACCTCTAACTCTATTATTTTCTTTTCTGCCATCTTTCAGCTTGTTTTAATAATAACTCTCTTTTAGCTTGTTTGTAGCTTTCGCGAATAGAATTAGTAAGTTTATATTTGCCCTTAGCGATGTCGATAATCTCGCTTTGTCCGTAGAAGTCGTTTGACTTCAATAGTTGAATAATTGTATTAAGCATCTTGGTAAATTGTTAAATAAGATTCTCCGTCTCTTGTTATTGGCCATTCAACTAAGTTTCCTGTTGTGTTTGCAGGTATAGTAATGATTGCTAAAACATCAATGTCAGTTGTTATTGTTTGCGTTATTAACCCTAAAGTTGGATGTACAGTTTGATATTCAAAAACTTGTTCGCCTTGAGGAATAAATGGAACTTGCACTGTGCTTTGTGTAGCAGGTTGTACAGGAATATTAACGTTTGCAATTTGTCTAAAATCATTTATCAACGCTAAATCTACATCTCCTGTAGTTAGGTTAACCTTCATTTCATTTATGATATAACGTTTATCTCTAATTATTAACCTATCATTTAGCTTTAAAGAAGTAAGTAATGAAATAGGGAATAACGCTTTAACGTTGGTTATTCTGTTTTTAGGGTTAAATAGATTTTGTAAATAGCTTCCGTAATATTGTGAGTACAAACTATTGTTAATTGTCACACCATTAAAAGCACTTGGCTCAGTTGAAAAGTGATTAGAATAAACCGCATTGTTGTATGTTATCTGATTGCACAATGGTCTGTAAGCTGTTATTAAATTAGTAGCTGACCCATCGTTAAAATAAAATGAAGTTGTCTGATAAGTATCTATGTAAAGTAAAATAGGTTTATTATCGTAGTTTTCAGTTGCAGTATCTTCATTTAATAAATATGCTCTCGGTGGCTCGTCAATGTTGTTTGTATCTTCTTTAGTAAAGTATATATTTTCAAAAGGTACTTCAACCTTGTATTCATCTCCATCGTAATTTGCAAATGATTCTTTAACATCTCCAAATTCTCTCGTTGCGTTTGTAGTTTCGTTAAAATATCTTTCGTTTAAATAACTTTCTGACTTTTCGTAATTAAATGATATTTCTTTGTAAAGTTTGTGGCGTTCGATTGTTATCTCATCCGTGTCAACATATTTAGTTATGTCTATTACTGCTCCTTTAGTATACCAATCATCTAAAGGCTCAACCTGGAAGTTGTCTACAGAAGTAGCGTAACATGTTAGATTAAACATTTTAAATATACCACTTACAAAGTCACTAATCTTTATATTAGGTGCGTAAATCGAAGGGTCAACATAAGGGCTTGTAAAAGTAACCGCTCCACTACTTGCTGTGTTTGTTATATATGGCGAAACTTCAAAACCTCCATTCCATGTATTTTGATAATATTGATAATTAAAAGCAAATATTATGGTTGCTGTTCCTGCTGTTGATGCTCTTGCTTTTAATTCCAATTTGAATCCTGTAAATAATACAGCGTTAAAATAAACACTCACATATCCAGACGTTGTTATTTCAGTTGTTTTTATGAGTTTACCGTCTAATATTGCGTCAATAAAAATCCTAATTCCAACTGTTGCACTTGTAAAATATGCTGAAACTTTTAAATTTTGAGTTCGCGTAACTTCCGCATATTGTGGTATTTGTAGTATATTATTAGTTCCTGTTACACTATTAAAAGTTAAATTTTCAGTATTACTATAGGCTAAAAAGTCTTTTGAATTTTTTAACCATAAAAATAACTCAGTAAACAATGATTGATTAAAAAAATTTGAATTAAATGATACTCCGAAATCGTTTTGTATTGCTTCAAAAATACGCTTCACTTTTAACGCAGGGAACAATTCATTGTAAACAATCGCTCCAGCAGTTGTATCTATGCATGTACTCGTTCCTAAACCATATGTCCAATGCCTTTTTGATGTGATTAAAGGGAACTTTATATCCTGACTACTCGCATTTAATAAACGTGCCTTTACACCTGTCCCGCTGTAACTCATCCCATATGAACGTAAATCTAAATCCTTTAAGGTCTTATCACCAAACTTATCCTTTAAGCTCGTTAAATCGCCGTAAAACGTAACAGAATAGCTCTCTACACGTCCTTTTACTACGTTTGAACTTTCGATTGATATTTTCCCACTACGAAATGGAATCGTGCCTATCTCGATAAATGCGTTTCTTCTTATGTTAGGGTTATTATTTGCATCTACATCTACGTCTGTTTGATAAAAATGATTAAACAATCTGTTGTTATGTGGTGATGCAGGAATAGTGAATGACTGAGTAAAGTCAGTATATACCTTTGCTAAATCTTGAATGTTTTGAATTGAACTATTTATTTGTATCTCTTCATCATTAAACAACTCTATTTTCTCATAGTTATCAGTTGTAACCTCAATATATATATCTACCTTTCTCATTATACTATATTGTTTACTAAGTCATACGCAAATTCAAACTCTAAACTATAATTTATTTGTTTAGTATTAATAGACTTGTTTAATTCAATTGATTTAGTTTTAAGTATAGCAGGTTTCTCATCAACTAACACCTTTTCACTTAACATTAATTGCTTTAAGTTGTCTTTAAAATCCTCTTCAACCCATCCACTATTGACCTTGATAGTTTGCGTTCCGTTTTGATTGTACGTAGTTCTTTGCCCACCTGTTAAGCTATAATTGTACGGTTGCATTAAGTTGTAATCTTTGTTAGTCACCTCGATATTATCAGTTGACGCTTTAAAGAAAAACTCTCTTTGAAACGCTCCGTATTTATTTATGAAGTCAACCTTTACGGGTGTGTATAAACATTCCTCAACAGGCTTAAAAGTCCATGTAGCTTGCATTACGCTTGAACTATTTAAAACCTCAACTGTATATTCTTTTGTAAATTCTGAATTATAGCAACGTGGTACGTAATACCAACCTAAAGATAAAGATGAACTTAAATAAACAATAGCATCTGTTTGATTAGTCCATCTAATCTTATCGTTTGCTGCAGCGTAAACCAATATAAATCCAGCATTACTTCCACTATGATAATAATAAGTTTTTTGGTCTAACAAGTAATTGCCACCGCTATAATTCACACCATTTGCAAATTCTGTATAACCATCCGTTGCAATGTAGTCTGTACTATCAATCAATGACTCAGTTAATCCAACGGTCTTGTATCTCTTTACTCTTACATTTACCTTTTGAACACTACCATAAGAACTTGTTAACGTTGTAATGTTTGAATATATTGAATGGTCAAAGTATTCACGTATGTAAGGTGCAATGTCGTAATATGTAGCAGGAGCGTTTGATGCAGGAATTGCTTTACTTAAGTTATATTGTGGCGTAGCACTAAACGTTGTAGCACTTATAAATAATTCTATTCGTGTACTAACTTGGCTTGTTTCGTTAATTGTAATAATATACGGTGACCTTGCTCTTATCATTTCGGTTGTTTAATTGAGTAGTTAAATATTTTCTCTAAATCTATTTTTAAGTCGTTGACTAATTCCTGTGGTAAACGTTTGTACGCTTGTTCAAATGGCTTAGTGAAAAATAAAGTTGGACGTAACCCTTTAGCATAAATTGATTTTGTAATTATCCACGCTGTTTGTTCATACGATAAGAATTTACCTGTTGACTTCTTTGTTTCGGGGTCACGTTGTCTAAACTGAAATTTACGTGCTTTAACCCATCTTTGTATTCCTTCGGTCAATCCTCCCTTCTTACCTTTGCCACTTCCAAACTTATACGGTGAGTTAGGGGCTTTTGCACTTGAACGTTTACCTTTTACCCCTTTATCCTGATAGTTTCCATACTCCTCCATCTCAAAGCTTAACGAATACCCTTTTGCATATACCTTCGCTTGACCTTTTAATGAGTTGTATAACTTTCTTGTGTTGTTATGTGATCCAAAAGGCGCACGTCCCTTCGTTAAATTGGTGCGAGCTTGTTTAATTACATAAGTTTTAAACTTATCTAAAGCATCCTGTAAGCCTGATTCCCTTAAATCACTTAACATATAGTCATTTCGTTTGGTGCTAATATGTCAAAGGTCATGGTCCAACCAGCAACAGCATCGGTAAATCGGTCCACAAAAGGCTCACAACTTGCCGTATCATCTAAAACTTCGTAACCTAAATCGTAAATATCCCCTCTTCTTACTCGTTCAAATATCCTGTTCAATATGCTTAACGTTGTGTTTAGAACGTCATCTTCATTGTCATTGCCCTTAAATATATCCGTTACATCGTCTTTGCTTATGTCTACTATTGACATCATAACTAATGATATGTTATACACCGTTGTATTGCCTCTAAACGCTACATCGTTGAATATAATGTGACACAATGGGTACATGTCTTGCTTTGCATTCGTGATTTTATCCAAACTTCCCTTAGTTACTCGATTCACTAAAGGGTCAGCAAGTATGCTATCGTGTAATAAAGTTGATAAATTATAATAGTTTTTCATGAGACTTCTTTAATTGATTAACTTCAATCTTTGATTTTTGTTGTTCGAACGTTAAGAAAGTTAAACATTGATGAAGTCCCAACGCTGTAACTTCGTCAAATCTTCTAATGTCTCCTTGAGCAACATGATAGATTGAGCTATACCATCCCCATTGTTTTGAGAATTGAACATTTTCGCTATACGGGTTTTGTTCTTCATTGTCTCCAAAGAGTGCAGCGTACTGCTTATTAATTCTATTCCTAAAGTCCAAAAAAAAACCGAAGCGGGTAGCACAACGTCCAAAGGTGCGTATTTTAAGACCTCTGAATAACTTAAATCACCTCTGTAAGGTTCTATTTCATATTTTCCCTTAACGTCCTTTACAATCGGTCTGTACATTACTGCAAGCGCTTTATGTATGTTTTGAAAATCTCCTATGTTAGCCTCTATGTCGATATACTCACCCCAACTTATTTCTTCAAGATCAGGAATAAATCCAAACTCTACACCATTCAATTTAAACCTATGTTTGAAGTCTGTTTTCTCGTTAAAGATTTTATTGAAGTGTTGCACCAATTCGATAACAGTTGACGCTTTCATTTTAACAACTTCTTTGAGTTCTAAGCCGCAAAAGATTTCAATCATTTTTTGAAACACAAACTCTTTATCGTCCGAGTTGTTCAAAGTTAGCATGTACTTTTGATACCTATCTAAACTGATCTCGGATAGGTTAGAAGGTATTTCAATTTCAATCTTCATTGTTAAATGTTTCATTGTAGTATTCCTTGAATGCTGTATTCTCTTCATAACATGTTAAGTTAGGTCTGTCAGCATTATACGCATCATTTAGCTGTTGCTTTTCCATTTCTTTGGCTTTTTTAATTATATAGTCAGGAATTGCAATTTTTTCTTTTGCCAATAATTCAATTAACCATTCTACTGCTGTCATTTTATTTTCAATCTTCATAAGTGCTTTCTATTGTAACATTATACCCTAACTTTTCAAGTATGCCTTGAACTATTGTTTCAGTGTCTGTATTTCCAAAATCAAGTTCTTCACCGTTTACGGATGTTTTTATAAAATCACTTTGGCAACACCCATCACCACAATAAGCACCGTAATGTTTAAATGTTATTTTTACTTGCATTTTTTTTAATAATAAAATTAATAATATTACAAATACAGGAGTTAGTAGCAAAAACCATAAGTTAATACTAAAACTAATAATAAATAAAATTGTAATTACATACGCTGCATAATCTCTCATCGTTTTGTTATCTCACTTGTAATACTTTCGCCTTAACACCCTTCCAATACTTCAACGTTGCTTCAGCTTTAGCTACTTCGTTATCTATTGACTCCACACATGGAAATTTCCAATCGTTACCATGTTCATTCTTATAAGCCTCAGCTACTTTTACTGCGCTTTCGTTAATCATTTGTCTTAATGACTTTGGTTTATCTAATTCCATCTAATTCTTCTTTTAATTGTTCAATTCTATTATTCAAATGTTCTATTTCTTCTAATATTACTTCGTTTTTAGTTAGAAATTTTACCCCTAACATTTCGCTATCAACATGTGTAAATCCTTTTTCTTTTTTAATACTTAAATGAATAATTAATTCGTCAATGTTTTTAACTAAAGTTTTGTATTGACACATATCACCTTCAAAAACATCCCATTTAAATGTTGTGTCTTTTTCTCTTAATAATCTACTACCTGATTCCATATTTTCCTCTATTTGGGTTTGCTAATTGGTAACTAACTGCATATCGTAAAGCATCTAATCCATGATTGAACTTATCAATCGGTGTCTCTGATTTCTTTTCAAGCCAACAGTAGTTGTTTAATTCTTTTATCAAATCTACGGAATTTTCGTCAATAATAAGGTCGTAGTCTTGTAATAAACTTATCCCATATTTTACTGAGTCAGCTCCCTTGATTGTCGGCACTATATTTAAACCATGCGCTTTTAATTCTGTTATTAGCCTTGGCTCTGCGTTATCTGCTACGATTAAATTATTACCAGCAAATTGTTTATTTAATTGCGCTAATTGTGATGTAGTCAACCCTGTTTGATAAATATGCAATCTAACATAAATTATCTTTCTTGTTTTGTCTATTGACGTTTCAATTAATGTAGATGGGTCTGTACTGAATCCGTAATCCTGACCAAACACCGAACCATTATCATTATTAAACTTGCCTATATTCCAATTAGTAAATATAACACCTTCGGCTTTATCTAACCATCCCCCAAGTATTGTGTGTTTATATTTATCAGGACGTCGTTCTTTTATCGTTTTTATTTGATTTAAGAAACTTTCAGAAAGGTTGTCTATGTTATCCTGATAAGTTGTATGTATGTACGTTGTATCACCTTTAATTGTATTGACTCCAGCTTCAACTCCTCTACTCTCAAAAAACTTTTGATAAATAAAATGTTCTTTTGTTGCAGGGTTAAGAATTAATATAACTCTGTTTTGAATGTCTTTATGTCGAATAGAATAATCGATCTTATCAAAGGTATCTTCATCGGTTAGCTCTTCAGCTTCATCTAACACCCATGTAGTAACACCAGCCAATGATTTTAAGTTTGCTGTTTGTGTTCCTGAACTTGTTTTGATTCCTTTGAATAAAATCTTACTTCCTGTTCTTAGGTTTATTATTTCATCCTTGGTAATGTGAAAGTCTGAATGTTTATCTAATAAATCAATCTTATCAATAAATTCAGGTATAATAGAGACGTGAGCAGAAGTAAGAGTGTACCTTGTAAATAATATAACATGGTTCGTTTCATATGTAAGTAAAAGTAAAAGCAAATTAATAGAATATGACTTACCACTACCGCGGCCACCTGTAACAATAAAGTATCTGCTATCATTACCGAATGCTTTATATTTCGGATTTAGGACTACCAAAGCTTATTATTTCTTTTAAACTCATTCCTGTTACGTTAACATCTTGCTCTACTCTTTCTTTTGCTTTACCAAACAAATGCTCGGAAATAAATATTTTACCACGTTCAAACGTTAACAAATCTTTTGCTAATTCAATACGTGCTTCATCATCTGTATTAACTGACTTTATTTGTTTTATAGCAGCTAAGAATATGTTATTTGTTTTCTGTTCGTCTGCTACAGGTTTTCTACCTGCTCCTGGTATTGCTCCTCCTTTGCCTGCCATCGAAAAAAGTTTTGATTATTCGATTATCTTAATATCTTGTTGGTACTCGTTATAAACCATCTTAATCTTTCTTAGCATATCGTTCAAACAACTTGCGCATGAGGTTGGTTGCTCGTTTGTTTTGAACACTCTATTGTATACCTTTAGGAATTCTATCTGGTCACTTGGTCTTACTTTTACTTGCATGTTAGGTAGTAAGTTCGTTAAAGTGTTGTATTCATCCTCCTTCAAACACTCAGGCACTTTGTAAGGGAATAGCTTGTTAAGTTTCTCTTTACGTTTATCGCATCCGCAGTCCTCTCCTGCAATGAAGTGAACTAATTTATCAACTCCTGTTGCTTCGGTAAACTTTGCTACAGTATCTCCAAAACCTCTTGATGTTCTTTTTGCCATTTTTTTAGTTTTTGTTTACATTTTTTAATCGTGTGAAATATCGAAGTCAAACTTATTTTCGTTTCAGCTTCAAGTTCACGCATACTTTTACCACTTCGCAAATATAATAAAAATAATTGTTGGTCGAACCATTCCCAGTTCTGCATTTCTTTTTCGATACTTTGTTGGATTCGTTCCTTTTCGAGTTCCTTGCTTAAATCATCGTCAAAGCTTATGGTTAATAACTCGTCAATGTTTAATGTTTGAACTTTCTTTTTGTGGGTGTCGTAATATAGGTTACGTAATACCATCCAGCAATAGTTAAAGTTAGGTTTATCGCCTTCTATTACCGTTGTTATGTTATTCTTGTAAACTTTTATATAAAAGTCTTGAACTATATCTTCGGGATATTCGCATAAACCAAAGGATTTAACCATCTTTTGGAATTCTTTATCGTGCTTTGCGAGTATGTTTAGAACGTTATTCACGGCTCAAATATAACAAAAAACCCTTACAACAATCGCTGCAAGGGTCTTTTTTTAACTAAAACATGAAACCATCTGTACAAATATAATCATTTTATCCTAAATAAGCTCCTTCTTCTTCTTTTTCCTTCACGAAACTTCCATTTATTGTTTTGCCTTTACGGTTCTTTATAACTTCATAAGCTGTTTTCGTGCAATCTTCTAAATCAAATCCACATTGATGTGCTAATATCGTAAGGACAACAACACAATCACCAAGGGCATCTTTTATCTCTTCTTTGTTGCCGTCAATCATTGCTATGTATAACTCGTTACTTTCTTCTTGGAGCTTTGAATATTGTTTCCATTTGTTTACCGGTCGAAGTAGTTCACGTTCACGCGCCCAATTTAAAATTTTACCTTGTACATTAGTAGGCTTTATGCTCTTTAGTTTTTCCAAGTAAAGTGTAGCATCCATAAGCTCCTCTTGTAAGTGTTTTAAAAAATCGTCTTTATCGTTTTCGTGTAGAGTGATTCCGTACTTTTCAATACCTACACTTGACCTTTGGGAATACTTTTCTTTAACAGATTCGACAATCGGGTCAACTAATAGCTTGAAATAGTCATTTAGCTTTGTAACTTCAAATACTTGATAATACCCTTTGTCATTTACTATCGTGAATTTTGAATCCCCTAAATTATAATAGACTGCATATACTTTACCATAGGTTAGATTCTGAAAGTTCTTTTCAATGCACTTTATTTTCATCCCTTCTTTAAGCTCCACATTCATTGTTTACATGTTTTTTATGGTTTATAATCTTTTTGTTTTCTCGTTGTTTCCATCTACTGCAGAATAGTTCTTCATTCGACAAAGGCGCTATTTTAGTAACGCCTTGCCAAACTACTGTTAATCTATTCTTAATTAATTTTGCTTTGTTCATCAGAAAGGTAAATCATCTGTTTTAGCTACTTCAACTTTAGGCTCATCTTTTTCAGCAACCTTAATAGTACCATCAGTCCAATTCACTTTACCGTTTGCAATGTATTGCTTTGGTTGTTTCGCGTCACGTTCTTCTTTACTTTGACTATAAGCCATTGATACGTTGTTACCAAACTTTGTATCGTCATTGATGAAGATTTGAGTATCAAGGTACTTGTTTTCCTTTAATTTTGTTTTGTCGATTTTTGTTAAGTCAATGCTTAACGTGATAATTGCGCTCATATTACTTTACTAATTTAATTTCGTTTACTGCGTTTTCTAATTGGTTTATGATACTTGTATACTCTTCAGCTTCAACCGTATCTAATTGAGTTGTAAGTTGGTTAACAATACTATCCAACCAGGTTATTGTATTGTTCAATCGTTGTTTGTTTTCCTTAACAAAGATAACATTTCCCTGACAATCTTCCAATTTATGCAATGCCATTTGTAACAACAAACATGATTGAAAGATTCGATTTAGGTTTTCATATTGGTAATTCTTCATAACTCGTACACTTTTAATGATTGGTTAAATACTCCTTTATCTTTTACTTGCTTTAACATTTCTTCTACAACTTGACGTGTTTCTGCTTGTGCATCTGATTTCAATCTTTGCTTACATAGTCTTATGAATGCGTAAAGTGATCCCGTCCAAATCATCGTTGTGTTAAGATTCAAAGGTAGTATTGTACGTGCCTGTTCTTTGCTTACTCCTAAATCAATTAACTTCTTATAAGCATCTTGACAAAATTCTTTAACCTGGTATTCTATAATATTACAAGCTTCTTGACCATAAATGTCCAAAGGTTCTGCGCTCCCTTGTTTACTATCTTTGCTTTGTGTACGCCACTCGTTTATAAGCGTGTATGTGTCTGAAAAATCAACGTAGCGACCGCTTATCGAATTATACTCAACACCTGCCTGTGTTTTGATTAACTGCCTTTCGACATAGACAGGAATTTGTAAACGAAATGTTAATTTCGGATGACTGAATGGACTCCAATGGTTATGCTTTGCCAAATAGCTTAATAGCTTGTTGTTTTGTTCGTCGGTGTAATTATCTGAACTTTTATTATAACTAACTCGTGCAGCTAATGCTACCATAGCATCGTTTCCAAATGTATCTAATAATTCAATTTTCATAATGTTTTTAATTTATTTAGTCGTTTTTTGTATAAATAAGCATATTTAAATCTATCTAAACTGCTCTTAACAGTTGATAAACGCAACTTCGCAGACGTTTATCTTTGTGTTATAGGTCAGTTTGCTCAATGTTTCCGTTACAATCACGGCAAATCTTCCTATCTAAGTCATGATAAGGGTCTTTAGGCTTTGGTATTACACAATCGCAAACCGAACCTATAACACCAAATAAACGCAATAAATGTTCCTTTGCTTCATTGGTGGTCATGCTACCTTCTCTAAGGTCTGATGCTATACTTAAAATTTCTTCTTTCATATCATTTACTGCGTTTATTTGTCATCCGTTAGGCGCAATTAAGCGTCCAACAACTCCATTAAAGCCTCATTGACAGCTTCACGGTATGCTTGCATTATTTCGTTTCTACCCCAACCTGTTTTAGCTTGTAACTTCTCTGAGAAGATTTCTTCAATTCGTTTTAATATTTTCTTGTTCATAATTTAACTGCGCCTAACAGCGTGTTTATGCAAGCGGGCGGACAGCTTGCGGTTAATAATTAAGTTCGTGCTATGCCCGCCTGACATAAACACGCAAAACGTTATGGGCAATTTAAAAACCCACAGACAAAATCAGACCACCATTTAAAAGCATTATTTTTTACATCATCAACAGACTTACCTTCGACCATATAAGTGCCTCGATTAAAGCTCCAAAGTTTAGCTTCATAATATTTGTGCGGGTATGTTTGTTCTGTTATTTCGATACAAGCATTACCTACAGTATGAGGCATCGGAACATCAGCCCTTGACATTACTTTATAAATATCTCCAGACCTTTTTACGGGGCTATCAATCCAATTTAAAGACTTAACTAAACTGCCCATAACAGCAGTTTGGCAAGATACGGGGTTTTGTTTTTCTATTGACATATTCGTTTTTATTTAAAATTTGCACTTCGTTTGTGGCTTTTCGGGTAAAAGTCCCGCACCTCGCCAAGCTGCGAAACCGTTAGCATCAATTAACTACCACAAAATAAACACCCATCTTCATCATCATCTGCATCAGGATTGTTTTCAATTTCGGGATTAAGTTGTTTTTTTAACTCATAAATCTGCTGCATTACCTCACCATCTTCAAACAGATTACCCGTTAATTTAGCTTTTAAAGCTTCTATTTGTTCTTTGATTTCCATTTTATAAATCGTTAAATTGTTCAACTTTCACTCTAATAACACCTTGTTTAAGGTCTGCTATCTTTTTAAATGCACCTTCAGAAAGGTCAATCTTTTTACCTTTAAATACTCCTGTGTCATTCACTTTAACTACTACCGACTTACCGTTTAGCACGTTGGTTACTTCTAACATTGTACCCATTTTGTAATGATTTGAGGCGCATGTCAACTTGTTTTTATCAAACTTTTCACCCGATGCTGTTGTGCGACCGTGAAAAACACCCCCGTAAAATGTGGCCAAAAAAAATAATGTTTTCATCTTTTGTAATGTTTAATCGTTAATGCTATTATAATCACGCTGCAGGCGATCCAAATCATAAAACAAGCTGTCATTTGATTGATAGATTTATATTTTCTACTATTCTACAACATTCAACTTCTTCACCGCTTTCAATAGCTTTCTTTATCGCTACCTTATCAGCTGTTTCAGTTACTTTGATTGTCTTGAATGATTTGTGCAAGTCATTTATGTCACATTCAATTACCACTTGCTTAGACTTTCGTGTGCTTAGTTTGATAAATCCAGCGTCATAAGATCCAAATAGGTTTACTGCATTTAAAAGATTGTTTTTAAGTTTAGATACCAATGTATCATTTGACTTTTTTAATGCTTGTAAACGCTTTATTTCGTTGTCTATTCGTTCATTTAAGCTTTCACGCTGCTTAATAACTTCAACGTATGCTATTGACTTGACCTCTAACTCTGATTTGTTAATGGTTAAAGCTTGTTCTAACTCGGGAGTTAACACCCCTTCAGCTTGTTCTACCTGGCTTATTAGCTCTAAGTAGTCGTTGTTAATGTTGTATAGTGTTTTCATTTTCTTGTTGTTTTTGATTGTTATACCATTCTAAATATTCTAACTGCTGTTGTTCATCTAAGGGCAATTGCTCGCCCTCTTGATAATATTCATATACTCTACTCATAATCCTATATGTTGTCTGTAATCCATTTCATTCATATATTCATTGTCCATCATCATATCATAATGACTTTGAGCAATGTCTCCACGTAATGCGTGAGATTGTTTTTTTGGTTCTTGTTTTTTCCTCATTGATCTAATGATTAGTTTTAATGTATTTCTAAGGTGCTTTTCATCCATGTCATCAACATTAATTTTAACACCATTTGCCATAGTCCAATAAACTTTTTCCATGTTAATTAAGTATTTCTTTTATTTCAATTTCCTGTTGTGCTGTAAATGTGAATTGGTTTCTCGCTTTGTCAATAATTGACTTGTCATTTTGTAACCTTTCAATAAATGATTCGTACTGCTTTTCACTCATCAAAGGCTTTTGTTGTACACTTGCGCTATTACCATCGTCATCAATTACTTCCAAACTTAAAGCGCTTTGTAAACTATACCTACGATAGTACGTTATTTGAGACCCCCTCTGCTGTGGGTTTAGGTTACCGTCTAACTCAATAATAGATTCTATTTTATCCCCTGTTTCAACATCAATTATTTGAGTGATAACTTTGTTGTTAATGATAGGCTGTAATAATAATAAGCCGTTATCTAATAACACTGGCTCAACAACTTCTAACAACGCATTGATGTCAGCGTATGTGTTTTTGAAGTGTCCGTTTTTCATTGTCTTTTTTACCTTACTAAAATTCTTTTTGGCATTTAGTAGTTTTGCGTAGATGGTTTTCATGATATTTTATTTATAAATTCTAATTTTTCAACAACTCCTTCATAGATGATTCGTTCAATCTCGTTGGTTGCTTTGGCTTTTCTTTCCTTATACATTTCGATCATTTGCTCGATCAACTTGTCTTTGATGGTTTTCATATTTTATACTGATTTATATATTTCTAATAATTCAACAACTAATTCGTAAGCTTTATCTTCTTTCCTTTTAAAGATGTCTATAAGATTATCCATTAAATATTCCTTATACTTTATGTATTCTTCAGGATTGTTTCTTGTTGGTATGTCTTCAGGTTTCATAACATTTCTAATATTTGTTCATCACTTAAACCTTCTAACATTTCCAATGCTTTGTTAATGTAGAAAGGCTTTATTTCGCACTCGTTGTGCTTGTAGTCGTAGATTCGTCTGAATCTTTGTAACTGCTCGTTAGCATCAATCGTTATTCTAACTGATACGCTAATATTTTTCTTATCTGATTTCATTTTCACGGCTCCAAATTTTAGCTTGTTCTTCTTCTGTTAATTCCCCAATATTAATGTAGTTCTCAAACAACTCTCCATCCTGTACTACGCTATTTTTAGAACCCATACTAAACGTAAACGGTCTGTCATTAACCGTTACAGTGATCCAACAATACTTTGAAGGTAAAGGGCTTGTTTTACTTGTTTCCGACTTCATTGTAATGGTATAATCACCATTAATTATCTTGGTCTTAAAGTATTCTTGTACTTCAATTAGTTTTTCTTCCATAATATATTTTTGATTTGATTTGCCCAAAGGCGCTACTCGTTACCAGTATTTCAAAGAACTATAGGACAAATATAATAATAATATTTGAATAAAAAACTTTTTAAAAATTATTTTAATTTATTTCTATAAACTTCTATAATTTCTTTTAACTCTTCTTTGCTGTACTTCCTTGTTTCTTTGGCTTTTACGGATAGTTTTTCAAATTCTTCAAGACCTATTTTTTTTATTAGATTTTCACGATAATAAATGAGATTTCCACTTAAATACGTGTTGCAGTGTTCACACTGGAGGTGTACATTACGTTCGTCAAATCTTACTGACCAATGATTATTGGCATTATAGAAATGTCCTGCGTTCTTTTTCAATGGTGGCTTTTGACAACTTATACATAATTGGTCCTTGTCTCTTTGTCGAATGTAAGTATTAAAGTGTGTTTGTGCTATCTTCAACCAATCTGAAAGACTCATTAAGTCCTCTTTCATTTTAGCTTTTTTTATCTTCCAATCTTTAAGCTCTTTTTCTCTGTTTAGTTCATCTGCGTATAGTTGTGCGCAATGATAGTTGCAGACAACCTGTGTACTACGAAAAGGTGTGAACATTATTGAACACACCTTGCATTTTTTATCTTTAATTTTTTTCATAATCCACAAAAACCGCTATCACAACTATTAAAATCATTATCAAACAAATCACGTTGTAATTTATGATTTCTTATTTTTTCATAAGTTATACCATTTTTAAAAGTATTTTTTGTGTTTTGTTCTTGTTCTACAAACCAATTAAATTGATTAGGGGCTTTATTACTCATATGCTTTAACATAATTTCATTACGATGAAAGCAACCAACACAATTGTTTTGATAAGCAAATCTAACAGGTTTATCTAACCAAAATTTTTCAATAGTATCTTTAAATATTCTATCTTCAATTAGTGGAAATTTAACCATTCTATATGGTAAAGTTTTCCATTGATTACGATTATTTTTTTTACCTACTTTAAATTTAAATGGTTCTACTCCGTTAACTTGTCTTTCAAACATTCTATTAGCTCTTGTAACTTCATTTGCTCTAAAACCTATTCTCATTTCAACAGGTAATTCAGTATTATCAAAGCACCATTGTGCAATAGGTTCTACTTTCATTTTTGAAGTGCAATACCTTGTCATTATATTAGGTAAATAATTACCAGCTTCTTTAATTGTTTGCTCAAATGTTTTTTCAGATAGCCAAATTACTTCTTTACCTAACATTTGTTCTAAATCTAAAATAGTATATATTATTTCATTTTCTTCAAGTGTTCCAATAAATTCAACACCTATTTTATCAGATACTATTTGACGAATTTTAGCATCTGGAAATAAACATTTTTTATCATCTGTTCTAACCAATGCAAATATGTTATAGTCTGCGGGATAGTTTACCGCTAAATAACTACTTGTTTTTCCACCGCTTATACTATTTACTGTTATCATTTTTCTTTTGTTTTAATTGTTTCATTTATATCGATATTTTTTTCAAGTAGTAATTGGTCCATAAAGTTAATAGCTTCATCCAATTGCTCACCATCACATTTACCAAATGAATCTATTTTTAAATACATTTTTATTAAAAACTCTGCATCATCTCTGCTTGTATCATAAGCTTCAGCTATGTAAGGTATTAATATTCCTTTAATAAACTTAATTCTTTTTTTCATAGCTGTTTAATTAATATATCTAACTTATTCTTGAGTTCTGCGTTTTCACTTTCTAAATTTTGAATGTAGCTTTCAGTATCAAAATCAACTTGTTTTTCTTTATTGTTTTGAAGTTCTTGATACATTTTCATATTATTCAAAGATAAAGACGTTGTTAGTTGTCTTGAAGCTCTTAATTCTTTTTCTAAATAAATGAATCCTAACAGACTCTCGTTAAGGTCTTCAATAGATTGTTCCATTGATTGTATTAAATCGCTCCTATGTGCGTTATTTTGTTTTATATCGTGTAAAGAATAGTTTATCTTACCTATTGTTTTACTGATATTGTTTTTTGCTAATAGTATTT
>Ga0129333_10000514_pt1 | contig 32060 bp, 30 predicted proteins | sample CPB6_08_DNA_FD_94474 | JGI IMG/M metagenome (GOLD analysis project Ga0129333, IMG submission 94474) | Freshwater to marine salinity gradient microbial communities from Chesapeake Bay, USA - CPBay_Sum_0.6_0.8_DNA | ecosystem: Environmental > Aquatic > Marine > Coastal | place: USA: Chesapeake... | reverse complement strand
TGTTGTACGTGAAGAACATGGTGTTCCTCGACGGCGCCATCGCGCGTCTCGCGCCCGAGCTCGACATCCTCGCCGAAGTCGCGAGCATCTCGATGCTCTTCGCCACCCGCCACGGCGAACGTCTCGGTCGTGAACTCGGCGTCGACGCCTCGACGGTGGAGTTCGACCTCACCGGCGTGAAGGCGTCGCTCGGTCTCGACTCCGACGTCGACGGTCTCACGTACAAGGAACTGCAAGCCCGACGCGACCTCATCCAGCGGCGGATGCGCGAACACGTCGGCCGTTGAGGTCGCTCCCCTCCACGGTGGACTAATTTCGCGAGCGTCATGCGTCTCGTCGTCGCCCGCTGCAGTGTGGAGTACACCGGTCGACTCGACGCTCAGCTACCCGAGGCCACCCGACTCGTGATGGTGAAGGCCGACGGCTGCGTGGCGATCCACAGCGACGGTGGTGCGTACAAACCACTCAACTGGATGAACGCGCCGAACTCGATCATGGAGACCGAGGGCGTGTGGACCGTCACCAATCCGAAAGGTGAGACACTCACGATCACGTTCCACGAGGTTCTGTCGGATTCGGCGCACGAACTCGGCGAAGATCCCGGGCTCGTGAAGGACGGCGTCGAAGCCCACCTCCAGGAACTCCTCGCCGCCATCCCTGACGCGATCGAACACGGACTCACCCTCGTACGGCGCGAATGGCCGACCTCGATCGGACCGGTCGATCTGATGTGTCGCGACGCCAACGGTGATTACGTGGCGGTGGAGATCAAGCGCCGCGGCGAAATAGACGGTGTCGAGCAGTTGGCTCGCTACCTCGAAGTCCTCCGACCCGACACGACGCTGAAGAACCTCCGCGGCACGTTCGTGGCCCAGACCATCAAGCCACAGGCCAAGACGATCGCCGAGGCGCGCGGAATCGCGTGTGTCGAAGTCGATTACGACGACCTACGCGGCCGTCGACCCGAAGAGCTCCGGTTGTTCTGATCGTCGGACGATCGTCGGATGATCGTCCGACACGTGATCAGGAGTAGCGGACCAGACCTTGATCGATCACGACCCGGTCGCCCACCGACGTGGTGAACACCGCTTCGCCGGCCGTGGTCTTCCAGATCCGCACCGTCAGCGCGTCGCCCGGCAGCACCGGTGACGAGAAACGTCCTTCGATGTGCTTGAACCGATTGACGTCGTTGTCGCACAGCGACTTCAAAAGCGCGCGACCGGTGAATCCGTAGGTGCACAAACCGTGCAGGATCGGCCGATCGAATCCGCCGAGAGCGGCGAAGGACGGATCGGTGTGCAACGGGTTGCGATCGCCCGAGAGGCGATAGACGAACGCCTGGTCGGGCAGAGTCTGCAAGGTCACCTCGTGATCGGGCGACTTCGCCGGCGGCTCGTTCTGCGGACCCGACGGGCCGCGATCGCCACCCCAACCACCTTCACCACGGATGAACACCGAAGAACGCGTGGTCCAGAGCGGTTCACCACTCGCCAACTTCACTTCGGCCTCGGTCACGACCACGGCAGCCTTGCCCTTGTCGTACATCGCGACGACCTTGTCCTGAGTGGTGGCCTGCGCCTCCACCGGAATCGGACGGTGCAACGTGATGGCCTGCGAACCGTGCACGAGCATCGCCCAGTTGAAACTGCCGATCTCGCCCATCGCGCTCTTGCCCGCCGATGCGGTGCCCGAGCCGGCCACTACGGCGAAGGTCGGGAAGACGACCTGATCGAGACCCTTGGTGTTCTCGGTGGAGAACGCGAGATCGTCGGATCCGGCGCCGATTCCGACGGCGTACAACAGAGCGTCTTTCGAGTTCCACGACATCGTGCGCACGTCACCGACGGCTCCGACTGCTGCTGGGTTGAGGGGCATGTTGTCTCCTTTGTTCGATGGTTCGTGTTTGTGAGCGGATGAGTTGGTGGATCGCGTCGGTGCGATCACTTGGGCTGCGGCCAGCCTCCGGGTTCGCCGTTCATGCCCGAGTTCTTACGGGCCTTGGCCACGAGGTCGGCCACGATCGGCCCGAGCTTGGTCGGATCGTCCACGGGCGCGACCCGCGGACCGCGCACCCAGCCTTCGGCCACGGCCAACACGTCGCCACTCGCCTCGAACACCCGACCGGTGACCGCCTTCGACTCCTCGGAGGCGAGCCACGTCACGATCGGCGCGATCCAGCGCGGTGAACGACGCTCACGGTCTTCGTCGGTCTCGGGGGCCGGTCCGAGTCCCTCGGTCATGCGCGTGAGAGCAACTGGCGCCACGGCGTTGACGGTGACTCCGTAACGGGCCATCTCGATCGCCGCGATGTTGGTGAACGCCGCGATACCTGCTTTGGCCGCTCCGTAATTGGTCTGACCGGCGTTGCCGTAGATCCCCGACACCGACGTGGTGTTGATGATGCGGCCGTCCACGGGCTTGCCGTCCTTCGACCGCTCACGCCAGTACGAACATGCGAAACGACTGGGCGCGAAGGTTCCCTTCAAGTGCACGTTGATGACCGCGTCCCATTCCTCCTCGGCCATCGAGAAGAGCATGCGATCGCGAAGGATGCCGGCGTTGTTGACCACGGCATGGAGATCACCGAAGGCGTCGATCGCCGTCTGGATCAGCCGCTGAGCTCCGTTCCAGTCGCTCACGCTGTCGCCGTTGGCCACGGCCTGGCCACCCATGGCCTCGATCTCGGCCACGACTTGGTGGGCCGGCGAGAGATCGCCACCACTGCCGTCGACGTTGCCACCGAGGTCGTTCACGACGACCTTGGCGCCCTGCGCCGCCAGGCTGAGCGCGTGTTCACGTCCGATGCCGCGACCGGCTCCGGTCACGATCACGATTCTTCCTTCGCACAACCTGGCCATGAGGCTCCTCCGAGACGCGGCCCGCAGGCCTGTGACTTCTGCGCTGACGATCATAGGAACGCCCATCTGGTCGGGCACCAGCCGACCGGCACTCCTAACCTTCTGCCGTGCCCACCGACGATTCCGCCGACCTCGTGGTGATCGGAGCCGGTCCGGCCGGCACGGCCGCGGCCATCACCGCCCGCCGGGCCGGACTCTCGGTGATCGTCGTCGACAAGGCCCGGTTCCCCCGCGACAAATGCTGTGGCGACGGTCTGACCACGCTCGCTCTCCGGCAACTCGAGGCTCTCGGTTTCGATCCGAGTCGAGTGCCGTCGTGGCAGGACGTCTCCGAAGCGTGGTTGCGGTCACCCAGTGGACGCGAGGTCCGGCTACCACTGCCGCCGTCGGGTCGTTTCGCCGCCGTCACCCCGCGACAGGAACTCGACCAGGCTCTCGTCGACCTCGCGCGTGCGAATGGTGCCGAGGTGCGCGAGGGTCATGCCTTCGCCGGTCTCACGGTGCTCGACCACGAGTTGATCGTCGACACGAGTTCCGACGAGGGCGACCACCGGATTCACGCTCCTTGGCTGATCGCCGCCGACGGCATGTGGAGTCCGGTTCGTCGATCGCTCGGTCTGACTCCTCCCGACTATCTCGGTGAGTGGCACGCGTTCCGTCAGTACGCGAGCAACGTGACCGGAGTGGCGGCCAAGCGATTGATCGTGTGGTTCGACGACGACCTTCTGCCGGGTTACGCGTGGAGCTTCCCGCTCCCGGGCGGGCGGGCCAACTTCGGCTTCGGTGTCCTGCGCGACGGTCAGCGCAAAGGTCGCGACATGAAACAACTCTGGACCGATCTGCTCGCCCGTCCGCACATTCGTGAAGCACTCGGTCCGGCGGTCGTCATGGAGGGTCGTCCCACTGCCTGGCCGATCCCAGCGCGCATCGACGCCGCCGTCACCGGATCGGGACGCGTGTTGTTCGTCGGTGATGCCGCCATGGCCACCGACACGCTCACCGGTGAGGGCATCGGCCAAGCGTTGCTCACCGGCGTCGAGGCGGCCCGCGCCGTGATCACGGGTGGTGATCCCGTGGACGTGCGGCGCCAGTACCGACGGGCCGTCGATCATCACCTGCTCGCCGATCACCGGATGTCGCAACGACTCTCCAAGGTTCTCGCTCGGCGTCGTGGCGCACGTGGTGCGATTTCGATTCTCGATCACGCCGGTCGTTGGGGTCGCGAGAAGTTCGCCCGCTGGATGTTCGAAGACGAGCCGCGCGCGGTGCTTCTCACCCCCCGCCGTTGGCATCGTCGACTTCTTCGCCAGGAAGGCCCCTACCGCGGCTGATCTCTCCGAGCCTCGACACCGTGGGCGGATACGGTGTCGGAGATGAAGACTCGTCTGACTGAACTCCTCGACATCGAGCATCCGGTCATGCTCGCCGGCATGGGTGGCGTGTCGTACTCGCAACTCGTCGCCGCCGTGAGCGAGGCCGGCGGCATCGGCACCTTCGGTGCCGCACCCATGCGACCCGGCCAACTCGACGAAGAAATCGAGATGGTCAAGAAACTCACGACCAAGCCCTTCGGCGTCGATCTGCTGACCGCGGTGCCCGGCCAACTCGAACGCGATGTCGAGAGCATCATCCGCGGTGGGGCGCGCATCTTCGTGGCCGGACTCGGCGTGCCCCGCGAGATCGTCGACGTCTTGCACCGGAACAACATCCTCGTCGGGTCCATGTGCGGCAAGGTCCGCCATGCGGTGGCCGCGGTGGCGAGCGGCTGCGATTTCGTGGTCGCGCAGGGAACCGAAGGTGGTGGCCACACCGGGACGGTCGCGACCATGGCCCTCGTTCCGCAGGTCGTCGACGCAGTCGGCGCGAAGGTGCCCGTGGTGGCCGCCGGCGGACTCTTCGACGGTCGCGGACTGGCCGCTTCCCTCGCCCTCGGTGCCGACGGCGTGTGGATGGGCACGCGCTTCATCGCCACCCCGGAGGCCCACGCGCCCAACGCGTACAAGGAGACGCTCGTTGCGTTACCCGAAGACGGCACCGTGATCTCGCGCGCCTACACCGGTAAGACGTGTCGAGTCGTGCGCACCGACTGGACCAACTACTTCGAGGAGCACCCCGAAGAACTGAAGAAGTTCCCCGAGCAGGCTTTCGAGTCGGCCAAGGCCGGCGCCAATCACATGGGCGCCGCGCCCGATGTGGAAGTGGATCCGAAGCGCGAGTTCATGCCGTGCGGACAAGGTGTGGGTGCGATCACCGAACTCACCCCGGCTGGCGACATCGTCCGTCAGGTGGTGGCCGAAGCCGAACGAGTGATCGCCGCCATGCAGCGCGTCCGCGCCTGACCGGCCACTCCGAACATGTGGCAGCTCCTTCGATCCAACGCGGACTTCCGCCGGATGTTCGGAGCCCAGGTCATCTCGTATCTCGGCGACTGGTTCAGTTTCGTGGCCGTCGTCGGCCTCGTCGACGACCTCACGGATTCCAACTTCCTCGTGTCACTCGTGATGGTCGCGTTCTCGTTGCCCTCGTTCATCGCGTCCCCGGTGGCCGGACCCATGGTCGACCGCTTCGACCGGCGACGGATCTTGATCGCGGTCTCGATGGTGCAGGCACTCGCGGCCCTGGGCATGTTGCTCGTCGGCGACGGCACGGTGTGGCTCGCCTTCGTCTTCCAGAGCACGGTGTCGGCCCTCGCCGCCCTCGTCGGACCGGCCACGTCGGCGGCCATCCCCAACATCGCGCGCGATCAGGAGGAGTTGCGGCTCGCCAATTCGATCCTCGGCTCCACGTGGGGTGTGATGCTCGCGATCGGAGCGGCCATCGGTGGAGTGTTCGCATCGGTCTTCGGACGCGAGGCGTGTTTCATCGCCAACGCGGTGTCGTTCGTGATCGCCGGTCTTCTCTTCGCCTCCATCCGCACGCCGATGCAAGCGCCGCGCGATCCGGCATTGCGTCGACATCGCCTGCGGCCGGTCGCCGACATGCGCGAAGCCCTGGGCCACGCGCGCCAAGACCCTGTGTTGCTCGCTCTCATCCTGTCGAAGACGACCTTCGCCGTGGGCAGTGGCGTGGTGTCGCAACTCGCGGTTCTGGCCTCCGATGTGTTCAAGGGTGGCGACGCCTCGCGCGGCGTGTTGATCGGCGCCCGCGGCCTCGGTGCCGGCATCGGACCGCTACTCGCGTCGAGGTACACCGGCAACGATCTCGGTCGGGTGATCCGGGTGTGCGGATACTCGAGCCTGGTCTTCAGTTGCTGCTACGTGATCGGTGCCTGGATGCCGGTATTCGTGCTCGCCGCGGTCTTCATCACCATGGCCCATCTCGGCGGTGGCGCTCAGTGGACGCTCAGCACCTTCGGCTTGCAGATGCGATCACCCGACGAGATGCGTGGTCGGATCATCGCCGGCGACTTCGCGCTGGTGACGCTCATGATGTCGGTCACCAGTGCCTCGGCCGGGGTGTTGTCGGACGCCATCGGCGTACGCGCCGCCATAACGTCATTCGCCGTCGCCGCGGCGGTGGCTTCGGTGATCTACGTCAACGCGACGCGGCATCTGCACACGCAGCTGTCGCATCAGTGAGCACCTGAGCCCGCCGGTCGTTGGCGAGGTTGGTGGCCATCTGGTTCATCACGTAGGCGAAGCCGATCTCGCGTTCGGGTTGAGCGAAGGCCACCGAACCGCCGGCTCCGGGATGACCGAACGAACCCGGCCCCGAGTAGGGACTGAACTGACCGTGCGTCATGAATCCCATGCCGAAGGTCGTGGGCATGATCAGACACGCATCGGGCTCGCCGTCGGGGGTGACGGTACGACGAACCTTGTCGACCGTGCTCGACGCGAGCAGACGCACTCCGTCGACTTCACCGATGGTCGCGGCGTAGATGCGCGCGAGGCTTCGAGCGTTGCCGATTCCGTTGGCCGCCGGGATCTCGGCCGCGTGCACGTCACGACGATTGAACGTGCCGTCACCACCGAAGGCACCGTTCAACGACAGTGCTTGGCCACCAGGTGAGTTGGGACCCATGAACTGCTCGAGCATCGCCTTGACCGCAGGGTCGATGTCGTCGGGGGTCTGAGTGAGACCACCGATCATCGGCGACACGCGCGACTCGTGTGATTCGGGAAGTCCGATCCACATCTCGGCCGACAACGGACCGACGATCTCATCGGCCACGAAACGTCCGAGGCTGCGATGCGCGGGGTCGACTCGGCGGACGAGTTCACCGGCGAGCCAGCCGTAGGTGAGCGCGTGGTAGCCGTGTTTGGTCCCGATCTCCCAACGCGGTGTCGTGGCGGCGAGGCGCGCCGTGATCGTCGACCAGTCGAGGGCCTCGGCCAACGTGAGGTCGCCATCGACGGTGTAGAGCCCGCACTGGTGCGACAAGAGTTGGGCGACGGTCGCGTCACCCTTTCCTTGCGCGGCGAACTCGGGCCAATAGGTCGACACCTTCTCGTCGTACGCCAGGAGTCCGCGCTCCACGCACATCGCCACGGCGATCGCCGTGATGCCCTTGGTGGTCGAGAACACGAGTTGCAACGTGTCTTCTTCGTACGGACGCGTCCGCTCCTGATCGAAGTGACCACCCCACAGATCGACCACGGGTCGACCGCGGTGATACACCGCCACGCCGCAACCGACTTCTTCGCCGCTGGCGAGATTGGCCGCGAATGCTTCGCGAACAGGTTCCCAGCCGGCGGCGACCGAACCACCGATGTGCGCTGACATCAGCCGACCAGTTCCTTGAGCGTCTCGATCTGCTTGACCGCATCGGGTCCGATCGGATTGACCGACAGGATCGTCACGCCGGCTTCCTTGAAAGCGGCGAGGCGTTCCTTGATGTAGCTCTTCGGGCCGACGAGATTGCTGTTGGCGAGCATCTCGCCGGGCACGGCGGCCGCGGCTTCTTCCTTCTTGCCGTCGAGATAGAGATCCTGGATCTCGATGGCTTCTTTCTCGTAGCCGTACTTCTTGCAGATCGTGTTGTAGAAGTTCTTGTCGCGTGCACCCATGCCGCCGATGTACAGCGCGGCGTTCGGGCGGGCGAAGTCGAGGATCTTGGTCTGAGCCTCACCGGTGAGCTTCTCGTCGATGGCGAGCATGCCACCCGCCGAGATCTGGAGTTTGCCGAGACTCGGATCGCGCTTGGCGAGACCCTTCTTCAGATCGTCACCCCACACGTTGTGGAACTTCTCGGGATCGAAGAAGATCGGCAACCAACCGTTGGCGACTTCGGCCGTCGCCTGGACGCTGAGACCCATCAGACTCGCCCACCAGATCGGGATGTCGGTGCGGATCTCCTGACCCGGTTTGATGATCTTGAGCGGCTTGCCGAGTCCGGTTCCCTCACCGGCGGGCAACGGGACCTTCACGGTCTGCCCGTTCATCTGGAAGGGCTGTTCGCGCTTCCAGATCATCCGACACGCCTCGATGTACTCCTTGATGCGCGCCATCGGCTTCTCGTACGGAACACCGTGGAAACCTTCGATCACCTGCGGGCCACTCGCACCGAGTCCGAGGATGAAGCGACCGTTGCTCACGTAATCGCAACCGGCCGCGGTCATGGCCATGAGGGCGGCCGTACGGCTGTAGACGTTCACGATTCCGGTGCCGATCTCGACCCGCTCGGTCTTGGCGGCGAGATAACCGACCTGACTGATGGCGTCGGCGCTGTACGCCTCGGCGATCCAGACCACGTCGAGTCCGGCCTTCTCGAGATCGACCACCCGATCGACCGCGGCGTGGAAACCACCGGCGTAGTTCAACATCATCGACAACTTCATGGGACGTCCTTTCGACGGCTAGCGCTGATCGGGAACCCTACGGGGGTCAGCCTCGGCCGAGCGAACCGTCGCCTCGCCCACCACACCCTCGTTCAGATTGCCGCTGCGGAATCCTTCGAGATCGAGGGTCACGTAGCGGTAACCAGCGGTCTTGACGGCACCTACCACCGAACGCCGAGCCGAGACCGCCCGGGCCAATTCGGCTTCGTCGACCTCGATACGCGCGGTCTCGCCGTAGTGCCGAACCCGCACCTGACGGAACCCGAGCGCGTGCAGCGCCGCCTCGGCCCGATCGACCCGACTCAGGATCTCCACACTCACGGGCGTTCCGTACGGAACGCGACTCGCCAGACACGCGGCCGCTGGCTTGTCCCACGTGCGCAGACCCATGCGGCGCGACGCCTCTCGGATGTCGGCCTTGGTGAGACCGGCCTGTACGAGCGGGAACACCGCACCACGTTCGAGAGCGGCGCGCTGACCCGGACGGTGATCGGCGAGATCGTCGAGGTTCACGCCGAGGATCACGGTGGCTCGCTCGGCGGCGGCGATCGGCGCGACGACATCCATGAGTTCGGCCTTGCAGTGATAACAGCGATCGACGTCGTTCGCGCGATACGCCGCGCGCGCCATCTCGTCGGTGTCGACCGGCGTCCAACGAAGACCCCATTCGGTGGCCAGCGCTCGACAATCGGATTCCTCCGAACCGGCCAGGCTCGGTGAGACCGCGGTGACGGCGTGGGCGCGCTCTGGACCCAGCACATCGCGGGCGGTCGCGGCGACGAAAGCCGAATCCGCTCCCCCGCTGAACGCCACCACCACTCGATCGAGATCGCGCAAGATCTCGTGGAGCAGTCGGATCTTGTCGTCGAGTCGGTCGGCCGACGGTTCGGTGACCGGATTCGCCATGGCCCCATCGTGCCATGCGGCCCGATACGGGGCAGACTCACAGGCGATGACCGGCGACGACGCGCTCCTCGACGAGCACTACCCGCTCGCCGATGCTCGGGCCGAACGGATCGAAGTCGCGCCCGGATTGCGTCTGAGAATCATCGACCGCCGTCCCGAGCGGGCCGACGAATCGTTACCAGCCATACTCCTGATCCACGGATTGGCCTCGAACGCTCGCATGTGGGACGGAGTCGGAAACTGTCTCTCCCGACAGGGTGTGCGCTCGATCGCCGTCGACCTGCGCGGTCATGGCCGTTCCGACAAACCCGACGATGGATACGACTTCGATTCGGTGGTGACCGATCTCGTCGGCTTGCTCGACCGCCGCGACATCGATCGGGCCGTGTTCGTGGGGCAGTCGTGGGGCGGCAACGTGGTCGTACACGCCGCTCACGAGCATCCCGAGCGTGTGGTCGGCGCGGTGGCCGTCGACGGCGGCATGATCGAACTCGGACGCACCTTCACGTCGTGGGACGACTGCGCGACCGCGCTGCACCCACCCAATCTCATCGGCACCCGGCTCAGCCGGATGGAAGCGGCCATGAGATCGATGAACGCCGATTGGCCCGAGTCCGGAATCGTCGGTGCGCTCTCCAACTTCGAAGTCGTGAACGACGGAACCATCCGGCCCTGGCTCACCCTCGACCGCCATTTGAAGATCCTGCGCGAACTCTGGTCGCATCGGCCGAGCGAGATGTTCGCCCGCATCGAGCGGCCGATTCTCTTCGTGCCGGCCGACTCGGGCGACGTCGCGTGGACGCGCAACAAGGAGAAGGCCGTCGATCACGCGCTGCAGACTCTTCCCAACGCACGCGCCCACTGGTTCCGCCCGGCCCATCACGACCTCCACGCCCAGCACCCCGAGCGCTTCGCCGAAGTGCTGGTGTCCAACCTGAAGAACGGTTTCCTCGCATGACGAACTTGCCCCGCCTGCTGACGATCATGGGTTCGGGTGAAACCGCGCCCACGATGATGAAGCACCATCGCGAACTCATCGCGCGACTTCCGCGGGATGCCAAGGCGGTCGTGCTCGACACGCCGTACGGATTCCAGGAGAATGCCCCCGAACTCGCGGCGCGGGCGGTGGAGTATTTCCGACAGAGCGTCGGCCACCCGATCACCATCGCCGGACTCACGCGACTGAAGAACGCCGACACCGTCGAGGTCGAGCGCGGCCTCAGCACGATCCGCCAAGCCGATTACTTGTTCGCCGGCCCGGGCAGTCCGACCTACGCACTGCGGCAGTGGGAGTCGACACCCGTACCCGATGTGGTTCGATCCAAGATCCGTAGCGGTGGCGCGGTGACGTTCGCGTCGGCGGCGGCCTTGACCCTCGGTCGTTACACGGTTCCGGTGTACGAGGTTTACAAGGTGGGTCAGGATCCGTATTGGCTCGACGGTCTCGACGTGATGGCCGAGATCGGACTCGAAGTCGCGGTCATCCCGCACTACGACAACTCCGAGGGTGGGCATCACGACACGCGCTTCTGCTACCTCGGTGAAAGCCGACTGGTGGCCCTCGAGGCCGAACTGCCCGATTCGGCGCACGTGCTCGGTATCGACGAGCACACCGGACTCGTGATCGACATCGACGCCGGGACCGCCACCGTGATCGGAAACGGAACCGTGACCGTGCGCAAGCGTGGAGTGTCGATCGTGCACTCGACCGGAACCGTTCTCCCGATCGATGCTCTGCGCGATCCGTCCGGGTCGACCAGCGTGGCCGTGTCAGCACCGACCGCTCGCACCGAAGTCGCCACCGAGTCGGGCACGGCAGTGGCCTCGCTCGCCGACGAGGTGTCGCGCACCGAGGAGCTCTTCGACACCGCGATCACCGCCGGTGATTCGGCGGCCGCGGTGCGGGCCGCCCTCGATCTCGAAACGGCCATCACGTCGTGGTCGGCCGACACTCTGCAGAGCGACGCCATGGATCGCGCGCATGCCGCATTGCGATCGATGATCGTGCGCCTCGGCGAAGCGGCGGTGAAGGGACTCGCCGATCCGCGCGAAGCAATTGCTCCGGTGATGTCGGTTCTGATCGAACTGCGCACTGCCGTGCGATCCGACAAGCGTTACGACCTCTCGGATCTCATCCGCGATCGTCTGACGGCCGTCGGAATCGAAGTTCGCGACACGCCCGACGGCCCTCAGTGGTTTTCTGGTGCGGGAAATTGACCCATACGGTGAATTTTCATCACCAAAACACCGGTGGTGGTGGGGCTTAGTTGAGCGAGAGGGCGGGGCCGGAGTGATGGTCGAGTCCGGCCACCCGCGCCCGCCGGCGCACACCAGCGAGTGTGTACACCACGATGAACGCAGCCGTGCCGACGAGGATGATCACCGCGCCACTCGGCACATCGGCGTACCAACTCGCGTACATCCCGAAGATTCCGAAGCCGGCACCCAGTACCGGTGACAACCAGAGCATCCGCCCGAACGAGTTCGTCATGAGTCGCGCGGTCACGGCGGGCAGCACCAAGAGTGCCGAGATCAACAGCACGCCGATCACGCGCACGGTCACGAGGATCGTGGCCGATAGCAGCACCATGAGGACGGCCTCCATCATCGGCACGTTCACCCCGGTCACCCCGGCCACTTCGGGGTCGAACGTCGTGAACAGAAGTCGCCGGTACAGGATCACGACGGTGATCGCGCTCACGAGTCCGACACCGGCCACGGCGAGGATGTCGCTCGTGAACACTCCGAGAACGTTGCCGAAGAGCACTGCGTCGATGCTGCGTTGGGCTTGTCCGTAGCGCGCCTGAAGCGCGAGTCCCATGGCGAAACTCGCGGTGGTGATCACACCGATCGCCGCGTCGGCACCGATCACGCGTTTACGCGCAACCCGTCCGATCATGAGACCCGACATCAGCCCCCAGAAACCGGCTCCGATGAAGTAGTTGAGATCGAGGACCGCGGCGAGCGCGGCGCCGCCGAACACTGCATGGCTCAATCCGTGTCCGATGTAGCTCATGTTGCGCAACACCACGAACACACCGATGAGTCCGCAGAGCGCGCCGGCCAAGGTGGCGATCACGAGTCCGTTGCGGAAGAACTCGTACTGGAACGGTTCGAGCGCGTCGAACGAGATCAACATGATCAGGCGCCGCGGCGGCTCAGTCGCTCACGGAGGTCGTCGCCACCGTGCTCCACGACGACCGGCATACCTCCGTGCTGCAGGACCTCCATGGGGGCTCCGTAGGTCCGTTCGAGGAAGTACGGCTTCAGCACGTCGATCGGCGCGCCGTCGGCCACCACCGTCCGGTTGAAGCACACGAGACGCGGCAAGTGAGCGGCCAGACCGTTGAGATCGTGGGTCGTGAGCACGATCGCGATGCCCTCCCCGCGCGGCGGCGCCTCGTTGAGATCGGCCAGCACGTGCAGAACCTCGTGCCGGGTCTGGACGTCGACCCCGGCCGTGGGTTCGTCGAGCACCAACAGATCGGGCTTCTGCAGGAGCGCACGCGCGAGGAAGACACGCTGCTGTTGGCCACCCGAGAGTTCACGGATGTGCCGGGAACCGAGCCCCTCCAGACCGAGACGCTCGAGGGTGGAGTCGATCTCGCGCAATTCGTCGCTCGTGGTACGCGGCCACCACGACTTGGTCGGGCGACTCATGGCCACCACTTCGCGCACCGTGACCGGGAAGTTCCAGTCGACGGTCTCGAGTTGCGGAACGTACGCGAGGCGAAGTCCGGAACGACGGCGCACCTCACCGTGCACCGGCTTCAACGAACCGAGCAGCGCTCGCAGCAGAGTGGTCTTGCCCGAACCCGACGGACCCACGACACCGATGAACTCCCCCGGCTCGACGACGAGGTCGACCGCCTGGACGGCCGGTGACGCGCCGTACGAGCAGGTGACGTGATCGAAGACCACGAGCGGTTCGGTGGCGAGACGCGCGGAGCTCATTGCGGATACACCGCCGTATCGGGACCGACGTCGCTCGCGTCGAGCGCGCGGAGCGCCGAAGCGTCACCGCCGAGCGCCTCGATCATGGTCACGTAGTCGAACCGCATCAGACCCAACCAGGAGTGCTCGGGATCGCCCGGCTCGCCGATGAGGTCGTCGTCACGTAAGACGTCGACGTAGTTCACTCCGGTCTCCTTGCCGATCTGCTCGAGGACGGTCGACGGGAAAACTTCGCTGCCGAAGATCGCCCGCACCCCAGTCTTCTCCACCTGATCGATCAGATCGGCGATCTCTTTCGGGGTCGGCTCGTCGAACGACGACGGTTGGATCGCGCCGATCACGGTCCAGCCGTATTCCTTGGCGAAGTATGCGTATGCGTCGTGATAGGTGAGCAACTGCCGGGCGTCGGCGTCGAGGGTGGCCGTCGATTCACGTAATGCAGCATCGAGCGCGTCGATTCGCGCGGCGAATGCTTCGAAGTTGGCCGCGTAGGTGGCGGCAGCGGCCGGGTCGGCGGCCGCGAGGACGTCACGCACCAATTCGGCATACGCCTTGGCCATCGGCGGATTGGTCCAGAGATGCGGGTTCGGTTTGCCACCTTCACGCGGGAACGAGAAGTCGTACACGTAGTCGCTCTCGGGCAGGATCGCCGTTCCGAGTTCGCAGATCACTCCGGCGTCCTTCTTGTTGGCGAGCGCGAGTTCCTTGGTGGGTTCTTCCAGAACGAGACCATTGATGAAGACCACGTCGGCGTCCGACACGATCGCGGCGACACTCGGTGGTGGCTCGTACGTGTGGCTGTTGGTGCCTTCGGGGACGATGCCCTCGATCAAGGTGTCGGTGCCCGAGGCGATGTTGGCCACGATGCTCGTGATGGGGGCCACGGTGGTGGCCACTACGACCGGGCGACCTTCGATCGGCGCCGGCAACGGACACGGTTGAGTTACCTCGGATGCCGAACCGTCCAGGTCGCCGGCGGAGTCGTCCCCCCCACAAGCCGGAAATAGCACTAAAACCGCCAGCGTGAAGGGGGCAATCAGGGCCTGCGGACGGGGGAACACGCTTCGAACCCTACCCCGCGCTAAAACCCCCTGCTAGATCCGTGCGAGGGAAGGTCGCCTAGCCTGAAGAAATGTCCCCGGTGGCGGTCAAAGCGGTGTTGTTCGACCTCGACGACACCCTGATCGACTGGTGGGGGTCCCTCGGCACCGCCCTCGCCCAGGTCGCCGACGACCACGAGACGACGGCCTTGCTCGACCACACCCGTGAGCACTTCTGGGACCGGCACCCCGAACACGGTTTCGTGTGGCACCGCAACACCTGGAAGTTGTGGGAGGACCGCCACACCGCGTGGGCCGACGCCCTCCCCCACCTGCACCCCGACGAACTTCAGATCCTCGTAAGGCGTTTCGAGGAGGAACTCTGGGTCGGCTTCTTCCCCGAAGTCGTGCCGGCCCTCGACGCGTTGGTCGATCACACGCGCCTCGCCGTGCTCTCCAACAACCACCTGATCGAGCGTGAAGCCAAACGGCTTCGCCTCCACGATTGGTTCGAGTTTTCGATGTACCCGGATGGTTGTTTCAAACCGTCACCGGAGGCCTTCGTGCAGGCGTGTACTCGACTCGATCTGCAACCGCACGAGGTCGCCTACGTGGGCGACTCCGTGACCGCCGACGCGCTCGGCGCGCTCGAAGCCGGTTTGGTGCCGGTGTGGGTCGATCGCTGGAACGACGACTGGACGGGCCGACCGTCCGCGGTACATCGGGTCGGGTCGCTCACCGAGATCCCGAGTGTTCTCGGTCTGGGCGGTTCGTGACGAGGTGAGTCACGGGAGTAGAGGGAGTTGACGAGGTCGAAACGATTCAGCTCGCGGCGCGACGCTGAGTCTCGGCCCACGTGAGTCCTTGCAGAACATCCACGTCGTGCGGGAGTCCGAGCACACGTTCGGCCACGATGTTGCGCTGAACCTCACCGGTGCCGCCGCCGATGGTGAGCGCCCGGGCGAACATGTAACCGTCGAACCAACCTGGGTGCTCGAGGGCGCGGAACCCGACTCCGCCGCCGCCACCGAGGCCGGTGTTACTGCCGCGCTCGGCCCGGCCCTCGACCTGCTGGAGCATTCCGTTGGCGCCGAGCATGTCGCGAGCAACTTCCATCACGTGCTGGCCGTGCTCATCGGCGAGGATCTTGCGAATGCTCGCCTCTGGACCGGGTTGTTCGCCCCGTAGTCGGGCCGAGAGCGTGCGCAGACGGATGAGATCGAGCAACACGTGCTCGATGTACACGGACGCGAGTCGCTGCCTCATCACCGGATCGACGACCGGTCCGCTCGCCCGCACCGAATCGAGCATCTCGAGCGCGGTCGGACCGCTACCCCACAACACTCCGCCACTCGACAACGACACGCGCTCGTTGCCGAGGGTCACCTTGGCGAGTCGCCAACCGTCGCCTTCGTCGCCCACGAGATTGGCCGCCGGCAGTCGGACGTCGGTGAAGAACACTTCGTTGAACGTCGACGCACCGGTCATCTCCTTGATGGGACGAATCTCGATGCCGGGCAGATCCATCGGGCAGATGAAGTACGACACGCCGCGATGCTTGGGCGCCTCGGCATTGGTGCGGGCGATCAGAATCCCGAACTTCGCGTGCTGTGCACCACTCGTCCAGATCTTCTGACCGTTCACGACGTATTCGTCGCCATCGCGCACCGCACGCGTGCCGAGGTTGGCGAGATCGCTTCCGCTACCCGGCTCACTGAACAACTGACACCAGAACTCCTCACCCGACAGAAGTGGGAGCAGATAACGCTTCTTCTGCTCTTCGGTGCCGGCGAAGAGAATCGTGGGTCCGGCCCAGCCGATCCCGATCGGGTTGGCCGGTCGGCGTACACCGGCTTTGGTGAGTTCGTCGTCGATCACGATCTGATGGATCGGGTCAGCCGCGAGACCGTAGGGCTCGGGCCAATGCGGAGCGACGTAACCAGCCTCGGCCAGTTGACGCGGAGTCGGGTCGGGATGGGATGCAAGCCACCCGCGAACCTTCTGGCGACGGGGATCGTCTGCGCCGGGGACCTGGAACTCCATGACGGCAGAACCCTACGCGTACGATCCACCCCGTGCCGAACGCTCCCGAGACCTGGAACATCGCCGACGTCTGGGATGTCGTGGCCGAGAGCATCCCGGACGCGCCGGCCCAGGGATACGAGGACGTCGTTCACACGTGGCGCGACTTCGATCGTCGGGCCCGCGGCGTGGCGGCCACGCTTCTCGCCCACGGCGCGCGCCAGCAGGACAAGGTCGCGCAGTACTTGTACAACTGTCCGCAGTATCTCGAGAGCATCTACGCGCTATTCAAAGCCGGGCTCGTGCCGGTCAACACGAACTACCGCTACACCCCCGACGAACTCGTCTACATCTGGGACAACTCCGACGCGGTCGCCGTGATCTTCCACGGAAGTTTCGCGGCCACGATCGAACCCATCCGTTCACGTCTGCCGCGGGTCGTCACCTGGCTCTGGGTCGACGACAGTTCGGGGCCGTGTCCGTCGTGGGCGGTCGATTACGAAACCGCCGCCGCGAGTCCAGGTGCGAACCATGCATCTTGGGGCCGCCGCGGTGACGACTTGTTGCTCCTTTACACCGGTGGCACCACCGGCATGCCCAAGGGTGTGATGTGGCGCCAGGAGGATCTGCTCCTCGCCCTCGACAGCGCGAACAAGAAGCGGCTTCCGGAGAAGCCCGATTTCGCCGCGGTCGCCGCCCGGGCCACCAAAGCCGGACCGCGGAACCTGCCGGCCGCGCCACTCATGCACGGGACCGGATTGTTCAACGCGATGAGCAACCTCAACGTGGCCGGCTCGGTGATCACCATGTCGAACCGACGCTTCGATCCGGTCGATCTCCTGAACACGATCGAGGCTAAGAACGTCAACTCCATGTCGATCGTGGGTGACGCGTTCGCCAAACCGATCCTGCGCGCCCTCGACGCCGAACCCGATCGTTGGAATCTGTCGTCGCTGCGCGTGATCATCTCGAGCGGCGTGATGTTCTCGGCCGAGTCCAAGGCCGGACTCCTGCGCCACAATCCGCGACTCATCATGGTCGACGCCCTCGGATCATCGGAGGCGATCGGCATGGCGCAGAGCACCACGTCGGCCGCGGGTCCGGCCGAGACCGCACGGTTCGAGTTGGGTCCGAACACGCGCGTGCTCACCGAGGACGGACGCGAAGTCGTGCCGGGTAGCGAGGAGCTCGGACGAGTGGCGTTACGCGGTCACACGCCGATCGGCTACTACAAGGACGAACAGAAGTCAGCGGCGACGTTCCAGGTGATCGACGGCGTTCGCTGGTCGATACCGGGCGATTGGGCGCGCGTCGATGCCGATGGCACCGTGCACCTCCTCGGTCGTGGGAGCCAGTGCATCAACACCGGCGGCGAGAAGGTCTACCCCGAGGAAGTCGAAGAAGCCCTCAAACTGCATCCGTCGGTCGCCGATGCCGCCGTGGTCGGCGTACCCGACGAACGATTCGGACAGGCCATCACCGCGCTCGTGGAGCCGCTCCCCGGTGCCGCGATCGACGAAGCCGAACTCATCGCCCACGTGAAGGTTCACCTCGCGGCCTACAAAGCGCCCAAGCGCGTCATCAGGATCGAGAGCGTCGGCCGCGCCGGCAACGGAAAACTCGATTACAAGCGTCTGACCGCCCACGCGCTCGCCGTCCTCGGCTAGTCGGGTCGCCGGAGGGCTGACTAGCGTCGGCATCCCGCGGGCCGAACGGCCCCATCCCCCAGGAGTGTCCCATGTCGTCTCTCGGTTTCGACGGAAGAGTTGCGATCATCACCGGTGCCGGTGGCGGTCTCGGCCGGCAACACGCGTTGCTCATGGCGAGTCGTGGCGCGCTGATCGTCGTGAACGACCTCGGTGGTTCGGTGGACGGCACCGGCTCGAGCGCCACCGCGGCCCAGAAGGTGGTCGACGAGATCAAGGCGCTCGGCGGCGAGGCCGTGGCCGACACCAACTCGGTGGCCACTCCGGAAGGTGGAGCGGCGATCGTGCAGACCGCCATCGACGCCTTCGGTCGCGTCGACATCGTGGTCAACAACGCCGGCATCCTGCGCGACAAGGCGTTCCACAACATGGAACCCGATCTGCTCAACCCGGTTCTCGACGTTCACTTGAAGGGCGCTTTCTACGTCACCCGTCCGGCGTTCATCAAGATGCGCGAGCAGGGTTACGGACGCATCATCTCCACGTCGTCGGCCGCTGGTGTTTTCGGCAACTTCGGCCAGACCAACTACGGCGCGGCCAAGATGGGTCTCGTCGGCTTCACGCGCGTGCTCGCTGTCGAGGGTGCACGCAACAACATCAAGGCCAACGCCATCGCACCGCTCGCCATGACGCGAATGACCGAGGACATCCTCGGTGGTCTGAAGGACAAGCTCGATCCGGGTCTGGTCTCGCCACTCGTGGCCTTCCTCGCCCACGAGGATTGCCCGGCATCGGGTCAACTCTTCTCGGTCGGTGGTGGACGCGTGGCCCAGGTGTTCCTAGGCGAGACGAACGGCTTCTACTCGCCCACTCTCTCCCCCGAGGACGTCCAGGCGAACTGGGACACCATCACCGATCGCAACGGTTACGCGGTGCCCAACAATCTGGGCGAGGAGACCGCCCTCTTCCTTCCGTTCTTCAAGTGACCATGATCAGCGTCGACGACTTCGCCACCGAGGCCAAGGAGTGGTTGGCCGCCAACAAGCATCTCGCGCCGCGTGATTACGGCGCGATCTGCCCACCCGATCTCGTCGACGAAGGTCTCCGCTGGCAGAAGCACCTCTACGCGTCGGGACGCGCCGGCATCCACTGGCCGGTCGAGGTCGGTGGACAAGGCCTGACGCCCGCGCACCAGGCGCAGTGGTTGTACGAGTGCGCGCTCGCCGGCGTTCCGGGAGTCTTCAACATGGTCGGACTCGTCCTCGCCGGTGGCGCGATCATGAAGTTCGGTTCCGACGAACATCGGGCCCAGCATCTGCAGGCCACGTTGCGCGCCGATCACGTGTGGTGCCAGTTGTTCAGCGAACCCGGTGCGGGCAGCGACCTCGGATCGCTCAGCACGCGCGCCGAGCGCGACGGCGACCGCTACATCGTCAACGGCCAGAAGGTCTGGTGCTCGGGCGGGCGTTACAGCAACTGGGGAATCCTCATGGCGCGCACCGATCCCGAAGCGCCCAAGCACGAGGGCATCTCGTTCTTCCTGCTCGACATGAGCCTGCCCGGTATCGACATCCGCCCGCTCAAGCAGATGACCGGTGAGGCCGAGTTCGACGAGGTCTTCTTCACCGACGTCGAAGTGCCGGCCGACGCTCTCATCGGACCTCTGCACGGCGGTTGGGGCGTGGGCATGGCGGTGCTCACTTCCGAGCGCGGGCACATCGGCACGAGCGTCATCTCACTCGAACGCCGACTCGAATCGATTTCGCGTCTGGCCGAGGGTCGCGATCTCACATCGGTCGAGCGTCAGGAACTCACCACACTTCTCGCCAAGGGAATGGCGTACAAGGCGATGGCCCAACGCCAGGGACCGGTGGCCTCCACCGCCGCGTCGCTCATGAAGCTCGGAATCACCGAGATGATGTTCGACGTCAGCATGTTGCGGGCCGACATCTCGGGCGCCGACGCGACTCTCGAAGGAGCCGATGCCTTCGGACTCCTCGCCGCACCCGGTGGACGCATCGCCGGTGGAACGAGCCAGGTCCAGCGCAACATCATCGGCGAACGACTCCTCGGATTGCCGCGCGAACCCCGCCCCGAGAAGAACTGAATCCCCGGGGTCGGGCGGCTGAACCCCGAAAAACGCCCGTAGAATCGTCACTCTTCGTCATCTACGGCCGATGACCGGTTCGGCCCCTCGGAGAGAACCCCTTGAAAGTCGCATCAGCCAACGGCGTGAAAGTCGAGTTGCACGATCTCGGCGGGCATGGTCCGACCATGCTCATGTCGCACGCGAACGGCTTCCACGGCCTGTGCTGGGCACCCGTGGCTGCGCACCTGACGCGTCGCTTTCATTGCTACGCCCACGACCACCGTGGACACGGTGACACCGCGCTGCCCAAGAATTGGAAGGTCGCGTGGGCCGGCTACGGAGCCGATGCCTCGGCGGCGGCCAACGCCATCCGCGAAGACGGCGGCATCATCGGTGTCGGACACTCGATGGGTGGCGCAACTCTGCTGATGGCCGCGGTGAAGGATCCGTCGCTCTTCCGCGGACTCCTCGTGTACGAACCCATCGTGCCGCCGGCCGACCTCCGTCTCCCGGCCAATCGCCCGAACAACCTCGCCGATGGTGCGGCTCGTCGCAAGGCGTCGTTCAAGAGTTTCGAGGACGCCATCGCGAACTACTCGTCGAAGATGCCGATGTCGGCATTCACCCCCGAAGCGCTCGAGGCCTACGTGCGCGGTGGATTCCGCAAGGGCGACGACGGTCAGGTGCACCTGAAGTGCGATCCGGCCCTCGAGGCCGAGAACTTCCGCAATCCGGTGGTGCCCAATCTCTGGAAGAAGCTCGCCGATCTCACGATTCCGGTGTGGGTTCTGTCGGGCCATCCCGAGCCTTTCCAGCCGTCGGGCTGGGCCGAGGCCGTGGCCGATCATCTGCCCAACGGGAAGCACATCGAGTACAGCGACCTCGATCACTTCGGACCGTTCGTCGATCCGGCTCGTATCGCCCGGATCATCGACACCTTCGCCGATACTCTCGAACCCTGATGACGGCCACGGTCGACACACCCGGAACCGATTCGTTCGGTCCGAACGTCGCCCGCCTCGACGCCGCCCTCGACCGTCGTCTCGAACCGTGGCGCGACTCCGAGTTGGCGAGTCGGGTGTTCACCGCCGCGAGCCATCTGGGCGACTGGAGCCTGATCTGGCATCTGGTCGGGGCCGCCCGCGGGATCACGAGTGAGAAGCGAGCCACGCAGGCGCTCGCGCTCTCGGCACTTCTCGGCGCCGAGTCGTTGATCGTCAACCAAGGCGTGAAGCGTTTGTTCAAACGCGAGCGGCCCACCGAAAGTGGCGACGACCGCTTCGAAGTTCGCACCCCTTCCACGTCGAGCTTCCCGAGCGGACACGCGAGTGCCGCGGCCTTCGCGGCGACGGTACTCACCACGCTCGACGGCAAGAAGTCGGCACCACTCTGGTTCGGTCTGGCCGCGGTCGTCGGAACGAGCCGCGCCTTCGTCCGTATCCACCATGCGTCCGACGTGATCGGTGGCGCCGCGGTCGGTGTGGGCCTCGGACTCCTCGCCCGACCACTCGTCAAGAAACTTCGTTAGGGAGGCCCGCCATGACTCGTCGATTCGCCATCACGTGGGACTACCGCTGCCCCTACGGTCGGATCGCCCACGATCACGTGACCACGGGTCTGCTCGCCGGCGCCGACTGGGACGTCACCTTCCTCCCGTTCTGTCTGGGTCAGTCGCACGTCGAGCCGGGCATGCCCGACGTGTGGGACGCCCCCGAATCCGACTCGGGTCTCCTCGCGCTTCAAGTGGGCATCGCGGTACGCGACAACCAGCCCCACGCGTTCGTGCCTCTGCATCATGCGCTCTACGAGTTCAAGCACGCGCTCGGTGGCAACATCCGTGATCGCGGGTCACTCGCCAAGGTGCTGGAGGGCAGTGGCCTCGATCCGGAAGCAGTGTTCACCGAGGTCGATTCGGGTCGTCCACTCGCCACCATCGCCGAAGAGCACACCCGCTATGCGAACTCTCATCAGGTTTGGGGAGTTCCGGTCTTCGTGGTCGACGACAAGGCGGTCTTCGTACGTCTGCTCGATCGCGCCGAGGGCGACGAAGCCCTCGCCATTCACACGATCGAGCGAGTTCTCGACAACATCGACTGGCCGATTCTCAACGAGTTCAAACACACGTCGGTGCCTCGCTGATCAGTCGCGGGGAACCGCCGTCGGTTCGTCGCGACGCACCCGCAGATCGGCCACGATCGAACCATCGGGATTCTCCACGACGAGTCCGACCTTCACGCTGAACTCGGCTTCGCCGAACACGGCCGTGTTCGACTGGGTGGCCATGAGTTCACCGTTGGTCGACCGCATCACCACCGAAGGCCGCTCGTTCCAGTTCCGATCGTCGGTGTCGACCACGTGCACGACGACCCCCGAACGCACGAGGTGATCGTTGTCGCCCCGATCGGCGAGGAGTTCGACGGTGGCGAATCGCCCTGCGCCCAAGGCGATCACCAGGATGCGCGGCTGACCGCGACGGGCCATCGAGTCGGTGGAGGCGAGTCGCACGGCGTCGGTCCACTCACCGGGCGGACGGGTCGCCCAATCGATGGTCAACACCTCGTCGACGTCGATCCAACCCGACATCAAGGCGTCGAGGGCGATGACACCCGGTGCGTGGCGGCGTTCGGGATCGAGGCGACGCGGCGCGTCACTCGCACTCATCACGTCGTAGGGGCTGTCGTAGAGGTGCCCACCGGCCACCGCGCCTTCGGCCGTGGAACTGTGCGACCAACCGAGCGCGTGGCCGATCTCGTGCTCGACCAGATCGAGAGCCGGCGAGCCGTCCCAGCCGGGCAGGAAATCGGCCGCGCCCACGAACACCGCCCGACCCGACTCGCGCGCCGGACAAGGTTGCGCACATCGTTCACCGACCCGACCCCAACCGCCCGGCCCGTCGGGACGTAGCGGTGCAGTGGCCACCACGAGAACGCCCGTGGCGTCGTCGTTCAGCGTCGCCCGGGCGCGGTCGACACATTCGGCGGCATCACCACTAGTGGCCACGTCCACGTCGTCGGCCGCCACGAATTCGGGTACGTAGTCGCCCTGCGACCAGCGATCGAAATAGTCGCTGACCGGCTCGAGCCAGCCGACGAGTTCCGCCGGCGTCGCGTTCAGACGCGTGGTGTCGGGCGCGAATTCGTCGTCGGTGGTGTCGAGGGGAACCACACAACGAACCACCGCCCATACATCACGGCCCCGGCCGAGGCTCCCCCAGTCGTCAGCCGGACGAAGCGACGCCACGATCGCGGATGAGTCGACGAAGGGTTGTGCGGGCGATCCGCAGCCCGCGATCACCGTGAACGAGCCGGCCAGGACGGCGATCACTTCTTTCCTCACCGACTCAGACCGTAGCCTTGCGCCGTGGCGCAGGAGATTCTCTTCGATCGCAAGATGTCCGATGCCGAGGGCCTCATGTGGCGACTCGAGAAGGACCCATACCTCTCGTCGACCTTCGCCAACCTCTCGGTACTCGACCGTTCACCGGACTTCGACCGACTCCGTCGCCGCATGGAACGGGCCACCATTGCGATTCCCCGCTTGCGTCAACGCGTCCAATCGTCACCGGCCAACATCACCCCGCCGATCTGGGTGGACGATCCCGACTTCGACATCGACTACCACGTTCGTCGCGTCGCGCTACCGGCTCCGGGAACCATGCGCCAGATGCTCGATCTGGCGACCCTCGTCATGAACGATCCGTTCGACCGCACTCGACCGCTGTGGCAGTTCGTGGTGATCGAGGGACTCGAGGACGGACGGGCCGTCCTCGTCGAGAAGTTGCATCACACCATCGCCGACGGCGAGGGCAGTGTGCAGTTGTCGTTGCAGTTCTTCGATTTCGAACGTGATGCTCCCGAGCCACCGGCGCTCGATTACGACGGATCGCAGTCGGAGCTCGAGATGTCGATGCTCCACAACGATCTCTGGCGCGATTTGTTGTCGGGCTCGCTCAAGATTCCGCTCACCATGGTCCGCCAGATCCGCGATCTCATCGCCGACCCGGGGCAGATCCCGAGCCATGGCGCCTCCACGATCGACATGTTGCGTACCGGCTTCGGACAACTCACCGATGTCGATCCGGCTCGGTCGCCGCTCTGGCGCGAACGCTCGGTGCGTCGTCGGCTCGAAGTGCTGCGCGCCCCGTTCCTCGAGATCCGCGATGCCACCCGCCGCCTCGGTGGCACGCTGAACACCGCGCTCCTGACCGCGGCGAGCGAAGCCGCCGGTCGGTATCACCGCGAACTCGGTCAACCGGTCGACGAGTTACGCGCCTCGATGGCGATCTCCACTCGCAAGACGAATCCCGCCGATGGGTCGTCGGCCAACGCCTTCTCACTGGCCCGCATGCTCGTCCCCACCAACGAGATGACGCTCGTGGAACGTTTCGAGCGGATCCGGACGATCACCGAGGAAGCCGCCGGGACCTCGGCCGGTGCTCTCGGCGCGGTGGCCAGTCTGGCGAGCAACCTTCCCACGGCGATCCTGACCCGGGTGGCCCGAATGCAGGCGCAGACGGTCGACTTCGCGACCTCGAACGTGAAGGGAACCCCGTTGCCGGTCTACGTGGCCGGATCGGAGATCTTGCACAATTTCCCGATCGGACCCCTCGGTGGAGTGGCGTTCAATCTGACGCTTCTGTCCCATGTGGGGAGTCTGGACATGGGGCTCAATCTCGACCCGGCCTCGATCGCTCGGCCCGAGTTGTTGCGCGACTGCCTGGAGTCGGCGTTCGGCGAACTCGCGGGGGCTATGCCCGCGAAGAAGTCAAAAGGTTCCGGACGTCGAGCAGCAGGTCGCTGACCTCACCCGAAGACACCAATTCACGCTTCACCATCTGCGAGAGAGCCCGATCGATCAGCACGAGGGCCTCGGCGACGACATCGTGGGCCACTTCTTCGACCATCAACGGTTCTACGACCTGGGTGCTCGTCATCGCTGTCTCCTGAATGCTCACTCGGTTCCGGACGACCGGATTACCTCCCCCGAAGGTAACGCAGGCAATCGTCGCGCATGTGCATCGTAATGGGGTGGATCTTCGGAGATTCGGCGGGTGACGAGCCGCGCGCCACACCGAAATCAGCGACTCCGACGGTAGGGGTCCGATGTGATCACGACCGAATACGCTCGGGCCATGGATTTTCCGGGTTCGCGCATCGTCGTCACGGGTGCCGCCGGTGGAATCGGAGCCGCCCTCGCCCGCCGTTTCCATGCGCTCGGCGCCCAGGTGGTTCTGTCGGATCTCCACGAAGGTTCCATCTCCCGAATCGCGGCCGAACTCGACGCCCAGCGGCCCGATTCGGCTTTCGCATGGGCCGCCGACATCGGAACCGAGAATGGGAACCGCGACCTCGTCGAGGCGAGTAACCGGCTCCTCGGTGGCATCGATCTCTTCTTCGCCAACGCCGGAGTGGGCACCGGTGGTTTCGTGGAGGCCACGAGCGAATCCGAATGGAACCTCGCCTTCGACGTGAACATCCATGCGCATCGTTGGGCGGCCAAGTATCTGCTTCCCGAATGGCTCGCGAAAGGTTCGGGCTACTTCTGTTCGACGGCGTCGGCCGCCGGCCTTCTGAGCCAGATCGGATCGGCTCCGTATTCGGTCACCAAACACGCGGCGGTGGCCTTCGCCGAATGGATGTCGATCTCGTACGGCGACCGTGGCGTGCGGGTGAGTTGTCTGTGTCCGCAAGGGGTCAACACCAACATGTTGAACGGTGGCGATCTGGGTGAGAACGGGGCGACGAATGTGGTGCGCGCCGCCGGCGAAGTCCTCGAACCCGAGTACGTGGCCGAGTTCGTGGCCGAGGCCATCACGGCCGAGACGTTCCTGATCCTGCCCCATCCGCAGGTCGCCGATTTCGAACAGCGCAAGGCGGCCGATCGCGGACGCTGGCTCGCCGGTATGCGCAAACTCCAAGCGCGAGTTCTCGGCGAACTCTGATCACATGCCGCCCAAACCCACGAACGAGCAGAGCGAGGTATTGCGTCGCATCGGTCTGCGCCCGGGTGAGGCCGTGCGCTTCCGGCGGGCCGACCGCGGACGTTGGCAAGAGGGCCGGATCTCGTGGGTCGAGCGCGACGGCAGCGTCACGGTCCACGATTCGCACGGCGCGGCGCGGTCGTTGCGCCCCGAACGACTCGAAGTGAAGCGACCCGGCAAACGCGGACGCGATCGCTGGTGCCCGGTCACCGAGGTCGCGGTCACCTGGGAGCAACTGACGCTCTTTTGACCGACTACGGTCGGCGCCATGGGAGTACGCCTCGAACCTGCCGACGAATACATGCACGAACTCGGACCGGAGTCCAACTTCAACGAGAGCATGTACATCAATTGCTTCGATCCGACCCACAAGGTGGGTGGTTGGTTCCGCATGGGTAACCGCGCCAACGAGGGTTACGCCGAGATGACGGTGTGCATCTATCTGCCCGATGGTTCGGTCGGCTTCATGTTCAAGCGCCCGCAGATCGACAACAACGACCGACTCGACGCGGCCGGACTCACCTGGACGATGGTGAAGCCCTTCGAAGAACTGCGCATCGACTACACCGGCAAGGTGGTGGTGCTGGCCGAGCCCGAGCAGATGGTCGATCCGAAGACGGCCTTCACCAACAATCCGTACAGCGAGTGCGAAGTGCACATCACCTTCAGCGGCCAGGGCAAGCCGAGCATGTTCGGCGGTGAACCCGACACTCCGCACGAAGCACCCGGCGAGGAGTTCGCCAAGGGCCATTACGAACAACTCGTGCAGGCTCGCGGCACCATCCGCGTGGGCGACCAGGAGTGGGAGATCGACGGATTCGGTCTGCGCGATCACTCGTGGGGGCCCCGCTACTGGCAGGCGCCTTGGTACTACCGCTGGCTCACCGCCAACTTCGACAGCAATCTCGGCTTCATGCTCTCGCGCGTGGCCAAGAAGGAAGGCGCCGGCTCCCGAGGCGGATTCGTATGGGAGAACGGTCAGATGCACCTGTGCGATCACGCCGAGATTCGTACCGAGTTCCGTGACGAGGAGAGCTACCACCAGCGCATCGAAGCCGTGTTGCGGTCGTCGCGTAGTGATCGCGAGTGGACCTTCACCGGCGACGTGATGAGCCTCATCCCTCTGCGCAACCGCCGTCAGTCACCCGATGGCGAGTGGCTCACCACGCGCATCAGCGAGGGCATGACCCGCTGGGAGATGACATCGGCCGAACACGCCGGCAAGGTCGGCTACGGCTTGTCGGAGTACCTCGATCAGATCATCGACGGTCAGCCGGTCGGCAAGGCCGAATAGCGAAGTTCACTCGAGCAGCGAGGCAAGTGCCTCGAGCAGCGGTGTCGGGTCGTCGTCGATCGCTTCGCCGTACAGCTTGACCTTGGGTTCGGTTCCGCTCGGCCGTACCTGCAGACGAATTGAGGCGGTGCCGTCGGCCCCGCGGAGCATGATGCGAACGAGTGTGGCCTCCGGGATGTGATCGACCGACACCACCTCGTGACCGGCGATCTCGTGGGGCGGGTTCAGTCGAAGACGGTCGACCGCGGCAACCCCCGCCGCCGGCACCATCGCCACGCTGCGCTCGGCGGTCACATGGCGACCGAACCGACTCGCGATGTCGTCGAGTCGACCGAGCAGATCGGAACCCTCGCGCGCGGCTTCTTCGGTGATTTCCATGAGCACGATGGCCGCCGTGATGCCGTCCTTGTCGAGTGGACGGTCGGCCACGAGATATCCGAGCGCTTGTTCGTAGGCGAACACCAGTCGCTTGGCGGGGCGAGACCGAACGGCGGCCGCGATCCACTTGAAACCGGTGAAGGTCTCGGCGAATTCGATCCCGGCCGCGCGGGCCATCTCTCCCACGAGCGTCGACGACACGACCGTGCTCACCATCAGTCGGTCGTCACCCGAGGTGTGCTTCACGATGTGATCGGCGAGAAGCCAACCGATCTCGTCGCCCCGCAAGAGTCGCCATGTGCCATGACGGTCGGCCACCGCCACGCCGAGGCGATCGGCATCGGGATCGTGGGCCACGGCCAACTTCGCCCCCGATCGTTCGGCGCGGGCGATCACCGCGTCCATGGCTCCGGGTTCTTCCGGATTCGGGAAGTCGACCGTAGGAAAATCGGCGTCGGGCGCGAACTGTGACTCCACGATCGAAGGGGCACCTATGCCCGCCCGCGCGAAGGCGCGCAACGCCACGTCACCGCCCACTCCGTGCAACGGCGTGTAGGCGAAGGGCACCGAGATGGCGCCACTCGTGAGCCGCACCGAACCGACCCACGCAAGGTATTCGTCGAATGGTGCGGAATCGAGCCGCACGATGAGTGGATGATCGTCGGGCGCGAGTTCGACGGTCGTCGGATCGATCGCCGCGATGGCGGCGGCGATCGCGGCGTCGTCGGGGGGAACGATCTGCGCCCCGGAGTCGAGATACACCTTGTAACCGTTGTCGGCCGGTGGATTGTGGCTCGCCGTCACCATCACCCCCGCCGCCGCGCGATGCGGCTGGATGTTCCACGCGAGCACCGGAGTCGGCACCACGTGCGGCATGAGGAGGGCACGCATGCCTCGCGCCGCGGCCACCCGCGCGGTGTCGATGGCGAAGGCCTCACTCTTGCGACGGGCATCCCAGCCGATGACGATTCCGCGTCCGGCGTTGGTCGGGTCGACGGTCAACAGATGATCCACCAGGCCGGCGGCCGCCTGACGCACGACGAGTCGATTCATGCGCAACGGTCCGGCGCCGATGCGGGCTCGCAGACCCGCGGTGCCGAAGGTCAGATGTCCGCCGAAACACTCGTCGACGTCACCGGTGGCGATGATCTCGGCCAGTTCGGCCCGGATGTCGTCGTCGGGCTCGGCGGCCAGCCAACGTTGCGCTTGGCTCGACGTCGACATCGCTCAACTCCCGGGGATCAGGCTCTTCAACTCCACGAGCGGACGCGGTCCGACGTGCGAGATCACTTCGGCCGCGGCGATCGAACCGAGTCGACCGCAATCGGCGAGCGAGAAGCCGTTGGTGTAGCCGAAGAGGAATCCGGAGGCGAAGAGATCGCCCGCACCGGTGGTGTCGATCACGTGCGGAACATCCTCGGCGCCCACGTCGATCACCGAATCACGCGTGATGATCGAGGCGCCCCGTGGACCGCGAGTGATCACGGCCAGCGAACTGTCGCGACGCACGGCCGCCACCGCGGCCTCGAAGGTGTCGAGTTCGTACAACGAACAGAGTTCGAGTTCGTTGCCGAAGAGAATGTCGACTTCGTCCTCCACGAGCGCGCGGAAGTCCTCACGATGCCGATCGACGCAGAAACTGTCCGACAACGTGAGCGAAACTTCCCGCCCGGCCCCGTGAGCGACCCGGGCCGCGTGGCGGAAGGCATCCTTGGCATCGTCACGGTCGAAGAGGTAGCCCTCCATGTACAGAACGAGGCCGTCGGCGACCACTGCTTCGTCCACGTCGGGGGCGCACATGTACGACGAAACACCGAGATAGGTGTTCATCGTTCGCTGGGCATCGGGGGTCACCACGATGATGCATCGCCCGGTCGGAATCTCGTCGAGATGTCGACCCGGCGCGAAATGCACGCCCACGGCGAGGAGATCGTGACCGAACACCCGGCCCAGATCGTCGTCACTCACCTTGCCGATGTACGCCGCGCGACCACCGAAACTCGCCACGCCGCACACGGTGTTGGCCGCCGAACCACCGCTCATCTCGACCGCCGAGCCGAGGGCCCGGTACAAGTGCAGGGCGCGATCGGTGTCGACGAGGGTCATCGATCCCTTGACCAAAGCCTCGCGTCGGATGAAGTGATCGTCGGCCTGTGCGATCACGTCCACGAGAGCATTCCCGATTCCGACGACGTCGTAGGACGCCGGCCGGCGCTCGCGAGCGGATGTATCGGGCACGGAGACCGACGCTAGTTCGCAGGTACGCTCGCCCCCGTGACCCAGTCCGTCGTCTCTCCCTCGTCCGCGTCCGAGCTCGATCCGTTCCGACTCCCCCGCCACGTCCTGCCCCGTCGCTACGACCTCGTGCTGGAGCCCGACCTCGACGCGGCGACGTTCAGCGGACGCGTCGTGGTCACCGCCGATGTCCTTGCCGCGACCCGACTCATCGCCCTCAACGCGATCGAACTCGACATCGAGTCGGTGCACGTCGACGGCCAACCGGCCACGTATTCGCTGTCGTCGGAGACCGAGCGGATCGTGATCGGTCTCATCGACGATCTCGCCGTTGGAACGACGATGATCGACATCACCTTCACCGGAGTGCTGAACGACAAGCTCCGTGGTTTCTACCGCAGCACCTACCGCGACGAGGACGGCACCGAGCGAACCATCGCGTGTTCGCAGATGCAGGCGACCGACTGTCGACGTGCCTTCCCGTGCTTCGACGAACCCGACTTCAAGGCGGTCTTCGGCACGGTGCTGGTGGTCGACGACGGCCTGCTCGCGATCAGCAACGGCCCGGAGACCTCCCGCGCTGCCACCGACACACCGGGCAAGGTCGCGGTGCGCTTCGCCGACACCATGCCCATGAGCACCTATCTCGTGGCCTTCGTGGTCGGCCCGCTCGTGGCCACCGCGCCCGTCGACGTCGACGGTGTTCCGCTTCGTCTCGTCCACGTTCCGGGCAAGGAACACCTCACGGACTTCGGACTCGATGTCGGCGCCGCGAGTCTGCGTTGGTTCACGCAGTACTACGGGATCCCATATCCCGACGCCAAGATCGACATGGTCGCGCTACCCGACTTCGCGGCCGGGGCCATGGAGAACGTGGGTTGCATCACGTATCGCGAGAGCCTGCTCCTCGTCGACCCGGCCACGAGCACCCAGAACGAGCGCGAACTCGTCGCCGCCGTGGTGAGCCACGAACTCGCCCACATGTGGTTCGGCGACCTCGTGACCATGAAGTGGTGGAACGGCATCTGGTTGAACGAAGCCTTCGCCACGTTCATGGAGGTCGCGGCCACCGCCGCCTATCGACCCGACTGGAAGATGTGGACCGCGTTCTCCCTCGACCGCACCGCCGCATTCGAAGTCGACTCACTCGACAGCACTCGATCGGTCGAGTTCGAGGTGCGTTCGCCAGCCGACTGCGACGGCATGTTCGACGTCCTCACCTATCAGAAGGGCGGTTCACTGCTTCGCATGCTCGAGCAGTTCCTCGGCGAGGGACGTTTCCGTTCGGGTGTGCGCCACTACCTCACCACCCACTCCTACCGGAACACCGAGACCTCCGATCTCTGGGACTCGATCGAGATCGCGGTGGCCGATGACGGTGGCGAGCCGGTGCGCGCGCTGATGGATTCGTGGATCTGGCAACCCGGTTATCCGCTCGTCTCGGTGAACCTCACCGCCGATCGCTCAACACTCGTGTTCTCGCAGCAGCGCTTCACGTTCGCCACCGACGGTCCGACGACCGACCAGACGTGGCTCGTCCCAGTGCACGTTCGTATCGGTGACACCGAGCAGAAGTTCATCGTCGGCGCCGACGACGTCGTGATCCGTCTCGAGGACCCGACGGCGACCGTCATCGTGAACGCCGGCGGCCACGGGTTCTACCGCGTGGCCTACGACGGCGATCTTCTCGCCCGTATCGATCGGCAGGCTCTCGCCCGCCTCTCGACCATCGAGCGCTACACACTCGTCGACGATTCGTGGAGTGCCGTGGTGGCCGGGCGTCTGTCGGCCGCCGACTTCCTGCGCTTCCTCGATGCCTTCGCCGACGAAGCCGACCTCGCGGTCTGGCAGGTGATCACCGCGAGTCTGCGGGCGGCA
>Ga0129333_10000513_pt1 | contig 32073 bp, 46 predicted proteins | sample CPB6_08_DNA_FD_94474 | JGI IMG/M metagenome (GOLD analysis project Ga0129333, IMG submission 94474) | Freshwater to marine salinity gradient microbial communities from Chesapeake Bay, USA - CPBay_Sum_0.6_0.8_DNA | ecosystem: Environmental > Aquatic > Marine > Coastal | place: USA: Chesapeake... | reverse complement strand
TAATGCATAGCAGGACGAACACCACGCCAACTATCCACCACTCTTTTAACGCTGTCGCTAGTTGGGTCAATGTATACCCCTTCACGACACCAATGATGATGTATATCGAGCACAGTAGGAACAATGTCAGCAAGACTGAGACAATCATCCAATCCATAACTTATTTCCTCGTTTTCGACGGTAATGGTGTTACGGGCTTCTGGACTGAGTCTCGAATAGGCTTGTCGGATACCGGTTGGACCGGCTCGACCCGCGATGTGGACATTGATTTTAAAGTCTTGAAATCTCTGGGCAAACCCCATCCAAGCGGCCATTGTAGCATGATATTCAAACTCCTCTATACTACGTTCAACAATTTCAGGATTATCACTAGCAAGCACAGTGAACTGGCCAGGATGAAAGCTAAGCCGAACACCACGATCCCTAGCCAACCTTCCGACCTCGGCAAAAGCCCCTTCCGCATATCTTTTAACATCAGGTAGCTGCCAAAAGTAGCACCAGCTAGACTCAGTATAAACAGGAAGAATGTCGCTTGAAAGACGTACCATCCGAAGTCCATTATCTAACTCTCCTACTCGTTGAACCAACAGTCTTGTCGATTCGATATTGTGTTTCATTAAGTCCCATAGTCGTTGTTCCGCTACCTCTCTTGTTTGTCTATTTAACCAGGCCACTGTAGTGGCTCCGGTATTATACTTTTTACACTCATCCTTAGGACCGATGCCGTCAACCTGATCGGCTCGGTCGATCCATTTGCAAGCAAAACCAATTTTTGGCATTTTTAAAATTAAATTAGATTTAATAAACGAACAGCAGTTGCTGGACTAATTGTCCAACCTAGATGCCCGTGCCCAGTATGATAAATTACTTTAGAGTTTTTATCACTGACTTTAATTATCGGCATCATATTTGGCGTCATCGGCCTTAAACATGCCCAACTAGAATAGTTACTAGTATCCAATTTGGGAAAATTCTTGTGTATCCATTTTAACAAAGGGTCGACACGATCTCTCCTGATATCATAATTTTCACCTGCAAGTTCGGCGGTACCGGCTACACGAAATCTGTTCCCTAATGTACTAGTTACAATTTTTGCTTCATCATCTAGTAGACTAACCTTTGGAACTAAATTCATCTGGTCTGGCCTTATTGTAATAGTCACACTATACCCCTTGACTGGATATATATCCAAACGATCGCCAATGTGTTTTGCTAGTTTCGCAGAACCTACTCCAGCTGAAATTATAACACGATCATTTTTATCAAGCAACCGATTTAATTCCGTTTTATCAATTTCGTGTTCGAAATGAAATTTAACTTGGTATCGAGTTTCTAATACGTGTTGTAATTGATGGCAAAATTTATGTATATCGCCGACCGAATCGGTTTTGGTCCATGCTCCACCAATGGTATCAGAAAGATTATTCAAAGCTGGATCCAAGTCTTGAATTTGATCAGCCCTTAAAATTTCCCATTCGCAGCCATTGGCACGATAAAGTTCCTGCACTGATTGAGCATTTCTGAAATATTTTGCATCACGATAAAAATGCAGAATACCGCACTGACTATAATCAAATTCGATATTTTCTTTTTGAATGATATCTTGATATAGATTCCTTGAGGCTAACCCCAATTCGATTGTTTCTGCGGTATTACGAGCATAAGTTTTGAAAAAGGTTTCTAATAGAAATTTGGATAGCCAACGTACTTTATCCACTTCTGGGGTTGGACGGATCAATAAAGGAGCATCTTTTGTAAACATCCACCGGATTCCTTTTTGAACATTACCCCAGGTAGTCCAAACTTCGCTGTTGCTAACTGAAATTTGTCCTCCATTGGCATAACTGGTTCGCATCGCAGCGTGTCGTTCTTGTTCATATACTTCGACTTGATAGCCTGAACGAGCCAGATAATAAGCGGCCATAATACCAGTAATGCCAGACCCAATTATAGCAATTTTTTTCATATCAGATAATTTTTAATACCTTCCGCAATTTAACCAAGGATAACGACCGTCTTTTTCCGCGATAAAATCTAAAATAACTTTTTCTAGATGCTTATGTATTGTAGATTGTACTATTTTTTCTTTACCACCAATGGATATTGGTATTTCAAAATTAGGACATTTATATGCATAAATTGCTATTTGATTATTTGCAGCTTCTCGACGTAAATATTCTCTGATCGTTTGATCAGAATCCCCGTTTTTACGATATCGCCCTAGCCTACATTTTGTACCTATTTGTGGTTGTGACTCTGGAAAATTACTATCAAATCTTTTATATCTAATACCCAAGGGATTGCCACTCTCGCCTATTTTTACAATTTGTTCATTATCAGTTATAGCATAAATCCAACTCTGATGTGGAGAAAACATTATGTCTTTATTGATATTAACATAATACCAATAATTACCATAATAAGTTGTTCTTACATCGCAGACTTTTTCCCAACCGACGTCTTTCATATCGTGAATAAACATGAGTTATTCCAAAAATTAGTATTTGCGATATTGTTTAACAAAACGACGCCAAGCCGGCAACCATTTTACACGAATATTTCGTGGAGCATGTTGAGCCAAATATTGTAAATGATGACCTATTCTATAGTAACCAGGCCATTTCATTTTACGCCACATTCGTTCACTGTAGTTTTGTTGCCAATTGTATAACCCATAGTATTCGCCGGATTCGCGATGCCATTTTAACCAACGACGACGATTGCGGTCTTGTGGACGAAACTTTAAGACTATTTTACGAGGTGTGACCATACTAACCATTGTTTGAATGCGTTATAAACTTGTTCGGCTTCTTTACTATCGGGTGCGATCTGCTCACCGCGAACAAAAAATCCTGTTTCTGAAATTCGAAGATATTCTTCACCTTCGATATTAAATGTAATATTTCGGTCCGTTGTCACAGTTAGTACCGGTTGAGGGGTACTCTCTTGAATAACGATTTCAATATCATTCATAATTATATTTTACAAGATACTTTTAAAATAGTCAATAGTTTTAACTAATCCAGTATCCAAATCCACAGTGGGTTGCCAATTTAATATAGTTTGTGCTCGTGTAATATCGGGCCGTCTTTGACGAGGATCATCTTTAGGCAAATCCAAATGAATGATTTGAGATTTACTACCGGTAAGCTCGATTACCTGTTGAGCTAATTTAATCATAGTGAATTCTTCTGGATTACCGATATTGATAGGACCGGTAACTGAATCATCTGAATTCATTAATCTCATCAATCCATCAATTTGGTCGTCTACATAACAAAAACTTCGAGTCTGAAGTCCTTCGCCATATACAGTAATATCTTGTCCGGTCAATGCTTGAACAACAAAATTACTAACTACTCTACCATCATTTAATGCCATTCTAGGACCATAGGTATTGAAAATTCTTGCTACTTTAATTCTTACTTTGTGTTGTCTATGGTAATCAAAAAACAATGTCTCTGCGGCACGTTTACCCTCATCATAACAACTACGAGGACCTATAGGATTAACATTTCCCCAATATTCTTCAGATTGAGGATGAACTGTTGGATCACCATACACTTCACTAGTACTAGTTTGTAATACTTTTGCTCCAGTTCTTTTAGCTAACCCTAACATGTTGTAGGCTCCAAGTACACTGGTTTTTACAGTTTGAATTGGATCGTGTTGATAATGAACTGGACTAGCGGGGCAGGCAAGATTATAAATTTCATCCACTTCAACAAAGACCGGAAAACAAACATCTTGACGTAAAATTTCAAAATTTTTATGATCTAATAGATGCTGTATATTTTTTTTCGTTCCAGTGAAATAATTATCCATACAGAGAACATGATGCCCTTGTTGAACTAAACGATCGCAAAGATGGCTACCCAAAAACCCGGCACCGCCGGTGACTAGAATTTTTTTCATTTTATATTGAATTAAGATGAAGTATTTAACTGAAACTGATTACATGTTCGTAATTTTTACGAATTATGCTTTTATACATGAGGTTTTTATGAACAACAAAATCGCTAAATCCAGCATCGTTAGTAAATTTAGCTAATTGTTTAAAGTAAACTGCTTTGCGATCAAATGGTCCGTGTATAGTTAAATTTGTCCCATTGATTTCGTAGATGTTAGTTGCCCATTGGTTTTTTAATTTGCCGTCATGATTGTGATATTCTAAATAAATTTTAGGTCCATTATGATCGATTATTGAGGGAAAACTAAATTCTTTATCTTTGAAATCTTGATTTTTGTAATCTCTTAGAGTTGTTACTACTATACGGGAAACATATTTTCTACATTCAGATAAAAAAGATCTCTGTTCTGTTTCGTGATCCATAAAAGTAAAAAATTCGTCGCCACTGATGATCGAATCAACTGCTGATGGTAATTGGTCCAAACTATCAATTCTTATTAAAGAATTGTTATGATTTTTTAAGTAAATAAAATCCTGTGGGTCAATACCATATACATAAGATTTGGAAGAAGAATTATAAATCATAGCCGGATTAAATCCTAGATATAATTCCGATTTAGGATTTATACTGTGATAGTTGTATACTTCGTGTAAAAGTTGATATTTACGAGTTATAAACTCTTTTTGTTTGTTACTAGCAGCAAATGCTGAAATTAAAACTCTGTTATAACAGTCAAAATTATTCATCGTAAAACTATTTATTAAATAGCCGACGAATTCATCCGTTCGAAATGTTACTATTTTTTAATTTTTTATAGCATTGTTGCACTGCCATTGCCTGAGTGATAGCATCATCTAAGGCATTATGATGAGCCTTAGAATCCCTTGATCGTATTTCTTTTCTTGGATCAAAGTTTAAAAAACCAAATAATGTTCTACTATCTTTGATTTGCCAATATTGCCAAGGAAAATGCATTTGATGTTGTCTGTATATATTCTCCAATATAACGATATCAAATACCGGGCCCTGACACCAAATATCGTTAACACCGACCAAAAACTTAGTTAATTCTTGTAAACTTTTCTCAACCGATATACGATCATGCTCTGTCATTGCATCGTTATACACTTCTGCAGGCTGACGCGACCACCAAGCAAGGGTATCGTCATTTATTTCTCTACCGGATTGTATTTGTTCATCTACATCAAGTTTATGATATAATTTATCAGTGACACCAACCGTATTGTGAGGATTGAATTTAACTGCTGCTAAGGTGAGAATTACACTTTCTGGAGTAACACTCAGTGTCTCCAGGTCGATCATAACTGCTTGCATAAATTTTATTCTGTATCTTTGTCTAGTGTAGCGATACGTTTTCTTAATTCAGAAGTACTATAATCATGTTCTCTTGAATTAAATTGAATTTTAATTCCTCTATCGATACAAAGTTGTTTACCGGTAAATTCTTTTTCTCGATATTCAACACCTAAAATACGCATCGTAATAGGAAGAATTTTTAACAAATTTTCTAAATCTCTCTCAGTATTATACACAATAATTTCGTCAACATAACGAACACCGGCTAATTGAATTTGTCGTTCAACGATACTTTGTACAGGAAAATTTTTCTCTGGTCGATCAATCGTTGGATCGATTTGTAATCCGGCAATTAGATAATCACAATAACTACGTGCTTCGGCTAACATAGCCACATGCCCGGCATGCAATAAATCGAAACTGCTACATGTGAATCCTATTTCTTTGCCTTGCAAAGTTTTTAAATGGTCGAAAATCATTCTTCAGCCTCAATTCGAATTTGTAATGGATATCCTTGACTTCTTGCTGCTAATGTCACTTCGATACCCTTTTGTTCGGCAATTTCATAACTGTAGATAGCCACAACACTACTGCCTTCTTCGTGAATTTCTTGAGTTTTATTAACTGCGTCTGACTCGTTATAGTTAAAGTATTCCATTAAACTTTCTACAACAAATTCCATAGTAGTTTTGTCATCGTTGACAAAAATTACTTTATACTTAGGAGGTTCTTTAATATGAGTTTTAATTTTAGTTTTTACTGCGTCATCAATTTTTACTGGAACATCAATTTCGTCGGTCATTATTGTCTCTATATAAAAGGGGTTGAGGAAATCCCCAACCCCGGGTTATTTAATTACCTAATGTAATAGCAATTTTCTTCGGTTGTTTTTCTTCTGGAATATAACGCTTAAGATGAATATGTAACATCCCAAGATCCAGGGTCGCCTTTTCTACCTCTACATAATCAGCTAGTGTAAATTGACGACGAAAATTACGTCCTGCAATACCTTTGTGTAGATAGTTTACAGAATCCTCCTCGGATTTTTGGATCTCTCCTTCGACGTTTAGAATATTGCCATCTTTAGTGATCTCTAGGTCTTTCATTGAGAACCCAGCAACTGCTAAAGTAATCAAGTACTCATCTTCGTTAAGTTGAACGATATTATATGGAGGATATCCATTTCCTGCACTGTTAGCAAAATGTCGATCCATTTGCTCAAATAGTCGATCAAATCCAACTGAGTGACGAGTGAAAGGTGCGAGATCGAGAGTTGTTAATCGTGTCATTTTTTTCTCCTTTATTAAGCGAATGACAATGTATGAACCCTGAGTAGGCATTGCATACAAATATATTTATACAAAATATCATTGAGTTTGTCAATTATATAGAATACTCAACAAACTTAACTCCAGCCTCTTTTATAGCTAATTCACAAATCGGACAGGGTTTGGCCAATTGTAATCGACCTTGAGTATTTCGCCGTTCTATATGAATACGATAGGGCTTCCCGCGACATTTAACTAATGCACTTATTTCGGCATGAAGATATTGCCGTTCGGGCATACCTACTTTTTTAGCAAGAAACGCCTGTCGGGGATGAGTTTTTTCATAACTGTTGGTACCGACACTGAGCACACGGCCGCGGCGATCGTAAACTGTAGCAATAATTTTTTGTTTCGTGGACATAATGTCGCGAAAAAACAACAAATTTTGAGGTGTAAAGACATGATTTTACGGTATTTTTTAGCCAAAGTCAACCTAATTTTGTGGCTTTTTTACAACAAATTTCGGTTGACCTAAATATTGACCTTTGCTATAATACTAACACTATGAAACGCCGCACTAGCACCCGCAAACGCCGCAACGACTGCAACCACGCAGTTTACGTGATCACCAATACTGTAACCAAAGAACAGTACGTGGGCATCACTGTTGCATCAGGTAACCTTCGTGCTGCTCTGAAAGTCCGTATGCAGAAACATCTGCGTCGTGCATTGACTGAAAACAAAGATTGGGCTTTGTGCCGCAGCCTACGTGAGCATGGTGCTGAAGCTCATGTGTATGGTATACTAGAAGTTGTTCGTGGTCGATTGACTGCTCATGCTCGCGAACGCGAGTTGATTCGTGCTTACAATCCGATTCTAAATACTTTCTAAAACTAATTTATAAAAATACAAACCGCCCTTCGGGGCGGTTTTTCTTTAATGAAGAGTTCTAACTGAACCTAAATTGTTGTTTTCAAACAAGCTTACTATTTTTGCTAGTATATCCGGTACTTCGTCTGGGCCATCTAAATCATCCGGCATTAACAACATTTTAAGTTTTCCATCTGGTGTAATTATTATACCAAAATCTCCATCCTCGATATCTACTTCGTCTTCGTTATGAACGAAGTTTTCTAAATCTTGTACATTCATGGAAAACTCCTTTTAATTTGCAATTACATCTTCCGAAGCCGATGTAATTGATCCTACAAAATTAACACCAGTGGCTCCAGAAACAGCATCGCCTAATCGTGCTACCAATTGATTATTTGATTTTACATCTGGGGAAGATCCTGTAATAACTCCTCCGTGACCACAGCTTAACGCTACTGTATCACCCTTTCGAGCAACTAAAATATTGTTTATTTTTATGTCTGAGGAGGCCGAGTTAATAGTTCCAGTCACTGACTGAGCAGACTTGTGACTATAACATGTTCCTGACACACTATCACCTAAACGAGCTCGACCTGGCATGATTAGACTTTTAAAATAGTCGGCAATTCAACCTACCGACTAAAATATTTATACTAGATAATAATTTTGTCCTTAGTTACAGGCTGTATACCTGTAGTAGTCTGAATGTAATGATCTCTCATTCTAGGATCTACTTCCGAATACATAATAATATGGCTTCTTGATACTTTAACGGTTGAGTCCTGCTTCATAGCAATCATACTTTGCATAAGCCCAATCCCTTGTGAACTGGGCACAAGAGTAGTGGGTTTGTTTAAAGTAAAATTATCGTTATCAGACGACTCTAGTCTAGCAATAACCTCATCGCCATTGACCAGTTTAAAACAATATACTTCATTAGTTTGAATTTTTTCGAGTAACATAGTGTTCCTTAAAGTGAGATAAGTTCTTCTTCGTTGACATTGCTGTCGATACTGCCAATTCGATAATCGACAATTTCGGCTTCCTGAGGAGCAACTTGAGTAGTTTCTCCTTCTAACCATTGATTCATCCATGTAAAAGGATTAACAGTTTTTTCGTAACGATTTTTTAATCCAACTGCTTTCATTCTTTTACCTGCTATATGTTCTACATATTGGCAAAGTAATTCCTCATTGAGGCCAAGAATACTACCATCCTTAAACAAATATTTTGCCCATTGACGTTCTTGTTCAATAGCTTCTTCAAATATTTCTTCTATCATAGGTTCTAGTCGTTGAGCAATTACAGTCATTTCGGGATCATCCTTTCCTCTTTGATAAAGACGAATGATATTCATAGTAATGCCCATATGTTGACTTTCGTCTCTGGCAATTAATTTAATAATTCGTCCATTGCCGGTCATCTTACCCAACTGAGCAAAACTAAAACTACAGGCAAAACTAACATAAAATCGAATCGATTCTAATACATAGACACTAATCAAAGCTAGAAAAAACTTTTCTTTTAGAGTCGATAGACTGCCATTACCGTTACGATATTGATTTGAATAGTCGATAAAATCGTCGTAGTATTTGGTCACTGATTCAGAACGTTTCATAATTTCTTTATCTAGTGTAATACTATCAAATATCTGTGTAGGATCATTGAATACATTTTGTAAGATGTATTGATAACTACGAGCATGAATAGCTTCGAAATAACTCCAAGTTAGAATGCAAGGTTCTAACTCAGGACTACTAACCCATGGCAAAAATGCCAATACCGGACTTCTTTCCTGTACACTATCTAATAAAATTTGATAGCTAATGTTTTTAGTGAAGATATGTCTTTCGGCAGCACTAAGATCTTTAAAATCGGCATGATCTTTTGTAAGACTAATTTCTTCAGGTTGCCAAAAAAAACTATTTTGTGTTCTTGTTAATTTTTCAAAGATTGGATTTTTAATTTTGTCATATCGAGCTGAACCTAGTTGTTCACCAAAAAACATATATTGACTGCTAGGGTCTACGGGTTTATTATTAAAAACAGTCATTTCGATTCCTTTAAGTATTGTTTAAATTCTTGGTATCCACCTACATGGATATCGTCAACGAGAATTTGAGGGACTGTACGTGCATCAGGAAATAGCATCATAAAGTCTTCGCGAGAAATATATTCTCCATCTAATTTTTTAGGTTGACCGACATCCAATTCGATATAATTATATGTTAGACCCTGACTGGTGCTTAACATTTTAGCCTGTTCGCAAAAACTGCAACCAGGTTTCCCATAAACAGTAATCATAAAAATTCCTTAAATTTTACATGCGTCACAATCGGCCAAATCCTCAATTTCCTCTGTGCTGTCTTTAAGAGGATCATCTTTGGCTTCATCGAGACCTTTGGTGTTTGCATAGTAGAGAGTTTTAACTCCCAATTTAGCTGCAAGTATAAAGTGATTCATTAGTACTTGTAAAGAAATTTTATCATCGGAAAAATGCTCGGGGTTGTACGAAGTATTAGTGCTAATACTTTGACAAACAAATTTTTGGAATATGGCCATGTTTTTTAAATACCCGTCAAAATGGTCAGGTCTCATATCCCAAAGATAATCATATTGATTACGTAAACGATTTGCATCGGGTGCTACTTGTACAAAACTAGTATTTTTATTACTCTTTTCTGTAACTAAACTACGTATCGGTTCTATACCATTGGTAGCGTTACTCATAATACTACTACTTTCACTAGGCATTAGAGCCAAAAGTGTAGCATTACGAACACCATATTTCTTTACACGATCTCTTAGAGATTCCCAATCTAATTCTAGACCAACAGTAACTACCTTATCAACTTCTTGGCAATAATTATCAATCATTAAACCACCATCAGCATAGATAGTATCTTTGAGTCCAGGGATAGCTCCACGTTCCTCTGCTAAATCCACAGAAGCTTTTAGAGCATAATAATACATAGCCTCAGCTAATCGATGGGTAGCATCATGTCCGGCTTGGTCATTATAGGTCATTCCCTGCTTGGCTAACCAGTAAGCATAATTAATAACACCGATGCCTAATGGACGAAATAACATTGTAGCAATCTGAGCTTGTGGTATGGGATAATCTTGATAATCAAGAATTTCATTTAATCCACGAACTAACAAATTCATACGCTTTTCGAGATCCTGTAAATTACGTAATGTACCGAGATTTATAGCACTTAGGGTACAAAGTTGTATCCACCCCTCGAAATCAATTTTCCCTTCTGCAACATCAATTGCATTACGAATAGGTCGAGTTGGTAGTGCGATTTCGGCACAGAGATTACTTTGAAATATCGGCAGTTTGAAAGGACTATGTGTATTAACATGATCAGCCATGAAACTGTAGATACGAGCAGTTTCTTGTCGCTCTTTCAAAAATAGTTCCAACAATTCACGCCCGGGAACTTGTTTTTTACGAATGTTAGGATCAGCTTCGTATTTTTCGTAAAGAGATTCAAACTCTTGTCGATCACCTTTAAAATAAGCCTCGTATAGATCTGTAACATCGTGTGGGCTAAACAAGGTGATCGGTTTTTTAGCAATAGCTCGACGTATCAAATAGGTGTCCCATTGTACTCCATAATCAATTTTTCGAACACGATTATCCGGTGTTCCCTTATTATTTTTAAGTACAATAATGTCTTCGATTTCAAGATGCCAAACTGGAACATATAAGGTCATAGCAGCATCACGTATACCGCCTTGACTACAACATTTTAAACTACTTTCAAATTTACGGTAATAGTGTATAACACCTGTATGACTGACTTCTCCGCCACGAATTTTGCTCTTTACTGCACGAATTCGGCCACCATTTACGCCAATTCCGGCTCGTTTGGCACCATATTTCATGATCGCAGTAGCAGCATCTCCGATACTATCTAAGTTGTCGTCAACATCGATAAGCACACAACTGCTAAACTGCTTAGTAATGGTTCGAACACCGGCCAAGATAGGAGTTGGCAAACTAATTTGAAATTTGGTAATTGCATCATAGAAATCCTTAACATAATTCAATCTTGTTTCGCGTGGATAATTTTTAAACATCACCGCAGCAATTAACATAAAAGCATATTGAGGTGTTTCGTAAATTTGACCCGAAGTTCTATCCTTGACAAGATATTTGTCCATTGCTTGTTTAACCGCGGCAATAGTCAAACGATAATCACGCTTATGATCTAAAAACCCATTGATTCTATCCCATTCTTCGGTTGAATAATAACTCAATAAATTGGCATCATATACACGTAATTGAATATTTTTTGTAACCAGATCTCGAATGTGAATAGGTTCGTATTGTCCCAAAACCTTTTTTCTTAGATGAAACAATGCCAAACGAGCAGCTACATATTGATAGTTGTATTCTTGTTTAATTAAACCTTCGGATGCATAGGTAATAATATTATGAATTTCGTCAGTAGTAATGCCATCATAAAATTGTAAATGACTTTTCATCTCGATATCACTTACACTAGTATTAGTTAGGTCTTCAGTGGCCCACTCTAAGACCTTATGTATTTTTTCAATGTCTAGTAATTCTCTGGTTCCATTTCTTTTTATAACAGATATAGTTTTATTCATTTGACCTCTTAAATTTCAATCAATTTGCTGGATGGATATGTATGTATCAACTCGTAGGCTGAATTAAAAGAATGTTTTTTTAGTACTGTATTGTAAGATAAATTTAGCACATATTCGCCCGGGTAAACACAAAAACAGTTTACCCGTTGATTATTTTTATGATCGTGATAAATTTTTAATTCTGAATTATAATTTTTAGCATGATCAGTGAACTCCCAAGTATACAACATTCCGAGAGCTCTTGCAAGATCACAATAGTGATTATTCCAAATTAATTCCCATGGACCGGGCCATTTTTGTGGCGGCACTCGATCTAAATAATGGTCAACATAAGGAACATAACTCCACAAAGAACAAATTTTTTCTAATGCTTGTTCTGGCGGATGGTTATTTAATTGTTGTCTAAAAGTTTTCCATTCAGCAAGACGTTCTTGCGAATTTAAATTCCACATTAATTTTTAACTATTTAAAATATTTTAGTGCAGCGATAAATTCTGCATCAAAACCTGTTGCAGTTGTAGTGTAAAAAAGCTTCTTTGAGCCCAGATTAATCACTGGAGCTAATACTACACCTATGTCAATGGGTTCAGTATAATTATCGGTATAGGAAATACCCATTGGGCTAAAGGTAATAGTCATTGTGCCTGCTCGGTACCGATTATTTCTTTTAATTCTATAGTCCATAACTGCACTAGTAGCAGCAGCAGGGAAACCAAATCCGCTATCAACTGACGCAGTTATACCATCACCTTGTGCGTCATCAAGTATGTGAGTTCCAGCAATATTATATAATAATGGACCGGTAAGATCCTCAACTAATCGTTTAATATCACTGAATTCTGTTAATACTTCGGTATTACCGATAGCAGGGCTACCTTCTTCGATTGTTCCGTTACCGATAAACAATAAACGAGTATCTAAACACCAACCTAATTCTCCGGGTGCTAGTTGGGGTAAGTTTTCATTCAACCCCCGTCGGTTAGTTATTCTTGATAGTTGAACAATAGCCATGACAATCCTTTTTGATTATTTATCGCTGATACGATAAAATTTTGCTACTCGGTCCAACCATTTTTCGGTATATAAATCGAATTCTTGGTCTTCGATAACCCAATGCTGAAATTCGAAGTTCTGACTACACATCAAAATAACACCAGTTCGAATATCTGTATTGTATACTTCATTATGAGCTAAAGAATAAGCTACCAATTGACAAAAGTAATCTTCGATCCATTCTTTTTTCTTTGGTTTATTGGTTTGTTTAAAATCTATAATTGCCGGGCGATTATTCCAAACACCAGCACAATCAGTAGTTCCAGCGTATAGTCCAGGATAATATATAGGAACTTCTAAGCCCCAATATTCGTTAACATTTTTCAATCCCTCATTGATAACGATCTCAGCCATCTTTCGACTTTGTTGGCTATATGGATTTGTTCCGGGATCAGAAAGTTTATTATTTTTGACATAATCTTCGAGATATTTGTGCATTCTAGTACCCCGACTAGCTGCTTCAGTTGTAATTTCCTGTGCTCGTTTTACTCCGACTCTTTGTCGCCATTCTTGTAATGCTTGACGACTTTCTTCACTTTTAGTTCGATCTAGTATAGTTGTAACACTAGGTAATTTTTCACCGTCGGGTGTTTGATATAATCTTTGGCCGTTTGAAGTTTCTCGACTCAATGGTCGATAATCATATTTTTGAATTAACATTGATTAATTGTAGCAGGTGTGTTGTATTAAATCAACAATTTAGACAGCTGATTGTGCCATTTTGCTAACTAGTTCTTCTTGACGTTCGGGTTCTAATTCGCCAGTTCCGGCTGGACTATCGACTCTTAAGGATATGAATTCTCTATTAAAGTTAGAAACCATATTTTTAACTGCTTGATTATTTTCAAATGCATCAACAAAATTATCATACTCAAAAGTATCCGCTCCGGCATTTCTAATATGGTTTATAACACTGTCCATATTAAATTTTCCGTCGCTTTGACTTTCTTTAGCTTTTTTTTGCAGATGATTTAATACAGTCAAAAGCACCGCATCTGACTGAATATTTTCTTTAAGAATGAACCCAAATTCTCGGAATCTCATTATCTACGTTCGCGTCCCATTGGTGCTGTTCCACCAGCTGCTCCTGCCGTAGCTTGAAAGGTCGGTTCTGGAACTGTTCCTAGTTGGTCAAGATCGCTGACCGGAGCTTCGGGCATAGCCATTGCAGTTCCTTCTTCTCCGGCTAATGTTCTAACTGCAAGATCGAGTGTATCTTGTTGTTGTTGTAGAGTAGTTAATAAAGTAGATAATGAAGCAAAAGCAGCTTCTTTAAATGAATCAGCTTGTTGAATTCCTATTTCGTCTCGAGCTTTTTGTATAATAGCGACCAGCTCTTCGTTTTGCATTTTGCTGATTTTTTCTGCCATACCTTGAATTTCGTCAACCATTTTACGTGCTGCTACTTTAACTTCGGCTTCAGAAACTTCTCCCTCAGTAAGAACACGATTTTGTCTGATCCACAAAGATAACCCTTCCTTAACGCTAAGTAGTTCAGTATACTTAGGATTGGTCTCTGAGAAATGAACTCCATAGCTTGATTTAATCTTATTAAGATTTTCATCTAAAGTTCTGTAAATTTTACGTGCTTTAGATAAAGTTAAATTTTCAAAATCGATAGTAAATCCAAAACGACTTTCGAAAAATTTATTAAGCCGAACTGGAGTGGCTTTTGGGTTAATTTCTGTAAGATTCATGGGAGTTCCTAGTTTTTTTATATTTAGCATCAATGATAGTTTTTTCTAACCGAGCTTTAATTGTATTTATTTGTTGTGCATTTTCTGTAAATCTTGATATTAAAATTTCACGTTTAAAACTATCATCGGTAATTTTTTTAATATTTTCTTTAAAAATAAAATGATCAACTATTCTATTGCTAAGAGTTCTATCTAATTCTAACAATTCTTTTGCTGTAACTAAATTATTATCCACCCAACTTAAACAATAAAAAAAAGCCGAGGAACGATAATAAAAATCATTGATCTTTTTATCATTGTGAATTACTTCCCAGTGGTCATTATCATTTTTACTCATAGTCAATGAGCCAATTTGATAAGTGTTCTTTTTGATTTTTCTAAATAAGATTTTACGCCGAGATAATCTAGATATCTCTATATTAAACCAATCAATAACGATTTGACCGGCTTGGTTTAATATATCATCGAATTCTTGGCGAGACAAAATAGGTAACTGTTCCATCTACTACTTTTCTTATTACTAAATTTTTGTTTACTAGGGAATCTATTATATACTGTTGTCTCTCTGACAGATCATTTTTAACTACATGATCATAGAGATATAGGTTTTCTAACAACTTATCTTCTTCGTTGTTAACTGGTACTGAGGGCTGATTGAAAAGATCGATGATTCTCATTTGTATAATAAATGCCAACCTAAAAATCCAACCAATGACAATAGAGTAGTAATAATACCTATACCCCATTTGATCAATTGATTATTTCTCTGATCTTTCATTTCCGCGATCATAGATTTAATCTCGTCTAATGAAGATTCCATTCCTTCCATTTTGGCTTCAAGTTTTTTTTCCAATTCGCCCACTCGTTGTTCTAGTGTGTCTAGCTTTTCGTCCAAGTTTTGGTACCTTTCTGCACATAACTCAACATGAGCTTCGAGACTCTTTTTTTCAATTTCGCTTAAGATAGACATAAAATCCTCATACCAATGTGTTTATTTACCTATTAGAGAATTTTTAATCTCATCGAAATTGATGTTTAATACACTAGGACAAGTCTGCTCACTATAAAAACATATATTTTTCCAGTCCCCGGTGGTTAATAAACTGGGTATTTCAAATTTTACACTTTCTCCTAAAGAAGGAATCATTGGTACACAATCAAAATCCTCGGCCAATGCAGCAACAGAATCATTTTTTCGTTGATACAATAAATCATATTCAACAGCGAATATTGTATACCATACTTTTTGTTCTCCGGTGTACTGAGAACCAAAATGATAATCTTTTAGATTCAAAGTTAAACATTGCGGTTCTGTTATTAGTATAGGTTGAGCTCGCAGTTGTATTAATTGTTGTATAACTTGCCAGTTTCTTTGTTGATTTCTTTGAAAGAGATTATTCAAATTAGAATTGAAAAATAATATCCCAGTGGAGGTTATATCAAATAGAGTACAAATTACATAGAAATACATGTATTAATTTATGAATCATATGTATAGTCAAAGAAAAAGGACCCGAAGGTCCTTTTTGATATAACCATATTATGGTTAATTAGGCTACTGTGAAGCTGGTTCCTAGTGTAACAGTTGAAAGACTGACGTCTGCACCGTTGGCACCAACGCTAGTACCTAAAGCACGAATTGCTGTCTGTAATGTTGAAGCAGCGGGAGCAGCATGACCATCGCAGCAAACATGGATGATACCAGTTGCGGCAACTGCATAGAATGATAATACTGCGGGAAGCTGACGAAGAATGATCTCTAGTAATTCGTTAGGTGTGTCATCTTCGGTGGTTAGTGCAACCTGTGCAGAAGCTGCGTCAATTGCTTCAATTTTATAAAATACAACACTCTGACCTAGTTGTGCTGCACCTAGTGTCCAAGCAACTGGGGTACCTTTAGCGGATTGTACTTCATTACCATTTAGAGCACCTGCTGAACCTGCGGTACCATTAACTCGTGTAAATTCTGCCATTTTAAATCTCCTTAATTATTCTGCAAACACTGTTGCATAATGATATTTATACCAAATGGAAAAAATTCACCGGTTACAACACAATAGATTAAATTTATTTTTTGTATCTTCTACGATTTTCTGCACTGAACTGGAAGCGACGTATAAATTTTAATTTATCATCGCCTTGACCAAACACATAACCTTCACCACCAGATTGATTTCCGATGGCACTCTGTATACTATGCTGACCACTATCTAACTGTTGTAATAAACTTTCTTTAAAATATAACAATGCTAAAAAGATTTTAATTAATAAACGAAAAGCCGGTTGATGCATTTCTACATGCATTCTGATATTTTCTTTTTTAGGACCAGTTAATCGAGGATTTGTTTCTACCCAAGCCAAAAATTCTTCGCCCAATCCTCTAAAATTTCCGGTGTCGACCCTATAATTAACATAAGACTGCAATATATTAGAAAAATCACTGATTCTCATCTTAGCTAACACGTCTGAATTCAATAATCCGTTTAAAGCTTGTTTGTTAGCTGGAGTATTGATTTCTTTTTTGAGCTGATCTAACTTATCTTTTTCCAAAGAAACATCAGGCTGTCCGGGATATTCAGAGCCAAATAATATTAATCCGGCGTTCTTATTGTATTGCGGAATTGACTCGAGTAGTTGGGGAACTGTTTCGTTTAAGGGCAAATATTGGTGTACTGCAATACCTACACTTTTGTTTATACCGGCTGCGGTTATTTGTTTGCCGATATCTGTATCTTTATGTAAACGATAAGTCACTGTATTTGGTTCAAATACATAATAATCATTGACCATAGCCAAGCGAGAAAGATTTGGGCTCCACATCAAATCTCCGAAGATATAACCTCTAAAATTTTTAGGGATAGCTAAATCTATGGTATTCCAGATACTACTTAGGCCAACAGCATATCTATTTCTTTCAGCGATTTGATCTTCTGTGGCGTTTGCTGGAAGTCTTCCTAACAATACATTTTGTAATTCCTGTTCACTGGTCGCTCGACCATTATATCCAGTTGCAACAAATCTTGGTTTGTCAGTAAACATAAGATTTCCGTTTTGATCTCTACCAAAGACCACCGCCGGTTTCCCATCATACTTAATTGTTAGAAATTTTTTATTTGCTGGATCATTTTTAATTAAATTTTCTAATTGATTGATCGCAAATAATGCTCCGTCGACCCCTTGATCTAATACTGTATCTTCCAAATGTGTGATACGCACACCTTCGGTTAACATATTATATTGACGAATAATTTCTTCGATTAGCATGTTTAGCACCAACTAGTTTTGGCTTCGCCAAAATATTCACGAGCAAATCCATTTTGTATTAACATCATACGAAGGCTTTGTCCATTTAATATGATATCACCAAGAACACGACCACCGAATTTATCCCATCCGTATAAAATAACCTGTCTTTGTTGACTCTGATTGACCATTTTCTTAGTAAATTCTGTTGCGGCCAATCCACGTTGTTTTTCTGATTCGCACTTGGCCAAGTGATTCTTTTCTGGTGTGTCAACTCCGAAGACTCTAACCGCGAGTTCTGGACGCAAAGGTGCTGGCAGAAATGGAGCAGCAATTACTACTGTATCTCCATCGTTGACTCGGACAATTTGTGCGTCATAGGTTACGCCTTGGGGAGTTTTTTGAGCTAAAGCCGATCCCATTGCGGCAAAATAAATTATGGATAGTGCTATTAGTTCTCGAAAATATTTTTTCATTTTTCTTCCCCTTTATAAAATTGAAATAGTTCTTTTCTTTGGGCTAATCCTCTTAAACTCGGATTGATCGGTTTTGTGACTTCAGCGGTATTATCAAAATTATTCACACGTGGTTTAACACGCCAACCCCAATACCATAAAGCAACATTAGCAGCAATTATAGGATCACTAGCTAATTCGGGATTGTTTACTAAACGATCATCGCCGAATAATTCTTTTGATGCTGCTGCATAATTAGCCTTACCGGTTAATTGTATAAATCCTCGACCACGATATTTCCATCCGTCCCCGGGCTTGGTATTGCCTAAAGAACGAGCTAATTCAGGATTATGCCTTATATCATAGTTTCTAGTAATCTGACGCTCAGATCCCATTTCAATTAGTTTTGTGAATGCACCAGTCTCGTGATGCGTTTGAGCTATAAATTGTGCTAATTCTAGACCTTTCATACCGGTGGTTACCGCAGTATCGACTAATAAATCTCTCAGATTATTTGGTTCTAATGTATGCAAAAATTGAACTACCGGATCGATTTTCTTTTTAGGTGCCTGCAATTCAGGCGGAACATCAGGATAATCTTGTATAACAGCGGGCTTACCAAATATTTGATCTTTGCTAGGTAAATTCAAATCTTTACCATAGTGTGCTGCACCCATTGCTATTCCACCAATCAAGCCAAGTCGGGCCAGATTACTCTTAAACCCTTCGGTTAGAGTACTGGTCAATAATCTTGCAATGGCTTGTCCTTTGGACTTTAGCAATTCTTTAGTCTCCTGTGCTAACTGCTGTGCTTCCGGGGAAGCAGCTTTGTCAAACTTACTTGAGTTTATTACTTTTTCAATTTTACCCAAATAAATTTCTTGAATACGCTTTAGTAGATCTTCGGCACTGGCGTAGGCGATGCCAGAGGCCGATAATCGATTATTCAGTTCTAATGTACGAGCTAGTCCTACAATAGAACCCACTATTTGCTCAATCGTAACTTCGTCTCCTAATCCTGGGTAACGAGCAAGTAGTGGATCAAACTTGTTACACTTAAAATATTTAGCAATGTCGACAGCCCACTGCTCGGGAATCGCAGTAATTGTAGCAATTTCTACGTTTTTTTGCTTGCTAAACGGAACAATTTGTCCATTGGAACTCTTAATTTGTACTCCTAAATCCGAAATACTGAGGTTTAAAGCTTCGCCTAACGAAGAATATAGACTAGCACTTAGTACACCCTTTACTCCGTCGGGTGGACTAAACACATCACTCCACCGAACTAGTTCTCCAAAAATACTAACTAAATCAACTTGAGCATATTTGTTAGCTACAATTTTAACAATAATGTTCTTTCCATTTTCGCTTTCATATGCTCCAGACTGTTGCCCATAACTTTTTGCTAGGTCGTAATAAAATTGTTTGTTTTCGTTATTGGTTTTGTCTGCGATACGTGGAATTATAAACTGTATATCGATGTCACCGTAACGTTTATCGGGCTGTGTAGCTAAATGTCGTTTATAATAAGTACCACTGCCTACTGGCCGTCCAAATTCTATTTTAGGTATACCACGATCAGAAAACCATTGATTCATTTGAGGTTCTACGGTATTTTTTAAAAAGTTTACTACTTTATCCAATACCTGAGGTGTTATAACAGTTTCTTGTGTTTTAGATGATGCCCACCCGCCCTCAATTAAAATCTCTTTAATTTTCATTTTTGATATTTTGGCTTAGATTCTATCTTTTTAAGTTTAATATAATAATCAGGGTCTTCGTTTAAATGATCTAATGCTATATGAATAGCAGTACTTCGATCATCGGTGTGCTCAAACTCAACAGCTATGCCCTTTTTAAGTTGTAAATTAATATACTCTTTACTTACTTGATGTTTTGAAGCTATTTGGTCTACGGTAGGGCGATCTTTGTTTAAAATTAATTCTTCGTTACTAATATCATCCATTAGTTTTCGAAACCATTGCGACGTTCCGAATTGTACGGATTCTGGGAGATAAAAGCCTTCTGCACTTAATGTTGCACGAGCATCGGCAACCATTTGCTCATATTCAGGATGATTTTTAATTTTTTTAATTATTGACTCTACCGATTTTACGTCTTCGGGTTTAGCTGTAGGACCTAATAGAACCTGTGCTATTCTAATTGGATCCTGTGCTCCTGGTATCGGCTGATCTGTCATTCTGCTACTCAGTCCATTGGAATAACTCCAACGTAGCCCATGATGTTTAGCTATGCTAGCCATTAGAATATGCTTTTGTCTACCACCTTGCATACTAAAATGCATCCAATTGGGGTCGCCAAACATGAAATCTGTTTGTACTGTTCCGTTAGCAGGATCTCCCATTATAGGTGCATTGAAATGTACACTGGCACCTGATTTTTTAACATTCTGTCTCGGGTCCAGTCCTTGTTTCTGTGCCCAATCTTTTAAAATTTTTTCTAATTGTTCTTTACTAGTTTGTGTAGCATCAACAGCAAGATCCAAATCGCCCGAGTCGGGTTTACGTCCAGTACTACCTAGCCACTTTTTCGGAAGACCATCACTTTTATCTATTTCGGAAGTAAGATCTAATCCTGTTATTTGTTCAAGAAATTCCACCGTGGACATTATTTCATCGCGACGAATACGACGAGTTACAGGGGTTCCTTGAGCATCTTTAAAAACGTTTCCGCCTTCATTGATTAAATTCATCATGGTCGACCTTGTTGAGCAGCTATTTTGTTCAATTGTTCCACTTCGGCTCTGTTAGTTACTGTTCTAGATGGGCTAAGTCTATTTCCAGCAGCGTCCGAAACTTGAATCCAATTAATGCCAGTGGCTACCGAATAAACATATTCCCCATTGGTTGTGTTAAGTGTAATATCAGCTTTGGGGAACGGTGTTAACCCTCTGAGACTATTAAGTTCTTCGTATCTGTTATTAAGAATTTGAACAATTTCGTTATCAGTGATAACATTATTTTTGGGATCTTGCCATTGTCCAGCAACCACTTTATAATCCCCGGTACGAGATTTTACAATACTACCGTTGGGCGGAATCGGTGCTAATTTTTCTACGAAATCGGGTCTTTCAACTGGCTTCTCTGGGGTTTGAGTTAATGTAGCTGCAAAATTTTTATTAATTTCTTTTTCTAACCATTGTTTAATTTCGGAATCCGAAGTCCCTGTAGGAGAAGTAGTAATTTCGTATAATTTTCCGCCAGGCGATCCTGTTCTTGGATTTATTTCACCGGTGCTTTGAAAATAAGATTTAGCCCAATCTACTGCTTCGTTGGGCGTTACTTTAGTTCCTGAAGAAGTTTCTTTTGCTCGCTTAAATTGAGACCAATCTGCCATAGCATTTTTGATCATGTCCTTAACTATCTTGGATTGTTCGATTTCGCCTTTTTTAGCAGAGTAACCTGCACTCCATCCAGCACCACTAGCTAAACCAGCTAATCCGCTACCAACTTTACGTAGAAAATTTATAGGGCCTTCATTGATATTTTGATCATTCTCTAAAATAATTTCATTTATTTTCATTTTTGGCCTTCCTGATTCCACGAACAAATTTTGTACTGTCTCCGGTTTTTATGCTATTAATTAATCTTTTTTCTAAATCAGATGCAGTGTCTTGATCGAAATTTTCTCGCAAATAATTAAGTAAATTAACTGCTCCTTGAATAACATGAATAGCACGACTTTCGGTGATCTGAAGAGTGTCTCCACCTTTAGTGGTCATAGACGCTAGTTCATCTAGAATACTGCGTGTTTTCCGTTGCAAAATCTAACTCCAAAATTTGGTATTAAATATTTACCATTTTGGAATTAAACTAATGATCAAACTTGATCTCGGTTTCGATTAAGTTGATTTAACATTTGTTTAAGTTTGGTACTAGGCACTGATGCCGTCGCCGACGGTTGATTAGAAATAGCAGTTGTGGGATTATTTTTTATTTTTTCTAAAATCTGTTTGGCACTGTCAGATACAGTAGAATCAACTTGGTCACCACTGTCAGTGACTTTCAATGTGTCAACATTGAAATCTAAATCTATTTTTTGTCCTACACCATTACTATTACGTGTTTTAAGTAACTGTAGCTGATATTTGCCACGTTCACGCATAGCACGACTAGTATAAATTCCAATGAAATTGTCCGAAGTATTGATTTTACTGATACCACCACTGATATGAGCATGATTAAATTCTACTTCTTCTTGAGCACTACGATTAAACTGTGCCGCTGTAAGCAAAACTAAATTATATTCTTTAGCAATATTGCGTAGTTCTTCAGCAACAAACTTATCTTTTGTAAAGAAATCCGATGGATTAACTTTAACAGAACTAGGCATTAACAAATCAAGATAATCAACTACTAAAAAATCCAATGGTTTATTAGTTTTCACCATTAATTCCTTGGCATAACTTCTTACTTGATTAACGGTGCTTTGAGCCGGCATGTACTTAATCTGAAATTTTCCATACCTTCTTGCAGCTATTTTAACTGCAACTTCGAGATTGTCGATATCTCTAAAAATTTCTCGACTAGCTATTCCTGATACCATACTGTCAATACGCATAGCACACAGTTCTTCGCTCAATTCAAGTGTAAGATATGCTCCGTTAAGACCACGCTCAAGCCAATTTACTGCTAGATTTTGCATAATCAAACTTTTACCACCACCACTCTGTGCTGCTACAATTTCTAATTCGCCTCGATTAAATCCACCATACAACATTTTATCCAATGTGGGCCAACCTGTACCAACCTGACCATTTTGGTTTCTTAATGCTGCTAGCCTGGATTTAGGATCTGCAAAATAATCTGTGCCCATATCCCGCACCAATCCGACCTGTACTGCATCTTTGATTAATTTTTCAACCGGGTCGTATTCGCCTTTTTCTAATAGATCAGCACTTTTTAAAATAGCTCGCTCGAGTTCTTGTCTACGACTAAACTTTTCAAACTCATCAAAAAACCATTCAATAATTTGCTCATTGAGATCCTCGACACGTTGAAATTCTTGATCAGTTACTGCTGAGATTTGTTGAAATGTGGGTATACTTTTATATTCATCTACGTGTGATTGTATAAAAGCAGCCGCGGATCGTAGGCTTCGGTCAAAATTTTCTGGATTGAAAATTCCTTGCACTCGTACATAACAGCTAGCTTCTGTTAGCATTATGTCGATAAAAAATTTCTGTACTTCTGGAGTGAATTCTTTAAGCATTATTCCAACGTGTTTTTTTAGCCCAAAGTTGAATTTTTAAGCTACTATGTTCTGCACTATCTAGGATAGTTTTTAATACAAATAATTTACCATACTTGAGTACCGCCTCATTAATATCTTTGCACGTTTCTCTCCAAACTGGAAAACTTACTGCCCAATTATATTCGATTGCTTGGTCTAATAATTTACGTCCACTATTGTCCCAATCTGGAACTACAATAACCGATCGTTTTAGATCATCGATTTGTTCGGCTTGTAACTCGCTGATCTCGTTGTGCATCACTGCTACTGCATCAATGCTTAAAGCATCAAAAATTCCTTCGCATACAATAACCGTTTGCCAATTTATTTGTTGTTGATCAATATTAAAAACAAATCCGGGTTGAGTATCCATAAAATATTTAGGCTTAACCCAATCACAAAAGGTTCGAGCACTATATCCTACTATTTGATTATTATGTTGAAAAGGTATCACAACACGATATTTCATTGAATTTTGTTGTATATCGGTCCAATAAAAATCATATTTGCTCATATCTATATCACGATTGTTTATATAGGATACAGCATCTAAAAATTCTTTAGGACAATAATCAAGCCCTTTTAGTGCATAAAACTCTGCTAGTGCGGTAAAACTTTGACTACCGTCGGGCAATTTAGAAGCTACAAATTCGATATCTTTATGTTTAGTAGTTTCAATTGTTGGAGAGACTTCTTTAACTCGAATCGCCTCAAGCACTAAAATTCGTATTTGATTTTCGTCAAAGCCGAGCCAACTCAACAATTTACGCATACGGTAATTTAATGCTCGTCCTGGTCGATAATGGGCTCGATATCCACAATTAAAACAGCTATAACTTAACTCTCCGTCTGCCCCGGCAATCATTCCACCCCTTCCTCTACGGTCAGGGCGATGACCATTATGGTGGCAACAGACTGCATTAGAACTAATCCACCCACTGACACTAGATCGAGATTTAGATTGTCGTTGCCATGCAGAAATAATAGTTTGTTGTACTGTATTAGACATAGAATTGCCTTACAGTATAAACTATAGACAATGTTAATGTCAACTACGCGACAGAATTTTAGCCACCGACCCCGAGGTAACTTCAATTCTAAATCTAATAGCTGTATAGGGACCTTCGAAATTCATGTAGTCCGGATCAGATCTTCCGCTATATGAAGTGCTAGTCAAGCTTGTCCAGCTGCCTTCTACTATATCGCCGATAGGAACATTGGTAACTTGAGGTATAATGGTTCCGGTAAAATTATTAAAGTAAATTTGAAAACTATGCAAATTATTATATCCAGTTGGATATTCACCCGAAGCTGCCGAACTAATAATAACCTCTGCTGATAGATTTGTTAAAGTAAGTTGTCGACTTGGTCGGAATGTTGGTAGATAACCATCTAATACTTGTAATTGCCCTCGCACTGTAAAAAAATCATCTGTATAGACCGGGAATTCGTCATTGGTAGTATCATCGACTAATTTTACAGCATAATTATAGAATTCTTTTTCAAATAAATCTAAATCGTTGCTATCAACAGTTACAGAAAAAATACCCTTTTGAGCATTGATTGCGGTACCTTCGGTTTCTAAAAATATACTGTTATCATCGTCGTCGATTACACTCATATAGACAGAGAAACCCCCGAGATTCACAGGTTTTTGGTCGCTATCTTTAAAATAAAATACTACGGTGTTGTTTATACCCCGATTGAATTTAACTGTTCTTGCATACACAATTTTATTCCTTGTAATTAAACCAGGAAAGATGTCCACTAAAACATCTACTCGGTTTGGATAATAATAAGCATTAGTTCTTTGCATAATTAATCAAAAAATTTAGTCTAGTTTCGAAATGGTAAATAACTTGCTCGTTTATTTATTTGATAAGTGACAGAAACAGAATACAAATTATTACTAGACCAATATCCTTTTTTGACCTACTTAACCTATGGCAAAATGGAGTATATTGGGATCATACAAAACGTCGACGACATAATAACTACTATATACGACTTTGGTAGTCTTCGTACAGTAGAACAAAAAAGCGACTTTTTAAAATTAGGCGACGAATGGTGGTGGGAAAGTAGTCGTCAGATTCCTATTAATCTTTTTATCAAGACTGACTGGATCCCGTTTAAATTTTGTTTAAAAACGTTAAACAGCAAGGATGTATCGATCAAACATGGTCCATACGTTAGTTTAAAAGAGATTAGTGCTAAAAAAAGTAAAAGAAGAAGTATTACACTAGTAAAACGAATCTAAGACAGTAGATTCATATGTACAATAACTAGATGTGCATAGGCTAGACTATGCGATTTTTTAAATCCATATACTCCGTCGCTGTTCTTTTCCCAGATTGTTTTAGCGATTTCATTCCAGGATTTCCCTACTAAATGACGTTTAGCTGGACGTATTAATGCTAAAAACATAGCCATCTCTTCAACGGAAGATACAGGCTCATATAGCATAGTATAAAGATTGTAATGGTTTCCGATATGTACTAATTTTGCAAAAAAATCAGGTTGATCTAGTTTTTTATAGTTTGGTTCGATACTTAAAAGCTCTAATAGATGTGATCGATCTCGAACTAAACTATAGATACTGTTGTTCAATATATCTAATTTAACATAGCCTCGACTTTCGGCTTCTTGATAGTCGATTGATGCTGTAGAAAGAACAGGATTTTTTGGTATATTGGTAACATAAATGCCAGTATTATGACGAACCCATTGTTCCTCTCTGCGTATAGCTGCCGGGATATGTTTTATTTCAGCCAGCAACAGATCTCGGTTAGCAACATCTATATCAATGTCCCCGACTGTAATTAAATTCCTGCTTGAGTTAATATCTTCTGTGCCCATTTAAAATCTATATCTCTCTTAGATAAATTTTGATTCCAATAATCACTATCAACAAATTGCCAAATTGTTTGTAAAGACTTATCATCAATATTCGCTAAAAAGTCATTTCCAGTTGTACTACCATAGATTACCCAAGGACTTATTCGACCTCGTTGGATATCAAAACAAATTCTACTTTGAGTTCCGTATTTAAAATAATCTTGATATCGGGCTGAATTTTCTTCAGCCCAAATTGTCATAGTCTCTATACTACGCTCCAAAGCATCAGTTACCGATTCTTTACGAATATAATCAATTAAATATTCATCGTAGAAACTATCTTTAGTCCATTGATCTAATTTTTTGTTATTCTTTAACAACCAATCACAATAACTTTCCGGAGCAACAGCACGTATGTCTACTAGATATCTACCAAATTTTACAAAAGCCAAATAGTAAGGACTAGTCGAAAACTCTTCATAACTTTTATCAGCATCAGTTGGTCTTAACAAATTATAAAATTTTTGAAAGCATCTAAAACCAAATCTAACACCGATTTCATCTTTTTGTTGATGTCGACGTTTGGGCTCGCAATTGTGTGCTAGTAAAGTAGTTTCTTTAGAAAAACTAACTCCACAAAATGTACAAACAACTTTGGGTTTACTATTTGAAGAAATTTTTGATTTCTTCGTCTGACCATCCATGCTTTCTTGCCAAATCTTCAAAATATCGTTGATCATTTAATTTAACCAGTAATTCAAGATCGCTAACTTTGTGACTAGGATACATTTTGATGAGAAACTTCAGACAAGGATTATTTGTTTTTCCTTTAGTTGGTTTAACAAAATAATGCCTTTGTTTACCCATTCCTGGACTAACCGATGTACACAATAACCATTGTAACTTTGGATGCCGACCTAGATCAAAAAAATGAACATTAACATTTTCGTTTGTAGCTCTAAGATAATATTCTTCAATGTCGGAATTACCGTCTACACCCGACCCCCACTTGAGCATTAGGTATGTGCTAAATTTTTTACGTTCATCGTCGGTTAGCTCATCATAATAACGACGGTCTTTGCGATCGAACGCTGCCATTTCATTGTTGATGTTTAATCGATCACTCATTTTTTTCTTTGCGGAGGCGGAACTACTCCGTATTCCTTGTATAACCAAAAAAGAAAATGATCTAAGCTTTGATCTATAATATGAACTCTATCTTGATACACACGATAGGCTCTCCAAACTCTATCTAGCCATTCTATATCATTCATAGTTCACCATATTTTACTATAGTTAACGATTTCGCTTTGTTTGCTAATGTCACGAACAAAATATACGCAATCAGGTTTATCGCCGATGTTCAAAGGTACACTCAATAATTGACTGGGTTTGAGTTTAGGAGCATACCATTTCATATCTTGATAAATGTCTACTACTTCTATTTTGTGAAATTCGGGTCTAAAACTGCTCAACGGATTAAAAACAAAAGCATTAAATCCGCGATCATTAACTGTAGTCAAAGGTACTACTTCTAGATCACCTTGATCGGGTTCACCGATTAATATTTGCCAATCGACTGGCATAGTAATTCTACGATTTCCGATTTCTAAAACCAATGCTGGTGCATTAAAGCTTTCTAAAAAAATCAATGGAATAAAAAAATAATCCGGATCCTTATAATTACTGTTGTCTAAGATACAGAATCTTAGGTCGTCGACCTGATCTGGGATTTCATTAAGGTCAAAAGTTTTATTGTTTAAAGATAATATTTTCATAGCTAATTATAACATTTTTATTTCTGCCAATCAAGTTTTTGTATATGATATGGGTAATCTGCTTCGGCATAGAACTGTTTTCTTTTAGTCAGGTGGCGTTTACTAAATTTGCAGGTACTAGTAATGTCCCAAATCTCTACATGATCTTTGTCGAAACCTTTACGTAGACCTCGACCTATACTTTGAATCACACGAACAAAACTTTTTCCCGGTTCGATTAATACTAAGTTGTGTAACTTGGTAATATTAATACCCACGGCCGCGATACCATACGTAGCAACCAAAATTTTGTTATCGCTGAAATTAACTTCAACATAGTGTTCTTTACGATCTTTGATCTTGGTCGATCCACTTAAAAATGTTGCATTGTTAATATAACTAGCTAACTCCTGACCGGGATCCACTCGATCTATCAGCACTAAACTGTTCCCTTCAAGTTGATTAATCATTTGAGCTATAAACTTTAATCTATCACTATTACTTAATAGATATTTTTGCTCGCTTGGGTAGTCCTTAAATTCAGCATGGTCGGTCAGCTGCAAAATGTTCACATTACATTCAGCTAACACACCTTTCTCTTGTAAGTCTGAAGCTGAAATTCGATTGATGACCTCACCGACGCACACTTGCAGCGACCGCCACTCGTACTCTTCTTTGGGGATAGTCCCTGTGACTGCCCATCGGATTGGGATACGAGACATGATACCTGTCATTAAACTTTTAAGTTTGTCGGCTTTAAGACTATGACATTCGTCTACCATAACACAGACTACCCCATCTATCACTTCGGATAATTTCTCAGGATGATCTTTAAGCAGACTGTTCAGACTTTGCCAAGTACAGATCAAATGATGATTGTGTAGTTGCTTCCTGTCACCATAAATCACACCAACATCTAAACCTACATTGATGTAATCTTCTTCGGTTTGAGTTACAAGGTTCTTGCTGGGTACAATCAAAATTGATCGACCATACTTTTCTACACACTTGGCCAGAGTAGCAGTTAGAATAGTTTTACCTGCTCCGGTCGCGATACATTGAATACTTTGGTTGTTTGATAAAAACTCATTGATCGCATTGAGTTGGTAATCTCTAAGAAGAATTGGTTTGCCCTCCTCCGGATGACCTCGAGGCCATACGTAATCAGATAAAAAATCTTCGCCAATGGGATCTAAAGTATATTGACGACTGTATTCGCGTTGATCTTCTAGCTCAAGATCATATCCGCGTGTCTCTAACTCAGGAATAATTTCAGGAAGCAAATTGATATAAGTGCTACCTCCTAACTGAAAGAAAGTCTCACAACCATCCCACCGACCTAAACGAACAGCAGGAATAAAACGAGCCCCGGGTATCTGATATTTAAATTTGTTATTTAAAAATTTTCTGGTAGCTGTATCGAGGTTATGTATCTTTACATTGACCTCATCTGAAATTACTAGTTTAGCAATGGCCATATTATTATTTACTTATTAAGTAACATATCTGATCCCCAATAGACAATTTTTTTTGATCGAACAGATGAATGTTTTTTTAAATTATAGATTATACTTTGTCCTGTTACAAGTATAGCGATTTCCTCTTTGTTGAAAAAAGTTTTATTAGTACCCAATATCGGAATTAGATAAAATTTAAAATCAGGCTGAGGGCGTTTTTTTCCAGTCAATACTTGTATTGCTTCTTTACCATACCTTGAGATCAATTTTTGCTCTAACAATGTATCACTACTGTGCCATACTACAGGAAATTGTTCTGTGGCATCTACCCAATCTAAAAAATTATCTATTGAATATTGAGTTGGATCTATTTGTATTTTTTTCTTCAGAGACCAATCCATCCATGTCTCTTCGAGATTAAATTTTTGTATATGAGACAATAAATTTTTTCCAACGAGTAACTGATATTCACTAACTCGAACTAACAATTTGAGAGGATTATCCAAGTGTTCTAAAAATTGTTCTAGCGGAATACTACCAGGATCATTGTTGATCATCAATGATTGTTCTTCATTGAGCTCTAACTCGGGTACCGCAATTTCTTGATATAATTGATCCAACAATTTTTCATAATCAAAAGCTATTTCGAATTTGTTATCATTAGCCCAGTCAACTAGACGCACTAGGTTAGGTAAGGTAGCTGCCACAACCCATGCTCTAATATCTCTGTTAAATTCAAACGTTCCGCAACTATCCGGAATTAGTTGACGAATACTTTGCACCAAATTATTGTCGTATGGAAATTTTAGTAGCAGGTCTGCATTCTCTGAATCATAAGATAGTGTTTTACTTCGATTGATCTGTCTAAGGGGCATTCTCAATGGCAAACTATCGGGTACGATAATTCCTTTCTGTTGCAATTGTCGGCGGTATTTAGTTACTAACTTATTTACAAGTGCATACTGTCTATCTGTTAGAGCACCGCCAGTGAATGTTTGATATCCGATCGTACTTACAATATTTTGATCGTAATTAGCTAACCGTATATTAGCCAAAGAAAAAAGAGAAGCAGACGATAAAGATTTTCCTTGGTTGTCTCTATACCCACCAATGTATTCTAAGAAATCTTCGAGATATGTAAGCATAGGTCTAGTATAGCATCTTGCTAAAACAAAAGTCAAAAAAATACCGGCCGAAGCCGGTATAAAGTACAACACGGATTCTGTTTAAGCAGCAGGCTTCATGCAAGTAGTCTGAGCCATCAATTTCCAACGAAGCGGAAAGCTCTTACGCAGATCGGCAATCTTCAGTGCCATACGCAGACTCATTTCGCGAAGTTGATTCTGACGTTCGTTCATGAAGTCAAGAATTTCGTTTTGTTCTTCTTGACTGAAGCCATAGTCGTTAAACAGTTGACCATCGCCAGCAATTTGCCGAATACGCAGGATCTTGTCACGCATGGTGTCCAGCGTAAGATCCAGATAGTGGCAACGGCTCTGCAATGCATCCAAATGGTCGCGAAGCTTCTGCGACTTCATCTGATCGAACTTAAGATTCGTGATAAAGATTACAGAACCTTTGAATTCGAACTGGTCGGGGATGCCTTCGCGACGCAAGGTGCTGCTCTCTGACAGCCAAGAAATCTTACGCTTCTTGCCCGAGTCCAAAGCACCTTTGAGCAAGTTCAACGACACATCGTCAAGCAGAATGCTGTCGCAATCGTCAAACACTACTACGCAATTGGCATCTGAATACTTGTACAGGGTTTGGTACAGACCGATTGGAGTAGCGGAACCTTTGACTACTTCGGCACGAAGACGCTTGCCAGCGATCTTGTCGAACAAACAGGCCTTTTCGATTTCTTGTTCAACACCGTGACTCTTGCCAACTCCGGGAGGACCCGAAACAATCATAGCACGGATGTCGCCGGTGGTAGCAGCCTTGGTCATGTCCGTAAGAATTTCGAAACGTTCACGGATACGAGCAATTGCTTCCTCGTCGGTTTCGACTACTGCTTCGACTACCGGAGCAGTCGGAACAGATGCCGGAGCATCGCTGGTGAACTGATAGTCTTGCGGACCTTCTACATTGATACGGATGGTCTCAGGGAAGCCAGGAAACTGGCCAGAATTGCGAACAGTAACGAACGCACTCTTGGCAGTCTTTTGGAATTGGCTAACAAGCTCGAACACTTGACCAGCCACGCTTTTGTTACGATAAGTACCGTTGACGATGCGAATTTGAGCCATTTGTTTCTCCGTGTCGTTTGTTACAGTTTTAATAGTATAGCACCAAATAAATGGGCTGTCAACCGATTAAAAATTCCAGTTC
>Ga0129333_10000512_pt1 | contig 32107 bp, 36 predicted proteins | sample CPB6_08_DNA_FD_94474 | JGI IMG/M metagenome (GOLD analysis project Ga0129333, IMG submission 94474) | Freshwater to marine salinity gradient microbial communities from Chesapeake Bay, USA - CPBay_Sum_0.6_0.8_DNA | ecosystem: Environmental > Aquatic > Marine > Coastal | place: USA: Chesapeake... | reverse complement strand
GACTGGAGCGACTGGAGATGCTGGTCCAACTGGCGCGACTGGCGTGACTGGCGCTACTGGTTTGACTGGAAGTACAGGACCGATTGGTGCTACAGGAGATGTTGGTGCGACAGGTCCTACTGGTGCTACTGGCTTCACAGGTGCAACAGGTCCTACTGGTGCTACTGGCGATATTGGTGCTACTGGATCAACTGGTGCTACAGGACCTGCAGGAACTAATGGTGCAGATGGTGCTACAGGTAGTACGGGTGCAACTGGTGCTACTGGTCCTGGTGGTGCGATAGGTCCTCAAGGTCCTACAGGTGCTACAGGTGTTACAGGAAATACTGGTGCAACTGGTGCTACTGGAACATTTAGTCATATATTAACTCAAGATTTAGATGCAAATAACTTTAATATTACCAATGCTAATGTTATAACTGCAAATTACTTTAGTGGTGCTGGTAATGCATTAAGCAATATACAAGGCGCAAACATCACTGGAAATGTTGCGAGTGCAAATATTGCATACTATGTTAATGTTTCAAATACAAATGCTGCTACTGCATCAACATTCTATCCAGTATTCACTAATGCTGTCGGTAATAGTATCGTACAATTAGACAATGTTGGTAATTCAATTACTTATACACCAAGTACTGGTACATTATCAACTGGTATAGTTAACAGTAGTAGAGTAACAAACGGTGGTGGCGAAGATATTGACCTAGATGGTAGTAATAATGCCTTTAGATTTAGTGTCACTGGTCTTGCAAATGCATTTACTGTAAGCAATTCAACAGTCAATGTTGCTGCTGCTACATTTAATGTCACTAGTAACGCAAATATTACAAATACCAATCTTGTAAAATTTGGTGAAACAGTAATAGACGGCGGTAATACTGGTGCAGCCACATTGACACCAAATGCTGCTGCAGGCACTATCTACAAATATTTGTTGACTGGTAATATCACATTGAGTTCATTGAGTAATGCTGTTGCTGGTACTAGCATGACTATTGTTTTGACACAAGATGGAACTGGTAATAGATTGTTGACAAGCACAATGAAATTTGCTGGCAATGTTAAGACGCTAAGTACTGCTGCAAACAGCATTGATATCATGAGCGTATTCTATGATGGCTCTACATATTATGCAGCGTTGAATAAAGGATATGAATAATGTTCTCAAGCAGACAAACTTTCTGGATACAACCAGCACCAGCACCATCAGGTGATCCTAATTGGGCAAATGTTATTTTATTATTGAACACTAATAATAGTGGTCAAATTAATGATAGAACATTTAAAGATATTAGCAGTAACAATTATTCTATTACTGTAGGTACATATGCAACATATGCTGGTAAAAATCCTGCAAATGCAAATGGTAGTTATGGAAGTTATTATAATGCTGGTACATTCAGCGGTGGATTGCGTGTTGGTAGCGGTGGACCGACTTATGCAGGTGATTTTACCGTAGAATGTTGGGCAATGGCTCCTACCGATAGCCCATTATTCACATATCCAAGCCCAATCATCAGTGCAAACAACAGTGGATTCTTTAGTCATCAACCAGTAGCAGGTCGTGCTAATATATGGCGCGCTGATAGTTATGGTGGACCAACATTTAACTTTACTAGTAATACTACAAGCAATGATGGCGTATGGAGACATATGGCATTGGTGCGTAGTGGTAATGCAAGTAATAATTTAAAATATTATTTTGATGGTAATCTAGCAGGACAAAGTTCTGCGACAAGCACTGGTACACTAAGTTTTAGTGCATTTAATTTGGGTTGTGGTATCGGTACTGGCCCCGGCGCCGGTGATAATCAATTTTATGGTTATGTTGCTGGTGCTAGATTAAGTAATGTTGCAAGATATACTGCTAACTTTACACCACAAAGAACTCCATTAACTAGTGATGCCAATACACAATTCTTAATGAATGGTGATGAAGGCGCATTCTATGATGTCAGTATAAAAGGTCATGGTATTCGTCAAGTTGGTACAATAGCAGAACAAAGCAATACTTACCAAAAATTTACTGGTGCAAATACAATCAAAAGTTTGGGCGCAGCAAATGTGTCAAATGTGTTGATATGGCCAGCAAGAAATAATACAAGCAGCAATACTGATACAACTGCAACTGGTAATTTTACTATAGAAGCATTTATCTACATGGACAATAGCACATCAAATACAAATGCAATATTATTTGATGGTGGTTCAGGTGCAACTTCACTACAAATAAGAACAGTCAATCCAAGTACTGGTAATTATAATTTTGGTATAGTATCTAATAGTGGTGCTGTTTATACTACTGCAAATAATAGAGATAATAGTTGGCACCATCTAGCAGCAGTAAGAGATGGTAGCAATATTGTATTTTATGTAGATGGTAATAGTGTGGGCAATGTTGTTAACAGCGGTAATGTACCATTGCGTGGTAATATATTAAGTGGACCAAACGCATATTTGGGACAAATGCGTATTACAAATGGTATAGCAAGATATACTGCTAACTTCACGCCACCAACAACTGCTTTCCCAGATAATTAATTTGTACTATCGATTATTTTTGTGATAATAACAGCATTAGGCCACATTTCACTCATTTCATTGAGTTGGTTTTGTGCCTCTTCCAAAGTATTGAACACTTCACGCTGTTCAGTATCTTCTACATGGTATTTGATTGTGTATATTGTTTCTGACATATTCAAGAGCCCGATATGTGCGCTTTCGGGACCGAAGTTCCAAATGACTTGCTATTTTTTTACATGGTAATTAACAACTTAGGATATTTCGGAACAACACCGCAAGTCTAGATACACACAATTATTTATCGCAATTCGTTAAAAACTATAAAATTAACACCCCGATTGCGCACCTTGCTCGGGATCACACAAGAAAAACCCCTCAGGGAGTGCTACCCTGCTTTCGCATCAACAATATTTAATGCCCACTTTGTCTGATCCGTGGGCGGGATATTATTAGCCTTGCAACTTAATGAGAGACTCCTTATTGGTAGGATTTACTTTGGGGCTAATCCCAGACATTAATTAAAAAAATCCGTTTTGCGCACACTACGGATAAAGAGTGTCTAGAAGTTTAGATGAACTTGCGCTTACACAGAAGATCGTCTCCCTTTCGGGAGACTTTCTTTTTACTTATTTGCTATTTTTTCTAAACTATCTGCTATTCTTCCTAGTTGATATTCAATTTGATGTAATTCGTCACCTATTGATTGATTCCAACTATTTGTATTAGGATTTAGAATTGCTTGTTCAATATTACTCAATTCTGTTACTACATCTTGTAAAGTATACTTTTCCATTTTCTATCTCCTGTGTATCGCTGTTTTTTCAGCGTATAGATATAATATCAATTAATATTATATAAGTCTAATTAAATGGGTAAAAATATTATATGTTTTTACACTCTTTTTTCTTGGCATAAATATTATTGCTCATCTAAGAGTGCTGGTCGTGTTATACCAGTTCGTAGCCCCATAAAATTTAGCGTTTTATGGGGTTTTTTTATTGGTTATTTTAAATGTTATATAAATAAAATTACGAACTATAACACGGTTCAACTGCTAGATCCTAGAGTATACAAATACTGACAATAAAGGATTTGGGTCGTAGTAATACGATAGACGATACAGCAAGTCAAAGTTATAAACCGCGCAAACATTGTTCATAGATGCTAACAGGCGTTGCTAATCACAACGATACTATTGGATAATAGTAACAACTGGACCCAAAAACAAACTGTGATGTCATTGATGATGGCAATAATGAGCGGATAAAGTATGTGCTGTTTTACATTCACGGATTTCGCTGTGTGTTCCCGCTCACGGGCAGTGAGTGAGTAGTTCTTGTTTGGTCACATAATTAATTATTTCACCATATTATTTTGTATGTAAGCCCTGCCATGCGGCAGTGCTATCAGGTGAGTGCTTGTTCGCTATCGCTCACCAGCCAACTCACCTGATGTGTTTACTAATATTATTGTTATGGGTTGGTATTTGATACCAACCCATAGCACTAGCATTCATGCTGGTACTCGTTATATAATACATTGAGGGATATAGGAGTAACACATGAATATACATGATACACATCTCATTAGTATTATACCTACAGGTAAACAATACAAATCACATGTGGCAAGATTATATTGCCATACATGTCAACAAGCCATCAATTGGGCAAGCCAAGATAAACTCAATTATTGGACTGATATGGGATACAAACAAATGTTATATTGTGATTTTTTAGATGACTTCAATAGGAATGCAATTAAGACACCAAAACCACATTTCATTTATATACCAAGTGGAGAAAAATTAATTTGGTTGAATGTTTCATTTCAAGAAAAAGATTATGCCAAAAACCATGGCGCACGATGGCATCCAGAAGAAAAATCATGGTATACCCACACTGGAAATCCACAACTAGAGCATTTATATAAATATATTCATCAAGATGATTATGACATGGTACATGATTGGTTATCTACCAAAGGTAATCGTCAAGCATACACGGAGTAACACATGGCAAAGATAATAAATTACGACCCGAAATCAACTAGTGCTAGAACTCAATATAATAAAATAGAAGCACAAGACATGGCTTATGTTCAGCAAGAACTGATCAGATATATGTCATTGATGGGCGAACTTAAAAAGTCACGCAACAGAGACATACAAAACATTGTCAATCAGTGGTATGGTAAACGAACAGAAACATTACCAAAGGGCAAAGATGGTTGGAACACACCTGAGAGTTTTATCGCTGGCTTGCTTAATAATCTTATGTTTGGCAATCAAAACGATTTCAGTCAAGTACAAATGGATGCATTAGAAAACATTAGCGCGAACATGGAACTGATCTATGATGCAGTCAAGGGCTTGCAATTACAACCAAATGTACCTGACATGGAAAAGATTGAGTTCCGTCAAAGGCTGTTCAACATGTAAAATATATTGGGTATAAGTACATGATGGATCATGTCTTATACCAAAATAAACTTAAAAAAGTATTGAACTCTAGAACTAGAATGATCAATACCACTTATGCCTATATAAAATCAACCAAAATTTGGAAAGTCATAGGCAGTCGTTGTAGCGTTTGTAATAGGGGTTTCAACAAAAACGCCAATAACAACTTTGATACGCATATCTGTAAAAATCATAAATAATATAAGAGGTACACACAATGCCAGTACATAGAGTTTATAAAGAAGGTAAGTTAGTTGGCTATCAATGGGGTAGCAGCGGCAAAGTCTACAAAAAGCGTAGTGATGCTGAAAAGCAAGCAAGAGCAGCATACGCAAGCGGATATACTGGTGGATACAAAAAGAAATAATGCACTAGTGATTGGTAATGGTAAAAGTAGATTAAACTTTGACTTACATCAATTGCAAAACATCTTTACAACATATGGTTGTAATGCATTGTACCGTGACTTCATACCAGACTATTTGATCAGTCATGATATGGGCATAGCAGATGAAATATTAGATCAGAAAGCACATTATAAGACTAAATTTTATACTCAGCATGGTACAAAGATGGATAACAGACATAAGAACGGAGAACCAATCAATTTTGTGATACAAGATAAGTTTATGGGTGATAGTGGTACAGGCGCATTAAGATTAGCATGTAGCAATGGTCATCAACAAATTTATATGATAGGATTTGATTACCAAACACATAATCAGTATATAGATAATGTCTACGCAGGTACAACACATTATCAACCAGGCCCAATAAACAATGGTGGACATTTTATGCTCACACAATGGGAAAGCAGATTGCGTCATTGGTGCAAAACATATCCAAATACAAAAATTACTAGAGTGCAGGGCATAGATTATAAACCAGTCTGCAAAGAACCAAACTTTACAAACATAACAATTGAACAATTCAAGGAGATAATAAATGAGTTACATGTTACACAGGGCTGAAGATAATATTGTATGGGTCACTATACAACCATTGATGACAGATGTTAAACAAGCATTGCGTAATGCAAAAGACATCGATACTAGCAAAATGTCAGTAGATGAAAAGCGCGGTGTTGACTTTACAATATTGAGTATGGAAGCAGTATATAACTTTTTAGGCTCATTGCTTACTGAGCAGAACCTAAAAGAAATTGCGTTAGAAGAACAAAACAAAAACACTAATACAGATGGGACATTACACTAATGCTACTCAAAACATTATTAGATAGACCATTAAACAATACAAAGATCGCTGTATTTGAAAAAATGCTAAGAGAACTTAGCCCATATTTGACAGCAGAAGAAATCGACAAATGTGTTGATTTCATGTGGACTGTTGAGAATAGCAAGTTTGATATCAATCCAACACCAACTGATTGCAAAACACAATTTCAAATCATGTTGGGCAGTGATCGATATCAAGAACTCGTATTACTATGGGGCAAGAAAAATCAAAAGGTATTGAGCGTATTTGGTAAACTCAAATACAAGCGCAAAGACGGGTCAGACAATACATTATATGATGGTCTCGACCCAGAAGATAATCCAGAAGATTGGGAGAAATTATATGTATAACAAAAAACCAAAAACTAAACCAAAACCAAAGAGATAATTTTATGAAAAACAAAGTCGTAAAACTACCACAGACAAATCAACAAGGTAAGAAAGTTGGTGCTGACAACAAAGCATGTTGGCCCGGCTATAGATATCAGGGTACTGTAAAAGGTAAAGACATCTGCACCAAAGTTAAAAAAAAATTTATGACACTGTTTGAATACTTGCAAAGAATCGATACTTACCCATTAAATGAGGTATTGAACCTTGCATACTATTATAAAAGACAGAAAAATCTAACAACAAATGATCATGTTATGATTGTTGATAGAATCACTCAAAGGCTAAACAATGAGGGCTATAAGTTCACATTGGGCTGCTGCGGAGTCAATCACATACAAAAATTGGAAGACCTATGAAAATTGAACCATTGAACATCACACAAACAAATTACAAGAAAGATACTATCGTCAGTTTTGACGGTAATAAACTAGAATTACCATTATATACTGTGTGCAGAACACGCTATAATGAGAACTTCCATGTCTTTACAAACGATAGCATTATTGGCACAAGCATCAAACTATATGGTGAATATACAGAACTAGAAATAGAACTGCTTAAGAACTTCTTAAACAAAGACAGTGTAGTATATGATGTAGGTGCTAATATCGGTTATCACACAATAGCGTTTAGCAAACTAGCAAAACATGTCTATGCATTCGAACCAAACAAAAAATTATTTGAATGCTTGAAAAAGAATGTTACAGAAACAAATACTGAATTGTTTAATGTAGCAATATCAAGCAAGAATGGTAAACTGTTCATAGAAGATTTCGATGACAATAAGTCAGACAACTATGGAGAGTTACATATCAGTGATAGTGGACAAGAGTGCTTAAGTCTAGCATTAGACAAGATCGATGACATATATGCCCCAGACATCATTAAGATCGATGTTGAGGGTCATGAATATGAAGTATTTCTTGGTGCATTAGAAACAATCACAGAATATAAGCCTATCATATTTTACGAAAACATGCACTGTAAAGATGCAGATAAAATCTATGATATGCTCAAGCAATTAAATTATAGAATATACTGGTACCCATGCCCTAACTATAATCCTAATAATTACTATAAAGAAGTTAGAAATGTATTTGGTAATGGTGGCGTAGTCAATTGTTTAGCACTACCAGAAAAGTATCCCAAAGTCAGTAATTTGGTAGAATGCATCAGCAGAGACGATACCATACAACAAGCAGTACAAAGGTATCAAGATGATAATAAAAAGTAATGGAGACAAAATCAATGTCAGACATACCGTTGAAGAACAATCAAAATTCACCAAAGAAGGGCAGGGGCGGAGCCAGACCCAACAGCGGCAGGAAAGTGGGATCGACACAGAAACTCAGTGCCCAGAGACTTTTGCACGAAATAGCGAAGAGAGACAAGCCCTTCGCAATTGGACTCGCAGAAGATTATCACAATGCAAGAATGTCAGGAGACCAACATCTAGTTGTAAAATATCAGCAGATGATATTGAATAAAGTTGTTGCTGATAAAGTTGATGTCGATCATACAACATTAGGTCAAAGTCTACATGCTGTGTTTAATTTCCCTACAAAGGAATTACCAGATTGGACTAGTATACCTAAAACAATAACAGTAAATGAGAAAGATTGACATACCACTATACGGTGAGCAAGGTACAATATTAAAAGATTGGCTAACAACTGATAAACATTGTATCGATATCGTGCCTGTAGGAAGTGGTAAAACATTTCTTGCCAGCATTGCATTACCTATATTTGCTACTGATGAAAGATACCATCATGGCAAAGACATTATCTATAGCGCACCTACTGGCGCAATGATCAAATCATTGATATGGGAACCATTAAAGAAAAGTTGCATTGAGCATTTTAATTTACAAGATGGCACTGACATAAACAATAGTGACATGACGATCAAGTTTCCTAATGGTGTGTTTATTCGCTGTAAAAGTGCTGAACAAAGAGAAAACTTAAGAGGTCTCAATGTCGGCATCTGGGTAGCAGACGAAGCAGCACTATATACTAGTGAAACATTACAAGAAATCACAAACAGATTGAGGCCCAAGGTTGGGCAACCAGATACAAGTGGACGGTTGGTTGTCATCAGCACGCCTAACGGCACTGGGCCTCTCTACGATTTGTTTAAGATGGCATTAGATAAGCCAGACCGTTACATCGTTAGACATTTTAATTACCAACAAATGCGTAGTGGTAATTTAGATTTCATATTAGAACAGAAACGCATATTAAGCCCATTAAAGTTTAATCAAGACTACATGTGTCAATGGGAAAGCGTTGCTGATCAATTTTATTATACATTCGACAAACACAAACATACTACTGATGATATTGTTGATCATGGTGGTGACTTATATACTTTCCATGACTTTAACAAGCGTGTGATGTGCGCCATTGTTGCGCAAGTACGCAAGCCTGGCATGATAGATGGTACATTACAAGTGTTAAAAAGTTATGCCATACCTGATTGCAGCACAGAAGGTATCGCTGACGCAATACGCAGAGATTTTCCTAAACGCAGAATCTATAGTATTATTGATATGTCAGGTACGCAAGTGAATCGTGATACTACAAGTCCCTTTGGTATCACAGATAAGATCATATTAGAGAAATATGGATTCACGATTGTGAATAGTCGTAAGAGCAATCCATTAGTTGTTGATACTGATAACACAGTCAATGCGTTTATCAATAGAAATGGCCTACAGATAAAACAAGATGATAAATATTTATTAGAAGCATTGCAAACATACCACTTCGAAGATGGATCAAGAAAACGCCTAGTCAAATATACTGAGCAAAGATATGCACACATTGACGGACTTGGCGACGCATTAAGATATGGTATATTTCATCTATTCCCAATCACACACGGTGATAGCAATATTAAAGAATATGTTGGTATGGATCAACGCTATGCGAGAATGAATAGACCAGGACTTGAGCATATGCCAGATAGTCCACTATATCCAGGTGGACCAAGTTGGGAAGAAATAATTAACGGTGATGAAGCAGATACAGATTATGCAACATGGAGTTAACAAATGAAAAAGACAAGAAAAAAGAGAAAATGTGTAAGCGCATATGATAGAATCATGCGCAGAACTAAAGGAACAAATAATCCAGATAAGTGTTGGTTATGGTGTGGGCCCGTCAACAATGCAGGTTTTGGTATGATCAGGGGTGACAATGGCATACCTACAATGATGACTGTCCATCGCGCAGTCGCAAAGCATGTTGGTATGGATATAGAAAATTTTGAGATACACCATATATGTAATCATTATACTTGTGTCAATCCTAAACATCTAAAAGAAGGTACAACACAAGAAAGAATGAAAAAGTTTTTAAAGAATAGACACCCAGTACATAAAGTATGGCAAAACAAAAAGAATTTGTATAGAACATGCGAACATTGTGGTGGTACTAGTATATTCACATGGTTCAGTAGACATCACAAAGATTGTTATACTTATATACCTACTCAAAAAGTATAAATACTTAACACTAATGGAGAAATAGCATGGATTTTGAAATGATGGTTGAGATGTATAATATCTCAAAGTTTTATATTCCTCAAGATGATCATTATGATCTTGCTAAAGATGTAGTACGATATCTTACCGATATGGGTCACAGCGTTAGCGAGATAGACCGTGCCTTTAATGAATTTCCAGAAGTAATGAAAGCATTAGATGAGTATAGTGTCTATACACAAGAGACTGAAGATGTGATGGACATGGATCCATTAGAATATGCCGAAATGGAAAAAGAAGAATATATGGATGAGAAATTCGGCGGCGATTATTACGAATACCTAGACGAAGAATAATCGTCACGGAAATATCATATGAATACAAAAGATTTAATACATAAGAATCCTATTTACAATGCCATCTATGAGCAAATGCTCGCATATCAATATGCTTATCTAGGTGGCTATATTTTTAAAACATATGTACGCAAAAAGCGCCCAAGTGAAGATAGCAATCTTTACCTTGATCTTGTACAAAACACAGTAGCACAACCAATTTGTAGATACATTGTTGACACAATCAATGATGTATTGTTTGAGCCAGGCGTTAAAAGAGAATTACGATTTTGCACACCAGAAGGTGTTGCACTAGAACCTGACAACATAGAATGGAGTCAATTGTTCATACTTGATAGTGATCTAAACAATCGCAGCCTTGATGGCTTCATGGAACAAATAGGTGACTTAACAAGTATCTATGGACACTGTTGGATATTTGTTGATATGGCACAGCAAGGTGATGCAAACTTTGGTAGACCATATGTTGTCGCCGTCAATCCATTAAATGTTTGGGACTGGGAGTGGGAATGGTTCGGTGGCAAGCCAATGGTCAAGTATGTCAAAATACTTGAGAGTGAAGATAAAGATGATTGGTATATCAAATGCTATCATCTAGGTACACCTGATACACCTAGTTACTGGGTGAGTTACAAAGTCGGTAAAAATGTAAGTAAGAATGAAGCAACTGAAATTGGTAGGGGCGAATACCCCGCAGGTATGGCTATACCTGGCTTCATTGCATATGGTCGCCGTGATCCACGCACAATTGATATTGGCGTAAGCGATATTGATAGCGCAAGTGACGCACAACGCGAACATTACAAACTAGAATGCGAAGCATATACCAGCATTCAATTTGCTAAAACAATTATTAGAGCAGACAAAGGAGTAGCCATACCTGTACATGCTGGCTCGATTGTTCGTGCAAGTCAAGGCGCAGTAGAAGCAATACCTGTTGATACTGGCGATGTTGACAAAGTAACAAGCCGTCAAGATCATATACTTGAACAGATTGAAGCACTTACCGGATTAGGTGGGCTACGAAACAGTAAAAATCAATTGGCTTCGGGTGTAGCGATTATCGAAGAACGCAAACAATTACATAGACTTGCCAAGAGCAAGGCAAGATTGATGGAAGTCGCTGAAGAAATGATTTTCACTTTTGCTGCAAGATTTATGGGTATGCGTTGGGCGGGTGAAGTACATTACAATACTGATTATGAAGCACATGATACTAATTATAGATTAGCCTTGATGGGTCAGGCAAAGAGTCTAGTGCAAAATAATCCAATCATTGACAATCTAATTGTCAGAGAAATAATTGGCATGCTTGCTCCAAGTGAAAAGATCCCACAATATGAACAAGCATTTATTGAAACTATTACTGATCCTGCTGTCAAAGAATTAATGACACAGGATAATTTACAAGTTAATAGTAGAGACATTGGTAATCAAATACCTACACCAGAAGATTTTGGTGAAACAGAAGCAGTATTTGGTGACACTACAGAATATGATAGTGCAGGTGATGAAGGTGCAGGATACGATGATGAAGGTATCGGCACACCAGTCACTTACACTGGACAATCCTATTACACAAACCAGGCGATAACAGCACAATTAGTTGGTGTTAACACTGGTAGGTAATTTACGATGATTACGATACAATCAAAGAGGAAATATGATAGATAATGAAATCGTTGGCTCCGATACCGCCCCTGAAGCACAACAGGATACAAATGGTGCCGCTGAAGGTAAAGTGAATCCCGGTGCTATTCGCAAAAGCACTACCAGTTCTATTTTAAACGCATTGTCACAAGCAAGCGGGCAAAATTTTGAAAGTGTAGAAGCAGCATTAGCATATGTGGCAAGAACAAGCAGTCAGCGTACCGTTGGCAACGCACAGCCAGTGGATCAGGTATCTCAAGAACCACGCATGGGGCGTGAAGAGGTGTCTGATAATACTGATCTACGCGAACAGTTCTCAAGATTACAACGCGACTTGGCTAGCAAAGAGCGCGCATTGCGTCAGAAGGAACTAGACAGCGAAATACTACGCACTATGGGCGACAAGTTCGACCCAGACTTGCAGGATTATGCATTGCAAAAAGTAAAATCTAATATCCAATGGAAACGAGATGGTAGTTATGCAATCATTAATGCTAAAGGTCAAGAGCGTTATGGTATGGATGGTAATCCACTAACAATAAATGGCTTGATTGAAGAAATTGCTAAGGGTAATCCAAAACTACTCAAAGTAAATTCAACATCAAGCGGGTCTGGATTAAGACCTGGTCAAAACAGTTTTGCTGGTGCAACTCCTGATAGCATACCTGACTATAGCAAAGATCCTGCTGCTTTTGAAGCATGGGCTCAGAAAAATGGTTTAGGTAAGCGAGTAGGATTAAAAGCACAAGGCGTGACTGCAACGGTCAGTACTGCATCTAGACGAATTATATAAGCCAAATAAAGGAGAATTAAAATGGCATATGTACTAGGCGGTGGCAATAATGAAGCCGATGGATTCACAACTGCAATCGCAAATTTCGCTTTGCGTGCTATGCACGAAAGCACAGGTCTAGTAGAGTTTACACAAGTCGTTGCCCCAAATCAAGGCAATCAATACTTAGTGCCTAACTTTGCTCCAATCACATACCAAGACTATAACCCAGCAACTTCAGGTTCTGGTACTGGTTTCGGCTCACCTCCATTAGCAGTTGAGCAGAATCCAGCATTAGGTCAAGGTAGCATCACAGCAACTCCAGCAGTTGCAGCAACAGCATTCGATGTGTTCTATGCTTGGACTACATCATTTGAACTTGCTGCTACACTAGGTGCTGAACTTGGTGAATCATATGGTGAAAAAGTTGACATTCGCGTTTGCGAAGCCTTCTTATCATTCAAGGCAACACCAGGCAACACTAACTATTCACCAACTCCAGCAGACGGCTTTAGCCGCCCACTAGAATTAGGTGCTATGGAGTTAGTACAATCAGGTTATACTGGTGGTACATCAACACCAGGCTTCACTAGCAACACAGTTCTAGGACTTGTTCGCAATGTTAAGCAGAACTACAAGACTGCCCGTCTACCAGGCACACCAATCATCGTATTGGATAGCAATGGTGACGCACCAGGTGGCTTCAGTTACACAGTAGCAGGACAAACTGGTTCTTCATTGAATCGTATGCTTGCTGAATTAACTGGTGGTGCTGTAAGTCAGTCAGGTGGTTCAAACCTATCTGCTCTAGGTAATGAACTATTGTCAACTGGACGCATTGAAAGTGTTTATGGTTGCGCAGTAGTATTCACTACTTTCCTACCAAGCGCAGTACGCACTGTAGTCGGTCTCACTTCAATACCAGTTCTTGTTGGTGCATATTTCCACGAAACAGCAATTTTCACTGTTCTCAAGGAAGGATTGCAGATCAAGATGGGTGAGAAGCCAGGCGGATTGCAAATGTGGTTGACTGGTCTTGCATATATGGGTGCAGGCGTCGCTGACAAGCGCCGCGGTGGTGCAATCAATATTATCCAAGCCTAATTTAATTTTATAGGAATGTAACATATGTCAGTCCCCTATCAACGAATCAGCAATGCAACAGTACAGGATATCATATTCTATGATCCTGCTGCTGAACGCCGCGCTGCTCAAATGCAAGTCAATTGGGATGACTACTTTAAAGTAGGTAGTCAAGAAATCCTTTATCAACTTGAGTTTGGCTGGTGGCCAAAGTATTGCGATACGGTGTTAGGGGCAACATATTACACTAACTTACCAAATGGTGCCTTGATATCAAGTTTCAATCCTAGTCTGCTCATCAAAAGTGATCAAACACTAGTACGACTTGATACATTTATGGCTGTCAAAATATTCTACGAATCAATCGTATCAGATACTAGCAATGTCAACGATGTTGACCGTGCTAACTATGATCACGCATTGCGTAGATATCAGTATGAATGGGAAAAGGCACTACAGTTAATGAATTTCTATGATCTCAATCAAGACGCACCTAATGGTCCTACAACTAAACTTGAGGAAAATTGGACTGCGGATGTTGATTACTTTAATAATGACAGGAGATATTTCTAATGGCAAGTGGACATCAGCCATATCTCACTAAGGAACAGATCATGGACTATATGAAGGTTGTATGTGACGAACTTACACCTATCGTTGAAGTCAATGGTATATACCCTAGTGCTGATGATGTTGTTCCATTCGGCGTTTATGTTAGAGATTGTCACCCTATCAGCAGAGAAGTAAATCAATTGGGAACTACAGTATGTGGATCAATTTATACGGTCACAGACCAATTTGAAATATTGTATATTTCATTTCAAAATGATCCACAGAGTCTTGTTGTATTAGGTCGTGTAAACGATTTAGCAGCAGACAGTAGTTTCTTTGATGGATATTACGAAGTTACATTTGGAAAAACTGAAGTACTTGGTAATCGTAGTGAGAAACATACCTATACTTTTAATTTAAAGCGTTTGGATTTTAATGATTGATGCCTAATAAAGGAGAAAACTACAATGGCACGCATAACAGTAAATGAAACTGGCACACACCCAACAATATTACTATCAACTGATATTGCTAACGGCAACATCGATACTGGTAATATTGCAGGCGCAAATGTGCTAGCAGTAACTTGCTTGCAAGATGTAACTATCACAGCAAGTACAGGCATCTATTCCTATGTAGATTTCTGCTCACCAGACACTAACAAACTACCAACTCCAGCAGACAACGAAATTAGCATGAATGTCGTAATTGACCCAACTGTTTATTTCGGTAATAATTCTGCTGCTTCAGGTAGTGCTGCTAACGAAGGATTGAGCGGACTATCTCAGGATAAGATCCCAGTACAGTTCCTAGTTGTATGGAACTACGACGCCAACATTGCTAACATTACTGATGGCAACATCGGTAACTTAACCAATGTTTACTATTCAAGTGGTAGAGGTTTCGTATCAAGTCTTGCCCCAACTGCTTCACCAGAAGCACCTGTTTGGGTAACACCAATGACTATCGCAGTCGATGGTACGATGTACAGCGGTGTAAGTTAATCTTGATTCAAATCAAGTAAAACAAAGAGGAGAGGTAGAAATATCTCTCCTTTTTATTAACTAATTAGGTGAATAATGAACAATCCATTTTTGATAACAAATGAAGAAAAATTGCGCAGTTTAATTGCTGATGAAGCAAAGGTGCTTCCAATGATTAACAACATGCAAGCAACATTACAACAAATGAAAGCCAAACAAGCGTTTAGATTGGCATTGCTCAATCAACTGCTTGAACAGGAACTCGATAAATATAATAATCAGAACTAATTAATAGGAGTAATAAATGAACATAAAAGAATTCGCAAGTAAACCCCAACTAATTGAAATTGTACTAGACGATGAAGAACTGGTAGAAAAATATGGTGAGCCAATAACTTTCTACACATATAACATTGTTCGCATGTCAACATATTTTGATTTTTTCAATGCTCGTAGTAATAACGAATTTACTAATTTAGATAAAATGATGAAAGCAATGATTTTAGATAAAAATGGTAAAGCAGTATTAGACATTGATGAAGATTTACCTATTGATATTGCTGCCGCGGCAATTAATAAGATAGGAGAAATCTTGGGAAAACCACAGAGCAAGACATCAACCCCAACGACTGGGAATCAGTAAAAATGATTACAATAGGGCGTTTGGCTGAAAAATTTCATATGCTACCAAGTCAAGTGGAGCAACATGCTACCACTTATGATTTTATGATAACAGATGTGCTTGCTACCTATGACAATTTTCAACAGGCTAAAGCAAAAGGTGGTACTTTAGATCCTAGTGTATATAACTTAACTACAGAACAATTATTAGCAATTAAAAATAAGACAAAACAATAATGAGCAATATCACCAATAGATTGAATAAAGTACTAGATACTCTTGACGATAAAAATATCAGTCAAGTTGCCTATACTGCGTTCAAGGATAATACTCCAATTGGTGATCCAAATCGTTGGAAAACAAAATATAAACCTAAAAATTATAGACCAGGTAATGCTAGACGCAAAACCGTTTTACGAAATAATGAGATACAAGCAAATTACCCTTATGCTCAACGATTGGAAGAAGGTTATAGCAGTCAAGCCCCAAATGGTATGACTGAGCCTACATTAAAAGATATTCGTGATTATGTTTATAATAAACTAGGAATCAAAATATAATGGCTACCATTGATAATTATAAAATAAAAATTACAGTAGACGGTCAAGATAAAGTTATTGACCTAATGGATAGCGTTGATGAATTGCAATCAACTATCACAACTGCTGCTGCTGCGGGTATAGCAGCATTTACCGCATTAGCGACTAGTGCAGTGCGCATGGCAGATGACATGAATGATTTGGCTAAGGCTACAGGTTTTAGCGTTGGTCAAATCTACCAATTAAGTACAGCGTTAGAAGCAAGCGGCGGACAATTTGATGATAGTGGTAAATTTCTAAAATCATTTAGTAGTTTGTTAGGTCAAGTCGAAGAAGGTAGTACCAAAGCCATTGATAGTTTGATGAAGTTGGGTCTATCTAGAAATGAACTAGAAGTTTTAAGTGATGAAGAATTATATAGAGCAGCCATTAATGGTTTAGCCAATATGGAAGATGGGTTTGAAAAAACCCGTATTGCCACAGAATTATTTGGTAAATCAGCAGCAAGTGTTGATTTCAAACAATTAGCAGAAAATCTTAAAGGTACTATAGATCCAGAAGTAGAACGCAATTTACAATTGGCTGCTGATGCTGTAGGTAGCATAGAAACAGCATTTCGTAATTTACAAATCGCAGCAATAAATGCAATTGCACCAATTTTGCAAAGTATAAAAGATGTAAACATTACAGCAGAAGGTGCTAAACAAACTGTTCAAGTATTAGGTGCATTAATTGCAGCAGCGTTTGCAGCAAGCACAGTTATACAAATTGCAAAAATTGTAAAACTTGTTAAAGACCTAGGTGGTGCAATGAGAGCAGCAGGGGCAGCCTCTGCATTCTTAGTTGGATTATCAGGCGTAGGTTTAATAGCAGTAGCAGCAAGCGCCGCAGCAGCCACAGCAGCATATGTCGCGCTTGGTAAAGCAATGGAAGACGCCGGCACTGCGCAAGAAAATTTAAATGGTAATGCAGCGGTACCGGGCCCAACGGGTGCGACACCACAAAGAACTGTAGGTGTGACAGCAGAAGAAAAACAATTGGCAGCAATAAAGGAACAAACTCGCCAATTAATGGTCAAAAATGAAGAAGCAAATAAGTATCAGCGTATTGTTAATAGCACAATAGGATTAAGTCAACAAGAGGCAACTTTAATTAAAACTATTGCTGATCTTGAACGCCAAGCAGGCAATGACAAACTTGATATCCAAAAACAAATTGATACTGAAATTGCTAAAGGTGTCGATACGAACCAAAATATTGTTGTTGAATTACAAAAACAATTACTTGAAGTTGACAAACAATTATCGGTACAAAAGCAACTTAAGACAGAAGAATTAAATCGCTTATTCTTACAACAAGAAATAACCAAAGGTATCGAAAAAAATAATAATTTAGAAATATTTAATTTACAAGCCCGTATCGATGCTCAAAAATCATTATTGATGCTACAAGCAGCAAATGGTGAAATAACTGAAAAACAAGCGCAAATAGGTACACAATTATCAGAAGCACAAAGTCGTTTTGAACAAGAAAGAATTAAACTTGCAAAACAACGAGCCCTGTTAGGAAGAAATGCAACAGCACAAGAAATTGCTGATCTTGATGATTTAGATAGAATGAATCAAACAAGATATGCAAATGAGTTGCGTAATATTGCTGATATTCAAGCAGCCGAAACTTTAAAAAATGAAAATATTTTTAAAGGTGTTGGTGATGCTATGGAAACTTTGAGCAGACAATTTACACCATACAAAATGGCACAAGATGCTGTATTGGCAACATGGAGTAAGATTGGTAGTGCTGTAGATAATTTTGTTGAAACAGGTAAGTTTAAGTTTAAGGATTTCGCTCAATCTGTGATACAAGATATCGCTAAAATAATTATTAAAGCACAATTGTTAAAAGCAATACAAGCAACATTAGGTTTCTTTGGATTAAAAATACCAGGTTTAGCAGAAGGCGGACCAGCAAAAATGGGTCAACCATATATTGTTGGTGAAAAGGGCCCAGAATTATTTGTACCAAGACAAGCAGGCAGCGTGATACCAAATAATAAATTAGGTGCTAAAACAGAAGCAACTGCAACAGGAATGGTAAGTGCTCCTGTAAACAATACATACATTACTAATAATATCAATGCACTTGACGCAAAATCAGTAGCACAATTATTTGCTGAGAACAGAAAAAGTTTATTAGGCTCAGTACAAACGGCACAAAGAGAAATGCCGTATAGAATGGGATAAAACAAATGTCAGGACTACAAACAATAGTTAATAAAGCAAGTGGAATGGTCATTGACCGTCGCAAAGTTGTAGGTATACAAATCACAAGAAATGAAATACCACGCACAAGTTTGACACCAACTAAGCAGCCATGGCGCTTTGTATTGACTATGCCAAATAGTTTGCGTTATTACAATAATAGAGATGTATTAGAAGAATTAGATAGATTAGACCGTTATCAGCCACAAAATATTACATTTAGTGACAATGCATGTTTGAGTTGGATATTTAGATATCAAGGTCAATTGAGTGGTGGACAACTTGCTGGATTGCGTGTGCAAAGTTTTGTAGGCAATCAATTAGTATTGACTAGTTTACCAGTCGTGCCAAGCAGTAGAGTTATTTTTGAACCAAACGATTTAATACAGATTGGTGCATATACATATCCATTTACTAGCACAACACAAATATTGCGTGGTGCAGCAAGCACAATCACTGTCACAACTAATAGACCAAACATCATTAGTGGTAGTATTGCTAGTGCAGGTATTACAGTCGGTAACGCATGTACATTTAAAATGTTTTGCCCAAACATGCCTACATACAAATTGATACCAGGTGGTTATGTAAAAGCAAATGGTGAAACAGTCAACAATGCATTGATTGAATTCAGTGATGATTTCACATTGTATGAATGGGTAGGTACAGCATAATGCAAACAATACCTGAAGTTAATAATACAACACAAATCAATAGTGCTGAATTTGTTAAGTTAACCATATACAATCATTATCCTGCAAATACTACAGCCACAGTAGTAACAGGTAATAGTTATATCATCAGCACTGCTGGTAATACCAATTGGGTATCATTAGGTGCGACAGCAAACACTAGTGGTACATTCTTTACTGCAACAGCAAATGGTAGTGTTGGTACAGGCACAGCAAACGATGTTACTGTATTGACTTTTAGCAGCAGTTATAAAGATGAAACCATAAGTGGTAATGTTTATTATGCATTGGGTGGATTGTTAGCAGTAGGTAGTCAAAATCGTAGTTTGCGTGTTACCAGCGGCGAAACAGCAATATCATTGAGCGGTATCGATGGTAACAATATTTTCAATGTGCTTGCTACCAAAATACGCGGTAGCACAGTAGAAGTATTGCGTGGATTCTATAGTAACAATTTTGTATTGACAAATGTTTACAATAGATTTACGGGCATCGTCACATCATATGCGATCAGTGAAGACCGCGAAGGTACAGAAGATAATTTTACAGTTAGCGTAGGTGCTAGCAGTTATAAAACAGTATTAGAGAACCGTATTGCAGGAAGAAAAACAAACAAGGAAAGTTGGCAATATTTCAATAATACTGATGTAAGCATGAACCAAGTATATAGCATAAGTGGCGTAACATTTGATTTTGGTCAACCACCAAAAGCAGGTACAGTTGTGCCAGGACAAGGTGGTTATCCTGCAGGTGGCAGCATGCCAGGATCAAGCATGGTACCAGTGAAGAAATAATTATGAAAGTAAGATTAGCAAATAAATTCGATTTACCATATTTTATCAAGACTGTAAAAACTGTACAGGCAAAAGAATTTGCCAAAGAGTTTCATGAGATAGAATTGGATGAAGATTACCTAAACAGTTTATTTGTCACTGTGATAAATGGTGGCGGAATCGCATTGATCGCAGAATCAGAAGAAATCGTAGGCATGACATTTGCTGTCATCACACCAAATGTATGGAGCCCTGAGACATTCTTTTTGCATAATATATTGTTTTATGTTGAACCAGATTGGCAACATACAAGAGTAGGTTATCAGTTGATCAAAGCATACAATAAAGCAGGATTAGAATTAAAAACAGAAAATCGTATAAAAGAATTTACGATGACAGCAGCAGAACCATTGTTTGAAGTTGATTTTGACCGTTTCGATTATAAACTGATCGAAAAGGTATACATGGGAGTATAAAATGGCAGTAGTCGTCAAAGCAGTTGCAGTTATAGCCAAAGCAGTGTTTGCGAAAGCAACAGTCGCCGCTGTTGCCAAATTCGCTGTCACAACAGCATTAAGCATTGGCGTCAGCAAATTGATTGCTAAACGCGCTAGTGAAAAAGTACAAGCAAGTGCTGGTGGCGATGGTGGTGGTCGCATACAATTACCTCCTGCGACTGATAATAAATTACCAGTAATATATGGTAAAGCATGGACTGGTGGACCAATCATTGACGCAGTATTAAGCACTGATCAAAAAACAATGTGGTATGTTGTTGCATTGGCAGAAGCATTTACCACAAGCACACTCAGCAGATATAATTTTGATACTACCAATGGTGTTTATTACGATGGTAAGAAAGTACAATTTGCAAGCAGCACAAGTTCTGTCGTAACTGGATTGATCACAAACGATGCCGCAGCGCAAGTTGATACTCGCGTGAATGGATTTTTAGATATCTATTTGTTTAGAAATGGTAGAGCAAGCGGTGTTAATACAGGTGGCTTGACTGCTGATCAGATCATCAGTGTTGCTAATGGCGCGCCAGCAGCGCAAGCATGGACAGTCAATCATTTGATGTCAAATTGTGCCTTCGCCATCATCAAAGTTGTATACAGCCAAGATGCAGGTACTACAGGCGTAGGTACATTGATGTGTACGCTAGATAATGGATATAATAATGCTGCAGGTTATCATAATCCTGGCTTAGCAATATTAGATTACATGACTAACACACGATATGGATGTGCGATACCTAGCAGTCGTATTGATACGACCAGTTTAAATAATTTGAATACATATTCAGCACAATTGATTGATTACAAGCCAGTAGGTTGGGTGAGTGGTGATCCATACAGCACAATTCGTAGATACAGTATAAATGGACCCATAGACACAGCAAATGATTGTTTGACCAATTTACAATATTTGTTAGATGCTTGCGATAGTTGGCTACAATATAGCGAACTAACAGGTAGATGGCGTGTTGTAATGAATAAAGGTTATGATCAAGCACCTGGTGCGACTACATTAAGCAATCTATTTTTAGTCAATAGTAGTAATCTAGTTGGTGGTATAGAAATTAGCCCACTTGATTTAAATGAAACCTATAACCAAGTAGAAGTCGCATATCCAAATACAAACATACGCGATCAGACTGATTATCAGGTAATTAATTTATTTGATACCAATCCTGTAGTCATATCACCAAATGAAGCAGTCAATAGACTTAACATAACATTACCTGTAGTCAACAATGCAGTACAAGCAAAGTATATTAGTGCTAGACGCATACTACAAAGTCGTGAAGATTTAGTCGTATCGTTTAGAACTGATTATAGTGGTATACAAGTAGAAGCAGGTGATGTCATTCGCATCACACACGAAACATATGGTTGGACTGATAAGTTGTTCCGTGTAAGTGAAGTTGCAGAAGAAAAAGATGATCAGGGTAATTTGTTTGCTGCGATCAGAGCATTTGAATACAATGGCACAGTATATGCAGATGATCCTGTACAGGATTTCGTCCCAAGCGCAAACACTGGTCTGAAAGATCCTAATGTTATCAGTCCACCTGGCGATCCAGTTATTACAAATAGTGTTAATACAGATGGATTAATCACAAGTTTTGATGTCACAAGTTATGTACCAGATAGTGGTCTTGTATTATATATGGATTTCAATTATGGTACCAATAGTAATGTGCTTACACATCAATTGTATAGAACTGTACAACAAAGTAATGGTGTACCATTTATAAACAGTGATAGCGCAAACGCAGTTTATAATAATGTCAGCGTCAATGTTAACGATTTAAAATCGGGTAATTATTATTGGAGTGTAACCGCTAGAAACAATACTGCTGGGCGTAGATCGGGTAGTAGCGCAGTAGTAAATTGGGGCGGTGCAAATGTTACTCCATATGATCCAAATACAAACACTGGTGGTATTATTGGTAATCAAATACAGAATAATACAGTAACATATACTAATTTAGGCGCTGGTGGTACTAAACCAATAAGTGTTGTTGCATTTGGTATACCTGATGTTGGTGGTAATACAGTCACATTACCCGTGGCAATAGATCCAAATGTTATAACAAGTGCACCGGTCTATGTCGATGGTGCAAATGTTGATCCAAATTATTATTATCCATATTATCAAAATACTTCAACTACAGCAAATGGTTATGTAGATAATAGCACAAATGTTTGGGAACCAGCCGGAGCAAGTTTCCAAGTTATTAATAATGGTGATGATAATTGGTATGGATTCATATATGATAATTTTGGAAATACAACTAATTTTCCATTAGCAAGTAATGAATCATTAAAAGTAAATTTACAAGCAACATGGATCGCAAACCAAGATTGTGATTTACAAATTGCATCATTTTATACTGCTAATAATACACCTGGTACAATATATGTAGATAATCAAGGTGTATCAACATATCAATTAAAAGCAAACATACCCTATCAAATAATTACAATTTTAGGTTATTCGGAAACTGCTAACAATCCTATCGATGGTAGTGGTTATTTGGTTAAAAACTTAAGCAATACTGATGTCAGAGCATATACAGTTTATTGCAGATTAGACCTTAGCAAGGAAAAAATAACATGATTAAAATAGATAATTTGAAGGGACCATCTATTGTACAATCTATGAATGATGTTATTGAAAAGGGATCATTACAAGACTTCATTGATTTTGCCAAAAGATACAATATCTTCCAAACAAGCAATAGTAAATTTTACACCCAAATATGTGATAAAATTAAAGCAAGATTAGACAAAGAAGGTCTATCGTATGACACGGTAAAACCAAATGAATAAATATATTATAGGAATCAAATAAAATGAGTCTACTATTAAACGGCGCAAAAACAATGACTTTAGCAGGCACTCAAATGCAGTGCTTGGAAATCTATACTGGTGAAGCATATACTTTTCCACTTAGTTTTACCGATGCTAATGGTAATGCTGCAAACGCATTAGTGCCAAATGCTTGGGTATTGGCTGCTACTGCTAACTTTTATACAGTTAGCAATGTAACTTATAATAACAGCAATACTGAAGTTATTTTAGGTAATTTAACCCAATTATCAAGCCCTAGTGCTGCAAATTATACTTTAAGTACAGCATTTACTAATGCTAATATTGGTACTGGATATTTGTATGTTGGTAACAATATCACAAATAATTTTGCTAATGGTGTACCAAATGTCACATTAGCAAACAATACGAGCAACAGCGTATTGGTTGTTGTAACATTAACAGTCACAAAACAAAGTAATTCAAATGCTGCATTAACAGATATTAACAGAGAACCATTAGGCTTTATCGTAAGGTACCAATAATATGTCAGATATTACTGCCAACATTGTTGTTCAGCCAATAACGCTGACAATCACACCTGAACCGCCACCTATCACTGTTGCTCCAGAAGCAGTTAACTTAAACATTTTTACTAGTGGACCCGAAGGTGCTACTGGTCCTACAGGCGCAACAGGTCCTACCGGCGCTACCGGCCCAAGCGGTGGACCAACTGGTGCTACTGGTGCGACAGGACCCAGTGCAGTAGGTGGCAGCAATACACAAATTCAATATAATAGCAATGGTGCGTTTGGTGGATCAACAGGATTTACATTTGACTACACGACAAATGCTATGGCAATACCTGGCACATTGAATGCGCAAGGTAATATCACAGCACCAAATTTTAATGGTAATGTAATTGGTTATGCATTGACAGTTGCTAATGCAGCACAACCAAATATCACTAGTTTAGGTAATTTAGTAGATTTAAGAATTACAGCAGCAAATATACATTTAGGCGCGAATGCAGGTGCAAATGGTCAGGGTGTCAATGCGGTCGCGATAGGTAATCAAGCAGGTTCTAATTCACAATCATATTGGGGTGTTGCTATCGGTGATGCAGCAGGTTATGACCAACAAGGTATCGGTGCAATTGCTATCGGACAAGGCGCTGGTTCAAATATTCAAGGACAATACAGTATTGGTCTAGGTATTGGTGCAGGCGGTGTGACACAGGGTTTATATTCAATCGCAATTGGTTATGATTCAGGATCAGGTAGTCAAGCAAATAATTCTGTTGCTATTGGGCGTGCTGCTGGATATGGTAATCAAGGTACCAATGCGATAGCATTTGGTTCTTATGCAGGTAATGCTAATCAACATGATAATACAATAATTATAAATGCTACCGGCGTTGATTTAAACAGCACAGTAGCAAATAGTCTAATTGTAAAACCAATAAGAAATGCAAGTACAACTGATATTTTATTTTATGATGCAACTGCTGGTGAAATAACATATAGTAATAATTTTAGTAATTTGACCACTGGTGTTATTAAAGAAACTGTTGTAGCGAATAGCACAGGTGTTACTGGTACAATTAATTTTGATGTGCTTGATGGTGCGATACAGTTTAGAACTGGTAATGCAACTGCAAACTTTACTTTAAATATAAGAGGTAATAGCACAACTACATTAAACAATACCATGAGTAGCAATCAAAGCATGACTTGTACATTTATGAATAAAAATGGTGCAACTGCTTATGTTGCTAATGTCATACAGATCGATGGTAGTAATATTACACCAGTATGGTCTGGTACAACTGGAAATGTAGGTAATGGTACTACAAATGGACGCGACAATTATACTTTCAATATCATAAAAACAGCAGCAAACACATATACAGTATTTGCAACTAGAACAGGATTCGTCTAATGCCAATTACTGGTAGCGTAGGTGCATTGACTTATGCCAAAATTGAACTAAATGCCTCAAGAGAATATTGGGGCTATGGTGTTACAACAACTACTGGTACAAGCACAGTTGTTGGTATGTTTAGAGATTCATCACAGCCCTGTGTTTACCTAGGTACTAAAACAGGTACAGATCATTTTGGTATATTAAAAATAAATGGTGATAAAAATCCTGTCAGTGAATATTTTACATTAAACGAAGGTACCGGTGCCAATACTGTTAATACAAATGTTGTTACCTTTAAAAATGTTAATACAGCAAATATAAATTTAGGATTGAACGGATATCAATTTTTAAATGTGAATTCTGCTAATAGAGGATTTGCATCATTTGTTGATGGTACTACCGGCAATGCAAGTTCATCATTGCGCATGGTAAATGCTGGAAATGTAAATCCAGGTGATTATTTTATACATAATGCAATTAATGATCCAGGTAATGCTTATTATATCGCTAGTAGATCAGTACCACCATTAACTAATCCTAGCGATATTCATATTAAAAAAATGAGTAATACAAATGCTAATGCCAATATATTAGCAGAAAGTGTTTTAACAACACCAGGTGGATTTAGTGGTACACCAGCAAATAAAATATATTGCGCATCTATGTCATTGACAAGTACTGGTAATATTACTGTATTCTATAATTTATGGAAAAGTAATACCGAAACTAGAATGATATTAGCAGAACTTAATCAAACTAGTAGTAATACTGGATATGCATATGATGTATTACCTACAGTATGGAACGATCCATTTTATATTGCAAATGTCAATTTACTAGCAAGTCAACATAAACTTGATAGTACTGACAACATTTATGCTGTTGGTAGAGACAGTACAGGTAAAGGTTATTTTGTAAAAACATACAGTAATGGTACAGTGCAATGGCAGCGAGAAGTTGCAAATGTGTCATTATATAGCGTTGCATTGAAAGATGATAGTAACATATATGTTGCTGGCATGAAATCAGGTGGCAATATATGGTTAGCCAAATATGATAATACTGGTAATATACAATGGCAAAACTTATTAACATCGAATGCAGCATTTAAAATAAACAATTTAGAAAATAGCAATTTACCTGATAATAGTTTACAAATAACTACAGGTAATGATAGAATCTTTGTAGGATGTCAGCGTGATACATATGCTACAGTGATGTGTTTACCAGATAATGGTAATATTCCCGGTAATGGATCATATACTTGGTCTCCATCAGGTACATTGACTTATGCAGTTGCTACAGAAACAGAAATTTCTGGAAATTTATTGTTAGATACTCCTGCAAGTATTATAGGAGTATCAGCAAGCGAAGTTTTTGATGCAGCAACTACTACATCATCTAACGCGCCCGGTGTGTCTACATTGATAAGTTATCTAGGTTAATATAAATACAATATAACACCATACATCTGCGAGGTAGTAGATTATGGTCATAACGCGAGGCAGCGAAGATGGCGAAATTCAGTCAAAATACGCTCAATCAAGTCGGTGGATTTGATGGGCAAGTTCTTGCACAAGAACTAGTTTATAATCAAAAAGACTTCTGGAATCTTGTATGGTCAAACATTACAAGTTACCCAAGTGGTTGGCAAACAGGTACAACTCCAATTAATTTGACTGGAGCAACCATCGACGCAACGATCATTCGTCGCGCAATAACAAATTTCCGTGATAGTCGCAGTGGATATGACTTCCAGATACGCGATTATCCATTAGTAAGTTTAATCACAACAGTAACAGCAACTACGACAGGAACTAATGAATTGACATGTGCATCAACAGCAGAATTATATGTTGGTATGCCAGTGCAATTCAAAGGTACAGTATTTGGTAATGTAGCAATCAATACAACTTATTATGTCAAAGAAGTATTAACTGCAACTACATTTACTATCAGTGCTACAAGAGGTGCTGCGCCAACTTATACACCAGGTACTGTATTTGCACTAGTCACTGCTAGCGGTAGCATGACAATGAATCGCATAGAACCATTGCCCATAAGTTTATCAATCACTAACCGTGTAGATAGCACAGGTAGTTTCACGCTCGTCATCGATGAAGAAACATGGGCAACAATAGGTCGTGATAGTTTGCAAGTAACATATTCGGGCTTGCCAGGTGATCCCGATCTTGGCATCAATGCGACAGACCCAGCATGTTTTACTGGTAGAATTAAAATCAGTTTCCCAGCAGTTGGTACAGTACCAGCACATGATGAAAGCATATTCTTGTTATTCTTAGTAGCAAGTGATGGAGTATACAACTAATGGCACAGCAAGTTAGTGTAAATGGTTCAGGCGTCGTACAAGTCAACATTGAACCTACTCCTAATGTAGTTGTTCAAGTAGACCGTGCGATAGTACCACAAGGAGCGACAGGTGCACAGGGCCCAACAGGGGCTACAGGTCCAATCGGCGCTACTGGTATTCAAGGTGCTACAGGTCCGGCAGGTTCTACTGGTCCAGTAGGTGCTACTGGAGTTGCTGGCCCTACAGGCGCGACTGGTATTCAGGGTAGCACTGGACCACAAGGTGCAACTGGTCTAGCGGGTCCTACTGGAGCGACTGGTCTAACTGGTGCTACTGGTATCACAGGATCAACTGGTGCTACAGGCCCTATTGCAGGTAGCAACACAGAAGTAATTTTCAATGATAATAATCAACCAAATGGTAGTGCAGCATTTACTTTCAATAAAACCAGCAATACAGTAACAGTCGAAAATTTAACAATAACATCAAATGTACAAAGCAACCTGTTACCAAATGCTAATATTACATATAATTTAGGTAGTAACACACAAAGATGGCAAGATATTTGGTTAGCAAATAGCACAATCTATCTTGGCGAACAAACTATTAATAGTAATGCATCAAGTACCTTTATCAGCGGTATCATTACTGGTAATGGTAGTGGGCTATCTAATATTGCTGGTGCTAATGTTACTGGTATAGTACCAAATGCAAACTTTGCTAGCAATGCAGCGTTTGCAAGCAATGCCAATTATAGTTCATATAGTGGCGAAGCATTTTTGGTTGCTGGTGGCAATGTTAGTGGTGAAGTTGCTAACGCTTACTATTCTGTAATAGCAGGCGAAGCATATGATGTAGATGCTGCAAATGTTACTGGTACAGTTGCTAATGCAAACTATGCAAATTTTGCAGGTGATGCAGTACAATCAAATGTCAGTAACTATGCCAATGTTGCGTATAGTATAAGTGGTAGCAATGTCAGCGGTGATGTTGCTGGTGCAAACAATGCCAATTATGCTACAAATGTTACTGGCGCAAGTCAAGGAAATATAACCAGTCTAGGTACATTGACTGGACTTGATGTAAATGGTAACATCGTTGCTGCTAATATCACAGCAAATACTGGCATCTTTACTGGTAATGCAGCAGGTTTAACAAACATACCTGGTGCAAATGTCACAGGTGTTGTTGCTAATGCTAACTTTGCTGCTTATGCAAACTTAGCAAGTTACGCAAATGTTGTGACTGACAATGCACAGCCTAATATCACAAGTGTTGGTAACTTAACTGGCTTAACAGTTGCAGGTAACATCACAGCAAATGTCATTACAGCAAATAGCATAATTGCAAATATAAGTTTTGCAAATGTTGATTATATTGACTTTGATACAACTGCTAGTGCACCTGCATTCCAAACAGGGCGTGTATATTGGGATAATGAAAAAGATACATTAGCAATATCAATGAACAATGCTTCTAACATTGTTCAGCAAGTTGGTGAAGATCAATATTATTTTGTCAAAGCAAATGCAACGATAACTGCTGGTCAAGTTGTCATGTTTAATGGTGTACAAGGTGATACAATACTTGCAGCACCAGCAAATACAGCGAGTGTTGGATTCATACCTAAATATGTAATGGGCATCGCACCTGCTAATATAGCAAATGGTGCAAATGGTTATGTACAATCATTTGGTGAAGTATATGATCTACAAACTAATGCGTTCCCTGCAGGTAGTTTATTATATTTGACACCAAATAGTAATGGTAATATGCAAACAACTGAACCTGCTGCACCAGGTCCAAAAATTACAGTAGCAGCATGTTTGGTACAAAGCAGCACACCATCATCAACAAATGGTAAAATACAAGTAAGACCAGATTTTGGTTATTATGTCAATGACTTGCATAATGTAAGTGCAACTACACCAAATAATGGTGATGTATTAGTTTATAATTCAGGCACTACAATTTGGACTGCACAAAACACAGTACCAATCGCAAATCTAGCATATAGTGTTAATGGTGCAAATGTCACAAATACCGTAGCAAATGCAAACTATGCCGCATATGCAGGCAACGCAACTAATGTTACAGGCAATAGTCAGCCCAACATCACAAGCGTTGGTAATTTAACAGCATTGAATGTTGCCGGTAATACGATTATCAGCGGTAACTTAACTGTTACTGGTAACACAACTTATAGCAATGTTACTGATCTATATGTTATCGATCCTATCATCACAATGGGCGGTGGACCAAATGGTGCACCATTAACAAGTAATGATGGTAAAGATCGTGGTACAGAATTAGTTACATTCGATACTGGCGCAAACGCTGAGATCGATAGATTCATGGGTTGGAAAGCAGCAAATAGCGAATTCATATTTGCTAGCAACGCAACTAATGCTAATGATGTCATCACAGTAAATCAATATGGTAATATACGCGCATGTGTGTTTATTGGTAATTTACTAGGTCAAGCAAATACTGCCGAAACTGTTGTAAGTTCATCACAGCCAAATATCACTAGCGTTGGTACACTAACATCATTAGCAGTGACAGGTAACGCTAATGCTGCAAACTTTAATGGTAACTTCTATGGAAATGGTACAGGTATTACATCAATTGCTGGTGCTAATGTCACAGGAATCGTCGCTAATGCTAACTATGCAAACATTGCAGGAACAGCATATGATGTATCTGGTAGCAATGTTACTGGCGAAGTTAGTGTTGCCAATACAGTAAGCAATCCAAGTCAAGGCAATATCACAAGCCTTGGCACATTGACAGGACTCAATGTAAATGGAAACATTGTTGGTGTAAATGTCTCAGCAAACACTGGCATCTTTACTGGTAACGCAGCAGGATTAACAAATATTCCAGGTGCAAATGTTACTGGTACTGTAGCAAATGCAACATATGCAGCAAACGCAGGTTATGCTGACAACAGCGGTAATGCTAATGTTGCAAATAGCGCAACAATAGCCAACACTGCTAACTATGCAACAACTGTGACTGGTGCTACACAAAGCAATATCACAAGTCTTGGTACATTAACTGGATTAGATGTAAATGGTAACATAATTGCTGCCAATATCACAGCAAACACTGGTGTGTTTACTGGTAATGGTAGTGGCTTATCAGCATTAACAGGTGCTAATGTTACTGGCACAGTTGCTAACGCAAACTATAGCGCATTCGCTAATGTCGCATACAATGTGAGTGGTAGCAATGTTAGTGGTGTAGTTGCAAACGCAAACTATGCAAATATTGCAGGCACAGCATACCATGTAGATGGTGCTAATGTCAGTGGTCAAGTCGCAAATGCTGCCTTCGCAGTATACGCAAATACTGTAAGCACAAACGCACAACCAAATATCACAAGCGTTGGTACATTAACTAATCTTGCTGTAACTGGAAATGCTAATGTTGGTAATTTACTGACAGACAATATCAAGTGGGCAAATGGTGTCACTAGATCATTCGTCACGAATGCTGCTGGTAATACTTACGAAATACAATATAATAGTAATGGTGCATTTGCTGCAAGCAGTAATTTCTATTACATAGATAGCAATAACAGCGTATGGAATCCAGGTGGTGAAGTACGCACTGGTAGATCAATATTGTCAGGATATGGTGGCATATCTGGCATGACTGCCGATACACCAATCATTTTTGCAACTGGTGAGTTCAATAATGGTGCTGTAACATTTACTGCTGTTAAAGTTAATATTACTGATAGCAATAGTAATTCAACTAGTAAGTTAATGGACTTACAAGTAGGTGGCTTTACTAGATTCAATGTTGACAAAAATGGTGCAGTATTTGCCGATAGTTCAATAACAAGCGACGGCGATATTATTGCTACAAATGGTAACTTTAATGCTGTCAATGCAGGAAATGCAAACTTTACTGGTAACAATGTATCATTAGGTAGCAATAGTAATGTCAAGATTACTGGCGGTGCAGCCAATAATGTCTTGTCAACTGATGGTACTGGTAATTTGTCATGGGTGTCACCACAAAGCGGCGCGACAGGTCCAACTGGAGCAACAGGTCCAGAAGGAGCAACAGGTCCAACTGGTGCGACTGGTCTGACAGGTGCTACTGGTCTGACAGGTGCGACTGGACCTACTGGAGCAACAGGATTGACTGGAGCGACT
>Ga0129333_10000511_pt1 | contig 32118 bp, 53 predicted proteins | sample CPB6_08_DNA_FD_94474 | JGI IMG/M metagenome (GOLD analysis project Ga0129333, IMG submission 94474) | Freshwater to marine salinity gradient microbial communities from Chesapeake Bay, USA - CPBay_Sum_0.6_0.8_DNA | ecosystem: Environmental > Aquatic > Marine > Coastal | place: USA: Chesapeake... | reverse complement strand
GACGACAAACTGCGCTCGCCGGAAGGTCTCGTAGGCCGTCTCGTGAAAGACTCTCTCGAGGGGAAGGACGCCTCGCAGCGGGAGACTCCCCAGGGCAATCGCCACGATCGTGTCCCAGAGTCCCCCGACGTGCCGCCGCGCCTCCGAGTAGGAGAATGCCGCCGTGTCATCGAGCGCGATCCGCCGCGCGATGCGAGCGAGAGTCCCCCGATCGAGTTTCCAGTCATCGAGTCTGCCGCTGCTGACAATTTCGCGGAGGACGAGCGCCGTGAGTAGGTCACCCACGTTCGACTCGGCGCTGAGACCCACGTCAGAGACGAGACTGTCGAGTCGCCAGAGGATCCTGTCCCTCACCTCACCGTCGACGGGTGAGAGAGTCAGGCGCGGGACCCGCCGGAGTCTGAAGCGGGTCTCCATCCCCTCGGCAGCTGTCAGGAAGGACTCGAGCGCCTCGGCATCGATCCCACCCGCGAGTTCCGGGTCCATCGCGTGGGCGCCGACGAGACAGATCGTGTCGCTCTCGTAGGGGACCGTGTTCAGGTTGTCTCTCGCGACCATCTCACAGTTCATCACGACGCGACCCTCACGGAAGAGTCGCCTCGAGATTTCCGGCTGCGAGGCGACGAGGTCTGCGATCGCCTGGTGGGCGGCGATGTGCGCCGCGCCGACTCGGGGACGGTCAGCGTACTGCGCGGCGTATTCCTCGATCTTGCGACCGCCGAGGCGCACGCGGCTCCACGAGGCGCCCTTGTAGAAGGTCTCGACGTCGTCGTTCCGCACGGTGAAAGTGAGGTTCTGACCGTCGATCTTCTCCTCGACGCCGGTGAGTCGTCCCTCGAGAATCTCTCGCAGGGACTCACGGAGGAGTCCCAGGGAGAGGTCAAAGTCCTCGTAGAAATTGAGAATGTGTCCTAACGGCGCCACTTTGACCTCCCGAAGAATCAGCTGATCTTGATAGATTTCAGCGACATCTGGTATGTCGAGACCCACGGCTCGCCGTTGCCGATCTCCATCTCACCCACCGCGAAGGCCGCCGGGGTCGCAATCGCGTCCCACTGTTCGATCTTCTCTTCGAGGTGGTTGACGACGAGGATGCGGACGGGTCGCTCGACGGGTTTCTGCAGCCAGCTGAAGAGCGCCGCGTTCACGCCCGGCGCGGCCACGAACTCACAGACAACCTGACAGGTGTTCCCATCGAAGACGGAGAATTTCGTGGAAATTGTCTGCATGAGTGGCAGACCGTCGACGAGGAACTCCCACGTGGGCGAGAGGTCGACTTCCTCTTCCTCGCCGTCACCCTCCTCCTCCTCGGGAGACTCCTCGCCCTCGTGATCGGCGCCCGGCGGGGGCGCGAGCGAGACCATTCCCGACTTGTCGAGGACCTCGTTGATCGTCAGGAACTCTGTGGGCAGCGGCGCGACCTCGCTCGGAGCGTCGGCAGTCTTCTCTTCACCGGTCTTCTTGCGTCGAAATTTCACAGCGCACTCTCCTCGATCAGGCGGTCACGGATCGCCTGGGTGAATTCTTTCTGTGCGCGGGCCTCGTCCCACACTGAGACGCCCCACGCCTTCATAAGGACTCGCTTGATGTCCTCGTCAAACTCGAGAACCACCTCGGCAGTGCCGTCGGGTCTCTTCTTCACCTCTGCCACCTTGATGGGAACCTTCACAGTCACCTCCAGATGTAGGATATCACTGTCTTCGACTGTTTACACGCTCGCAGTCTTTTTCCGTCGCGGCGCCCGGACGGCAGCCTTCAGCTCGCCGAACGGCACGTGACAGTGAACGCCCGACTTCATCACGGACACCTGGACGACGCCGAAATTCTCGGACCGCTCGCCGATGACGATGCAGAGTTCGCCCTTGTGGGTGCGCAGCTCGCCCGCAGCAGCGCCGGCAGAGATCCAGTCCCGCAGGTGATTCGCGAACTGCTTGGAGATGAAGTCCCAAGACTCCTGGAGAATCTCGGAAGCGGGCTCGCTATCGTGCTTGTAGTAGCCGACGCGGGCCTCTTTGAAGACACGTTCGATCCGGTTGCGAATGCCGGGCTTCTGCGCCCAGTAGTAGCTGCTCGTCGAGGTGACCTTGCGCGTGACTGCATCGAGCCACTCCATTTCATCGCGTTCGAGGGCGCGCATCTGACGCGGCTTGTCGGAGGACTCGATGAGTCCCTTCAACAAGGTCACCTGTTTCTCGCTGATCTCACTGCCAGACCGGACGCGGTTGGCGATGGAAGTGAGAATTTCTGCGCTGTTGGGATTGGAGTGTCGCTTTGCGGCCTCGAGCGCTTCCATCGCGAGGTCCCAGTGAGCCCAGGTCTCCGGATCGCCCTTCGCGAGGAGACCCTCGGCGATCGACACGCCCCGTCCGCGAGGGAGCTCGCCGCTCTCTGCGAGAGAGTTGAGAAAGCCGCCGGCCCAAGTGTCACCCAGGCCAGCGGCAGAGTAAGCGGCTGCGAGACTAGCGATCTGTTGAGTGTCCATCGAGCACCTCCACCAACCAGTTAATTCACTTTCAGCGAAGATGGAAGGAACTTTGAAACAAAATCGCAAAAATTCGCAGGGAGGCTCAGTCGAGCGACTCTTTCGCAATGAGCGCTGCGAGCCTGAAGACAGAAGCCCGCAGGGCCCTCGCTTCGGCTCTAGTCACCCTCACATCGTCGCCCTCATTCTTCTTCAGGGCGCTCGCAACTTCCTTCACCACTGCGATGATCTCAGGAGCGAGCTTTACAAGCTCATCTGGTGTAAGTTTTCCCATTTCAGAGTCCTCCTTTGGGGGCGGGGATTCCGCGCACCCAGTCTTAATTATTCCGCGGACTCGAGAATTGTAATTCACTCAGTGGGCGGGCGCCACCAGAGAACTTCTTCGACGATCGGTTTCTTGCCGTCGACATCTCTCTTTCCCGTAGAGGGACGCTGGCGGACCTCGCGCCGCCACCCGGCGAGCTCGCTCTCGTAGATGGGACTCGTGTATCCCGAGATGAAGACCCAGGATTTCAATTCCTTACAAGTTCGCAGGAACTTCTCGTGATCGATTCCCGCATAGTGGACCCTCTGGGTCACGTCGTAGGGAGGATCGAGATAGACGAGGTCGTCGGCGCCGGGAGAGACGCTCGCGAGGAAATTGGACCAGTCGAGTCCCGTCACCTCGGTCCCGCGAGCGCGGAGGATCTCGCCCGCCGCGCGCATTCGCTTGATCGTGTGGTCCCTCGAGTGGATGTTGCGGTGACACGTCGTGTTCGGTCCGCAGGCGAAGGAGTCGCCGAACCTCGCGACATAACTCTCGGCGAGACTCCTCTCCTGCGAGGGCGGTGAGTCTCGCCACCGTCGCCAGACTTCCTTGTCGATGGGCGGCGAGTCGACGAAAGACCAGTCCCCCGAGTAGTCCCGCAGGGATCGCAGGAACTCGTGCGTGCCGATGTCGTTCAGGCGCGCTGTCTCGAACTCGAGACCCGAGGTGTGGACACGAAAGAAGACGTTCCCGCGCCCAGCGAAGGGTTCGATCCACCTGCGAAATTTTCTCGGGAAAATTCCCGTCAGCCAGGGCGCGGTCCTCGCTTTGCTCCCGTGCATCTTGAACGTCGGCGTCACTTCTTCTCCTTGAAAGGGATCTCGATGTCTGTCTCGACCTGGTCGCCCCACACCGACCACCCGGGAGTCGCCTGCCGAGCGAAGAGTTCAATCTTCGACTGCGTGGGAAACATCTCCTCGATTCGCTCGCGGACTACGGCAGGTTTCGCAGAGTGTTCCCCGCGGAGGTCGGAGATGAACTGTCTCACGTTCCTCGCGCCCCGGGGCTGCGGAATCTTCCCGCGCTTGCCGATGAGACAGAGTTCGACCTGACTCATCGTGTAGAATCCCGGATTCACGCGCTGTTTGTCCCAGACAAACCCGACCGTTGCCCACGAGAATCCCCACGATTTCATCAGGTCGATCGCCTGGTCGAGGTGGGGACTCGAGGACCACATAAAGAGGAGACAGTCCTTCTCGCAGAGGGAGGGGACGTCGAGTCGCTTGAGGTCCTCGAGTTTGAGGGTCGAGTAGTGGGAGATCGCGCCGCCCGAAGAGACGCCGCCGAGACCCATCTGCGTCTGTCCCTTGTAGTCCCATGGTGGGTCGGCGTAGACGATCGAGAACTTACTCATCGCTGATCTCCACGAGTTCGTCGATCTTTTCCTCGATGTATTCGAGGACCCGCGGCGCACGCGTCGGCAGCTCCGAGAGACCCGTGCCGAGACCGTCGGCTGGGATGATGACGTTCCCGCCCGCCTCGACGTGGCGGCGGAGTCGGAGGAACTCTCGATCGAGGACGGGACGCACGACGTTCAGGTCAGCGTCGGAGAAGAAGTCGCGGGAACCCATCCCGGGCGACCACTTCGTGGGAATCCCGACGGCGTTCGGCTCGCCTCGCATCGCGCCCGCCTGACCGCCCATCCCAAAGCGCTCCATATTGTCTCCGAACACGAAGAGAGTGTTCCGGTCGGCGACGAGATCCTTGCGATGGATCCACTTCTGGCGAATTACCTGTCCTTTCATCTGTGACTCCGTTCGTTTGTGTGTTTCTACTCTGCGCCCGTCCACGCCTCGTAGGCCGCGAGGACCTTCGGATCGACGTCTGAGGGGTCACGAAAGCGACAGAAGACGGGAAACCGCAGCTTGCCGTCGCCGGTAAATGGCGGCTGGTGTTCGCACTCGACAATCTTACCGATCCAGGAGTCTGGATTCTCGTTGATCTCGGCCTTCACCTTGTCAGTGTATCCGCCGCCCACGCGGGTGACGACACCGTTCGGGGTGAGGACCTTGAAACCGCCGAATCCACCGGCGCGCTTCGTCTTCGCGCCCGCCTCGTACCACCCGACGACGACGCCCTCCTCGGTGGCGACGGGTTTCATCTTCAGGATTGCCGACGAGCGCTTCCAGACATACTTTGCGGAGAGGTCCTTCAACATCACGCCCTCGTATCCCTCCGTGAGACACTCGGCGTAGAACTCCCGGAGACACGACTCCTTCGCGCAGACCTTCGCCTTCACGTAGCGGAAGGGACCGACGCCCTTCAGGGGGTCTCCGCCGAGACAGGCCGCGAGGTGCGCCTGGCGAGTGCCGTAGTCGAGCGCGCACTCCTGACGCTGCCAGTCGGAGAGAGGGACCCAGTCGAAGACGTGGTAGCGCATCGTGGAGTCGTCCTTCTTCGACTTCGCCGACATCACCACGCTCGCGGACTCGTTCCAGTCCGCGCCCATCACCTCCCCGTCGAGGACGAAATTGTCGCTGTCGAGCGCCTCGATCGCGGCCTTCACGCGGGGCAGGGTCTCGAGGACTGTCCCGTTGCGAGTGTAGAGAGTGACCTCCCCACCGTGTTTCACTGCGATGCAGCGGAGGCCGTCGAGTTTCGCCTCGACCCGGATGGGGTAGCTGACGGGATCGACAATCTCGAAGTCGCCGTTCACGCCCTTCGTCGCGAGGCTGCCAGCGAGGGCGACCGCAAAGGGACGGACAGTCCCGGGCCAGACCTTGTTGACGGTCGTGTGAGAGACGCCGCAGCGGAGGTTTCGCCAGAGGATGCGCTCGAGCCACTTCTGGGCGAGACCGTCGCCGGCAGAGATGAGGGCGCTCACGGCGTCCCGGGCGGCGTTCCCCTTCAGCTCCCGTCGGTCGAGGCGCTCGAGGAGGTCGAGGAACTCGCCGAGGATGTCGTCACCGTGTCCCCGGCTGCCGGCCGACGCGGGCTTGTCATACTTGTTCACGCCCCAGTTCTTCCAGGGATCGAAAGTGAGGGAGAAGGTCCGCTGCAGGAGCGCGGAGCGAGAACACTTGTCGAGGACTCCCTCCTTGAAGAGTCGGCTGCCGTCTGACTCGAGAAGTTCGAGGGTTTCGATGACGCTCATTTCACCTCCACGTCTTCTATTGACGTGATAGAATAACACACTCAGTGGTTTATGAACACAACATTTTGATAGAATTTCGAACTTTTTTTTACTGCGGGCGCTACTTACTGACTGGAGGCTCAAGTGAAAACTAAGAAGAAGAAAGTCATCCCGCCCGAGGACGAGCCGACTGTCGAGATTGTCAACGACGAGCCGTTCGTGCCGTTTGACTGCGAGACCACTGACAAGCTGCCCGTCCTACCCGCAGAGGAGGGCCTGCCGCCCGCCGTCGAGGTCGCCCCCGCCACCGCGGCAGAGTCGACAGTCGCCACGGTCGAAGAGAGGTCCCCGGGAGAGAAGACGTTTCCGAGTCTCTACGACACCCTGCCCACCACATTCGGAGCGATTCTCCTCGGTGGACTCGTGGTGGGCGGAGTCCAGATGGTGGTGAGGCGAATTTTCGAGAGGGAGAAGAAGGAACACAAGGCGCTGACGCAGTTCGTCACCTCGATGTTCGCTCTCATCGTGGGAATCTGGATCGCCGACAAACTCATCGCCGGACCCTCGGCCGACCTCCTCTGGGAACAGGAGAGCCGCGACGTCCTCATCTTCATCAAGGACATCACGCTGATGGTCTTCGCCTACTACTTCGGCGTGAAGGCGCAGGCGCCAAAGGACGATGATTGAGTGGTCGGTGAGGGTCTCTCTGAGTCATCCAGGTTGACTCAGATTGCACTCGGGTGGCCGCCAATGGTATCCTATTGGTGGCCCCAGTGATCAGGAGAGTGACTCAGGGATTGGTGGGTATCACGAGTCTGCCGTCTGCGACGGCTTCATCGAGAGACTGGACCACTGCGGCGCCAATTTTCTCGGCAAGCGCCTGGTCCCTCTCGCGACATTCCTCGGTGGTGAACCTGACAACGACGGACACAGTGCCGTCTGGCGCGGGATGTGAAATCTGCCACTCAAATGATGATTTCATTATCTGCTCCCTTGCGGTAGTCTAAGAAGTCTTATTTTGCGAAGACGAATGTAGCTGCCGGTTGTTGCCACACCGTCGTGATAAAACCAAAATTTGAGACGATTCTGAATGGTCGTAGCAAACCACGCAAAAGTTGCCGCAGACTCGGCATTCGGGGCCGTCATTGTTGTCGAAGAACTCTGAACTCTCACTCGTATGCCAGTCTCAGGGTCTTTAAAGTCGGTCGATCCCACAGAGAGATAAATGTCGTGTCTACGACTGTCTGCGACAGTGACCTGCATAGAACCCTTCCACAGTCTGCTGGCTCCCGCGGTCACTGTCTGAACCGCTTGTTCAGCGAATCCTGAAATGTAGCTGTAGGCTCTGATTGAGAGATTCGTGGAAGTTGCAGTCACTCTCCAGCCAGTTGACGGTGAAGCGTTGAGAACAGACCCACCTGTGCTGATTCCGAGCATGTGAACAACCGATGTCGATCCCGTGGGCTCTTCTCCTTCCATCACTGCTTCGATCATCCACGCGTCCTTTCTCGACCCACCCAAAAGTGATGTCCAGCCTGCGGGCCAGATTGCCATCGTGGGTTGCACAGCCGCTGTGCCGTTGACGAGTGTGAGACCAGAACCTCCAGGAGTCAGGCTCAGCGTTCGAGATTCTGCGTTGTTATTGTAAACATAACATCTTGCAGTCACTCCATCCGCAGCATACAGGGTATGCTGCCATGCTGTAGTCGATGCAGTCGTGCTCGTGGACGAAAAGGAAGTCCAGTCAGCGTCCGTAAAATCCAGTTCGTCTTCTATGACCCACAGCCCGAGATTCGCGACCTTGGCAACGCTCACCGTGACGACACTGTATCCCACAGCTCCCAGGCTGTCGGTGATCGTGAGGAGGAACGCATATGTCTGACCGTCGCTGAGACCGCTCGCGCTCCACTCTCCGAGACCCGATCCCGTGATTGTCGTCCCGCCACCGCTGATGTCCGTGACGGCGTAGGTGTAGGGACCCGTGCCGCCGCTCGGCGCGCCCCACGTTCCGATTGTCACGGTCGTCGTCCCTGCGGCGAGAGTCTGGCCCGCGGGTGCGGTGCCGGGAGTGATTGTCGCCGCCACCGAGCCCACCGCGACCGCAGCTTGGATCGTGAGGATGTCACCGTTCGCATCAGTGACGCTCCTGCTCACGACGACAGTCTGACCGTCGACGAGGGACGAGAAACTCGTGGTCCCTGGCGAGCCGCTGGTCGTAAAAGTCGCAGTCGTCAGCTCGGCGCGCGAGTCGAAAACTACCGCTACGTTGCCGTAAGTGTACGGTGTCCTGCCGCCCGTGGGGGTCGGCCAGACAATGGCAGCCGTCGTGGTTCCCGCATTGACGGAGGTCGCGGCAGGAGGGACCCACGTGAGGTCAGCAAGGGTACCTATCGTTATCGTGTTGCCGTCTCTTATCAGTGTTGATGTCATACGTAACTCATTATGTACCAGTTGTAAGACGATCCGCTGATTCCCGCGATCAGCGAGACTGACCCGGATGTCGATGTGAGTTTCAGCTCTGTCGCGCCGTCAATCTTGTTCGGCGATGACGCGGTGATGACGAAAGCGTTCGTGGCACAGGCGCCGCCAACGTCCTTCACATTGTAGAGTCTGCCCACGTATTCTCCCGAGATGACCGGGAGTGTTCCAGTGTAGGAGCCGAGAGCCGTGTCGACGCCGACAAACGACTGCGAAGTGAAGTTGAAGTTTGCAGTGAACCCATTGAACCCGAAATTGGTGGGACCCGAGTTGTTGACACCATTCACGCGCAGCTGGTCAGTCATCTTCGCACCGCCGTTGACGAGCAGCGCGGAGCCGGTGAGAGAGAAGAACGAACCCGTAGACGCAGAGAGAGTTTTTGTCGTCTCGTTGAAGGTGAAAGTAGCGTCGCCGCCGAAGGCTGAGGCGTCATTGTACTGGACGTAGGTGTCCGAACCGCCGGGCGAAGCTGCGGATGCGAGATTTGTTCCCGCCCCGCCACCACCGCCAGTGATGTCGACGTAGTATCCTCGAGACGAACCTCCCTGTTCAAAGAATCGAAGTCTGTTCTGGTAGACGTCGATCGTGACCCCGCCCGCTATTGTCGTGTTGGTGACGGCCTTGTTGAGAAATATCTCACCGCCCTCGTCACCGATCGAGTTCATCATCTTCAGGTTTCCGGTGACATGAGCCTCTCCCTGGACAACGACGGTGCCGCCGATCAAAAAGTTTCCAGAGCCGCTGATCACGCCGCCCGTAGTGATCGAGCCGACGACTGCACCCGAGCCGCCCTTCACCTCGAAGGCGCCCGAGCTCACGATGGCAGTGTTCGTTCCCGTTACGACGAGATTTCCGACCGTGACGGTGTCTGTGGTCTTGTTGTACTTGAACCCTGCGTCGCCGCCGAACGATCCGGCGTCGTTGAACTGGACGTACGTGTCCGACCCACCGGGACTCGTTGTTCCGCCGCCACCGCCGCCGAAGCCCGCGCCCCTGTGAAGGGCTGCGGGGGTAATCTGTGTGTTGACAGATGAGAGATCGGTCTCGTTCCCTTTCACCGTGACGACGCCTACGAAGATTGCGGCTCCCTGAGTGTTCGCTCCCTCTGTGAATGTCTCTGTTCCGATACCTCCGATCGCATCGACGAGCGTGGTGTACTTCTTCTGTCCATAGTAGACGTATAGCGCTCGATTGACAGAGCGCGGATACCAGAAGACTCTCTGGTTCGTCCACTCAGAGTTGCCGACGGCAGCAAGAGTTCCGCCGTTGTTGTACTGCGCGGGATCAATGACCGCGTAGCCCGCGTTCGAGTTTGTCAGGATGACCGGATCTCCCGAGCCATCGAGGTATTCCCTGAAAATCTTACAGTCGTTCAGCGCAGCGTCGTCAGCGGATGTGATCAGATTGGGACGGTCGGGGTTGTACGAGTAATTTCTACCCTCGACGTACGAGTCGCCCGCAGTCTTTGTCAGACCGAGCGTTCCCAGACCGCTCGACTGGGAGACCGCGAGGGTGTGACCCGATACTTTGAGGGGTCCGAAAGATCTCGTAAAGTCAAAGACTCTTTCGAGTCCTGCGTAAGCCGTTCCCGGCTCGTTGAGAGCGCCGTTTGTCACGCCTCCTGACTGGTGAAGTATCCTTCCGAGGTAGAAATTCGATGACTTCTGGGCGATCGTCGGCGGACTCGGACTCTGATTGATCGTACCAGCAGAATCGACCGTGATGTAAGTAATCTGGTTCGTGGCAACGTAGGTGAGTGACTGGCTCGTGACCGACGCGATCTTGACGTCGACTATCGTTGGGTAGGGATCAGTGGTCACCGACGCATTCTGGGAGACGATTATTCCACTTCCCGAGGTCACACTGAACGTCGTCGATCCGTTTGCTGTCGATAGGACAGCGCCGTGTAGGACACCAGTTCCGAGGACAGATTCGATCCACCGCAGGCGAGTCGTGTTCGTGTATCCCGTGCCGGGCTGATACTGCGTGAAGTAGAGATCGTTGGTTGAGCCCGAAGTGTAGATGTAACTCGCTGTCGTGTTTGTCGGGACTCGCAGCCCGCCGACTGGTTTCATCTGAAAGTACGAGTCAGTTCCGAGCGCTCCTGAGACGAACGTGTCTCCACCAAAGATGGCGGTCGGACTGTCGGCTCCCACAGACGTTTTAGATCCTGATACGAAGAATTTCACACCGCTTGCGAGCGCGGGAAACCTCGCTGCCGGCTCATCAGCAATGATGAGAGACCCGGAAATCGCTGTTGTCGAAGTCCCGTTGCTGCCCGAGACCGTTCCTACGAGGGCCATTGAATCCACCTCAGTGGATAACTATCCTCCAGCGTGGGAACTTTCTCACAGGATCTCGAGTCCCTCGACATTGAGACGATAGTCCTTCACGGACTTCACGGCAGACTTGCTCACGCGCTCCTCGGCCGGAATCCACTCGACGCCGCAGAGGGCGAAGAAGTCTTCCTCCTCGCGCACGATCACCCGGCGACCGTCGGGCAGGGTCGGATAGCCCTCGTTCATCTTGCCGCCGCCGCTCACCTTCTTCCAGCGACCGAACATCCCGGGCACGAACCCCTTCATCGGGTTGCCGTCGGGGCCCACGCCCGAGCCCGTGCGCATCATAAAGAGACCGCCCCAGTTCTCAGGTGAAGTGACGAAGAGATCGAGTTTCACGCCCTCGTTGAGGATCATTCGCAGGTAGCGAGCGCCCTCTTTCGGCGGCCACGGCACGATGTCGGGAACGCCGGGCTTGATGAACGCACCCCACTTCTCGAGGGCAGAGAAGAGACCGCTCCAGTCAGAGACCTGAGCGACAATCTCGACGTCCTTCACCTCGGGCTTCCGACGGCGGATGGAACCGGCGACCTCGGCCCGGCTGCAGTGGGGACGGATAGAGCTGACGATACCCTCGGCGAGGGTGACTGCCTGTTCGATGTTCATTGTCGACCTCCGAGTGACCCCTTAATTGGTCTGCGAGAGGATGGACAGGTCTTTTTGAAAGAATTTTGCGCGCCGTCGGGAAGAGGTCGCAGAAAGGCGCCGCTCTCATCCGATAATCGCGTCAGCCTCGTGAACTTTGCACTGTGGAAGGGATTGCGATGCAGCGATGAGAGGGCGCCATCTCTATGTATGGTCCTCGATGAGACTATTGGACCGGTCCAGAAAATTCTTCGATCAGGGATCCGATCGCTTCAGGTGGTCGATCACCTGCGCGAGGACTCCCAGCGCTGCGAGCTTGTCGGCGTCCGTCTCACCGATGTCCCGCCGACGGGAGACGCAGAAATTAATCTCGTCCGACCAGCTGCAGAGGGTCGCAGACTCGTTCGTCATCGACCACTTCTCGGCGCCCTTGATACCCGCCTCCTGCGCGATTCGACTCGCCTCTCGCATAATTCGCAGGGGGTTGTAAGGGACCTCGCGATTGATGACGTGCGCGAGCTCGCTGCCGTTCACGACGGGATCGCCCTCCTTTCCGCGGATCTTGCTGCGATAGTTGAGGTCGATTCGACCGAGGATCGACCAGTAGTCACTTGAAGATACGCTACTCATTTCTTTTCCTTGTTCTTTTCTGCCCGGCGGAGGCGGGAAATTTCGTGATCGAGATACCAGCGCGCCTTCTCGAGGTCCTCGATCGCTTTTGTGGGGTCCTTCAGGCCCGTGCGGCTGATGTATTTCACTACGTTGCCGAGGCTGAATCCCAGCCCCCAGGCGTTGATGACTTCGATCGCCTCAAATCCCGTTGACGCTCGGTAGTGACTTGGATGGTCGACGTGGCTGCTCATTCTCGTTCTCCACTTTTTTGAGTTTCTCGCTTAGATACCAACCCTCGGACCCATCGAGAGGGAACTTCAGAAAGACCTCTTCGGCTCTCGCGCCTCCCCAATTTCTCACTTCGAGGACAATCCCGAAGTGGTCGATGGAAGTCTTCGGCGTCACGTTTCGATAGATGACGAGATCTCCCTTTTCCATTTGAACCTCTCAGCGATGAGTTTTTTCGACCTGGGCACGGAGGTCCAGGAGATCCGACTTGTAGAATTCTTTCGGTGTGGTGTTCTCCACGCCCTTGCGCTCCCGCTTCTTCTGGTTGAGTCGCTTCTGCAGCTCCGCGTATTTCTCTTCAGTGAGCGACCAGATCGGCATCGAGAGAAGGTAATCGTAGTTCTCGTCTTGTTTCGGAATTCCCTCACCCTCGATGGCGGCGATGATGTTCGACTTCTTCTCGTTCGCCACCGCGATCCGACCGTGGATGACGGCGTCGATGAACCGGGACTTTGAGTCGAGGACTTCGATCTCGCGGCTGAGGTCGGAGAGGAGTCGCTCCTTTCGCTTCACGTAGAATCCCAGGCGGAAGTCTACGAAATACCTGACGACGTCCTCCGCGCTGTCGAAGATTCGCAGCCGACCCTCCTCGTCGAGAGTCGTCAGGTTCTCCCCCTCGCTCTCTCGCATCTTCAGGATGTCGTTCATCTTGTCGCGCTTGAGGATGTCAGCGAGACCCGCGCGAGGAAATTTGAGGACGTAGCGGACGCGATCCGAGGAGTGGTCGTCATAGGACGCGAGAATGTTCTTCTCCACGAGCGAGTCGAGGTGACTCTCGTACTTCTCGTAGGTGAAACTCGGGGGAATTTCCGTCACTTCGACGGTCGTGGTGTTCTTCACCTCCCACCGACCCTTGAAGGACCAGGACTTCACCGTCCCCTCGACCTGTTCGATGTCGCCCCAGAAACCGCGAATCCAGGGACGGAGGAGTTTCACCTCGCCGCCCTCGAGGAGGGAGAGACACGCGTCGATGAGGTCGAGGGGATGACGGTTGAGAATGTTCGTCGCGAACCCGACGGCGATTCCCGACCCGCCGTTGAGGAGGACGGTCGGGATGATGGGGAGGAAAAATTTGGGTTCAATCTCCTCGCCCTCCTCGTACTTCGGAGTCGTGAGGTCGAAGTCCTTGTAGAGGAGTTTGAAATTGTCGTTGAATTTCACGCCGATGTAGCGAGAGGCGCCCGCAGTGGGGGAGCGGAGGGACCCGAACTGACCGATTCCTGCGAAAATCGGCATCGAGTTCTTGAAGTCCTGGGTCATTCCGACGATCGTGCCGTCGAGGGACCCGTGGTGGAAGAACGAGAGAGCCGCGGCCTGACCGCCGAGCTGAAACACCTTCATCGGTTTCTCGTTTCCGGTCTTCCAGAGACGGTTTGCCGCGTAGGCGATCTTTCGCTGCGAGGGTTTGAACCCGTCAATTACCGAGGGAATTGCGCGAGAAGAAATTGTGTATTTTGCGTACTCGCAGTATTCGTTATCGAAGAAGTCTTCGATACTGCGAGTGGGTATTTCGTCTTTCATAATTCCCTCCACCCTTTGATTTTAACACACTTTGGTGAAGATGTACATAATTATGTATGGAGGTTGGGATGGCACGCTCTAAAAATTCGCCGAAACTCGTATGGGAGTATCGTCAGTGCACGAAATGTGAGATGAATTTCAGGTTTACGATCATCGAAGGACAAGCTGACCGTGAAAATACGTGTAAGAATTGCACGTACAAGACTTGCGATTGGTGTGGAGCGCAACATCAAAAATCTCGCAGAACTTGCACGAAAGAGTGCACCGCGAAACTTCGTGAAAGAACAAACATCGAGCGCTATGGTTGCGTGAACGTCTTTCAAAATGAGGCGATCAAATCAAAAAGCAGACAGTCTATTGTCGATCGCTTTGGAGTCGAGCACCAGTCTTATTCGAAAGAAGTCAGAGAAAAAACAAAACAGACTTGTATCGAGAAGTATGGAGTAGAGAATCCCGCTCAATCCGATTCTGTGAAGTCAAAGATAAAAAGTACCTGTCAAGAAAAGTACGGTACTGACTTCGTCTTTCAATCAGAAAATTTCAAATCAGCTTCAACGCAAACTTCATTACGAAAATTTGGCGTATCTCATCATTCGAAAAGACCCGAATTTAGAAGAAGGATTGGCACAAAGCTCAAGCTTCATAGACAGGCGTGGAAGTTGAGTATGATTCGCAATCACGGTGTGGACAGTCCCTTCAAACTCAAAAGGGTTAGAGAATCTTGTGTCAGCGATGAATCGATGGCAAAGCGTCGAGAGACTATGCGTCGCAATCGATCGTGGACAATCTCTAAACCTGAGGAGAGACTGTACGAGATCATCAGGCAGAAGTACCCTAGAGTCCAGCGACAAGTTTCTGTTGGGCGGTGGGCTATGGACTTCTACGTTCCTGAGATCGACACTTACATAAATCTCAACGGAGTGTACTGGCACGGTAGAAACAAAACGCAAGAGGAACTTCAGGTCTCAAATTCTCCGAGAGACAAAATTATCTTGTCTACAGTGAGAAGAGATCTGCTAAGAGAAGCGTGGTTTAGGGAAAATGGACGCAATCTTCTCATCGTATGGGAAGATGAGATTGACTGCTTTCGTCTCCCTTAGATCGCGTACCCTCTGTACTCGTTATCGAAGAAGTCTTCGACACTGCGAGTCGGCACCGTCTGCGTGACTTCCGACATTTCGACCTCGATGGCACAAGAGTGAGATTGTCACCACGAGTCATTATAACACACTCCTGTCAATCTGGACAAGGTCTCGGGGAATTATTTTACCTCTACGACAATTTTCTTCGGAGTTCTGGCGGGACTCTGGATGGATCGCCTTTGAATCCGACGATGTTGAATCGCACCTTCAGGTCCTCGGGCAGTTCTTTGATACTCGAGGTGACGAAGAGCGACTTCTTCACTGTCAGGTTGCGCGGAATCTGAGTGATCGACCTCGAGAGCGACAGCTGTCCGCCCACAGTCATATTATCGGGCAGTTCGGCAAGACTCGATCTAGAGACATCGAGATCACCAGGAACATTAAGACCCTGCGGGAGCGACCTAAGTTGATCGCAACTACTGAGATCGAGGTCTCCGTAGATATCGAGGTCGGCGGGTATCGTCTCGATCGGAGTGTTTGTGAGATAGATTCCGCCGAAGACTTGGATGGTGGGTGGAAGCGACCTGATCATCGAATCCTCGGCCGAGAGGATACCACGAATCCGAAGGTTCGCAGGAAGTTCGGAAATTTTTGATCCCTTGATCTCGATGTTCCTACCCACGCGGATGTCGGGTGGCAGAGACTCCAGACCCTCGCCTCCCAACAAGTCTCCATCGATAACGAGTCCCTGCGGCAGAGATTTTATTTTCGAATTCAGCAAGAGACTCCCTTTCACGTGCAGACCCTCAGGAAAATGGGTCGTCTCGGGATAGTCCTGCGCATAGAGATTACCTTCGATCACTCGGCGGTCGACGGGCATCCGTTTCATTCTCTCGAGAGTATTGTATTTATTCAACTCCCACCCGCCGAGCGCCGATCTTCTGATCGGGGACTGGACTCTCGAACTTTTGTAGTCTCGCTCGTCATCGAATCGCTCGACAGGGGAGAGGAGGGTCGTCCGGTCGACAGGATTCCAAGATTCAGCTTCGACTCGTTTCCACGCCACTGGAACAGCGGTCGACGGATCGTAGACAAGAGCGACCCGACCGTCGTTCTTACCTGTGTAGACGAGACCCTTTACTTTACCTTCGAGGGCGGGAAAGACTTTAAGAGCGATTTCAGAGGTGTAGTCGCTCGGTTTCGCAGACGTGTCAGCCCACCGTCCGGTCAGCGGCGCTGTTGCGGAGCGCAAGTGTTCAATGATTTTTTTACCGTAGCCGACCTCTTCGGCCTGTTCAACGGGAGTGAGTGGGCGCTTGTAGACTTTGAGAGCGACGTCAGGATCAAAGATGATGTATCCATACAGGTTTACTTTCAATTTGATGACGTGATCGCCATAGAATCCAGTCATAGTTCTCGCTTCGTTCGGGTCGTAGACGGTGTAGAGACCCTTCCCGTACATCGCACCATCTCCCTCACCCGCCCTGAATTTGTCCTTCAGGAGCGCGTCGATGAGAACGAGTGGGTCAGCCTTCGTCCCGTGGTAGACGACAGCCTGGGCGCCATAGACCTCCTCGAGGAGGAGGGTCTCGCGAATGAGAGAGCGGAGGAGGTGTGTCAATGTAATTTACTCCTGAGATGTTCGGGAACTGAGTCCCAGTATCTCCTGTCTAGACCGTAGATGTCGTCTCCCACTTGGAGATCCGCTGGGAGAGAGGTGACAGATGTGCTGCTGACGTCGAGAAAACCTCTCACTTTGAGACCCGCTGGGAGAGATGTGATCGGTGAATGACTGATGCGAAGGTCACCGACCACCTCGAGACCCGGTGGGAGGGAAGAAATGCGCGTGTTAGACATGTAAAGACTCCCACCCAGCCGAAGATCTGACGGGAGGGAGTTGATTTTCGTGCCGTTGAGATAGAGATTTCCGTCCACCCGGAGACCTGACGGGAGTTCGGTAATCGGTGTGCGAGAAATGTTGAGATTCCTTCCTACCCGCAACCCTGGAGGGAGTGATGCGACAAGCGTGTTCTCGATGTCGAGGTCCCCGTTCACGACCCTCTGGTCTTCCGGGAGTCGCTCGAGACGTCTTATTGTCTTCATCGCGTCCCATTTCCCGGTTTCGAAGTCGCCGAGAGCAGAACGGGCGAGAGAAGACTGTCTGACAGGTCGACCCTCTCGAGCGCTCACGTCGGGTCGCTCGTGGGGTGTGAGAAGGGCCGCCCGGTCGACAGGCGTCCAGGACGAGGACCCGACTCGCTTCCACGCCATCGGGACCGCGGTCGTCGGGTCGTAGACGACGACAACCCGACCATCGCTCTCACCTGTGAAGACGAGACCTTTCACTTCGTACTGGAGCGACTCGTGGACCTTCTCAGCAGCGTCAGAAGTGAAACGGCTCTTGCGCGTCCTCACGCCACGCAGCGCCTTCACGACATCGTCACTGTAGCCGACTTCCTCGGCCTGTTGAGTGGGAGTGAGTGGGCGCTTGTAGACTTTGAGGGCGGTATCTGGGTCAAAGATGATGTACCCGTACAGGTTCACCTTCAGTTTGATGACGTGATCGCCGTAGTCTCCCTTCTCCGTCTGGGTTCCCGCGAGGTCGTAGACGGTGTAGAGACCCTTCCCGTACATCGCGCCGGAACCGGCGCCGGCGATGAACTTGTCTTTCAGGAGCGCGTCGATGAGCGCTCGCGGGTCAGCCTCGGTCCCGTGATAGACGACGGCCTGGGCACCATAGACTTCCTCGAGGAGGAGTGTCTCGCGGATAAGGGAGCGGAGGAGGCGAGTCATAGAGTCTAATTATTCATCGACAGCAGTAGATTCAGGGTTCCCAAGAATCTTTACCTTGCGAGGCGCAGAGTCTGCCGCGAACCAGGTCTCGAGTGTGGATCGTAGGCCGTCGCCACCCGAGATCGAAAACATACGGGGATTGCGAATGATTTCTTGGTAGTCCTGATCCTCCAGCGCGGCGAGACCCTTCTTGTATCCCACATCCCACTTCTTGATGTCTTTCACACTGGACGACCACTTTTCGAACTCCTCGTTCGTGTAGAACGCGATGCGCTCGGATCCCTTCTGCACGACGACGAGTGGAGTCATCACGCGACAGATGCGCCCCTGAGTGAAGAGTTCGGGCCAGTACTTACCGAAGAAATTCACGAGGAGTCCTGCGATGGAGTCACCGTCAGGATCGGCGTCGGAGTAGATGAGGATCTTGCCGTAGCGGAGGTCTTTTGGTTCTTCCCCCATCTTCAGGCCGATCGCAACAAGGAGGTCTTTCACTTCCTGGTTCTGGATGACTCGAGTGTTCGGCAGTTCCATCACGTTGATAAACTTACCACGCAGTGGGAACGCTCCTTGAAAATTGGGGTCGCGGAACATTCGGAACGCCGAGGACGCAGAGTCTCCCTCGAAGAGAGAGAGGGTGCACGTCTCGCGGTCTCGACCCCTCGCGTCGATGAGTTTGAGAACCTTACTCTTCGCGAGTCCCTTGTTGAGTTCACGCAGCTGCTTGCGTTCGTCGGCGAGCGCCTTCTGCTGCGCCCAGTCGAGGATTCGCTGGACGACTTCCGAAGCGAGGATCGCCTTCAGGGTCTTCTCACCAATCTCGAACTTCGAGCCGAATTCCTTCGAGTCGGTGATGAGTTTCTCTTTCGTCTGTGATGAGAACGCGGGATTGACGATGTCAGCCTGGACCATCACGAAGAAGTGATTCCGCAGCTCGGAGGGTCGGAGATCGATCTTGTGTTTCTTGCGAATCTTCTCGCGAATCCACTCGACGACCTGACTCGAGACGTAGTCGACGTGGGTGCCGCCATCGCGAGTCTCGACAGAGTTCACGAAGGAGACCTGGGAGAAGGACCCTTCCGAGGGGGCGATGGCGACTTTCCAGCGATCGACTTCCTCGTAGATGACGCCCTCGGAGTAGAGGGCGCAGTACTCCTTGAAAGAGGAGAACTTGTGAGTGACGCCGTTGAAAGTGACAGTCAGGCGCGGATTACAGGCCGCGAGGTCAACGCAGCGCTTCCGCATAACCTCGACAGTGTCGGCGTCGATAGTCGACATTCCGAATCGCTCGAGATCGGGCTCGAAGAGGATCTCGGTGAAACCCTCCTTCCACTTGACGATCTTCGCCTCGGTGCGCTCGCGCATATTGTTCTTGAAAGTCTGCTGAAACGCGTTCTTCCTGTCAGCGGTCCTGATGCGAAACCGCTTCGAGAAAATGTTCGTGAGGGTGGACCCCACGCCGTTCGTCCCGGCAACGAGTCGCTCCTCGTCATCGTTGAAATTCGATCCCGCCTTCAGAGAGGAGAAGATCATTTCCGGGATCCACTCGTCGTACTCTGCGTGTCGAACGACAGGGATGCCGCCGTTGTCCCACACGGTCACGGTCCCGGCGTCGGGTTCCACGGTGACGCGAATTTCGTTGAGTTTCGGGTTGCGACGGTGTTCGTCGACGCTGTTGCTGACGATCTCATCGAAGATCTTCAGGAACGCGGGGTTCACGACCACCCGGCGCTTCTCGAGGCGACCCTCCACCATCAGGAAAATGTCCTCTTCCCGAGACTTTGTCGACCCCACGTACATCCCGGGTCGAGCGAGGACGTGGTCGATGTCGGAGAGTTTCCGGTATTTCTCTTCGATTGATTTCGTCATTTGGTCTCCACAGAGTCCTTTAATTCGGTCTCAAAAAATGGACACCCAATCTGGAAAAATACTTTCACTCGCGATCTCCCGCGAGGACCCTCTCGTCGAGGGGAATCGCGACAACGGGTCCCTCCCAGTCATCTGGGATCCAGATCGCCTCGATCTCGGCGCTGGGAGAGGTGACCGTGAAAGTGAGAGTCTCTTTCTGAACTGGAGACGTGAGGAGGAAGAGTAGTCGAATAATCACGGGTCGCTCCGGGTTTCGCTTTCTGAGGGTTGGGAATTTTCCTGTCGAGTCTCGCGAGCGATCTCCACGTCAGAGACGGGAATCCACTTGCGCGCGTGTTCGTTCGGACCCGCTTCCTGGACAAGGACTTCCCATTGGATGCGGGGCGAATCGCTGTCTGAAGTGGGATACGACGTGACTCCCACGGCGGTGACAGTCCCACGTCGGATCTCACCGGTCGATACTCGAAAATTACAGGTCGAACCGAGTTCGATCCGCGCGCCTGAAATGTCATAACAGTCCATCTTGTCCTCGCTCACTCTTGTGAAATCTTTACGTTAGAGTCGAATGTCGCACCGACCTCGAGGAAAGACACCTGACACTCGAGGTTCTCGATCTCGATGAGTTTCAGCCGACAGATCTCTTTCGCAATCTCGGCAAACTTGCGAAGTTTTTTCGCGTGTTCCCTGTTCTTGTCTTTCACCGCGTTCCACGTCGAGACACCCTCACGGGCGACGCGGGTCGAGGAGGAGTGGGCGCGGGGACCGAGGATGACTCGCGCCGTCATCATCGCCTCCGACTCGTTGTCTGCGATTACCCACCCGAGGACCGAGTAAGAGTCGTAATCGCTCAGGACTCGATAGGCGGCGACATCGGGCGACCATCCCTCGATCTCGCCCGCGTGGATCGCGTTGCCGACATTGTAGGTGACCCTCCACACCGATCCCTCGATGGAGTCGGAGGGAAGAGCGCGCACCGCGACGCAGACAGCGTCCCACAACTTGTTCGAGCGAATGGTGATACCGCGGGGTCCGACTTCGGAACCCCATCGGTTGGTCACATACGTGCGACACGCCTCGCGACTCGTGAGACCGAGTCGGTGGACTTGCGCGTAAGTAGGTTTCGCTTTCTTCCAGATGAGAGAGTCGATGAAGTCATTGTGGGTCTCGCTTTTCACTGTCGCACCTCCACAGTGAAGGGTTAATAATCAGGTTTCGCGATCTCGGACACCTTTCCGATGATAAAAAATCAAAGAAAAAGTGTCGAGATGAGAACGAAGACCGTCATCACGACCCGCAGGAGAGACGCGGCAGCGCCATCGAGCGCCCGCTCCGCGTCAGCGGGTCCCGGCGGCGCAGCGAACGTCGCGGCAGCCGTCAAGAGCTGAATCGCCGAGAGGACCGAGTTCAAGAGAAAGAAGACCGCGTACCACTCGCCGTAGAGGAGGAGCGCGCCGCTGCAGAAAGAGAAGGGAATGAACCACACGGCTGAGACGGGGAGGGTCCGCCCGCGAAAGTGTGGGGACCAGACGGAGTAGACGTGGTATGCGAACCAGATCACGTAGTGAATCAATTTTTTCTCCTGCTGAGGATAGCGACATTCTCCTGTCGGAGAGCGAGTTTCCTGATCTTCTTCTTGGAGTATCCGAGATTCAACAAGTCTTCCGTCGCCTCGGAGAGGTTTTCCCCCGTGAGGACGAGATTCTCGTCTGTGTCGGAGAAGACGTGGGTCTCGAAATTGATGTCGCCGCCGAGGAGCGAGCGAAAGGGTCCTGCGAGTCTGCAGGGTCCGAGTTCGGGATGAAGTATGAAGAGACTGTCACCCTCCTTGAAGAGTAACCAACTCGTCTGTGATTTTTCGCTCAACTGAATTCTCCTTCGATGAGATCGTAGGTCCCATCACCGTGACTCACGCAGCCGCTGCCAAGAGTGTGGCGAGCGAGTCCCATCGGCCCTGGGACGGCGAAATTCTTGTGATACCACTCGTCGTCCCTCTCGGGAGGTTGAGACAGCAGCGGGCCGGCGGGTCGCTTGCGATCGGTGATGCGAGCGTAGAGGTCAGAGAAACTGATAGGGTCTCCATACTCGTCGAGGATGATCCGCGACTCATCGACCAACCATCGCGCCCAGCTGCCGAGATCGACGATCCCCTCTGCCGGGTAGATCCGGAGAGCGAAACACCACCCGAACGAACTCTTTCCGATGTGGATGATGTCGGGATCAAATTCGTGACCTCGCCCGTCGCGCAAATTTTCCCACCCCTCTCGAAGTAATTTTTCCCTGTCTACAGAGTAGAAATTCGTTCCCACTGTCGGACCCTCCCAGATTGTGGAGAGAGAATAATTCACTTCGCGCCTCGCGGACACCTGGTGTCTCAAATCTCTTCGAGATTTTTTCGTGTCCACGCCGCAGCAGCGGGACTGTCGACGAAGTGGTTCGAGTCGCTCTCGCACCATCGCAGTCGTCCCGACGATCGCTTTCCTCGCTTGAGAGCGATTTCTGCGCGAAACGCCGCCGAGCGCGAGGGGTAGGGACCGTAGACCCTGCCGAGCGACCAGGGTCCCCTCCCACGCGTGCTGCGCGCACCGCCCGCTATTTCGCCGTTGTGTTGTCGCAGCCGACGCGGTGGGTCCGTCGTCGATCCCACGTAGGTCCGACCCGCGGACGTGACAATGACGTAGACCCACCAGTCCCTTCCGGGTGAGGGGTTATCGACTGTCGCCCGATCCTCGGAGGGTCCCTCGCTCGGCGCGAGATCGCAGTTTTTCGATGTTTCGACTCGCGACGTCTTCGAGGTCGATGCCGAGGTCGCGCGAGAGGGCGGAAACATACCAGAGGACATCGCCGAGTTCCTTCGCGAGGAGGTCGCGATCGAGGTTTCCGTCTCGAATGTATTTCTTCACCTTCTCTGCGACCTCGCCCGACTCTCCTGCGAGACCGAGCGCCGGGTAGACGATGCGATACTCTTCTGGGTAGATCGCGGTGGTCGCCGCGAGTTCCTGATACTCCTTAAAATTCACTGTCTTCTCCTGTCTGGTTCTGTTCGACCCTTGCGAGTCTTGTGATGTGAAATTTCTCTGTGCCGCGGTCGCCGAATGACACGAGAATGAGACTGTCGTCCAACTGAAATTTCTCCCCTTCGGTCGGGTCGAGGGCGGTGTCGATGACGATACCAATTTCGCCGCGTCTCCACTGACCCCCGGCGGTCCTATTGACAGTGTGGACAATAGTGACAAGATCCCCGGGACTGAAACTCTCCTCAGCGTTCGTCATCGCGATCCCCTCTTGGGACTCAGATAGAGACACTTACCTGACTAGAAACACTCCCAGAGTGTCGGAATTTTCCCCACTCTCACCTCGCGAATCCACATCGAATTTCGCTGTTCTCGCCACCCGTCCCAGATAATCTCGACTCGATCGGGAGTGTCCACGATGACATTACACCCGCGCTTGATCACGTGATCGCGCCATCGGCGCAGGAGACTCTCAGCGTCGCTTCGAGACTCAAAGAGTGGAGAGTATTCATTCACGCTGTTGAGGATGACTTGGTAGAGTGTCACACTCCCTCCATACGACTATCTTACACATCTTCCAGGGATTTACAGGACAGAGTCGGTGAAAATTTCTCAGGAAGACTCCTCCCTGTCTACGCTCGTCGAGCTGCGACAGAGATAGTCGACGCTCCAGTTGTGATAGACGGTTCCGTCGTGACACATAAAATCGACGACGTTGTCTGTCGCCCTGATCACGAAGATGTGTGTCCCTTGAAGACGAGAAGTGTATGTGGGTTTGTCAGAGTTGAATTTTCTGAGATCACCGGGACTAATCATCTACGACCTCGATGTCACTGGGTGCGATCCTGACCCAGGCGAGACCCGAATCAGTGAGGATCAAAACAGGTCGTCCGTGGGGACATTCACTCGAGTGACCATACACGAATGTCCGTGTCTGACCCGCGCACTGGGTTTTCGTCCGCCCGACCTCGACGAGGAGGAATGTTTTTTGAGAGACGTCTTCCCAGGCGCGGGATTCATTCCAGTAGACGTCTGTGTTCAGGCGAATGAGTCGTCCGACGCACGATTCAATCTTCTTGTGATTCATCGACTCTCTCAAAATCGCCAGAGAGTAAGTGATACTGTCGTCCTTCGTAGAGGACGGAGATCCACTCCATCTTCAGGATCTTGTCATAATCCAAGATTCCTGTCACGAGTCCCAACTCTCCAAATGGGATGAGACATTTTGACCAGGGAACACTCTGACGAGTGTATCTGACAAGGTTTCCCACTCTAAATTTCACAAAGTCGGGACCCCGTGATTCACTTTTCACTGACCACCTCGAGATTTTCTTCTGACCACGGAGAGAGTTCACTATCGATGAGGACCCACCAGTCGCACCAGGAGTTGATGGGATGTCCGTCCTCGAGAGTGACGGGTTCGACAATGACACCGTGGAGACCGACCATCCCGAACGCGCCATCGCCGTTGTGATCGACAGTGACTACGAGATCACCGGGTTTCACTGATCACCTCGTAGTATTTCTCTTCCCAGTACTCCAGGAACTGGACTTTCCCGGACCCCCACACGATCATCTTTCTCTCATATTCATCGTGTTGTCCGGTGAAGAATCCAATATCAGTTAGAAGATCCGCACGCGACTTGCGTGGGACTACAAGATCGCCGGGTTTCATCGACAGACACACTCCAATTCGCAATCCAGGTGACAAAATCCGTGTGTATCTCTTGGTCTTCAAGATACTCGACGAAAAGTTGAGGATTCTCTGAGGTCCCTCTGGGTTCTGAGACGATCAGAAAAAGTTTCCCAGCGCACCGACGCTCGTGTGGGAGAAGGGGGATGGTTTCCTTCCATCGCCGGAGTCGACCCACTTCAATCTCCACTGATGACCTCCAACCACATCTGGTTGACGGCGACGACAACGCTACCGTTCCCGAGAAGGACGTCGTAAGCGTCGAGATAGTGTTCGGATCGAGAGACAATGAGTCCGAGACGGAGACCCTTCCAGTCAACGCGGACGAGGTCACCGGGTTTCATCGATCACCCTAAGGAAAAAGGGAGAGAGGATCCACGTCGCCCCTGTATCCAGGAGGACTTTGACGGCGCCGGCGCCGTTCGCATTCTCTTCGAGAACGAGACACAGTTCGCCCAATCCCATAGTTCCGACAAGTTTACAGAGATCACCGGGTCTCATCGAGAGTCTCCAATTCGTGTCGCCACAACCACCCGAAACTCTCTTGAGACGGGACCCACAGGATGAACACTCGCTTGCCGTCGAGTCTCATTTCGCCCTCGATGACCCCGAGTGTCCCGCTGTCGACAGCGATGACGGGGAAATGGTCCCCCTCTATCCACTCGCCGCTCTCGTTGAGGGCGACGCTGCCGACCGACACGTACTTGTGTCTCTCGCTGAAGATCCTGACAAGGTCGCCGGGTCCCATCTCTTCAAACCTCGGATAGAAGTTTCAGAGTGTCTCTTCGAGTCCCTCGAATTGTGGGACTCACGACCATCTATAACCTGTTGTGTGGGAGTGGGACACAGTCCAGAGCGATGTTTTTTGACTATTCGAATCGAATGAGACCGAGACTCTGGAGTCTCTCGATGGTGGGACGACCCGTCTTCTTGTAGACTCTCGAGAGGGGCGAGGACCTGAACGACATTCGAGCGTTCGGACCGCGGTATTTCTTCCTGAGTGTGACGTCTCCCGGTTCCCAGTCAATGTCGGGTGGGTTGCCGTCGTCATCGTAGTCCTCTTTGTCGTAGGACGCCGACTGTCGACAGTCATCGTACGGGTCCATCGGCGTGATCGTGCCGAAAAGGTCGTCGAGCGGGAGGGAGGCGACATCGGGTCTGCGATTGAGGTAGAAGTCCCACACGCGCCGGGCTGCGGGTGACACTGTCGACCTGTCTGCGGTGAGACCGTCGGCGCCCGCGACTTCCATCGCGACGTCGTAGAGGAGGGGTCCCGCGCCTGAGAGACTCTCGGGGACTTCCGCCTCGTTGACGACCCAGGCGCCCGCGCACTCTCCGTCGTAGTCGTTCGGCTTGCTGATAGTCACGTGACCGAGTACACCGTCGGAGGCTGAGTCCACGAGATTGATAATTTTCTGTCCCGTCTTGTAGCGATTCCTGACGACAATCCTGTAGTTATCGTCGGCGAGGACTTCGGGGGTCCACGCGGCCTCGGAGAGTATCATTTCCCTGATGAGTTGTCTGATCATCTACTACCTCTTGACGTAATTATCTCTCACCGGGCGCGTATCTCCAGGACGTTTCCAAAACTCGTCACGTCGTTCATCACGCCGTCGTCGCAGACTGACCCGTTGCTGAAGACCGTTCGCAGTCCACCGACAGTCCTTGTTCCCGCGTTGCGAATGTCTTTCGTGCTGTGAACGTGTCCGAAGAGGTGGTGCGACGGCTCGTTGCGCTGGACCCATTTCTGAAGTGCGCGACACCCGACGAGTTCGTAGGAATTTTTCCTATCGTAGGTGGAGTCGAGGGTCCCAAAGGGAGGTCCGTGCGTGATGAGGACGTCAGTCTCCCGCGGAATCTGGTCCCACTTCCTCCCGATAGACTCGCGCTTCACCATCCACGACCAGTCGCCGTATCGTGGGACCCACGGGGATCCCCAGAATTTGACGCCGTCGATGACGGTGCCCGAGTCGATGAGTAGGGTAATCCCGAGTCCCTCGACCTCTTTCGGTCGAATGAGGCGACTCTCGAGAGAGGTGTCGTGGTTCCCAGGGACGAAAATCTTGTGTCTCACTGGGAGCGCAGCGAACCACTCGAGAAACCTCCGCAGCTCGGGCTCGTTGAGGACCGGTTCTCGCCGGTTCGAGGCGTCACCGCTGTGGACGACGACATCGACACCCTCGGGGAGGGTGAGACGATCGTGGAGGGAGTGGGTGTCTGACACGTGCCAGATCTTCACGACTTCCCTTCCTCGACGAGAGGGACGACCTTCGTCTCGAACTTCTCGGGCAGACGTCCCGAGACCCACTCGGCCCGCCTGAGGTCGCGGTAGCCCGTCGCGCAGAATTCGCGGGCGGCAGCCTCCTCGCTGTCAGGAAAGACTGCGATACAGTAGGGCGGCAGACCCGGCAGCAGGGTGTAGACAAAGAACATCTCAGCTCCCGCACTTCGTTGGGGTGATGGTCACAGTCTGTCGACCAAATTTCTTCGCCGATGATTTCGACTTCAGGAGGAGGTCGACGCGGTGGCCCTTGATCGCGCCGCCCGTGTCGGCGGCGAGGTAGACAGTCGTGTGACCGTCGGGAAATTTGACGCGGTAGCACTTGCCGAGTTTGAGAACGCGAGGGTCGACGGCCATAATCTTCTTCGAGTAGGGGTCTGCGACAATCCCCGACTTCGTCACGCCCGTGCAGCCGGCGCAGTCGCGAGTGTATGCCGTCGCGACAAATTTCGCGCCCTCGGCGGTGCCCGTGGTGGTGACGAGGAGGAGAAGGGCAGAGAAAAGACTCAGCATTCGACGGTCTCCCGCTTGAGCGCCTCGTAGGCTGCGATGATCGTGAACCACATCTCGGGAATTTCCTCCCCCAGCGTGATCGATTTCGAGATCTCGATCACGCTCGACCCGATCACGATTCCCTCCTGGAAGGACAGCGCCTTCCTCTCTGAGATCTCGAGGGGTCCCATTGTCGTCTCCATCAGCAGCTCCCTTGTTGGTGGTGGAACCCTTTAATTCGGTCCTGTCACCTCGGACACTGTTCTCCTTGTCTTTTTGTGAGGAATTTTTCACCAGGCGTCCGCCTGCTGCCCGGCAGACCAGACGGACCCTCCGTCCTCGTCCAAGAGACTCGTCAACATTGGTGATGTCCTCACCTGAACGAGACCGAGCGACGAGATGACCTCGACGACAAGGTCAAGGGGTCCCGCGCCTCCCTCTGTGAGGGAATTCTTTTCATTGAAGAACGTCGAACTGTCGTAGTGTTCGCCGATCACTCTCGTGACATAACAGAGACCGATGTCGAGCTGCAGCCAGGACATCCCGCGTGAGTCCCAGGCGTGTAGGTCTTTGAAAAGGATGGGTCTCCCCACGTGATGGCGCAGGAGCTGTTTCCATTTCCTGGGAGGACCGCGCATCGTCAGGTCCGTGTCGGGATGTTCGATCCCCTGTCTCGAAAGACCTTGCGAAATTTCTTCTTCACGTCTGCGGGCAGGGACCACTCGTTGTATTCATAGACCGCGAGGACGGCCTCGACAAAGAACGCTTCCGTGAGATACTGTTTCTGCAGCGTCGCTCGGATAGTATCAGTTTCAATTCCTGAGCGACCGAAATCGTAAACAGCGCAGGCAAAGACAGCGCGAACAGTGGGAGGAATTTCCATTCCTGGTCTCTCCCAGCTATTGAGAGTCGCTCTCTGAGTCGTCATCGTCTTCTCCTGTTGTAGATAATTCAACTTCACAGAATCCCCATCGGGGGACAAGATACGTCTTCCCATCGAACATCAGCTCTCTCCACTTCGGGAGACGAGGCACGCGTCTCAATTCCAACATAAGAGTCCCGCCCGGAAACCAGACAGGCTCACAGTCGTAAATGTCCTTTGACTGGTCAGTCTCAAGAGGGCGAAGGCGACCATTTATTCCCGGCTTAAGAATTTTTACTAGGGAATAAGCAGCCATAGTCAAAAATACCCAGGCCCTCTCTCGTTTACAACTCTTTGTTGAGAATTCTTGAAATGTGTCTCGCTGCCTCTTCGATCTCTCGCTGGGCGCGAATGACATCGCTGTCTTCCCTGGAGACCTTGCGAATCTCTACGAGAGACTCCTTCAGTCGCCTGAGAATTCTCTGCATGTAAATTTTGTCGGTCTCGTCCATTATCTACTCCGAATTTCCTCTTCAGCAGCCGTTCGACGAGCGGCTGAGACGAGACCGACAGGATCCTCAGGATCGGGTTCAAACTCGCTGCCGGGATCTTCGTAAGGATTGCCGAAGTAAGTGGAGCGCGTCGAATACGTCGTCTCGTTCATCTCTCTGATCATTTCTCTCACAGTGAGCCTGATGACGCTCTCGCGAGGGCCCTCGATCGCAGCAATCTGTCCCTGCGCCCGCTTGCGAGAAGTGTGACAGTTCGAGTGTTTCTTACCCTTGTTGTCGGTGTAGGAGAGGACGTACTTTCCCTTCTTACCCGATGACTGACGGCAGGCGCGCTTGCGAATGTTGTACGGCACTTGAAGACTCCTAATTGCGTGAGCAGCGTCAGACTGTCGATTTTTCCTCGAACTGTTCCGTCGCTGTTGAGATGATAGATGCCAGTTTGTCCAGAACCCAAGCGGATTTTTCGAAGACGGTGAAGGCTGACTTCAGCCAGGCTGCAGGTCCTGCGAGCTGCTCGATCGCGCTCGCTGCAAATTCGCCACCAATCTCGACGAGTTTGTTCGTGATGAAATCGACAATCTCACCCTGGATGACAGAAGTGACTTCTTCTGTCGCAGAACCTTTCAGCAAGTCACCGATCTTCTTTTTGAGAGGTTCAATTTTCTCTGCGAGCCACTCGAACCCGAGACAGCCCGCGGCGGCGGCCATCATACCTTTCCAACCGCTGAGACTTGCGAGACCCGCAGCAGCTTTCTTTACAAATTCGAGACACTCCTTCAAGGAATTCGTGACGGTCTCTGCGCCCTTCGCGCTCTTGCCGACGCTGTTGAGGAGGTCTCCGAGAAATTTGGTGACCTCGTTCGATTTAGCGACCACTCTCGATTTGAATTTTGCGAGGAGATCGACAAGCGTGCTGGGATCGCTTGCCGCCGCCCACAGAGAGGCGATGACAGACTTTGTGTCCTCACCATATTTTTTGAGGACTCCCGCTGCAGACTCTCCCTTCTCTTTCACGGCCTCGATACCAGACCCAACGAATTCTTTCGCCTTGTCCCACCAGGACTCGAAAATCAGGTGCTCGCGAATGATGAGACGGACTTCGCTCTCCGACATCCGACCCTCGACAAGGACGGGACGGGGCAGACCGAGAACATCAGTGACGTACGATTCGGTAATCCCATACCGCTCGAGGATCCCGATGCGAGGAAAGAGTTCTTCGAGGAGGAGTCGGGTGGCAGCTGTCACACTCTCGCCGAGGGCGGGGTCGAGCGGCGGGGGCTGGGGTTTCGGAGGCTTCGGGGGCTTCGCGCCTGGAACCCCGGGGCGACCAGAAGTCTTTTTCTTTTGGGACCCTTTCGATTTCACGGGCTCGATAGGGACGGCAGAGGCGCTCGGCTCGACAGTGATCTCGCAGCTCGGGGAGGACGGCAGGGGAACGCTCCCCCTGTATCCTTTCGGGAAGATTCCCACCCTCGTCTTTGGAATTCCAAGATCGTCTCGATCGCCCTTTCGAGCAGTGAGAGTGGGATCCCAATCCCCGGAGGGAGGATTGTTCGGAAACCAGACCCCGCCGTTCCGAGTGACTGTGAACCTGTAATTTTCTCCCGCCCTCTGGAGCTCGATCTTTCCCTTCGTCGCGATGACGACGTCAACGAGATTGACACCGCGCTGGGTGTCAGCTCCCCAGACGCTCTTCTGCTTGAGAGAGCTGTCTGCAATTTCACGATAGTAGACTTTTCCCGAAGGGACTCCGTCCGCGTGCTGTGATCTCAGGTCACAGGCGAATTTCTTCACTTCTTCGTGATCCGCGAATTTCGTGACTCCATTCCACTGGTTCATCTCTTTGGGGACGTTTGCCGACTTCAGGGAGATGAACGCCACCTCGCGTCCAGCAGAATCGACGAGCGCGGCGTCAGCCTTCGGCACCCCAGGAACATTCACGCACTTGACCACATCGAGGGCAATGTGACCGCCGAGCTCGATGTTCACCGGCGCGCCGTCGCTCTCTGCCCGAGCGGCTTCGATCGCGGAATTGATCTGCCCGATCTGGGAGGACTCTGCTCTCGTTCCCGAGCCTGCGCCCTTGCCGCCGAATTCAGGGTCCTTGCGGAGGCTCGAGGGTGAAGTGATCCTGTGCTCGACGCCGTCGACTCCCACAGCGACCACTCCCTTCTTGAAGGCGTCCTTGTATCCCGGACCATCAGCCCTCGCAACCGCGTCGTAGAGTCCGGGATTGTCCGCTCGAGAGATGGTCACCTGGACTTCTCCGGCGGAGGTTTTCAGGGTGAAGGGACGCCCGAATTCCATCTTGTCGTGAAATATCTCCCAGCGCCCAGGTCTCTTCTCGAGCTCTGGGAGGGACAGGTCAGCGCCCTCCGCCAGGAGTCTCGTGAGCTCGCGAAACTCTCGAAGTGTGTCTGCGCTGATTGCGTCTGTCTTACGTCTCATAGAGAATAAGTATCACTCCCGAGAGACACCTGGGAGAATTCTTTCGACGTTGCTGCCCAGTCAATCTCATCCTCGAATCGGGTCACGATGCCGCCCACACCGTAGACGAGATAGGAGCAGCAGGTCTCGCTCACGAGAGACTCACGAAACGTGTCGACCTCCAGGACGAGGACAATTTCCCCGCCCCAGAGGACGCAGAGATCGCCCTTCACTTGATGAGGGAGACCCGCGTGATCTCCTTCGTGACAATGCTCTCGCAGGTGACATTGAAGAGGCGAAATTCGGCCTCCCAGAGGGTCCCGCAGGGCGTGTCGGTCGGATGCAGCTCACCCAAGAGCGGGTCTGCGTCGAGGCGACCGAGGCGGGCCTCCACCCGATGGAACTCTTCCCGCCAGTCGGGGACGCTCACTTGGAGGATCATCTGTCCCGTGTCGAACTCGTCGTCATCGCAGTCAATGACGACAGTCTCTGTGCAGACGGGGGCGCCAGTGTCGCCCGAAGTCGTCGATTCGACGGGCCCACAGGCTGCCTGGGAGAGAGCGAGAGTGATAGAGAGCGCAGCGATGCTCATTGTGACCTCAGTGACGCCGACGTTCGGCGATGATGATGATGGCGACAGAGATGAAGGACCAGAAAATGACACCCGCTATGAACTCGAGCGTTGACATTAGTTTGTCTCCTTTGCGACTTTCATAATTTATCAGTCCTCCCCTGCAGGGGAGCGCTCAAAGACACCCCGCCCCGACGGGCCACCGGGTTCGCGCCGTCCAGCCAACGGATGCAGCGCTGGGGAGTAAACTGCTCCCTCACCCACTGCGTGAGGGCGTCGTCACCGTCATGCTGCACCGACGTCATCAGAGTTTCCCTTTGTGGTTCGGGTTTCCACCCCACTCCCCGACTTTCTTCGCCCCGTAGGTGTCCATCGAGATGGTCGTCGTATTGCCAATTTGGCACGACTTGCCCTTGTTGTAGCCTGTGGAGTGACGCCAGGCCCGCATGTACGAGTCGGCGCGGTCACGGGAGTCGAAGCGGAGGATCGTGACGCCCGCGACCTTGCCATCGCCTGCCATCACACCGACGATCGCAGGCGCGGTCTCGGTCCCGAGCTCCTCGACGCAAGAGGGACACTCGTTGATGAAACCACCGACGCGACGTTTCTGGGGAGAGTGTTGGTCGAACTCACAACCGCAGTGCTTGCACTCTTTCATCGTGTCCTCCGTGTGTTTCCTTGACACCACTCCTATAACACACTCTGTGCCAGTCGAACACCCCAAGGAATGAGATTCTTGAAAATAAATTGCCCTGGCGACGCGCGAGTGGCTGCCACGAGCGCTGGGAGGGATGCGGCACGATCGACAAAGTCGATCCCCGACCGCTCCCTCCTTCACACCCG
>Ga0129333_10000510_pt1 | contig 32143 bp, 57 predicted proteins | sample CPB6_08_DNA_FD_94474 | JGI IMG/M metagenome (GOLD analysis project Ga0129333, IMG submission 94474) | Freshwater to marine salinity gradient microbial communities from Chesapeake Bay, USA - CPBay_Sum_0.6_0.8_DNA | ecosystem: Environmental > Aquatic > Marine > Coastal | place: USA: Chesapeake... | reverse complement strand
TCGTTAATTTTAGGTTTTACCTTTAGAGGGCCACAGATATGTGCATAATCAAATGCAGGTTCTTCACGCCCACATTTAGGACATTTGATGAAATTCATTCTTCGACCTCAAACCAATCACTGATATATATTTTGGCACCGCGGGCACCAAAAGATTGTTCTCGGAGGCTGTGAGTAAGAAGTCCTGTTTCGGCAACTTCGCACATTCGCATACATTCTCGCACAATCAACTCGGCAAATTTTTCTACTAAATCGTCGGAATCTTCGTTGGTGGGATCAAGTGTGGCCTGTTTCCAAAGTTCCCGAATTCGTTCGTTCATTGTTTTATTCCAAAACGGTTAACCCGTAGCCATTCCAATTGGCTAGCAGCCTTATCGTGCCCGTGCCAATATAGATTGTCAATGCATTCCCGAACAATCAACTCGGCGAATTTTACCGGATCCAGTTCACCTGCAACATAGTCACCGTTGCTTTCCAGGACCAGTGCTTGATCATAAAGTTTTGCGATAAGTTCGTTCATCTCACATACTCCAATAACGTTCAGTCGACGGATCGCAGCAATAAGGAGTATCTTCGGGAATCACAATGTCTTGTCCAGTCATCAAATTTTTCACTGTCTTCATGCCTACTGGATACTTGAGCATGAACAGAGTTTCTTCAAGGACTTCGTAAACTTTACGACCAGCGTTGCGGTTGGAGCAGGTTGCACTACGCTTTGCACCAGCAGCAGATTTGAAATAACGCTTGTCTGCGTGCGGATTGGCGGTATGAAAAACAACGTAATTCATTGTTGGCTCTGTGTTGTTTACTGTAACAATATTATATCAGAAATTGCTTTATTTGTCAACCAATTTTTTTCCTAGAGTTTCGATCACATCGGCTGCTTCTTCCAATAGATCTGCAATTCGATCTGGCTTACCTTCCTGCACACTTTTGCGTGATGGAATTTGTCTACGTATCTCAGCTCTTTTTCTAAGTCTGTAAACTAAATCATCTGTGTCTGTTTCATTCAACATATTTAAGACTCTTAAGTTCGTCTTGCAATCGTTTGTGGAAAGTATTTTCCGCGTCGTCACCGGATACTAACCAATCAATACGTTGTGCATAGATTGCAGCTTGACGAAGTAGATTTACAGCACGTTTGAGCTCGGCTAAGGTTTGATCATTGAAATGATATCCCCGCTCATCTTCTTCTTCAGGATCATTGCGAGCAATGACTGATTCTATTTCATCAGCAATATAATCAATAGTATATTGTTTGTAGTCAAAATGTCCGCCGCTCATTGTTTACTTCCTAGATGATGACATCATTTCTAATTTTTCTATCACTATAGACTTTTTTGCCATTCTGTCTGATCCAATTTACCAAATACTGCGGATTGGATTCTGCAAGGTCTCTAACATCCTGTAAGGATAGGGATTGGTCGACATTGAAGGAATAGAGTTCGTAGTGTCTTTGCGGGTTAAATCTTGCTCTAAGTTGGAGATGCCATACCAATTGTCCGAGGGGGTTGCTCGGGAGGGCTTCATCTTTGAGTAATCTAACCAACTGTTCTTGTTCCCAATACTCATACTTACTGATATCCTCTATATACTCAAAACCTTCATTGCACCAAAATGCTAAACATAATTTTGATGTCATATAATTTATTGCAGAGTGGATACGGCTTGATGAACAAAGTTTTCGGTATCTACCGCTGCCAATAGAAGCTCATGCTCATAGTTGTCCAACAATTCACTGGCATACTCGATATCATCTTGACTGGCCTGTTCGTACCATTGTTTCAGAGCAACTGGGGTCAAACTAAGAAGAAACTTGAGGTTATCTGCATCGTGTTGCGACATGATTTGTGCCTTTTAATTGGGTTTAGTTAAATTGTACAGCCACCAAATTACAGAACCTACGTTGTAAAGTATCACCAAAAGATAAATTGTAACACCAAACAACAACAAAGTCAAGAGCCATTCTACTATAGGATTTTTTAAAAGATTACTTAAAAAATTGAAAACAGATTTTATTTTTGTAATCATTAATAAGTTTTACCTAATTCCAAGTTCGGTGTACTTCTGACACCCATTCTTTACCATCATAATCTTGAATCTGCCATTTAACTTCATCGGGAATCTGGACAATTTTCAACTTAGAGTGATTGCTCCAGGCATTTTCGCCCAATGATTCTACTACAGCAACAAGGACTGGATCGTTGCGCTCAATCTCCCAATCATTTACACTGTCAATGCCTTTACGGAGGCAGTATTCCCGACGAGCCCGGTCGCTCAAACTAAAACCGCCAAAACAACAATTAATAACTATCTTCATTCTTTTTCTTGTTGGCAATAATTCGACAAAATCCATTTAGCACGATTGAGCAGTTGACGCTGATCTTCAATCACCATCAAATCGATATGACCACCAGTGTCGTGAGCGGTCATTTCTTGTGCATCACTGAGCATACTGATTACGTACATCGCAGCACCTGAGAAACGATAGGTTAGACTTTCTTCCACTGCTTCACGCATTTCAGCAACCGTGCAACCATACATACGAATTTCTCGTTGCTCTTGGGTGGGTTTTTCCGCAAACCGCTGTTTAAGGATCTGTTCAAGCATCGTTTGCTCCGTATTATTTACTGTACCAATATTGTAGCACCAAATCGATTTAATGTCAACCTCTAATAACGACATCCAAACCGTCGATTATACTGGGTATAAAACCCGATAATAAAGTCCTCAACGTCCTTTGTGTCAAGATCGGCAGTATTAGTGACATAATCTTTGCGACCTAGAAAGAAAGCGTAGGCACGACGTGGACCCCCACGATCATGTTCGATCTGAAGATAGTCTAGCATTTGGTCATCAAATTCGGGAATTTGTAGAGACATTTTTTAACTCTGTTTAGTTAATGCTTTATTGTAACAAAATACAGATTATTTGTCAAGTTTGATCTTAGTTTAGATCAATTTGTACTTGACGGAACCCTTGTGCGCCAGTGACCAGTCCGGTAGGCAGGGCCTCGCCACGAAGCTGGGCCAGTTGACGATCATATGATAACTTTGCCATTGCAGACCATATTGCAACTCGAGCATCACGAGTAGCAAATTGATCCGACATTTGACGGACAGTGATCACCATACCAACTTCTTCGCCGCTGTTAGCAGTAAGAATAAAGCGAAACTTTTGACTATTTTTGAAACCGTTAATGATAGTTTTTGAGCGCACGATTAGCCCCATATTGTTGACAACAGGTTAACTATAACACCTATTAGGTTATTTGTCAAGATTTTGATCTACAGGCTAATCATTGTGTTGATCTTTGTGTTTTTGTTGATAAAGATCGTAAGCATGTTCAATAAAGGTCTCATAAAGATCGTTGTAGAAGTCACTTCTGGACATAAATGATAAAGGATCTAGATTCTTAAGAAAATGTACTCGGGAGTTGTAAATCCATCTATCATAGGGCAAATTGTCTGTTTTAGTATAAATTAGATCCACAATATTTTTTTCAAGTGGGTTATTTTTTGCGTAATCAACAATTTCTGCTTTTCTTAAATCTTGCTGTTCTTTAGCATAAATTTTATATTCTGCAAGATCCATTTTAGAAATTCTTTCTTGTTCCTCTATTACCTCAGCAGGAAAATTTAATTCTTTAAGTTTTTCTAATTTTTGTACTTGTTCTTTTTTCCATTCTATATTTCTTGAAATAGAATCTTCAATTATATCTCTCATTTTATTCCTTCACGCAAACAATTTTCTTTGTATCATAAATCATTACAAAATTACCAATCCCTGTCATACCCATTACAGTAAGGATTAAAACAAATGCACCTAAACAAGATAGAAAAGTTTTCATTACTCACACTCAAACCAGTCACTGATACATCTTTTAGCATTAATTGCTCCAAAAGATTCTTCCCTAAGACCATGAGTGAGCAGTCCAACTTCGGCAACCTCGCACATTCGCATACATTCTCGAATAATCGACTCAGCGAATTTTTCAAGTTCGCTTGGATAAACACTGAGAGGATTCATAGGGTGACCACCAAAAGAAATGCCTGATTCTTTCGCTAATTCTAAAATTCGGTCATTCATCTATATCTACTTCAAAGTTCTTGAATACAAAGTATGATATCAACTTTACCATTTATCCACCGAAATGTTTAATAAGAAGATTTAGTGATTGTATAACACGGGTAATATTCTCTACATCCTCGGGATGAACATAAGCACCTTTGTCAAAGTCTTTTAGAGTCTTTTTAAGATAGGATCGATGTTCTTTAAGATTAAGTAATGTGATATTATCTGCAGTCTGTGCATCTAATTCAATTTTAATTTTCTTAGCCATTAAAGTTAGAATTTTCAGTAATTGAGTAATTATTTTTCTCTAATTTTTGCCTAATTTCATGATAGAAAAGATTATATTTGACCATACGTTGTATATCTTTTTCCGTCACACCTTTTAATCGTCTTACATCTGTATTATGACGCAAGTCTGCTAATTTGACCCGCATTGCATCTGTATTAGCAAAAATTCTATACTTGTATTCTTCTAAAGTTTCCCCGGGCAGTTTAGTCATTGCTCTAATGCCCTCTATTACACGAGATGACATACCTGCAGACCTAAGGTCCTCATAGGTAGTATCTGTGTCCTCGATAATATCATGCCCGAGAGCAATGCATAGCAATTCTTCATCATCACTACGCAGGTAGTGCATAACTTTCAAAGGATGAAGAATGTAGGGGTGGCCACCTTTATCAAATTGCCCTGCGTGGGCATTAGTGGCCAACACCAACATTTTAGCTAGCATTACACCTCGGGTCATTTTCGACTTCCTATTATCAAGTTTAAATTATATAGAAATCTATATTATTTGTCAATTATTTTTTTGGCATTTGGTTATACCAAGCTTTCATTATACCTTCACCAAATTTGTTATAATCAAATTTGGTGCTTTCTTGAAAAGCTTTAAGTGTTTCACTAGTAACTGACGAAACCATATTGGTTGTGGCCTTGCTGACTTCTTTTGTATAAACAGTCTGCGCATCTACAAACTCTGTTAGAGCTTTGGCAACTTTTTCATTGGTAACAAATGTGCTGACAAAAGTTTTTTTACCTTGCTGAACTGCATCAATTACTGGATCAAAAGTAAACATAAGAATCTCCTTGGTTGTTAGTTATTTATATTATAATGTTGCAATGCACAAAAATCAAGTATTTTTCTATCTTTTTTATTTCTGCCTATAAATATAATGAAAGGAAATGATTATGTTCAAACGTATTGCAGAATGGATAACCGGTCACAAAAGAAGTGAAACTAAACATCCTTTAGATTATATAGACAGAAAAGCCGAAGAATTACACGCACCATACAAAGTGGAAACACCTGTACAGCCCGCAGTAGAAGAAAAGAAACCTGAACCAATATTGGAGACAACCATGGCAACTAAAGAAGAAAAACCCGCTAAAAAAGCAGCAAAAAAACCAGCCAAAAAAGCAGCCGCAGTAGAAGTAGCTACAGAAGTCAAGAAACCCGCTCCTGCTAAAAAAGTTGCTGTTAAGAAACCCAAAAAAGCAGCTAGTTAAAAAGATTCAAAGATTTCGCAGTATCAGCCAAGGCAAAACTAGCTAGATTCTTTGCTTTGCTTTCACACATAATATCTGCCCACACCAAATGACTAAGGGCCCAATTATTAACAGATTGGTTCCAGTAAAAATTGCTGTGGGCACGTAGTTTTTGTTTTTTATAACCTGATTCTACCAACGTCCCATAGTTGGGTAATTGATCTCTGGGAAAATTTGTAAGTAGATCTTCCCGAGAGACACTGTAATGAATAACAGGGCGAACACCGCGCCAACTATCAATAATGCGTTGAATACGTGGGTCTTCAGGTCTAATGTATTGTCCTTCATGTAACCAACAATGGTGAATATCGAGAACAATAGGAACAAGATCACTAATAGTGAGGCAATCATCAAGTCCATAACTTATTTCCTCATTTTCGATTGTAATGGTGTTTCGCGCTTCTGGTGATAATCTTTTGTGGGCATTGCGGATACCTTCTGGACCGGCTCTACCCGCAATGTGGACGTTGATTTTGTAGTCCTGAAACGATTTACCATATCCCATCCAACGGGCCATATCTGCATGATATTCAAACTCCTCTATACTACGTTCAACAATTTCAGGATTATCACTAGCAAGCACAGTGAACTGGCCAGGATGAAAGCTAAGCCGAACACCACGATCCCTAGCCAACCTTCCGACTTTGGCAAAAGCCCCTTCCGCATATCTTTTAACATCAGGTAGCTGCCAAAAGTAGCGCCAGCTAGGCTCAGTATAAACAGGAAGAATGTCGCTTGAAAGACGTACCATCCGAAGTCCATTATCTAATTCTCCCACTCGTTGAACTAGAAGCCGTGTAGCTTCGATATTCTGTTTCATTAAGTCCCATAGTTTTTGTTCAGCAACCTCCTTTGTTTGTCTATTTAACCAAGCCACAGTTGTAGCACCGGTATTGTATTTCTTACAATCATCTTTGGGTTTGATACCATCGACCTGATCAGGTCGATCGATCCACTTACAGGCAAAACCAATTTTTTTCATGATAATTTTTCAGGGATGATTAACAAATCTTCTATAGAATATAGATTAGGCAAGTATACACTTGGATTATCTAAAATACTACGGGCAAGATCACCATTACGTCTAGTACCAAATTGAATATCAAAATCTACATTATTAACATATTTGAATAACTTTACAATTTCTAATACACTTTGTCCTTGACCATGGCCTAGATTTTCTAGTCGATTAGCAGGGTGTTCTATAGCTTGCGCTAATGCTTGACAGATCTCATCCACGTGTACATAGTCTCGTTCGGCAGTGCCATCTCTTGTTTCATAATCATTACCAAAAATGGTAAATGTTCCAGAATCAATTGCTTTAAGTAGATTGTAAAATAACCCATCGGGATTAGTTGGCCTGAATCCCGAACTGCCGATTACATTATAAAATCTAAATAAGGTATAATTGATACCTAAGGATCTACAAAATGCTTCAACTACATCTTCTGCTGCTCGTTTGCTTATACCATAAGGATTATTGCAATATTCTGCACAACCAGTACTGGCAAAAATAAAATTATTACAAGGAATGGTTTTAAGTAAATTAATCGTCCCTTGCAAATTTGTTTCATAATAATCAATTGGTTTTATTACACTTTCATTTACTCGTACTTTGGCTGCTAAGTGAATTATAGTATCTATCTTATAACTAATAGGATAGATATTTCTAATGTCATTTAGTATATGATCTGCAACTTGAGTTTTGGGCAGTAGCACATCCAAGCCAATAATTTCATATTTATTTTGTAACTTTTGACTAAGATGGCTACCGATATAGCCACTTAGGCCAGTAATTAAAATACGTTTCATTACAGTTTAGGATAGTGTTTAATGAATCGTAACCAATTAGGATACCATTTTTTCCTCACTGGTTTAGGAGCGTGACAGCCTAGATAATGTAGATGATGTCCTATCTGCATAATAGCTGTATATTTTGCTTTTCGTTGAATTTTTACTGAAAGATAATTTTGCCAGTTATATAACCCGCGCTGATCTTGATTATTACGCATCCATCGAAGCCAACGACCTTTGTTATAATCCTGTGGTCTAAACTTCATTCTACCTTGTTTAAAGTCCAACTTCCATCTCCATTATCGTGCCATTCTAAAGTGTCACCTTCTTTCCAATTTAGATTAGCTAAAATTTCTTCACTAAATTGTAAAAATAGTTCGCCCGATTCAGGATCCTCTTGAACCTCTAAAGTCCAAGATTGAATATCTAGTTTTTCCATTTTGATTAGTTATAAAAAGTTAATAGTACAATATCTACTTCTATTTGTCAACTTAATTGAAATCCATACTAATCACGTGTTCATAATTTTTCTTAATCAGACTCTTGTACATAAGATTTTTATGTACAACAAAATTATTACTGCCCGAATCAGAACTGATTTTAGCTAGTTGTTTAAAGAATAAGGTGCGTCTTTTAAATTTACCCAACATTTCTGCTGAATTTGTAGTAAGATAGTAATTGTAAGTTTCGAAATTATATCTATCCTGTGTATCCCAATGATGTATTTCGCTAAAAATATTTACCGTATCATCATTTTTAATTATTGCAGGTTCACTATATTCACGCACCTTGAAGTCTAAATTTTTATAATCACGTAGAGTAGTAATTAGACAACCACCTGTTAAAGAACAGTATTGTTGTATTTTAAGTCTTTGACTTTCTTCGGTTTCGGTAAAAGTAAAATATTCATCATTTGTAACTACTATGTCAAATTTTTTATCCGGATTAGCACAATATTCATATTTTACTCTAAACTTATTAAGACAATTAAGCCCGTCGTTATCTATTTCGGATACATACAATCTATTAGATTTGATTGCTATCATTGCAGGATTAAAACCTACAAACAATATAGAACCATTACCCATATTATAGTATTCAGAAACCTTATCCATTATGTCTTTTTTACGATCAATGATTTCCTGTTGTCTAGAATGGCAACCGAATGCTCTAACTGTGATATCATTATAATCTTTATAACTATTCATAGCAATATTTAGCTCTTATTCAGCAGAAATAGTGTATGATATAGTTACTTGGATCTTGTATTACCGTAATGAATAACTTTGATTGCCGAATTATTATTTGGATAGGTTCGCCAAGGATCTACAATTATACTACCCGGTTCGATTTTACAGTATAAGGGTTGTTCTTCTGTTACTCCACTATAACCATAGGTAATTTTTTGATTATGTGCTAATAAAACAACACCCTTGATACTATCTGGAACATGAAACTCTGTTAACGGATCTATGTAAATTGGTTCGTGTCCTTGTGATTTACAATACCAGCCAACCAATAAACTGTAACTGCCATCTGTATAGTGTACATTGGGCTTGTAGGCCTTACCATGAATATAAATCGGTAAACCATTTTTCCGTGCTTCTTTTACTAGACAATCTGCCATTAGTTTGGCCTGTTTTTCTCTTGCATGCATGATTGCATCAAATAAATCATAGCCCAGATCTAATTCACTGGCCAACCAACGTAGAGCAATATTGTCTCTGGGATGACAAGGACCTGCATCGCCCATACCCGCAATCATATATTTTGGTCCCATAATTCTCATATCGCTAGCGGCTAAGGCATTTGTAACAACATCTACATTAATATTACCATTTTTGATTGCAACATCCTGTATCATGTTGACTAATCCTACTTTAGCACTTATAAAGGTATTGTAAAAAATCTTAATACATTCTGCTTCGTCCCAAGTACCCACAATATATCTAGGATTATTCTGCATAAACCCTTTATAAAAGTCTATGAGTTCTTTTGCATCACCAGTTTCGCTTCCATCATCTGTACCTATAATTACCATTTCGGGGTTAACCATATCCCATTCTACACTGCCCATTGCTATTAGATATGGATTATAGACAAATCTTGCATTTGTAATATTGGCGTGAAGACGTTTTCTTGTTGTTCCTGGTAATACTGTACTAATTAATACTACCATTTGATCTGCTTTAGCATATCGATTCACTGCTTTTAATACATCAACTGCTATAGTATAGTCAAAATCTTTATTTTCCAGATGAGTAATGGGTTGACTTCCGTCATAAACAGGATCGTGCGGAGTTTGAACTGCAATAAAAATTATATCTTTACCCTCAACGGCACCCTGAAGTGTAGGACTTACTTTAATTATATCGCTTTGTCTCGGTTCTATATCATAACCTGTAACATCGTGACCTGCCTGTGCCATAACCTGTGCACAGGCTAAACCTAATTTACCAATACCAATAAATCCTACATTTCTTTTTGTAATTGACATATAAGCTCCAATAATTGAATTTAACTGAGTATTTATTGAGGGGTAGTGCAACCAAAATTTTTCACCTTAAATAAATACTAGGACCAGTTAAAGGAACCCAGTGATGAATGAATTTTTTAGATTAGTAGCAGAAGTGGGATTTCCTATAGCAGGTGCAATAGCTGCTGGTTACTTTGTGTTTCTAACTCTTAAGTTTATTTTAGCAGGGGTCACTAGTAGCGTCAATGGTATTAAAGGCATCATTATGGCCTTAGACAATCGTGTAAAGACAATGAATCATGATGTTATACGAATAGACACTATTATCAGTAATTCATTGGGTCTCAGACCAGATGTTGATCGAATAGCAAGAGCAGATGGTAAAAACGATGCTAGAAGGGATTAATAATGATTTACTTAGATTATGTATGGGATCTTAGTTCTAATACAATTATTCCCGATGTCGAATTAGATACAAATAAACTAGCTTGGAAAAAAGGTGATTACTGGCAGATGGTAGAACATAATGGTCAATTAATATTAAAGAAGGTAGATCCAGTGACTCAATTTTTATTAGAGGGTAATGATCGTGGATGTGGTTGAACTGATTAACAAGTACGGGTTTCCGATTGTAGCTGCTGCAGGGATGGGATATTTGATATATTATGTTTGGGAGTGGGCCACAAAAGAAATCAAACCTGTGCTAGGTGAAGCAAACACTACTCTTATTGCACTTATAGATCGCATTAGAATGCTAGATAATGATTTGATTAGACTTAATCAAAAGGTTAACACAGTACTACATCTTAGAGGAAAAATTATTGAATCTGAACGTGTTCTAGAAGCAGTCAAGGTTGATAGTGAAGCTGATAGGAAATTTAAAACTGCAGTAGCAGAAACTGACAAAGACAAAAAAATAGATAAAGAAGATCAGCAAACTGCTAAAGCAGGTGAAAGTTAATCATTTGCTGGTAGCAACGTAAGTTCCATCCCAGTCTTTGGGTAATGTTTTTTCCTTCATCTCTGCAATACGCTCTAACCATATCTCATAGTAATGATCCATTTGTCCATCGAATTCGCCTTGCAATTCGTATACAGACTTTATAGCTAAATCCCAATCTTTACTACGATAATGATTTAACATATCAATATGCCGTTCACGAGCCATTAACCATTCGGCCATAGCACCTACATCTGTGCTAGCCAAAACTGTATAGATATGCACCCCTTCTTTTTTACCTTTAACTGCAATTTTGTCTAACTCTAAAACAAAGTATTCGTCTTTTACATATTCAGCAGTTTTTGGACCAAGTACGATCTTGACACCGTACGGTTTACTCTGGCCCTCCAATCTTGAAGCCAAATTGACACCATCACCAAGGCAAGTATAGTCAAAACGCTGACTACTTCCCATGTTACCCACCACAACAATGTCAGTATTGATCCCAAGACCCATACCAAAAGGCGGGACACCTTCTGCAGAAATTTCCTGATTAAATGCATCTAAACTTCCCATCATTTGTAAACCTGTACGTACAGCATTTTTAGCGTGAGCTGCATCATCTAATGGTGCATTCCAAAATGCCATTTGTGCATCACCTATATATTTGTCCAATGTACCTTGATTTTCTAAAATCTTAGCTGTCATTGCAGTCATATAACGATTCATTATTTGCGTTAGCCCCTGAACATTTTTTCCGTAATGTTCACTAATAGTTGTAAATCCCCGTACATCTGTAAACATAATACTAAGTTCACGGGACTCACCACCTAAAGTTAATAGTTCTGGATTTTTTTGTAATTTTTCTACCATTGCTGGACTAAGATAAGTGCCGAACTGTTTCTTTATTTGTTGTTTTTGTAAGAATTCTGAAACGAATTTGATACCGTAGGCGTGCAAAGCGACCATTCCAATGCCAACTGCAAAGGCAGTTGCGTCAAATAACCATAGATAGCTAGAGTACACATACCAACTACCAGCAATGCACCCGCCAACCAAGATAACCACCGTAGCCAATCCTGCATATACATACCTCGTTAAAAACAATAATATTAAACCTGCTAGAGCAATAGATAACAATTCTAAACCATCTGCATAATCTGGGCGTAAAATTGTTACCTCATTTATCATTGTAGCAATAATACCAGCTTGAGCTTCATGAGGATACACTGCACCACGACTAGTAGGCACAGGATTGGCTAACCCTGCTGCTGTTACTCCTACAACTACGATAGCGCCTTCAAAATCTTTTGGTAAATTCGTTAAACTAACACTACGAGTTTTTTGACTCCAATCAATCCATATTCTGCCTAAATTATCTGTTGTTATTGGGCCAAACTTAGGTATACGCATTTTTTCAACACCAGCTTCACTTAGCTTAATTTGAACGGTATTATCTTCTGCTGCTACACGTAAAGTCTCAATGGCTAAACTTGGATATATTTTACCATCTACCGTGATTACTAACGGCACACGACGATTTACTCCATCAATTTCTGGTAATGTATTAACAATACCAATACCGGCAGCAAGTTCTTCTAGTATTGGTATATTTGCTATCAATCCTGGGTACTGAACAATTTTATCCATATGTTCGGGACCTAGTACTGCACTACCTGGATTTTTAGGAATATTTCTAGTTTGATCACTAGGAGCACTGGGCAGTATCACAGGATATTTTTTAAGAACTTCGGCCAGATCCGTATCCTGACCGCTTCTGTCTGGGTTAGGCATAAGCACGTTAAAAACTACTAACCCTGCATTTTTACTGTATAACTCCTCAATTATTTTTACATATTGTCCTCTAGGCAACGGCCATTGACCGTATTTGGCCAGAGAATCCTCATCTATGTTTATAGTGAATATATTATTGGACTGTTCGGGTTTTGATAAAATAAGTGTATCAAAATATCTTAATCTAATAGATTCAACAAATGTTGGATCAGCGACTCTAATCGAAATAATTATGGCAAGAGTAATTAACGCACACCACGGACTCAATAAAATTTTCTTAATCGTCTTTTGAATCATCTCTTGCTCCTCTTACAGTTGCACCTGTTTCATTAGCAGTGAGTTGTCTACATTGTTCTGTTTTTTCTCCTTTACTGCAAACTGGTAAAGGGGGTGGACTTGACATAATGGTTTTTTCTTTCTCTGCGTTTTCTTTTAATTGTTTTATCTCTTTATGTTTTTGATAAGATTGATATTGTGCAATACCCAATAAACTAAATGGTATCACAGTTAAAATTAATAAAGCGATTCCTATATATACTCTTAACATTTCGTAAACTCTCTACAGACTATTTATTGCTGAGTTAAGGTTGTAAAACATCCCCCTAATAGAGCGCAGCTTTGACTGAATGAATAGGTTTGATTTGAGGATCCTTGCTGAGTTAGATTAACCGTGGCAGCACCTCCTGCATTAGTTAAATTAATAGTTGCCGAATGATTACCCGAATCTTTTTGATTTGTTGTTACATTGTGACTGTTACCTATCAGTGATACATTTAATTGGTGTTGTCCTGAACCTTGTTGTGTTGCAGATACAGTATTATTATTTCCAGTGATTGATGAAATAATAGATTTGTTTCCTGAATTTAATTGTTGAAAATTCAATGTATTACTATTACCGCTAATTGTAGTTTCTATGGTATGTCCTACCGATTGATTTGAAGTAAGATTATTAAAATCTCCCGTAATATTCATCCTAAATTGATTGTTTGAATCTTGTGTTATTGATATTTGATTGTAATCTCCTTGGATCGGTGCAGCCTGTTGACTTACACCCCCCACACTATTTGGAGATCCTGTTTGTGTTATTGTGATTTGATTATTACTGCCAACCTGATCGATATAGATGGTATTATCTGCTGCATAACAATTAAAACAAATAAAAAATATTACTAATTTTTTCATCGTTGTATCAGTGTAATTACTGTTCCTGTTCCCTGATTAATACGATTTTTTATTGTTACTGATCCTTGAGTCTGATAGACAGTAGCACTTTGATTAATTGGCGTAGTTATACATTGTTTATCTTGACCACTATCTCTGCAGAGTGTTACAAAAGGATCATCTTTTACGGCGATTACGCCTGAACTTTTTCTATAATCAGGTAAGACTGTATCTACTTCATCTAATAATTTTTCATTTAATGCATCGGCAATCATATCAAATACATTATTAAGAAAGCTAGCATCTAAAAAAGTATAACTTAGTCTATCCTGCCAAATCTGCATCTGCATTTTGTCTAAGGCATTTTCTAAACCTGTAACTGCTAGAAAATCCACATCAAGATAACTTTTCTGAATAGTATTTGTATTTTTATTGTCCTTTAATTCTTTCGGTGGGCTTAGTATTAGCATATTACCTATAGCATCTTCGGATAAATTTAATATAACCGGGCGACTGGGATTACTATTACGACTTTCTACTCTTGTAGCCTGAAACGGTTGATTTAATATAACTTGTCCAGCATCACTTTCTACCACAATTTCTCCCACTTTACAATTATTGGCAATATCATCTTTAGTTCTTGTAGGTTTATTGTCAGGACAACTTGGTAGTAGAATAATAGTGCTCTGACCTAATTCTTCTACGGTAGCAGTAAAATCTGTACCTCTAACTGAAATTGTAGCTGTGGGGGTATTTAATGCAACATTTTGTGGTGTGGATTTGGCTATTTGACCGCTAGCATATCTTACTGTTCCTAACGCTATTTTTGCGCCAAGCTTTCCACTTTTACTTTTAGGGTCATATACAAAATCGTCTATTACCAGTTTACTATTTTCGTTAACTTGAACTTTTGTGTCGTCTTCAAATGTTATCCCCACTTTGCCCTGCTGCGTTCGAATTGAATCCGACATTTCCACTTGTTGACCCTTGGTTCCCTGTAATGTATTGTTCTTCCTTTGTATGGTTGCTGGACTGTTGATCTGTTCCGTTACCTGTCCTATACCGGCTTTGCAGCTGGCGGATATAGTCAGCAAGAGTAATACAATTAGTGGCCATTTTATCATATTTACTTTAATTATGTGATGTTAGTGAAAATGTATTGGTAGATCCTACACTTTTTAAATTTACAGTAGTGTCAATAGTACCTGTTTGGCTAATAGTAGTAGTATTACCTGAACCAGTAAGATTCATTGTGGTACTATGACCATTTGCTCCACCACCGCTTTGGGTAATATTGGTTACATTAGTGGCACCCACTGTGGTAATGTTTACTGTTCCTTTGGTTCCAGTAAGATTTAGTGTAGTTTCATTTCCTCCCCCACCAGTTTGGCTAATATTAGATGTAGTTTCATTGGCATCTATAGTGGCAATTAACTTATTATTGTTACCGCCGCTTTGAACACTAGTCATAGTGTTATTAGTACCAAGAATATTTAAATTTGTTGTGCCGCCATCACCAGTTTGGCTAATGTTAAGATTAGTGCTGGCATTTGTTCCTGTACCACTATTGTTTAGATTAAATGTGGCTGTAGCATTACTACCAGTTTGAACGTAAGTAATACTTGTGGGATTACTGCCATTAGCTGTAGTTGTTACTACACCCATATTAAGAACGTTACCACTACCAATTTGTTGAACATCTATAGTAATTGCATCGCCCGTTAATTTTGCTGGTGTAGTATTACCTGTACCAACTCCTTGAATACCTCTAACTCTATTACTGGCACCATCCTGAAGAATAGTGATGGTACTATTATCACCTGTTTGATCTATATAGATAGTGTTATCTGCCGCATTGCTTATCCCTATTAGAGAAGCTAATAAAAAAGCAATTATTTTTTTCATTTTTTTTAAGATTAAGTTATTTTTTCCTTAATCAGTTCCTTTAGTTTCTTTTTTGAAATCCCATAATCCCTTTCTTTGACCCTCCCTTATTAATTCAATAACAGCCGCTTCAACTGCTGTTTTAACTGCATAAGTGCCGGGTTCATTAATTGTTAAACCTGTTTCGGCCTCAAATGCTCTAGTTCCTAAATCAAAAAATTTCATTACTGTAGTACTATCTGCAGTGCTCAATATTGTTTTTTGCACTGTAATAGTAACTAACACTTTTCCTGTATTAACACTGACTGCTCTAAGACTTACAGTCACAACATCTTCACTGTATTGAGATTGAGCACCTATTCCTAACCATCTTGCACCCGACCCACCAGACTTTGTACTGGTATCATAGCCTATAATACCACCTTCGATTATCATACCTGCAAATTGCATAGGCAGTAAAGGTTTAGCATTATTACCTTCATAGGCTTCTCTCATTTGTCTAATTATTAAACGTTCCTTAGTGACATTATCCAAACCAACACGTTCTACAACTTCAAACCACTGACCTTTGCCCACGTCTTGCAGAGCTTTAATTAAAAAAGCTTCTGCTCCCTGTGTTACTGCAGTACTGAGACTTGCCACGTTAGTTTGTGGTCTACGTTGACCTGTTTTATCTTGAAAACTATAAACTGCAACACTAACTGGTTTGCCACTTGCAGGCGGAGGAACGTTTTCTAATTCTATCTGCATTCTACTTTTAGTTACTTCAGGTAATTTTTCAAGCTCTCCCTGTCGTTGATTTAGGGCGCAACCTGATAGAATTAGAGCTAAAAATACAGTAAATAATCGTGTCATATTAAAACTGGAATTGACCCAGCGGCACGACTATAGTTGAATTTACTCCTGGTCCATTAACCGTTAATTTGATGGTGCCGTCTAGACTATTCTTCTCCCATGCAATTTGTGTATTTGTGCTAGAATCGAATGTAAAGACGCCACTATTACTACCGCCATCTTTAAACATAGCAGTGGCTAAATTTTGACTGATTTGTGCATAAACCCTTGATTCTAAATTGTTCAAAAATTTATTGATATTACTATTTTGTTCAGCTGACTTTATTTTATCTAATTCTGATTGGATTTTATCTGCTACAGCTTTACGTCGTGTTGCTTCTTGATTTTCAATCGTGAGTACGTGACTGCTATAGCCTAACCCGCTAAAACTAGGACTTTTAAAACTAAAATCAGCAATAGGTGCTGCCCAAATTATGCAAGGCACAAAATAGGAAAATAAGAAGAACTTTATTATTTTTGTTGACATTCTTCCCCTCCATACAATATTTAACCCGATTTGATTAAATTTTCTATGCAGTTTTTAATCTAATTTACTTAGAGGACTGATTATGAAGAATGGACTAAACCAATATGTTAAAAATAATGCTGTATATAAGTCAATGATAAACATTTTACATTACAAAAATTTTACCAACTTGACTAGATATAACTGAATCAAATAATATTTCCATATTACTAGCCAGAGTTTCAGTTTTATTAGCTGAGTATTGTTTATTTAGTCGTAAGTAATTTACTGTACGACCCCAGGCTTTACGACCATAACCAATACGCTCAGGTAAAGGATTTAATTTGACTGAACCTGTGACCAGGTACTGAGCAAATAACTCATACAAGAATTCATAGGGACGATTGATACGGTTTTCACGACTGCTACGCTGTGTTCCTATAGCATTAAATAGTGCATTATACTCTTGAGCCACATTCCAGTTGACTGCGGATTTTCTGTAGCCAAAGTCAGTGGCTTGATCTATACCATAAGCTTCCGACAGTATTTCATTTATAGTACGGAAAAAATGCTGTTCAGCTTTGCTCCAGGCATCTTTGGGTACATTAGTACCACCGTAGGCGAATCTATTAGTAGCAGTGATAGCGTGTCCAAATCTATGTGCCATAATCCAAGTTGTCATCATATCCCGATCCACACCAAAGTTACCTATGTATAGTATAGTAATAGCATCTTCGCTGCCAGCTAATACACGGTCGGCATCCTGACTCATTATTTCGCGAATCTTATCGGGGGGTTGAGCACCCGTTTCTCTGTATTGTCTTAGTCCTGGTTTGTTGACAAAAAACAGTCTTACATCGAAGGGAATACGAGCAAATATTTTTTCTGCTTTGCTTACTGTTGTAGGATGGGTAACAAGTCTTTTATCAACAGGTTTAAACTGCCCTTTGCTTTTGTCAAAGCCTATGGGCACATAATCTGTCAGTGGTGCCTCTGTAATAAAATCTTTTGCTCTCATTTTGATTTAGATGCCTTTCTTTTTCCACTACGCATATTGGCCATCCAATGTGCTAACTGGCCACGTCGTCCACCCTGTTTACCAATCTTACGTAAAGTACTAATTTTACCTTTAGTAGGTATATTGTATCTTCGGCTATCGCCTTTGTCTTGTGGATTGCGACCGTCGGCAAAATTTTCTTCTAAGTGTTTAATTAAAGCTTTCGCAGGTACTACCTTTTGTGTATCTTCTGGCTTATCTATATCATGTATTTTTAATCCTAACTTTTTCAAATAAGGTAAAAATTTATGTTCCTCTTGTTCACTGCCAAATGCTATCACAGTGCTAGGCGATCCTGTACCAAATGCTTTGGGATTAGCATCATCTAAATCTGAGATTATCATACCTAGTTTATACCAATCATAAGGGTCACTAACATCTACACTAGTTGTACCTTTGGGAAATGGAATAGGCTGGCCCGGGTCTTGTTGATTAAAATCATCTTGGTCCATCTGTTCTTCATTGCCGTTTTCTGTTAAACCTTGATTTTTAGTATAATGAACCCAAGGATCAGTTATAACCAAAGTTTGTCCTCTGAGCATAACATTAAAATCGTCATTGGACTTTATCCAATCATTTTCAAAGCCTAGTCTTTTGCCTAGCTGAGATACTGATTGTAAAGTTTTATAAAATAATTCATAGCCTGGATATTCGCCTTTCAGTGGGATATCATTTTCTACTGAGTTAAACATGTTTAACAGCATGTCATCATATTCGCTACCTACCGGAATTTCAGTCAATCGTTCTTGTGCTATTTGAACGAATCTTTCTCCATCAATATAGAAATCTGCATAATCTTGTCCTTGTATTTTGAAAAATTTAGGCAGATGTGGATTCTTGGTTTTAGTCTGACAGAATTTATAAAATTCTAAGAAAGGAATTTCAGCAGTACTAACACTGTTTGCATCGGATGGAATTAGTATTTTAATAACTGGTCCTTCAGCCTTGGCATATACCTGTGCATCAGCTCCGCTGCCCAGTTTTTGGTATCCCAGTTTTTTCATATGTGTATCTATGAGTTGTAAATGTCGTTTATAATCTATATTTTCTTTTATATTCTTTCCTTGACTGGATTTCTTGAAAATATAATTTATGTGATAACCATCATCTTTCATTGTCAGTACATATCCCAAGCCAGTAGCATATTTTTTTGCTAGAGCCTTGTATAGACTTTGACGACTGCCTGTTTCGTCTTCATCTTTAAAAGCAGAAAAAGAAATTTCATCTGGATTTTGTTTATTAATAAATTGTTTTATAGCAAATAATACTGTAGCAAAGATTCTTTGTGCATCTCCTTGTCCAGTTTTTTTCATCGTGTCATCGCGATGAAATGAAACTTCCCAATCATTAAAAGCTGGACTTTCTTGATTGAATTTAATTTCTAAATAGGTGCCATCAGGTAAAGCAGCCCAGGTTTCTACCGGTTCACCAAAATCTTTCTGATCCCAGTCTATTAAATCATATGGTTGATTTAGGCTTTCTTCTAACCCACCACCATCACCACCTACTTCACTGGTTTCTCCCGATCCTGCTGGATATCCATATACCCAACCACCATATGCAACTTTTCTTGCTGTTGTTCTCTTTTTGTACTTCTTCTTTTTTTCTAATACAATTACTTCTGATAAAAACTCTTCTGCTCTCATATTATTCTATCCTGGCAAATAAACCAACTTCATGAACATAGTCAGCTGTACTGCCAACTGCACTGCCATAAATTTTTGAAAACTTTGTGTTAATTGTAGCTTTTAATTCTCTTCCATTGACAGCGGGATTAACATCAAAGGCGAACATATGATAGTTATTTACTTCCCCTAAATATTCTGCACCAAGTCGACCAACAATAATAGGAATGTCTCGGTCGTCGTCAAAATTCCAATCCCCAATTGAAAAATACCCCCTTACCGATAAATTAGGTATTCTTTTTTGTAATTCCCACAATATTAACCACATACGTCTTCCTCTGGGAGTTTGACTAGTTCCAGCTAGTAAAGTTAGCCGCAGGATCGATAATACTATACCATATAATGCCATAGCCAACCCTTGCCCTCTATATTCAGGATCAACACTGATTGTTCCGACTTGTACAGCATCACTTATAGGAAAATTGGGATGATTTAGGTCTAATTTAGCTACTATTTTTTCCTTATCTGGAGTAACAATTTTAAGACGATCTAATCGATCTAAGAAATAGTAATATCCAGACTTTCCAGGCAATTTTTGCAAACTGTTTTTTTGATCGTCAGGCATTAAGGTATATCGTTTACCTCTATAGTCATCTGCAGAAATTTTAATTATTTCACTGACTATCATTATCCCAACCTGCTTTTGCCACAAGATTTTCTAATTCTGGTGTCATTTCTATTGCTGAGTTTTCTATTAGAAATTCTTGTGCTTTCATGTTTGCACCTGTTGATTTTTCAGTTCTTGCTCTGCCCGATCTCGCCAACTATTATCTGTAATTTGACCTATTATAGGATTATGCCCAGCTGGATATTTAGACGGGTATTTTCCGTAGAAGTCTAATTGGGCTTTAACTTCCGGAGTTAAAGGCATATTTGGCGCTTGGTAAAGTATTTTAGTAGTGTATAAATCCCATATACTAATAATTCTAGTTGTACCCTTAAACCCTATATCTCTTTCGATTCTAACATTAGCTTCTGGTGCAGTAGGATTAGGTTGCCCGGGATAACTGGGTTCAGGAATCGATCGAGGTCTTGTTGATTTTGAAACTTTTTCTAATGCTGCTTTGAGTTCTGGTTCTTTAGCTAACATCCTTTTACGAAGTTCCATATTGTTAAAATCTGTTGCATTCAACGGATCAAGTTCTGGTTTCTCTTTTAGAAGTTTTACTAAAACTGCTATATATCCCATTGTGTGATTGTAAATATTTTTATCGAATCTGCCCGATGGCATATTTCGAAATATTTTTTGTATGTAATATGAATCTGGTCTATCGTCGCGTCCTTGTCTACGATCTCTAATCCATTCCAATGTAGTACTCATCATTTCTCCGGCAGGCAAATCTTCATCAGCATAACCATAATTGGCTGTGACAAAAACATCTACTATCATTGGTCTACCGCCCCATTTACTGGCAGCAGCACGAGCAGCTTGCTTGGCAGTACGCATTGTGTCTGTGAAGTAAACTCCGCCCAAACTAGGTAATTCAGCGTCGGAACCTTGTGCTCCACCTGTCCAACTACGAAATCCAGAATCAAATTTTAATCCTGATTTCAAAATACTTCTTAAAAAAACATCTGAGGTGCCATGATGCATTACTCTGTAGTTTTTTTGCCATTCAGTTAAAAATTCTTGTGCTCTCATTGATGCCACCATTTTTTAGGCAGTGTTAATCCCAACTTGGGCGGGTATAAAGGACCATCTTCAATCCATTCGCCGCCGTCAAAGTATGTAAGCTCGATTGGTAAACTGTCCCAACCTAGTCTATCTGCAGCCATTATGCGGTGATTGCCTTCATTGACCCAGGCTTCGCCATTGTAGGCTACTGTAATAAATGGAACATATTCTTCTCCGGATTTGGTCAAAGGTAAACGACCTGTGTCTTTCATTATCTTCATAATAGCAGCCAAATCATTCTTACGGACATTTTCTTGTTCTCTACGCATGCCTTTAAGGTGTTTGAGAGTTTCAACAGGCACAATTACATTTCCCTTTACTCTTCCGGTGGCAGTACCAAAGTAAGGAGCCCCCCACCTATCACGTCCCTTTTCAATGGCATAGGCTCTTTTGTTCTTTAACCAATCGAGGTTAGGTATATCGCTTTTGATTGTGGTTTCGAAAATAAATTCTTGTGCTCGCATTTTTATTAAACAGTTTTTAAGGCTGGTATCCTGTAATCTGTTGAAATTTATCTCTACTGATTACCATGAGACCTGAATCAAATTCGGTCATAGCATATTCACCGTGATAGAGATTTCTAGTTAACATATTTTGAATTGCAGCACGTAATTCTGTACCCGAATCATTTGGTAATACATCAAAGACCACAATCCATTTTTCATCGTCGCTATACAGAAACTGCCCCCCTATTTTCATAATGGCATCTACAATTGTATCTTCATCCTCTTCACTGAAATAGGGAGATGTAATGGAAATTTCAACCCAACCCTTTACTACAATAGATGGGATACGTTCTTCGCCTAATGCTGCCCAAAGTTTTCTAGCATCGGGTGAATGACCTTCTTCTTGATCTGCTATAATGATTTTTCCTAAGTCTTCTGCTAAGAATCTGTAAATGTTGGCTGCTATACCCTGTCTAAGATATTCTTTATAAACCAGTAATCTACTTGTTTCTATGGCACCTGGGACAATATTTGCAGGTTGTAAATAAATTTCAGCTGCTAATGCTTTATTTTTACTATCAAAGACTTGGAGAGTTATAAAATTGCCTGTTTTCATACCCATCATTGGAGATTTATCCATTCTGTATACAAAACCAGGATATCCAGGAAAGGGTTTAAGGTCTTTAGGTAAAGATTTTGTTAGAATAGATTGGCGAGGCTCATTCCATTGTTTACCTCGTATTACTCCTTCTGAAATGAATTCTTTAGCTTTCATTACATACCTTCGGCACCAAATTTTATTTTATGATTATTAGCTAATTTTTTTAAATTGTTTAACACAGCCTTTAGATTATTTACCATTATTATTTTCCATCCCCGATTACGGATATATTCAAATGGATCATTAATCCGTATTTGTTTTAAAGGATGTCCTGGATTATCACTAAAATATTCTCCTGAAGGCAATTTTACAAATTTACTTCCGTCAAAAACAGTTAGCCAGGCTTTATTATTTTTTAAATTTTCATAATCATTTTTATCAAACCATACAGTGGGTTTGCCAGGAGCATATTTTGCTACATATCTGGTTTTTTTATCTGATCCTTCACTACTTCCAGTAGCATAAAGAGCAGTGAATAATAAATTATGAGTATATACTCCTTTGATAGAACCTATAGATTCTGGAAAATCTTTTCTTCCACTTAAGGTAAAATCTTTATTATGATAATAAGTTTTAAGATTCTTTTCAAAATTAGGAATTAATTCACTATCCACTCTATAAACATATTTTTTGTCAGCAGGGGGTAAGTCATCTAAAACAGAATTATTTGCTTTTATAGTGCTAACAAACTCCAATGCTTTCATTAATCAATTACTGCCAAGATTGCAGCTCCCCTTCATAATTAATATCACCATAGGCCCATTCAGGTTTCTTTTCTACTTCATGCCAATTAACATAACCCTCATGATTTTTTTTATGTATCACTGTTATATTACTGCTTACTCCATTTGATCCTGGACAATTTACTTCGATAAGTTTAATACTATTAGAATGTAATTGATATATCCACGCTGCATTTTGTGCATCCACAAATCTTCTGGTATCGTGGAATATCATTACACCGTCTGGACTAAGTAAATCCCAAGTACGGATTGCAAAATCTCTACGTAGATTATCTACCCCATCAACAAAAATTAAATCATAAAAAATACCCATTCCTTGGCTGAAAAAGTTTTCATAATCCCAAAAATATGGAACTGTTTTGTTAGGTAAATCTACTAGTCTTAATTTTGTTCTATTAATCCAATCATTACTAGTATCTACACTTACCACTAAACTAGCTCCACTTTGACTGAAAATATGTGTACTGCCACCGCACCCAAATTCTAAAATTTTGGTTGATTGTTTTGCATATCTAGCTAGTACATCCCCATCTTCCAAACTTAGATCCCCTAAGAACTTGATTTTTCCTAAATGTTTTAACATATATTGAATTCCTTTTTTTAATTGAATTTTATCTCATGAACCTGGCTGTCTATCTACTACTTCCCATGCTATATATTGTTCTAATTCATTTGTTTCGGGATTAACTCTAAAACCAAAAGGTACTTTCATTTTTCGAGTCATTTTTTGTGCATCATCTAATCGCCTAAGAGTTTCTATTAGGCCTGGCCACATTTTCATATTTACTTTATCAAATAAAATGTATACCTGTCTATTTTGCAAACCCACTTTATGAAATAACTGAAATAAAGACGCTATACTTTGATTATCATTTTGAAAATTGCCTAAATTAATATATTGTTTATATCTTTCTACATCTCTTAATAACTGTATTCTATGTTTGGTCCAATAGGCATAAAGAGATTTTGTTCTAGTAAATTTATCTACCACAGTTTCAAATTTTAAATCTACACCATACTCTTTATCTTCTGATTCTTGATTACGTAAAATATCGAATGCAGGATCGTCAAAAAACCCTTTAGTTTGTTTTGGTTCCTCTATAGGTTCTAAATTAGGTTTCGGTGTTAACTGTGCAGCAATATCTCTACGTCTGCGTTCTTGTTTTATTTTTTCTATTTGTTGTCGACGTAACAATTCTTGCTGTTGTTGTAATTGAGCTTGCTCTCTTTTTCTAATAGCATTTTGAGCTTTTTGTCTTCTACGTTCGGCCGCACTGATTTCATTTAATCTCATCGTTCTGCCCTACCTACATTGGATTTTTTCTCTTTAGCTTTTACCGAAGCGGGTCTTATATCAACAGGTTCCTCTTTTCTACTTGTTTTTTTAGTAGCCATATCCATGTCATTAATTGCACTTGATGAATCTGTTATATCAGTAGCACCATTACGAAGAATTTTAAACGTAAAATTGCCTTTTATTCCAGTACTGTAATAGGTTTTACCAGCACTGAATTTTACTCCGGTTGTAGTATCACTAGGCCATTTAGTATCAAAACCCTCTAAAATCCAACGATCCTGCTCTTCTCTGGCCTGTGTATAAACTTGTACAAGAGCTGCATTATTTAAAATTTCACTGGCACTTTGACTAAAATTTGTTTTTTCGTTTACATAGCCTGCAACCTTGTGTGCTACTGCGGCAATACTGTGGAAAAATAAATTAACATTATCGGGATTGTTAGTGGATCGTTCCAATATTAATGCTTTTAATCTTTTACTAATTTTTAAATCCTTAACAGATGCCAGTGTAGTAGGAGCTTGATTTTTAAACTCTCTAATAGACTCCGCATCCTTATCATCGATTATGTTAAATTTAATACCTAAATCTAGAGGTGCACCTGCTTGACCACCACGTATAATTAATTGAATAATTTCTATGGTTTCTTTATGTTTTCTAGCTAAACTTGGATTAGTTTTCTGCAATTCTTCTACACTATCCAAAATGTTACGTGCACTTGCTTCTGCGCCACCGGCACCTTTACTACTGACTTTAATTGTTCTACCATCTGGGGCAATTAATTTACTATCACTGAGACCTTCAGTTTTATCATTTCCAAAGTTAATACTGCATTGAGCAAATCCTCCTGCACCGAGAAATCTGTCTGCAGCCTCACCTGCGTTACCTTTGTATTGTCCTGTCTGTAGAGCAATGGGGTGTAATAATTCACAAAAATAATCTCTAAATCCTGTAAAACCAATATCTTGAGGTTTAGTTATATATATTGGGAAAGGTTGGGCGTTGGCTACTGATTGTGCTAGTAGTACTAAGGGATTATTTGCACCTAACTTAGCTGTAATTTGCTCTACAATTTCTTTAGCATTTAAATCACTTTGTTTGGTTGTTAATATATCTTGGGGAGTAAGTCCTGCCTGTGTTTTAGCTGCTGCCTTACTATTATATCTAAAACCTGGAATACCAGTTTGATTATTCCAATCATTTAGTGTTTTATCTAATTTAACATCTTTGAAGGGTTTTACCCAGGCAATTTTTTGATTATCAGGAGTTACAAATTCTGCAATGCCAAAAGCTCTATCCCTATCTGTAAAATTTTTAATTAAATTTATTGTACCACGATAATTATTGACAATTTTTTGCAAATCTATTACCATTACTTCGTAACTGGGGTATTGTGTACCACCTTCGGGATAAAAGGTAACGTTATCAAAAAAGATTTTATATTCAGGATTACTACTACTAATAAACTCTTCACCTGTACGTCTAGCACCTAGTCCTCTGCTTTCTAATAAAATACTATCTACTAAATTTAAAAAATTACGCATAATAGAGTATTTATTTAGATTTTCTGCCTCTAAAACCAGACGGAAATCCAGTCCAATAAGGTCTACTGAACCATAACTTAAACCAATCTGGATCGCCGGGTTTAAGACCCAGTTCTCGTTCTTTTTTTCTCAAGGCAGTTCCGCTGACACTTATGTTAATGCCTTGATCTTTAGTGGTTTCACTTATGCCAGCTAATCTTTGTAATTCTGCTATGGTCATAGCAGTATTTAGTGAAATTTAGATAGTATGGGCTATCTTACGTTCTAGTTCTTGATAGAAGGAATCAAGTTCGCCCCCAAACTTACCCATTAAATTAGATAATGCTATTTTACAAAATTCATAATCGTTTTGTTCAAAACGCTTTACTAACTCACTATGTAAAACTTTGTATTTGGGAATATTTGGTAGCTCTGCTATACTGATCTTATCTGCAGGTACAACACAATAGGCTCTGGCTTTTTTATTTTCAGATATGATTTCTTCTAATTCTAGAACTAGATAATTGTCTTTGAGTTTATCTGCTACATTATCGCCGAAAAATATGTACATAATTTTAATACTTTTATACGATATTTACACGAGAAATTTTTCCTAAAGAAAAAATTTCATTGATATCATTAAATGTATAATTGCCTATCAATCTACCTAAAAGAGGCTGTCTTACAATTCTGTGTTGAGCTAAATTGATATCTATAAACTCTTGCAGATTATTATGGTTAACCCATTTAGTTAAATTAGATATTTTACTGCTAATACTTGAAATAGAATTTATATCATAATTAAAAAAATTAAGTACAACTTCTGAATCAATGGTTTTTTGTGGGCGTATTAAACCATTTTTTACAACTTCTATATCATTGTTTTTATAACTGTCATATAAATTTTTTCCTACAGTTCCATATCCTAAAACTAAATCCCCAAACTCTATATTTTCATAGTTAAAATACTTGTATAGATTAAGATCAGATATATTATATTTAATTTGTGGTTTATTGCTTGTCAAAAAAAAGGTCGCATAAATGAACTGAGAATTTTGTGAGTCTTGCAAGATATGAATATTTTTGTTTAAGTCTTCTAAATAATTTTGCATACAATCATCCGACAAATTGTCATGAATTTCATGAAATCTTGTATGCAAATAATTTAATAACGAATTATTATTTTTGATTTTAGATTTATCAATATCAATAACCTTTTTTTTGGCAATACTATTGAGATTATCTATAGTTGTGAAAATTGAATTCCATAATTCAATAATTTTTTTTTGGTTTGGAACATTTTTTATAGACTGATTTTTATATATTGTGCAATTTCCGGACTGTAAATGATAATTTACGCATTCTAGCCAAATTCTACTAACAGGGCTATCTATAATTTTATATTCTATTAATTCTTCTTGTATATTATCGGAGAAGAAAATTTGATACTTTTTATGTAAATAATCGCCCATTTTAAAGTTTTACCAGGCCAAATTTATTAACAATTTTTTTTACATACCCTGCTTGATATTTACAGTCCTCTAGTGCATCGTGTGCCCCGAATCTTTCATGTTCAATCCCCCAACCACAGGCCTTGATCAATGTTCTACTGTCTCTAATATTATAATATGGCCATGGTATGGGATAACCAATTTGTCTATATAGATTTTCCAATATGACAATATCGAACACAGGGCCCTGTGCCCATATTCTATCAGCAGCGACTACAAACTTATTTAATTCAAGAATGAAATCTGCAATACCGACTCTGTTTTTGTCGTCAAATGCTTGATTTCTAATTTCAGGATCTTGTTTAGACCACCAATCTATAGTATTATCGTCTACCTTTCTACCTAATTCAATCTGTTGATCTATATCTAATTTAAGATTTAGATTAACAACATAGTCCTCAGATTCATCTAGACTAAATGCATTAAACTTTACTGCTGCGCAACTTAGGATTACGGTATCGGGGGTGGTGGCTAGAGTTTCTAAGTCCAGCATAATGTCAATTGGCATAGATCAGGCTGCTTCTATTTTTACGCTTAATGGGAATCCGTGATTACGAGCTAAAAGACTAACTTCGATTCCCTTTTGCTCGGCCATTTCATAGGGCATAGTTGCTACTACTGCACTTCCATCTAGATGTATTTTTTCTGTTAGTTCAGCTGCATCTAAATGGCTATAATTAAAAATTACTACTAAGGTCTCAATTACAAATTCCTGAGTAGTAACGTCATCATTGATGTAGATTACGTGGTAAAGGCCTGGTTCTTGTAAAAGAGTTTTAGATTTGGCTTTAGTTGGGATTTTATAGTCTGTGTCTGTCATTGAATTGTTAGGGGGATTTCTCCCCCTAACCCAGTTAATTACTTCTGGAAAGCAATTGAAATTTTCTTAGGACGCTGTTCTTCTGGAATAATACGTTCCAAAGCCACGCTAAGAATGCCATTGCGAACTGCTGCAGCTTTTACCTCGACATTATCTGCCAAAGTAAAACTACGTGTAAAGTTACGATCACTAATACCTTTGTGTAGATACTCTAGACCTTCTGCTTTAGGCTGTTCACCACGTTCGCCGCGAATTGAAAGTACATTATCTTTAATTTCGACATCTAGTTCATTTTCGGCAAATCCTGCTACAGCTACCTCAATTACAAATTTGTCATCACTTAGACTGACAATATTGTAGGGAGGATAATTACCATCGCTTTTGCTATTGGCAAATGTTCGATTTAGTTCATTGAACAAACGATCAAAACCGATTGCGTGACGATGTAAAGTGGGAAGATCAAAAGTACGGAATGTAAGATCAGTCATTTTATTTTCTCCTTTCGTTAAGCAAGAATGACTTGTAGACCCCTCTTGGGCATCTACAAGTGTATTTATATAATGTTTAATCTTTTTTGTCAATTTTCATCGGCTCAATTAATTTGTAATCTTTGGTATTAACACTGATTGGATCCCAGGTTAAACAAAAATAAGTATAGTGTTCGGGATTATAAAAGGTTATTTTAAGTTTATGATTAATTTTTTTGATATGGAATTGAATTTTATGTTGATCAAACCATCTATTCAATTCCTGTATCACTGTGGGTAAATAGATTTCTTTTACGTCGAATTCTATATACATTAAAACTAGTATAACTTTTTAGGCAAAGCTTCCGCTTCTAGTTTTTTTACCCAACGATTACGTGCAACGTTGGCCAATCTTTTTCTACGACTTGTGGGTTTTTCATAAAACTCTTTATCACGTAATGTTTGCAGAATACCATTATCATTGACTTTTTTCTTAAATTTTCTTAAAGCCTTGTCTATATTATCATCATGAACTGCAGTTCGTGTTCCTGATAATCTAAAAGTTTCAGTTAGCATCATCTAATTCCTTTATAAAAGTTAATGGATCTAAGTCCTTTTTATGTCGCCAATCGATTACTTCACTACTGGCCATACGTACACCTTCAAGCCACTGTACATCTGTTACCGAAGTTTGATGTACATAGATTTCATATTCTTTATCACTTAGACTATCCGCCATAGTTTGCAGTAGTGTGTCATCCCAAGGAGCATTCTTAATAAGAATCTTTTTTATTGCCCTGTTGAAATTAAAGTCAGGAAATGTATAAATTATAGCCATTACAATTTAGCCTTTATAAGTAAATGCCAACCTAGATTTTTTTCCAATGTTCTAAACATCTGCTCTGGCATACATTCAAACCATGGTTGTTTTTGATATTCATAATTAACATATTTTTCTATAATCCAAGGAAAAATAAAATCTTGTTCTATTTCTATCTGTCTAAAGTCTTTAAGTAATTGTTTTACTTCATCCTTGGTATAGGTTAAAGCTAACGGACAGTTATTTTGTGCTTCTGGTTGATCTAGACCCGACTCTATCATAAAATTTTTCCAACTGTTTTTAGCATATAACATAATTCTGAGTTCACCATCGTGTGCTAATAAGTTTTTTGCAGAATCGATAATTTTTTGAGGATTGGGACTATGATGTATTACACCGAAACTATAAATTAAATCAAACTTTTCGTAACGAAAATATTCATCTAACCGTTCTGCATCTGCTTGAAATATATTAGCCTGTAATCCATAAATCTCAAATCTCTTACGACATAACTTGACTGATTCATTACTTAGATCTACTCCAGTATACTTTGCCCCTGCTCTTGCAAAGTTAATAGCATCTGTACCTATTCCACATCCTATTTCTAATATACGAAGGTCTTTACATTTATTAAATTCGGCAAATTTATAATTATGCGGCTCTATAGTATATCGTCTCTGTTCCACCTGATCAAAGTATTCTTTAGTGCCGATTTCCGACTTACTATGTCTAAGATTACAGGGTCGAGCGTCCCAGTAATCCATAATCTTATTAATTAGATCGCTCATTCTATGTAGGCTCTTCCATCACGTGAATAATATTTTTTATTTGGATCAAAATTTTTGAATTGTTCGTATCCGGGCTCATTTTCTAGTACACGTTTTCCCACGAACCATTCACCTATATGCTCAACTAGATTTTTACCTTCATTAGATTTAAATGCTGCTGGTCTTCGACCTATATCATATAGATATTTGCCCACAATACCTTCGTTTAGATTGCTATTAGCAAATTCCTTAATGGGAAATGAAAGAATTCTTGTGCTATAGAAACTGGATAGTATCCCAAATATTGCACTGTTTAAATTTACTACTCTATAATCCTTGAATAATATATCAGTATCTTCAGGTCCGGGATCTGTTTCAAAATGATACCAAGCCTGTCTTGCTAGATTAATGCAACTGATCCAATCTTTATTTAGATTATGATATTCTATTAGATCTAAAATTTTAATAGGGTGTAAAAATTTTACATCATCTTCATGGTGCATTATAAAATCATAATTTCTTAATCGCAATAATTGCCAACACTCAGACCAGGTAGCACTTAAACCACGATTTTTGTCGTGAAGAATAACTTCGTTAAATCCATAATCCTTGGCCAGTTTGGTAATATACGCATTATCTCGTAAAGTAGGGTAATCATCAAACAAAATTTTGTGAACTTGTACCCCTTCATAATCAAGACATCTTTGCTGGGTCTCTAATGTTGGAATAAGATAATCTAAACGATTAGTTGAAAATACTACTTGGCATACCTTATACATTATTTTTTTCTCTCAGTTTATGTATCCACTCGGACAATTCTTTTTGTCTTTCAGGATGTGAATAATCAAATGGATTAGTTGGATCTTTTCCATCAGCATCATAACTTTGCTCTTTAAAAGTGTCATCCAGATTGTTTCCTGTGACATCGGCACGATCATGAAATACCTGTACCGAAATATTTTTCATCAAATTATTACTATTAGCTACGTGATAAATCCACCAATCACTATGATTTACTGGGCTAACTAGGCCAAAGAAATCTACCCAAGATCTTGGAATAATAGGGAAAAGAGCAAAAGGATGATTCATATTAATGCAGGGCATACGCAATAGTCCAAACCAACCTGTATGTTTTAATATTTCTTCATCCCAATTTTCGGTTAATTGCAGTGCATCATCATTCCAAAACATTATCCAATCACCAGTTGCTTGCTCTGCTAAAAAGTTTACATAGCGAAATAACTGTAAATAACCATATCTAGGAGATTCGAAAATTTTGCTAGTTGATGATGATTGTTCTATAAAACCCTGCCAAACATTCTGAAAAAATTCTTTGCTTTCGGTATCGTCCTCATCATAGGCTATTAAGAATTCTAAATTAGCAGAATCTTTGGCATTACAGATTAAACTGCTTACACTTTTTACTAAAAGATCAGTTCTCTTTCTTGTTGGTAGTAAAATTGATATTTTTGGTTGAGTCATTTAATTGATTTCTAATTTTATCTTCTATTTGAATTTGTTCAGATTCACTTAGATTTTCTAGATCATATTCCCCACTTTCAATTTTTTGAATAAGAAAATCAATATATTGATCGTTAAAACTAATTGTATCTGATTTTGTCTTATCTATTTCGATCCATTTGAAGCCATTGAATTTATAAAGTCTATTAGGATTATAATCAACTCTTACAAACATATCCCCAGTT
>Ga0129333_10000509_pt1 | contig 32164 bp, 24 predicted proteins | sample CPB6_08_DNA_FD_94474 | JGI IMG/M metagenome (GOLD analysis project Ga0129333, IMG submission 94474) | Freshwater to marine salinity gradient microbial communities from Chesapeake Bay, USA - CPBay_Sum_0.6_0.8_DNA | ecosystem: Environmental > Aquatic > Marine > Coastal | place: USA: Chesapeake... | reverse complement strand
TAATAATTAATGGTTGTATTTTTATAATTATAGGAGTATCATGATATACTATATAAAAATATGTAAAATGAGCAATTAATTTATCTATTCTTTTTGTATAGTTATTAATTTCTAAATTATAACTATGTGTTAAAATACTTAATACAGTAATTAATAATGATAAATTATGATATATTATATTTTGAACATAAAAAGCATGTATTGTAACAGTTGCAAATAATAAAGAAGTAAATTGTAATAATTTCATTAAAATATTTAATAAATATAATTTTAAACAATTTTAATTTACTATATTTAATTTATTTAATGAATCTAATAATTCGTCATCTAGATCATCTGGTAAAATTTGTAAAATAAAACTATTAAAATTATGCTTTTTTTGAAAATGTTTAATTGAATTTATAAATTTTTTTTTTACATTTGGTTCGTTTACTAGTCTTTTAATAAGATTATCATAGTCTGTAGAATACATCTCAATTATTAATGTTTTTGTTTCTTTTATCATATTAAACAATTATAAGATAAATAAATTAATAAATAAATTAATTAATTAATCAATTTTTTTTTTTTAAAAATTGAATTTTGTTTATTTAAAAAATAAAGAAATAAATTATATATTATAATGGATTTAGTATATATTGACGATATTGATTATAATAATAAAGAAGAATTGATACAGTGGTTTATTAATAATATAGATGATGAAAATAATGAAGAAATAGATGATAAAGTAGTAGAATATTTAATATCAAGTGATATTGAAAATATTATAAAACTAGATAATTATGTTAGAAAACATTTTCAAAATGGATCAAAAGATTCAAATCCATGTTGTAGAGAAAAATATGGTGAATCAATAGATTGTATTCCTTATTGTCTAGGATGTAAAGATCCTTATGCACGTTTGCGTAAATATTTTCATTTAATTATAAATTTAAAAAATCATTGTGAAAAATTAGTTATTGGTATTACAACTAAAGAAATAAATTTTGACCAACAAAATACATTTATTGATAAATTATTAATAATGTGTAAAGAATTTTTACCAATTGAACAAAGTAGTAAAATATTACAAATGGTATTAGAACAATCTACAAAAATAGATACAAAGCAATTAATTAATAAATTTATAAACAATGATTAAAATATAATTTATATTTTAATATAATATATTTAAAAAATTGAAATTAAAATATATTATACAAAATTATAATAATGAGTAAAAGAGTAATGAATAATACTAAAAAAATAGATTCTGAAGAATCAGAACCTGAAAGTGAAATATCAGAAATTATTGAAAATGATATTGATGAAGACGATGATGAAGAATATGATGATAATGATGATGATATTGATGATACTGAATTATTAAAAAAAGAAAATGAAGACGATGAACTAGAATGTTTTTATGATATAGAACAAAATGAAATAAATAATATACAAAATAATGATGTTCCTAAAGAAGATAGAATTACTATGCCATATTTAACAAAATATGAAAAAGTAAGAGTATTAGGTACAAGAGCTAAACAAATTTCATTAGGAGCTAAAATATTAGTAAAAAATATTGATTTAACAACAAAAAAACCATTAGAGATAGCAAAAATAGAATTAGAACATGGAGTTATCCCATTTAAAATTAGAAGACCACTACCTAATGGTAAAATAGAAGAATGGAAAATATCAGAATTAGTAAAAAAAAATTGATTTTTTTTTTTTTTGTTAATTTATTAAATATTAATTATAAAATGCGCAAATTATGTTATAAACAAAATTTATCTAATAACCAAAAAATAATAATAAAAGAAAATAAACAAAAAAAAATAGATAATGAAATAAAATTACAAATGCAAATACAAATGCAAATGCAAATGCAAATACAAATGCAAATGCAAATGCAAATGCAAATTGAAAGACAGAGACAAATGCAAATTGAAAGGCAAAGACAAATTGAAAGTCAAAGACAAATACAAATTGAAAACCAAAGACAAATACAAATTGAAAAACAGAGACAAATACAAATTGAAAATCAAAGACAAATACAAATAGAAACACAAATAGAAAATCAAAATTACGTGTTTAATCTTGATTTTCAAAAAATGGTAAAAGATCTATTGACAGACGATAAATAATTATATTTGTTTAATATTTGTTTTATAAAATAATTTTTTTATATTTAGTATTGTAATTAAATTTATAAACTATAATTTTCATAAAAAATAATATATATATATATATAAATGGATTTAAATATTAATTATGAAAAAAAATATATAAAATATAAAAAAAAATATTTAAAATTAAAAGAAGAATTAGAAGGTGGTAAAGGTTTAAAAATACCTAAAGCTAAACCTAAAGCACAATCACCTAAAGCTAAACCTAAAGCACAATCACCTAAAGCACAATCACCTAAAGCACAATCACCTAAAACACAAACACCTAAAACACAAACACCTAAAACACAAACACCTAAAACACAAACACCTAAAGCACAAACACCTAAAAAAACAGACAAAAAAACAGACAAAAAAACAGACAAAAAAACAGACAAAAAAAAACACAAAAGTGAAGGAATAGAACCACAATTTAATAATATAGTTGAAAATGTTGCATTTGCAAGTGATACTAAAATACAAGCATTTAAACAATTATTTGCAAACAATAATATAAATCTTTCTGATAATTTTTATACAAAAATTAATGATATAAAAGATATAAAAGATATTATAGAAGTAGTTTCAAATGATCCAGAACTACAAAAATACCCAAATATAAAAGAACAAATATATGCAATTATAAAATAATACTAAGAGTCATTAAGCTATATAAAAATGACCTGTATAAGATTAGAAATATGACGACTTGTAATTCTGATACAACTTAAGCAAGCCATTAAGTATTTCTAACGTTATAAATACTAATAGAGTAATAACAATAACATTTATATGGTTATATAATAGTACAAGTCAAATTGAAAATAATACAAGATCTATTAATAAAAAGTTAAATAATTATATATTTTTTACATTTAATATTTGTTTATATAGTATAACTAAAAAAATTGAATTTTATTTTCTTTAGCAGTTGATACTATTTTAAATTTAAATATACACTTGTTACTATAACAAAAAGCAATGTCGGAACTACAAAACAAATTAGTATCTATTGCTAAAGAAATAGCTAATGATAATGATCCTAAAATTAAAAAAGAATTAGATATAGCTAAAATTTTTTTAGAAGAACTAAAAGAAAAAAAAGCAAATTTAACTATAACTAAAGTAGAAGAACAAGCTTTAATATTTTTATCTGCTCTTATTAATTTTTCAGATATTAATATTTAATTATTGAATTAAATATTAATAAAAAAAATTAAATTTTTTTATTTAAGATATTCCATAATTTTATAATTATAAATCATGTTTTTAATAAAGTTACATGTTTTATTGACTTTGTAGGATTTTTTGAAAGTCAAGCTTTCAAAATTTTACTTCAAGTGAATATCTTAATATTACATAAAACATCAAAATAAATAAAAAAAATGATAGAAATTGCTAAAATTAAATTATCTATCAGAAATAAGAATAATTACAAATTTTATAACCAAGAAGAACTTAGTTACAAGTTAGACAGTTTGAATAAATGATGTTATGTGTTCGAGATATATATCATTGGTTATAAATTAGGAGCTGGTGAAACAAATATAATTACTAGTATTTACGTATAAATAGCACGCTGTATAAGATAGGCCTTTCTGCCCATGACGTTGGAAGATGACAGAGTACGAGCAATGGCCGAGGCATTACGTGTGAATAACACGCTACATATGCTAGTACTTAATTAGTCTTAGAATAATAGAGGAACTTAAAAAATCTAATATTTGTTTATATAATATAACTAAAAAAATTGAATTTCTTATTCTTAATATTTTATTATTTTATAATTATAATTCATGTCTTTTAGGAAAGTTACTAAAGTCAAAACAACTCTACAAGATCTTTTTAAAGAATGTTCTGATATATTAAACCTAATATTTTCTGCATCTGGAAACATATTTATATTATGTCAAACATCAAAAGAAATGAAAAAAATAATAAAAATTGCTAATATTAAATTAATTATCAATAACAATAATTATTATAACGGAAGAAAATTATTAGAAAAGTTAAATAAGTTAAATTTATGGTGTACAGTGATTGAGTTACGTCTCATAGATCTTAAATTAGGAACTATTGGTATGTGGGCAGAAATTGAGGCATTAGGTGTAAATACTACACTGCAGAAGTTATACCTTAGGGACAATGGTGTAGAAGCTGATGCTGTACAAGCAATCGCTAAAGCATTAAACGTAAATAGCACACTACAAACTTTAGGCCTTAGCGAGAATAATATGGGAGCTTATGGTGCATGGGCAATTGCTAAGACATTATGTGTAAATACCACGCTGCAAGAGTTAAACCTTGATTGGAATAATGCAGGATCTGTCGGTGGTCAAGCTATTGCTCTAGCATTATGTGTAAATAGCAGACTGACAACTTTAGACCTAGGGTATAATGACATAAGAGCTAAAGGAGCACGAGCAATTGCTAAAGCTTTATGGAAAAATAGCACTCTGCAAAAGTTAAATATTGGGGGAAATAACATAGAAGACGAAGGTGTACACGCAATCGCTAAAGCATTGCGTGTAAATAGCACACTGCAAGTTTTAAACCTTAGGGGTAATGGCATAGAAGCTGATGGAGCGCGAGCAATTGCTAAAGTATTGTATGTAAATACCACCCTGAAAAAGTTAAGCTTTGAAGAAAATAATATAGAAGCAGACGGTACACAAGCAATTGCTAAAGCATTGCATGTAAATAACACGCTACATAGATTAAACCTTAGAAACAATAACGTAGGAGAAGACGGTGCGCAAGCAATTGCTGAAGCATTGCGTGTAAATACCACACTACATAGTTTAAAGTTTAGTACCAATTACATAGAAGCTGAAGGTGCGCAAGCAATTGCTGAAGCATTGCATGTAAATAAAACGCTACATAGTTTAGACTTTAGACACAATGATATAGGAGCTGATGGCGCAGAAGCAATTGCTGAAGCATTGCGTGTAAATAACACTTTACAGAGTTTAGATCTTGCATTTAATAGAATAGGAGATGAAGGAGCATTAGCAATTGCTGAAGTATTATACGTAAATACCACTCTACAAAGTTTAAACCTTGAATTCAATAGAATAAGAGAAGAAGGAGCACATGCAATTGCTGAAGCATTGCATGTAAATAGCACTCTACAGAGTTTAGACATTAGACATAATAACATAGGAACTGACGGAGCGCAATCAATTATTGATGCATTTGTGTAAATAACACGCTGCTGAAATTATCCGTTACAAAAACCTTAATATTTCTTTATAAGTTTTTTGTAACAGTTTTCTATAATGTCATATTATATCACAATTTATATAAATATTATAATTTTTTACAATTTTCTTTAAAACATTTTTTAACATCATTTATTGTTTTTTATATTTTCTCATTCTATTTACTTTTGCTACATAAATATTCATAATTGCAATTATATCTTTTGACACTTCTTCCAATGGTGTAGTTTATTCTCTAATATTTATTTAATATGTTTATCTTTATTAGTTATAATTTTATTTATATTAAAATGAAATTACTTAATATAATTTATAAAATTTTTAATTTTTAATCTGTTTATCTTTGGTTCTTAAAAAATAATTAATTTAATTTTATAAGAATATATTCTATACTATTCTAAATGAAGAAAAAAAATTTTGTTAAAAATATAATTAAAATTATACATAATGATATAAAATTATATGAAAAATTTTATAATAATAATATGATAATAAACAAATTAAAATAATACTTATAAGACGTGTTTAACTTTAGTTCTTATAATTTTATTTTGTATTTTTTCAATAAACAGATTATAATATAAAATTGAATTTTTTTTTATTCTATGTTTTCATTATTTTATTATATATAAATCATGTCTTTTAGGATAGTCACAGAAGATACAGAAGATACAGAAGATACAAAAGATAATGAAGATACTAAAAATACAAAAATCACTTTTATAGATCTTCTTAATGAGTGTCCTGATATATCAACGGCTAATGAAGTACGATCAATTGCCGATGCATTAGGTGTAAATAGCACACTACTAAAGTTAAACATTAAAGGCAATAAGATAGGATCTGACGGGGCGAGAGCAATTACAGAAGCATTGCGTATTAATAGCACTCTGCAGAGTTTAAACCTTGAATTAAATAACATAGGAAAAGAAGGAACAAGTGTAATTGCCGAAGTATTGCGTATAAATAGCACTCTACAGAGTTTAAACCTTAGTGTCAATTTAATGGAAGCTGAAGGTGCTCGAGCAATCGCTGAGGCATTACGTGTGAATAGCACGCTGCACATGCTAGTGCTTGGTAGCAATGACGTAGGATCTAACGAAGAAAACGAAATTCGTGAGTCTTGGGGTGATAGAGTAGGAACTTTAACAATTTAATATTTATTTATATAAAAAAATTGAGTTTTTTTTTATTTAATGTTTCATTATTTTATTATATATAAATCATGGCTCATGATCAAGAAAAGATTCTTAATATTATTAAATTTATGGAATTTTTAGAAAAAGATATTTTTCAAAAAATATTTAAAGGTAAGTTTTTATTGTTTATACAGTCATCAAAAGAAATTAAAAAAGTTATTGAAGAAGCTAATATTAATGTAGCTATTAATATTAATAAAAAAGATTACAAGTTTTCAAACCAAGAGATAGAAGAACTTAGTTACAAGTTGAACAGTTTGAATACATGGTGTTATATGTCTGAGTTATGTCTCGATAATTGTAAATTAGGTGTTAATTATGCAAGGAGAATTGCTAGTATGTTAAGTGTGAATAACACGCTGCACACGCTTGTGCTTCGGCACAATGGTATAGGAGCTGACGCAGTTCGGGCAATCGCTAAGGCATTACGTGTGAATAGCACGCTGCAGACACTGGGTCTTTATTGGAATGATGTGGGAGATGATGGAGCGCAGGAAATCGCAGAGGCATTGCATGTGAATAGCACGCTGCGAGAGTTAGACCTTTGGGGCAATGTCGTGAGAGCTGACGGGGCGAAGGAAATCGCTGCGGCCTTGCGTGTGAATAGCACGCTGCAGCATTTAGACCTTAGTGACAATAAAGTGGGAGATGGCGGAGCGCAGGAAATCGCTGAGGCATTGCGTGTGAATAGCACGCTACATACGCTGAACCTTGAGTATAATCGTGTGGGAGCTGACGGAGCTCGGGAAATCGCGGGGACATTGCTTGTGAATAGCACACTACAGCATTTAGACCTTGGTTGCAATAGTATCGGAGATGACGGAGCTCGGGAAATCGCGGGGGCATTGCTTGTGAATAGCACGCTGCAGACTTTAAACCTTGGTTGCAATGATGTGGGAGATGACGGGGCGCGGGAAATCGCTTGGGCATTGCGTGTGAATAGCACGCTACAGACGCTTGACCTTGCGAGCAATAAAGTAGGAGATGACGGGGCGCGGGAAATCGCTGCGGCATTGCGTGTAAATAGCACGCTACAGACTTTAAACCTTCGTGTCAATTATGTGGGAGCTGACGGAGCACGAGAAATCGCTGAAGCATTGCGTGCGAATAGCACGCTACAGGAGCTTGACCTTTATCGCAATAGCGTAGGATCTAACGAAGAAAACGAAATTTGTCAGTCTTGGGGTGATAGAGTAGGAACTTTACAAATCTAATATTTGTTTATATAAAAATATTATTATTTTTATGAAAAAAACATAATTTTCATAAAAATAATAATATAAAAAAATTGAGTTTTTTTTATTCTCAATATTCCATTATTTTACAATTCAGTAATCAACACAAAAGATGAACTTGTGTGATTTGATTACCAAGTTAGGCCCTGCGATGGTACTCATAGTACCTAGTAACAGGACCATTGTACTACACCAGACGTCAAATACGATGCGCATAACCATAAAATATGCTAAACTTGACACAATTGTTGTCAGGAAAGACGGCGTTAAGTTCTGCAACGGCAAAGGGCTGCTGGTCAAGTTGAACGGCTTGAATGCGTGGTGCAGGGTGATTACGTTGTCCCTCAACGATTGCGAATTGAGAGCTGACGGGGCGAAGGAAATCGCTAGGGCCTTGCGTGTGAATAGCACGCTACAGACTTTAAACCTTTTGGGCAATCTCGTGAGAGCTGACGGGGCGAAGGAAATCGCTGAGGCCTTGCGTAAGAATAGCACGCTGCAGCATTTAGACCTTGGTCACAATAAAGTGCAAGATGACGGAGCGCGGGAAATCGCTGCGGCATTGCGTGTGAATAGCACGCTACAGACGCTGAAACTTGATAATAATTATGTGGGAGCTGTCGGGGCAGGGGCAATCGCTGATGCATTGTATGTGAATACCACGCTACGTACGCTCAACCTTAAGTACAATGACATGAGAGCTGACGGAGCACAGGAAATCGCTACGGCCTTGCGTGAGAATAGCACGCTGCGGACTTTAAACCTTGGTTGCAATGGTGTGGAAGATGACGTAGCGGGAGAAATCGCTGGGGCATTGCGTGTGAATAGCACGCTACAGACGCTCAACCTTGAGTACAATGACATGGGAGATGACGGAGCACGGGAAATCGCTGCGGCCTTGCGTGTGAATAGCACGCTGGTAAAGTTAAAGCTTAGTCACAATGGTATAGGAACTGTCGGAGCACGGGAAATCGCTGCGGCATTGCGTGTGAATAGCACGCTGGTAAAGTTAAAGCTTAGTCACAATGGTATAGGAACTGTCGGAGCACGGGAAATCGCTGAGGCATTACGTGTGAATAACACGCTGCGAGAGTTAGACCTTGGTTGCAATGGTGTGGGAGATGACGGAGCGCGGGAAATCGCTGAGGCATTACATGTGAATAGCACGCTGCAGCATTTAGACCTTGGGATCAATCGCGTGGGAAATGACGGGCACGGGAAATTCGTGAGTCTTGGGGTGATAGAGTAGGAACTTTACAAATCTAATATTTGTTTATATAAAAATGTGTTTATCTTTATTAGTTATAATTTTATTTATTTTTTCAAATCATTAAGAATAAAAAATTGAGTTTTTTTTATTCTCAATATTCCATTATTTTATAATTCAGTAATCAACACAAAAAATGGACTTTTGTGTTTTCGTTAGCTACCTAGGCGATGCGATAGTACTCGTAGTACCTGCGGGCAGGATCCTTCTACTACGCCGGACGTCAAAGACGATGCGCAAAGCCATAGAAGATGCTAAACTTGACACAATTGTTGTCAGGAATGACGGCGTTAAGTTCTGCAACGGCGAAGGGCTGCTGGGCAACTTTAGCATCTTGAATGAGGGGTGCAGGGTGATTAAGTTGAACCTCAATAATTGCGAATTGAACTGTAACGGAGCAATTTGCGTTGGTTCCGTATTGCGCAATAACACCACGCTGCAGCATTTAGACCTTGGTAACAATGGTATAAGAGCTGACGGGGCGCGGGAAATCGCAGAGGCATTAGCTAAGAATAACACGCTACAGACGCTCGACCTTTGGGGCAATGAAGTGAGAGCTAACGGAGCGCGTGCAATCGCTGAGGCATTACGTGTGAATACCACGCTCACCGTGTTAGACCTATACGGCAATGACGTGAGAGCTGACGGGGCGAAGGAAATCGCTGGGGCCTTGCGTGTGAATAGCACGCTGGTAAAGTTAAACCTTCGTGGCAATGATGTGGGAGCTGATGGGGCACGAGAAATCGCTGCGGCATTACGTGTGAATAGCACGCTACATACGCTCAACCTTGAGAGAAATAGCGTTGGAGCTGACGGAGCGCGGGAAATCGCTGGGGCATTGCGTGTGAATAACACGCTAATTACGCTTAACCTTTATCTCAATGGCGTGGGAGATGACGGAGCGCGGGAAATCGCCGGGGCATTGCGTGTGAATAGCACGCTGCAGACGCTCAACCTTTGGGGCAATAGCGTGGGAGATGACGGGGCGCGGGAAATCGCTGGGGCATTGCGTGTGAATAGCACGCTACAGACGCTTAATCTTGAGAACAATAGCGTGGGAGCTGACGGAGCGCAGGAAATCGCTGAAGCATTACGTGTGAATGGTACGCTACAAACGCTGTGTCTTTATTGGAATAGAGTGGAAGCTGACGGAGAGCGGGCACTTCGTAACTCTTGGGGTGATAGAGTAGGAACTTTAGATATTTAATATTTATTTATATATTATTTAAAAAAAATTGAATTTTAAATATTTTATTATCTGTATAATACATTTGTGATATTAAGATGAATATTCAAAATATTATAGAGGTACTACCTTTTGAAAATTTAAAAAAAATGTTTCCTCCGAAAATGTCTTTTGTTTTGCGCTTAACATCAAAACAAATAAACACTGTCTTAAAAAATATTAAAGTTGATACAATTGTTGTAACAAAAAAAGATATAAAAATTACAGAAGACAAATTAAATAAATTAAATTCATGGTGTAATGTGATAAAGTTATATTTAAATAACTGTACTTTTGAAGAAAAAGTATTAGAAAAAGCATTATGTACAAATACTGCACTTGTTAAATTAAATCTTAAAACTAATGTTTTAAAAAATGATACAATACTATCAATTTTACATGCATTGAATGTGAATACTGTTTTAGCTTCATTAAAGATTAATTGTAATGAGATAAGAGAAACAGAAGGAATTGCAATTGCTTCTATATTATGCGTAAACAAAACACTTGTTAAACTTAGTCTTAAAAATAATTTTTTAACAGATAATGTAATATATGTAATTGCTAATGTATTATGTAATAATAAAACATTAACATCATTAAATCTTAAAAATAATCATATAAAACAACTTGGAGCACGAGCAATTGCATATACACTAACAGTAAATAGTAGTCTTAAAAAACTCAATTTTAAAAATAATTTACTAGGTGAATTAGGAGTGCGTGAAATTATGGATGCATTGTTCCATAATACTATATTGACAGAACTTAATATTTCAAGTAATTACATAGGAAAAGATGGAGGACAAATAATTGCTCCAGCATTACGTATAAATACAACACTCGTAAAACTTGACATAAGTGATAATCATTTAAATGATATTGGAATATATGAAATATCAAAAGCATTACATACAAATACTACATTAACTACGCTTAATCTTTCTTATAATATGAATATTTATGAAAGAAATATAAATATAGAAACAATTCTTGAAACTTTATGTATGAATAATATGCTTAAAGTGTTAGACCTTGCATATAATAACTTACAAAGTCAAGGAGGTTTTGCAATAGCAAATGTATTGAATTTAAATACTATACTTGTAGAACTTAACCTTCAAGGTAATAAACTAAATGAAACAGGAGTATGTAAAATTATAAAAGTATTACAAGAAAATAAGACATTAAAAACACTAAATCTTAGTAAAAATAGAATTAGTGAAGATTTAATAAATACAATAAAGAATGTACAATATAATACTAGTCTTACAACGCTTATTCTAAATTAATTAGAAGCATTTTTTTTTATGAATTGTTTAAATAAGTAATTTTCATTTTATTACATTTACATTGTGTTAAACGCATTGGTTTATTATTGTTCCAAATACATTTTGTACAGAAATTATGAGGACTGCAAATAATACATACCTTGCGTAATTTATAACCATTACCAGATTCTTTTTTATGTTCACAACGAGCATTTTGACATTCTCTATAACGATGATATGAGAAACCTAGTTTATTAACTTTATCACAACGACACATCAATTCCGGAGTTGATGAGTTATTGTATTTATTATCTTTAACTAAATAGAATACACGATTTTCTAATGCTTCTTTTTTTTCTTTTTCGGACATTTTACTTAGTCTTTTATTATACATTAATTTTTCATAATCACTCATTTCGTATGTATCAGGAATTTCAATCATATCTTTGTATGTTCTTTTTTTATTTGCCATTTAATAATAACAATAATAATAAAAATGATATATCAAAAAATAAAAAAATCAATTTTTTTATATAATTATAAGATTATATAAAAAAATTACAAATACTCAATTAATAAATTTTTAAATATGCCATTGTGTATGACATACACAACATATATATGTTAAATTAAAACTTTTATCATGCCTAATAAACACTGCTTCTTTATCAATAATATCTTTATGTGTTGTACATTTTGTATTAGGGCAATTATAATCACTTGTCCTAGGTAATATAGGATCATTGCATTTTATAATAACATCTTCATTTGTCATATCAAAATTATTATTTGATGAGAAATTAATACTATATAAAACAGTACCTGCTTGTAATATATTTTGTGTGTTACAATTTACACATTTAAGATTAAATGGAGCTAAATCTTTTTGGTTATTTAAAATTTTATAAAAACTTTTTAATATATTATCGTATTCTTTACTATTAATGTTTTCTTTTTTTAAATATAATTTAAGACTAGAAACATTAAAATTTAAAAAATAATTTTCTGTATTTGTATCATTATATAATTTAATAAATTCTTTAGGTGAATTTATAATATTTTTTTCAACTTTTTTAACATTAATATTTTTTGTAATATCTAAACTATTATTACAATTATGACAAAAAAACATTTTATATATAATTAATATTATATATTTAAATCTATTATTTTTTCAATTTTTTTATAATAAATTTTTAATTATAATCAATTTCATTTGAATTTCTATTTACTAAACTTCCATCACCCGAAACAGATGAAATTAATTTATATCCTTTAATAATATCTTTAACAAATTTCTTTTTAATTTTTTCTTCTATTTCGTATTTAATATCATTTTTACTATATGTACATTTATCACTATGATTTAATTTATACCAAGTAGTGAAATCACGATATAATTCACTCAAGTTAAACGAATCATCAGGTTCACCTTTAGCAATCATACCAAAAATAAATTCATATAACGAATCACTTTGTTTTTCATATTGTTTAGTATATTCTAATACTTTTTCAGGTTCTATTAATCCTTCTTTCTTATATCTTTTATATGCTTCTACAAGAATACTCATAAATGCTTCTTTCCATAAAGGTAATATTTCTTTTAAATTTTTATTTATTTTTCTTTCATAATCTTCAACAGGATTTTCAACGAATTTCATTTCAAAAGGTGTAACGCGAATTCTACGCCATGTACCACCATCAGTTGAAGGAATAGTAGGTAATTTATTACATGTTAAAACAGGTTTAAATTGTGGAATAAATTCAATAGGTTCTTTAAATAATTTTCTTGCTTTAATTTTATCATTACCAGTTAATTCTTTCATATGTCCAACATGTATATGATCATTATTATCAGGTTCTTGGAATACTGCAAAACGTTTTCCTTTTGTATCTGCAAGTTCAGGAGTAGCTGCATTGGAAGCAGCTCTTTTTTGAGTCAATAGTGCAATAGATAAAGTTGTTGCATAATCTCCAAGGCATGATTGCATCATAGTGACAAGTACTGATTTACCATTACCACCTGAACCTGTCCAAATATGTATTTTTTCATCTGGTGAATGTCCAGCTATACAAGAACTCATAAATCGAATAATATATTCTCGAATATCATCGTTTGGTTGAATTTCAACAAAGAAATTTTCTACATCTTGAATTAATTTATTTGTTTTATCATATGGTTCATAATCTATATTTGTACATAAACTAATATAATCTTCAGGTCTTCCTTCTCTAAAAATCATATTATTTATATCTAATACTCCATTATTAAAGCATATTAAATGTCTAGTTTCGTCTAATCTATTCACAAATGTAGGATCATAATATAGTGAAAGTAATTCTTTAATAACAGATTCTTTAAAACTAGCGGATCTTATTTTCAAAGATACTTTAAGACAATCTTCTTGTATTTTTAAATATTTTTCTTTATCGTCGCCTTCAGCAGTAACTACTAAATTAGAATATCTAGAAGCCATCATCAAATATTGATTTACCATATTTTCATTTAATTCATTTATAATTCTATATGCACCATCCATTGTACACCATTTATTATTATCAAAATAATACCATGATTTATGAGTTATTGATGACACAACAAATTGATATTTATATATTTCATAAAATGCTTTAGCTACATCATAACTTGTACCAGAAGTACTTTTTTTGAGTACTTCTTTTAATTCTCTAATCATAAATTCATTATATGGTTCTGGATTATCTATTTTTGCCCATCTATGTAAAGATTTAATAGTCAAACCTTCATCTTTAAAATTTTTCCAATGTTTTTCACATTCTCCATCTTTATATTTATAATTTTTTTTACTAAATTCAATCCATGTATCTAATAAAGAATCATCTATATTATGTAGGCAAAAACCGAGTTCTATCCAAGTATTATAATCATCTGCTCTTTTTATAGATAATAATGTTACTAAATCATTTGCAATTTTTATATCATAATCTGTACCTTTAGTACCTTTTTTTAAATTTTTTCCAAAAATTTTATTATATAATTCTTCAATTTTATTATTATTCCAATTATTGTTAAAAGGTGTTAGTTCGTCATTATTATATCTTTGGATACTTAATTCTTGTATTAATTCATCGTCATCAAAATCAATTATTTGTAAATCTTTATTATATACTTTTGATACAACATATGGATTAAAATTTGGTTTACATGATCCGTATAATAACCATCCTGTTTTTTCAATAACTGCTTTATCAAATATATCATCTAAAGTATTTATTAGATTTATATCAGAAAATATATTAGTTTTTGATAATTGCGAAAGAACACTACTTCTTAATATATATTGTAATTTTGGCGTTGTGCATAAATTAGGATAAATTATATGTATTCCATCTTTATATGTTTCATAATCATTTTCTTCTAATATTAATGTAGGTTTTTCTTTTTCCATAATATAAGCATTTAATTGTTCATCGTTATTAATATTTAAAAATTCTATAATATATTTGTTATATGATTCAATAATTTTATTGATATGTTCATCATTATATAATCTTTTATTTGTAATATCTTTTGATACTTTATATTTTATGTCAATGTCTATAATAATAGGTGATTGGCTTATATGTTGTTCTGTTATATGTAATTTAGCTCCCGACTTAATTGCTTTTTTATACAATCTAAAAAATTCATTTTTTTTATTATCAGGAATATTATAAGAGCCACCTATTATAGATGTATGTGTTATAATATTCTTTTCACCTAGCTTTTTAATAACTTTGTAATTGTTAATAAAATTATGAAAATCGGATACATATTTGTTATTTTTATATATTGTTTCCATATAAGTTAATATAAGTAAAGAGTTTTTATATAGTTTTTTTATCAAAAATTAAATTCAATTTACCAAAACATTTAATGGTAATTTTAAAAAATGACTTTATTAGGTGTATATAAAAAACATTTTTTATTTAGTGTATATAATAATTATTAAAAAAAAATATACTTAAATTTATAAAAAACTTTCTCATATATTTTAAATGAAATATTATTTAAAATATACAAACGGAGATATAAAAAATATAAAAAAAGAAAATGTAATAGACGAGATGTACTTAAATTTAGCTGTATTGCCATCAGAAGAAGAATTAAAAAAATATGTTAAAAATCCTAAAGAGTATTTAAAAAAAATTAAAATTAAAATTTCACAAATAACAAAATCTATTCCTTTATTTGATATATATACAAAAAATTTATATATTATAAATTCTGAAAATATTTTTTTTCGAATTATGGAACATAATTATAGATTACCAGATGAATATATTGTTAAATACATACAAAATACTATAAATGATTATACAAAAAAAACAAAAAAAAATAAATTTATTAATAATTTTTTAGAAACATTAAATAAAAATATTAAATTTTTAAATTGTTTTGATTTACCTACTTTGAAAAAAACATTTTATAAAATATATTATGAAAATAATCCACAAACAAAAGATATTACTAATTGTATTAGACCTTCTTATTTACCATTTTTTAAAAATATAAATCCAAATATTAAACCATATTTTACAAAAACAGAATTAAAAATGTTAGCATTAAATATGAAATTAAATATAAATATAAATAATGATATATGTAATATTATTCAAAATAACGATATTGATTCAAAAACTTTAATGTATCATTTAATATATATTAAAGAAAATTATGGTGCTAAAAATTTTATTCAATTATATACTTTATTAGGATCATTTTATTTAAATAATTATTTACGAAATAAAAGTACGAAAGATATAATACTTGAAACTGAAATAAAAATTATTTGGAATATTATTAGAAAAGCTCCTAAATTTGATAAAGAATATTATGTTTATAGATTTATTGATAATGATGATTATTTAACAAATTTAAATGTTGGAGATATATATGATGAAACAAGTTTTATTAGTACAACAAGAAATCCTTTTTATGATCCTAAAAATAATGTATTTGGTTATGTTTTAATTAAAATTAAAATTCCTGCTGATGTTGAAGGTATCGGTTTATGTGTAGAATCATATTCTTTATTTGCATATGAACAAGAAATTTTATTAGCGCCTGGAGAATTAAAATTAATTGGTATTGATAATGATTTTGAATATTTTCATACTAATACTTCTGCTTCTAATAAAATCAGGAAAAAATATGAATTTGAATATATAAAACCTTATAATAAATTAATTTCTTTTGATTCTTATTTAATTCCTGATAAAACTATCCCTTATATTAATTTTTTAAAACTTAAATTAGATGGTATTAATTTTAAACAGAAAGGGTTATGTTTTATGGAAGAGTGTAGTAAAATAAATAATAAATATTACTTTTATTCAGATATAGGTAAAACAAAATATTTATTTCAATTTTATAAATTAGATACAAGCATTGTTTATAATAAATATTTCTATTTACAAAAAGATAATAAAATCACAGAAGACGAATTCTACATTATAATTCAAGACAAAGAAACAGCTATTATTAAATTATTTATAGAAATAAAAGATATTATAAGTATTAATTATATTTTTAGATCAATTGGTTCTGAAAATTATTTTGATTATGAAGAATTAATTATGTTTATATCTTGTTTAGCTAAAGCTTTTAATATTGATGAAGTAATTATACATGATAATTATTTATCATATGAAAATATAGCTGAACATAATTTAATTAATATGGATTATGATGATATTGATTTTAATAATCCTGATACACATAGTATGAATTTATTTTCAGGTTATTTCCAATTTTATCCTGAAGAATTAATAAATTATATTTATAGTATTAGACAAAATAAATCTTATACACCCAAATATTATAATATTATTGGTATTAGAATATTATTACCATATTATAGAATTGATGAATTAAATTATATTAAATCAGAAGACATTTTATCTATTAAAGAAAAAGAAAAAACATTATTAAACAAAATTTTAAATAAAAATATTGATAAATGTTTATTTATATTAGATTTTTATATTTTTATTCATGAAAATTATTTTTATTTAATCAATGAACTTACTGAATGTATTCATCGTTATTTTTTAAATATTGGTATTGAAGACATTAAAGAAAATCCTTGGGATATTAATTATTTTATTCTTAAACCATATGAATATTTATATCAAAAAGGTATAATTAGTTATTTACCAGTAAATAAAATGTTACTTTCTGATAATTATTTAAATAAATTAAATAGTCAAAAAAATATTAATAATAGAAGTAGATATTATAATTATCAATAATATAAAAATTGAATAATTAATCTATTTAAATGAATCAATTTAATATATACTATAAATGACTACTAAATTACTTATAGTAGAATCACCAGGTAAAATAAATAAAATTAAATCATTTTTATCTAGTGATTTTTCTGTGTCTGCGTCAATTGGTCATATCAGAGATTTAGATAAAAAAAGTTTATCTATAGATGTAGAAAATAAATTTAAACCTACTTATACTATTTTATCAGATAAAAAAAAAGTGGTATTAGAACTTAAAAAATTAGCTGCTGATAAAATAGTTTATTTAGCTTCTGATATGGATTTAGAAGGAGAATTTATTAGTGAAAGTATTAGAGAAATATTAAAATTAAAAACATATCATCGTATTACTTTTACTGAAATTACTAAAGAAGCTATTAATAAAGCTATTAAAAATCCTAGACAAATAAATAATAATATGATTCAAGCACAACAAACAAGAAGAATATTAGATCGATTAGTTGGTTTTAAAATATCACCTTTTCTTAATCAAGTTTATACAAATTATAATAATTTAAGTGCTGGAAGAGTACAATCTGTAGTTGTTAAATTAATTGTTGAACATGAAAATAAAATTAAAGAATTTTTAGAAAAAGATTATGATGAAAAATATGATTGTACTAGTGTATTTAATAATATTTTAAATTGTAAGTTACTTAATTCTGATATTAAAACTTATAATGACGGTTTAGAATTAATAAAAAAGTTAATTAAATGTTCTTGGGAATTAGATAAAGTAGAAGATAAACACACTTTTTCATATCCAACAGCGCCGTTCACAACATCTACGTTACAACAACAAGCAAGTACAAAGTTGGGTTTTAATATTAAACAAACAATGATAATTGCTCAGAAATTATATGAATCTGGTTATATTACTTATATGAGAACAGATTGCCCTACTCTATCAGAAGAAGCACATAAAGATATATATAAACATATCACTGATAATTTTGGAACTGATTATTATCAGTATAAACAATATACTTCTAAAACAAAGAACGCACAAGAAGCTCACGAAGCAATTAGACCAACTAAGATATATATTACTGATGTAAATGAGTTTGATGATAATACTCGAAAATTATATGATTTAATTTGGAAAAAAACAGTTAGTTCTCAAATGTCTAAAGCTATATTTGATCTTAAAAATATTTACATTAGAGATACTAATAAAGAATATTTTATGTTAGGATCAATTAAAAAATTAGTTTTTGATGGATATTTAAAAGTATATAATGATAACGATGAAGAAGATTTAAATTTTGATATTGATATAAATACTTTAGAACTAAATTCTTTAAGAATTAAACAAATTATTAAAGAACCACCTGCTAGATATAATGAAGCTTCACTTGTTAAGAAATTAGAAGAATTAGGCGTTGGGCGCCCTTCTACGTATGCATCAATTATATCAAAAATTCAAGATCATAAATATGTAAAATTAGATAATACTAAAGGATTAGAAAAAGAAATGAAAGAAATAATTTATGATAATAAAACAAACAAAATTAAAGAAAAAGTTAATAAAATACATTTGGGCAAAGAAAATAGAAAATTTGTACCTACTGAACTTGGTACAAATATAACTATTTTTTTAAACAAACAATTTCCTCAAATAATGGATTATAATTTTACTTCAAAATTAGAAGATGATTTAGATTTAATTAGTGATGGTAAAAAAGATTATTATACAGTCTTGCAAGCTTTTTATAATATTTTAATGAATCAACTAAAACTATATTCAGATACTCATAATATTAATATTAATACTAATGCTAGTATAGGATTACACACAGATGGTAGTCCTATTTTATTTTTAAGTACTAAATATGGACCAGCTATTAAATTTGTAAAAAATAATAAAGATGTATTTATATCTGTATCTGATAAACCTACTTTAAATGAAGCTATAAAATTAATTGATAATTATCAATCTAATGTAATTAAAAAAATTGATAAATATGAAATAAGAACAGGTAAATATGGACCGTATATATTATATAATAAAAAATTTTATAGTATTAAAGATAAAGAACCAAATGATATTACAAAAGAAGATTGTGATAAAATTGTTAAAATCAAAAAAATTTAATATTTTTATCTTTATTAGTTATAATTTTATTAATTAATATATTCATTAGTTATAAAATTTTTATAAATTATAATAGTTTATAGGTAGTTCTAATTTTGAGAATAAAAATAAAAATATTATTTTACATTATAGAAAATAAAAATTGATTATCATCTAATGTTAATAATACACGCTAAATAAAGACAATTTTTAAAAAATTATTAGTATTTTCTATTTTAATTCTATTTTTTATTATAAATGATTTGAAAAAATAAATATATTTATTAGATAATGGATAAATTAGAAGATTATTTATTAAATAATAATACAATTAGTTATGAATATTTTGCTAATAATTATAAATTATTTAACTATGATAATTATAAAGAATTAAAAATAGATTTAGATTTTTTACTTTATAATTTATATACAAATATTAATATTACAAATTTACAACAAAAAGAACAAAGACTAGATCAAAATAGTTTTAGGAAAAATATAATAAATGTTTAATTTTAGATTCAATTGATATTGAATGCAAAGCATGTCATATAATACCTTATTCTATATGTAAAAATTTTGATATAGATAATGGTTTATTATTATCTAGTGATTTACATAAAACTTTTGATAAATATTATTGGAGTATCAATCCAAATACACTAAAAATTAAAATGTTTGTGGGTTGCAACTAGGTAAATAATAATATTTATAATAATTTATTATATCATTATAACATTTTTATAAAAAAGGTATAAAAGATATAAAATATTTAGAAATAAAAAATGTCTTCATCATTGTTGATAAATGATGAAAAAATAATTAAAATACAAAAAATATTTAGAGGAACCATACTAAGATTAAAACGATTACCTTTAATTTTATATCACATTCAAAAGTACTTGAAAACATCAAATATTAATTTTTCAATAAATACCGATGACGGTAGAATAAATAGCAGTATAGATGAAAATAAAGTAATTAAATTACTTGTTGATAAGTTTAGTTATAGAATAAAACAACCTAAAATTAGAATGTGGTATGATATTTTAGCATACGATTGTATATACGGTTGGATTCCAATAAATATAAAAATAACAACAACATTAACACCAGATAATACAGGTAATTTAGCAATGTGTGTATATGCTTATACTGATGAAAAATTAGATATACATAATAATAAAACGTACGAAAATGGTAAAATGTGTAAAATACTTTTAAATAAAATAAAAGAAGGAAAATTTAATAAAAATACTAAAAAAGATTATTTTTTTTTAGTATTAAATAAAACAGATAATAAAGATATTATTATAAATAGTGTTAAAGGTTTGTCTGTATTAACACCAAATATTAATAACTTACCATTTCAAGTTTGTTGGAATAAAAATAGATATTATGAATATAAAAGTATAAATAAAATATTAAAAATGTTTATAAATTGTTTGCAAAAAACAAAACCAAGTTGGAAAGAACTTTTTATGTCTGATATAAGAACATTATGTTTATAAATATTCATTTGGAATAAAAAAATTACTTATTTGTCTATGACCTATTTTAAATCTTCCAGAAAATATAAAATTCTCTTTAAATATATCACTGTTTAAATATGTAATTATATTATTTAAATTACATTCTTTTTTTGGTAATAACATGATTAAACTACCTCCAAAATATTCTACATTACCTATAAATGAAATGTTTTTTTTCCTTGTTAAATTATAAATATAAATACAATCTTTGCCAATATTTTTATTTATAGTTGTTATATTTCTAGGAGCTCCCCATTCAAACCAATTATTTTCATTAAATTTCTTTATTTTCCTTTCTAACAGCTTTTTTTTATTATCTAATAAATATTTATTTATTTTTTCATCATCACAAGGATATTTTTCAATATAAATATATTTATCTATTTTATTTTCTCCGTTTAACACTTTAATATTTCCTAGTTCTGAATTTTTATATATTTCTTCTTTACCATTCACTAATCCTACATATATATCAAAATAATCTTTAAACATAATATTATTAGTATTTTCATTATTACTAAAAGTAATTAAACCATTAGTATTAATAATATTATGTAGTTTATTATTGTATAATACTGTTTTTTCAATAGAATTATTTTTATTATATCTAAAAATAATTATATCAATATTCGCATTATTAAATAATTTTTCATTATGCGGATGATATATATGTGTAAATGTACCGTTTGTCATCATTGTATTTAATAATTTTGATGCACTAGTTAATTTAAAAAAACTTGAAGGAATTATAAATATTAATTCACCATTATTTTCTAGTAAATTATAACATTTTTCAATAAAATCAATATATAAATTTCTTTTATTTGTTATTACATAAGGTGGATTTCCTATTATTGTTTTATATTTTTTGGTTATATTATGTTTTATAAAATCTGTATAAATAACATGTTTTTTTTCTATTTTATCTAATAGTTTTATTTTATCGTCAATTTCATACATATCAAAAGTAATTTTTGGTAATTTATTTATTACATATGAAACTAAATCCCCTTGTCCTATTGATGGTTCTAAAATATTTTGAGGATTATTTAATATAAATTTATATACAATTTCTTTTAACTCGTCATTAGTTGTAAAATATTGACCTAATTTATTATTATTTAAAACCATAATATAATATATAAATGTATTATGGTTTTAAATTAATTATTAATATAAATTAATAAATATATTAAAACATTTTTTTTTGTTCTTATTATAAATAATTACCTCCATTCTGATGGTAGATCCTCAAAACGGACATGTTGTACATATTGCAGAGGCAACGGTCCTTTGCAGAGCAGAACATTGTTGGATGACAACATAAAAGTATATCCATCATTTAGCGCATCATGAAGCTTCAATAAAAGGAAAACATTTGCCCAATGGTTTTTGCGCAATTGTACTGGGCGAGTAGCAAAGTGAATGTTAGTTCTTGACATTCGTCTAAGCTCTCTACTTTGTTGTATTTTTTTCCATCCTTGTTCACTCGTAACATGAACAGCTGTATGAATTGTAGCTGCTGAAGTCACACGCTCTAATATGGGTGTTTCTAATTGGATAGTGTGACCTTGTGCTGCTCTAATCCGAGCAGGTTCATGTATCTCATCTAGAATAAATCTTTTTTTTTCATCTATTTCTACGACTCGTCGAATTTCTTCCAAAGTTACTCTATACTTTAAAAACTGCATCAATACTAACACAGGTATCCAACCAGACGAGTCCATTTCTGGAGGTGGGTTATGGCGGAGTAAGCGTGCTATAGCCTTACTAAGTGATTCATCTTTACTATTTTTCATAGTATCTTGTGTTATTAGCTAAAAATGTATTTGTAAGAAAAAAATAAATTCAATTTTTTTTAACAATATTAACTAATTTCTCATAAATGAAATACAGTCTTAGAGAAAAATATGATTTTTTCATAATTTGCTTAATTTTTGTTTTATTTATTTTTATTATAACTTAAAAAATAATTTATAATTATATAATAAATTATTATATAAATATGGTATTATATAAATGTAATAAATGTAATAAAGAATTTAATAGAAAATCAAATTATATAAATCATATAAATCGAAAATTTTCATGTAATAATTTAGTTATTGAAAATATATTATTGAATGAAAGTTCAGTTACTGAAAAACAACTGTATAAATGTGAAACATGTCATAAAAAATCAAATTATACTAAATCTGATAATGAAATTGTATCAGAATTAAAAAATTATAAAAATGAATATTTTAATTTATTAGTTAAATATGAAGAATTACAAAATAAATTTATAGACTTAAATAAAAATAATATAATAAATAATACAACAAATAATAACAATATTATTAATAATCACACGAATAATATTATTAATATAACATTAACAAATTTTGGTAATGACCCGCGCAAGAGGATTGCACTAGCATCCTCGTGTCGGACTGATGAGCCCTTGGACGAGGATGACGAGGATGACGAAGATTACAAATATACTAAATTAACAAACGATGAACAATGTATAGCTAATTTAATTAAATTTTTAGACATTAACGATTTTTTACAAGATTAGAAGGATAATATTTATATGACTAAAAATTTATCAATTACAATAACAATTATATATTAAATTTAATTGTTATTATACTGATGATATGGACAAATTGCTTTTCTGCCTCATATGAGCTAAAAATTATAAAATGTAATTATAAATCAATAAAAATATAATAAATATTTAATAAATAAAATTAAAAGTAATGGGACTTTTAATATAAACTTTTTTTTAAAAAATCTCTCTCTCTCTGGAGAAAAAATTCAAAATCTTATATTTTGCAATTACTTAATAAATGGTAAAATTGGAAGTATATAATAAAAAATGAAAAAATTTCCCGAAAAATTAAGTTTTTTATTAATTTTTTAGGTAAAAAACTTAATTTTTTAAGATTATATTTAATTTAAAATCATATTTATTTATTATAATAAATAAGTATGGTTTTTTATAAATGTGAAAAATGTAATAAAGAATTTAATCAAAAATGTAATTATATATCACATATTAATAAAAAAAATTCTTGTGTAAATACAAATGAAGACAAAAATATTATAATTTATAAATGTGAAAAATGTAATAAAGAATTTAATAGAAAATCAAATTATATAAATCATATAAATAGAAAATTTTCATGTAATGGTATTGATTTAGAAAATAATGAATTACTATTAAAAATTAAAGAATTAGAAAGCAAATTATTAACAATAGAAACAGAGAAAACATTTTTTCAAAATGAAATTGTTAAAATAAAAGAAGAAAATATAAAAATTAATGAATTATATAATAATTTATTAGATAAATTTATTAAAAATAATAACAATATTATTACTAATAACACAAATAACACGAATAATATTAATAATAATATTATTAATATAACATTAACAAATTTTGGTAATGAAAAATATACTAAATTAACAAACGATGAACAAATAAGAATACTAAAATCGAATAAACAATGTATAGCTAATTTAATTAAATTTTTACATATTAATGATCGATTACCAGAATATAAAAATATATGTATTAAAAATTTAAGAGGTAAAGGAGGATATTTTTATGAAGGTAATAAATGGTTACATTGTAACTTTGAAAATTTATTAATGATACTATTTAAAAACAAAATTAATGATTTAGAAAAAATACTTAATTGTAATGAAGGATTACTTAATTATAATAATAATTATATTCAAAATTTAATTGAAAATTATACTGATGATATGGATACATTTATAAAAAATAATAAAGATAATATAATAAATATGTTATATAATAATACTAAAAATTATAAAATATAATTATTTACAAATATTGATTTATAATTATACTATAAAATTAATAAAAATACAATAAATGTTTAATAAATAAAATTAAAAGTAATGAGACTTTTAACACAAACTTTTTTAAAAAAAATCTCTCTCTCTCTGGAGAAAAAATTTAAAATATTGTATTTTGCAATTACTTAATAAATGGTAAAATTGGAAGTATATAATAAAAAATGAAAAAATTTCCCGAAAAATTAAGTTTTTTATTAATTTTTCAGGTCAAAAACTTAATTTTTTAAAATTATATTTAATTTAGCTTTTTCTATATTTATATTGATTTTTTCATAAAAATATGTTATTTACAGAAAGAAATTTTTCAAAGTGTCTAATTCTTATAATAAATAATAATTTAATATGAATATTTAGCTATTCTCATATTAAAAAAATAATAAAAAAGTTATTATAAAATATGTTTTTTATAACAAAAATATAATATTTAATATTTTAATAATATGAGTACAATACCAAATAATATAATTTCTAATTTAGAAACGACGACAACGCATCCAAATACATCTGGTTTGTTATATAATCAAGTTCAAAACACTTTTGATGAATACTATATAAAGTTTATAAATTCAAAAAGTACAATTACATTTAATGAAAAAACTCATTGTGATGTATTGGTTGTAGGTGGTGGTGGATCTGGAAACGGAGGAGGAGGTGGAGCAGGTGCGTTAATAAAAACTACATATAGTTTCCCACCAGGTACATATAATATAAATGTTGGATCAGGTGGCTCTGTACTAGGAAGTAATGGTTCAGATAGTTCTATAACTGATAGTACAGGATTGCCATTAATATTAGCGAAAGGTGGAGGTGGTGGTAATTTAACAACAAGTGGTAATGTAGGAGGTTCGAGTGGAGGTTCGGGTTATACATCAATTAATTATATTCAAACTAATCTTTCTACAAGCAATATACCACCCGGTATTTATGGTAATTATGGTGTTTTAGGTGGCGGTGGTAGTGGTGGAAATGCGATTGGAGGTAATGGTGGCAATGGTACAATTGTTAATATGATTGGTACGAATGAAGTATATGCCGCAGGAGGCTCTGGAGTTTTATCAATAGATGACCGAAATTTAATAGCACAATATACATTTGACGATAAAACTAATTTAGGCAAAGATTCATCACCAAATAATTATACACTAACTTCATATAATAATCCAATAATTGATTCAGTAGATAAAATATACGGTATTGGAAGTGTAATATTTAACGGTTCTAATTATTTTGAAATAGCAAATACTGGTGCATTTTCACCAGATGCTTTTACAATTTCTTGTTGGTGTAAAATACAATCTTCTCCTGGTACTTACGGAACAATAGCATCATGTAGAAGTGGTGCAGGTTCAGGTTGGAATATCTATGTTTATAACAATAATTTGGAGTTTTGGGCTATGAATGGATCATGGAATGGAAATGGTATTACTGTTTTCCCTAATTTTGCCACATCTACAGCAGTATGGAGACATTTAGTTATAACCTTTTTAAAATCCACAAGTGAATTTAAAGTATATATTAATAATGTTTTAGTACATACTGGTACAAGAGGTTATGTTAATAATACAGGTACAACTTTTAGAATAGGCGCAGGGGTTAATGAAAGTCCTGTACAAGCATGGTTATCAAATGGTTCCAAATTAAATGATTTTAGATTTTATAACAGAGTATTGACAAGTACAGAAATAAATGATATATATACTACAGGTAATATGAACACAAATAATAGTTTAATTGCTTTATATAGCTTTGATGATAGTAATAATTTAGGCAAAGATTTTACAATTTATAAACAAGATTTAACAGTATATCCAGGAGTAACATATGATTCTACAGATAAAAAATTAGGTCTTGGTTCTTTGGTATTCAATGGTTCAGGATATTTAGAATATATTAATAATGGAACATTTACACCAGATAGTTTTACAATTTCTTTTTGGGCGAAAATATATTATAATGGGGCTATTCAAACGATCGCGTCGTGTAGAAATCCTTTTGGTTCTAATTATAGTGGTTGGGTGATTAATTTAAATGAAACAGGTCAATTGTCTTTGAATTTAGGAAATAATAGCAGTATTTCTTACCCATCATTTGCAACAGGAACAATAACATGGCAACATATAGCGTTCACTGTTGCAAGAATACCTGCAACAACTACTGCTACTGCTACATTATATACAAATGGTACTAGTTATACATCATCGATTTTAAATTACTTTAATTTTAATCCTTTGAGTATAATCTATGATTTTACACCTTATAATACATTAGCTACTTGGACTGCTTATGCTACAAGCATTGGTGCTACAACAAATATACCTTATTATGATGTAGCAAGTGATGCTGTTTGGAATCCTGGAATAACCGAAGGTTATTTAACATTACCTTTGAATAATAATTATAACTATTTAACAGTTACTTTTGGAAATGTTTTTAGTACTTATAATGTGTTTTTAAAGATAAATGGTATCACTAAAGAAACTTGTACAGGAAGTCAAACTAAAACATATTCGCAATATTATAATAATGGCGATATATTAACTATTTCTGAAGATGGTACAGGTATTAATTCTAATATAATAATTACATTAACTAAAATAGTTATAAACGAGCCTAATATTATAAGCGGAGGTACTATAACACCAGTATCAATTAATACTGATTATAAATATTTGGCATTTACAAATAAAGGAACAAATCAGACAACATATACTGTTGATTTTCCTGAAAATACAGAATGTGATATATTAATAGTTGGTGGTGGTGGTTCCTCAGGTCTAACTGGAGCAGCACATGAATCAGGGGCAGGTGGTGGAGGAGGTATTGTATATATGGTTAATAAAACATTAAAAGGAACATTTAATATAGTAATTGGTAAAGGAGGAGATAATAGTAATGGTTATGATAGTGAAATTAGAGATATCAATAATAATATTGTTAATTTTGATAGTATAAATTTAGTTGGTAAAGGTGGAGGTCAAGGAGGATCAACGGGAAAAGGCAAAGATGGTGGTTCTGGTGGTGGAAATGCTATGTATTATGATTTTCCTACAGGAGTACAAACGCAAGGTAATACATTTTGGAATGGAACACAATATGTTCCAGGAGGTTATAATGGATTTAAAGGTATAGGAGCTCCTGGAGCATATAGTGGTGGAGGAGGTGGTGCGGGTGCTGATGCAAATACAAAAACAGGAGGCAATGGAAGATTAGTAACTATTACAGGATATGAACAATATTATGGTGGAGGTGGTGGAGGTTATCCAAATGGTTCAGGAGGTTTAGGTGGGGGAGGTAATGGATTAGCATCCGGATATGGACAAGGTACTAGAGGAACTAATGATTTAGGAGGAGGAGCAGGTGCAGGTTCGAGTACATCAGCAGGTTCTTATGCACTAGGTGGTTCGGGTATAGTTATAATTCGTTATAAATTAACAAAAATATTACCAACAAACATAAATAATATTGTAGCATATTATAAGTTTAATGATAGTACTAGTTTAGGACTTGATAGTAATCCTTCAAGTACTAAATATAATTTAACACCTACTATTGTAGGAGGTAGTGGTGGTTATACAACAAATGCAATAGAAGGTACCTCATTTCAAGGAACAAATGACGGTGATTATTTAGAAGGTGATTTTCCATTAAAAACTATATATGATAATTCAACAACTGGAATAACTGTTAGTTGTTGGTTTTATAGAAAATCAGGAACAACTTATGATAATATATATAATACATCATTATTACAATTTTATAATTCATCAAATAGTTCTCAAACTATAACTGTAACTATAGGTCATATTAATAATAGTATTAATATAAGTTTTTCATATACATCAGGTGAAACTTATGCTAATGGTATTTCATCCGGTTCAATTAATTTAGATACTTGGTATCATTTTGTATTTACTTTAACTAAATCAGGTAATTTAAAAGTATATGTAAATGGTATTAATCTTAATTTAATCCCAGGAAGTACTGATGGAACTATTAGATGGTATAATAGTTCTACATATCCTATTCCAATATTACCAAATGTAAACAAACTAAGAATATTTAATCCGGCATCAATTAGTGCAAAGTTTAGTGGTAATATTGACGAGTTTTATGTATTTAATAAAGAATTATCACAAGCAGAAGTAACATCTCTATATAATAAAATTTATTCAACAACAAATATCAGAATAGGTGCAGGTACTAATGAAGGAACGGCTTCTTTATTTTTTGCTAACGGTAGTAAATTAGATGATTTTAGATTTTACAATAAAGCGTTATCTGCAACAGAAATATCCAATATTTATAATTTTAAAATATTTTCAGGTGGAGGAGCTCTATTGCCAAATCAATCGCTAATAACTAAAATAGGAGGTGAATATACAACAAATGCTGTTGCAAATACAGGTAGTGGTGGGGGAGGATATAGTTTAGGTTCATCAGGTGTAGTATTAATGAAATATAAACTTAAAAATTCAAGGAAGAAACAATTAAGTAACATACAAAATTTAAACACTATCCATCCAGTAGCAACACCAACAATAACTCCAGTTGCTGTAACTAATAGTTCAACTGATTATTATCAATCATTTACAAATACAACTAATTATACCGTGACTTTTAACCAGGATGTGCAATGTGAAGTTTTAATTGTTGGTGGTGGTGGATCTGGAGGTTGTAGACATGCAGGAGGCGGTGGTGCTGGAGCTTATATTAATACTACATATACTTTTTCTGCAGGTAAATATACATTTAGTGTCGGAACAGGAGGAGCAGCTGTTGGTACAACAGCTATAAATGGTAATAATGGGGTTGATAGTTACATTAGAAATTCAAACAATACTGATATATTCAGAGCAAAAGGAGGAGGTGGTGGTGCTTGGTACACAGATAAAGGTTTAGCTGGTGGTTCATCAGGTGGTTCTGGTGGTAATACTACTGCTGTTACAAATCCTTTAACATCTAATGTTCCATTTGGTACATATGGTAATAGAGGCGGTAGCGGTGCATATAATCCTGGAGCACAAAGTAATTGGGCTGGTGGTGGTGGTGGAGGTGCTGGATCTGTTGGTGGAAATGTAATTTCTGTAGGAGCAGCTACAGGCGGAAATGGAGGCGATGGTATCACAAGTTATATAACAGGAGTTGTCCAAGTCTATGCAGCTGGTGGAGGCGGTGGTTGTGCTTCTGATGGAACAGCTGCAGGAACGGGTGGTACAGGAGTAGGTGGTAATGGTTCTAAAGGGGCTACAACTGCAGGTAATGGTACAGCAAACACAGGTTCAGGTGGTGGTGGTGCAGGATTTTCAGGTAGTACCAATGGTACATCTGGTAGTGGTGGGACAGGTATAATAATAATTAGATACACAGTATTACAACAACAACAAATACTACATACAATTGACAAAACAAACAATATGTATCAAATTTTAAATTCACCAACTGATTATATGTATTATTACCCAATACGCATTAAATCCTCAGTGCCAACTATTCCAGTTATTAACAACCCAAATTTTTCATATATTGCTTTCCCTTATTCAGCAAGTTCTTACACAGTAACATTTAACCAAAGTATTACTTGTGATGTTTTAGTTGTTGGAGGTGGTGGGTCTGGTGGTTGTAGGTATGGCGGTGGAGGTGGTGCAGGTGCATTAATTAGTACAACTTATACATTTGATGCTGGAACATATACAATTACAGTTGGTGCAGGTGGTACTGGTGTAAGTGGTATTGCGACTACAGGTAATAATGGTGGCGATAGTAGTATTACAAATTCGAACAATACTATATTATTATTAGCAAAAGGTGGTGGTGGTGGAGGTATTGATGGTACTTTAGGTAAAGCAGGTGGTTCATCTGGTGGTGGTAGTGCTTCTATAAGTACTGTCCGCGGTAGTTCAACACCATTAACAAATAATATACCAAGTAATACATATGGTTACATAGGTGGAACAGGTAGTACTGCAATATCTGGAACAGATTCTACGTATGCTAGTGCTGGAGGCGGAGGTGCTGGAGGAGCCGGTAACAATGCAACTTCTGCCACAGCAGCTACTGGTGGTAATGGTGGTGCAGGTGTTGTTAACGCTATAACTGGTGCTAGCGTAGTATATGCCGCTGGTGGAGGCGGTGGGTGTTCTTATAATTCAACAGCTGCAGGAACAGGAGGAGGAGCAACTATTAATAGTAATGTTATAGTTGCTGGTGGTGCCGGTTCAAAAGGTACGGTAACTGCAGAATCAGGTATAAATGGTACTGGATCTGGTGGCGGTGGTTCTGGGTTTGAGTCTGCTACAAATGGTACAAGTGGAGCTGGAGGTTCTGGAGTAGTAATTATTAAATTTGCAAATTATGTATTAAATTTACCATCAGCATTAACATGTGATATTCTTGTTGTAGGTGGTGGTGGTGCGGGTGGTTGTGATATTGGAGGTGGTGGTGGCGCTGGTGCATTAATATATAGACAAAATGCATTATTAGAACCAGGTACATACACTTTTCAAGTAGGCAATGGAGGTGGTGCTAAATCAGGGACTATTTCAGGTGTAACTAGAAATTTTGATGGTGATGATGGTTATCCAACAAGAATATTATTTAATTCGTCTGTAATATACCAATCTAACGGAGGAGGAGGTGGTGGTAATTTTAATCAATCTGTAGCAACAATAGGACATCATGGAGGTTGTGGCGGTGGAGGATCAAGTAATAATGCTGCGAGTAGTAATAGTTTAGGAGGTTATTTATGTAATTATCCAATACCTAGTGTTATAAGTGTTTTAAGTGATCCAAATATTACTTTACCTTTATTACAAAATGT
>Ga0129333_10000508_pt1 | contig 32167 bp, 18 predicted proteins | sample CPB6_08_DNA_FD_94474 | JGI IMG/M metagenome (GOLD analysis project Ga0129333, IMG submission 94474) | Freshwater to marine salinity gradient microbial communities from Chesapeake Bay, USA - CPBay_Sum_0.6_0.8_DNA | ecosystem: Environmental > Aquatic > Marine > Coastal | place: USA: Chesapeake... | reverse complement strand
ATTGATTTTAATTTTTATTCTCCTGATTTGCTATTTATAGTATATTTTGCTGGTATTGTCAATAGCTATAAGCAAAAAAACTAGTTTTTTTTACAGATAAATAATATATTATGTCATCCCTAACTTTAAGCCCTAGTAGAGGTACAGATAATTATAACGCCGATGGCTCGACTAGTAATATAGAATCACAAACTTATAGAGGATCCAGTAGTAATCCCGATAGTAGTCAAGCTAGGTTAAATGCAGGTGGTATCCCCTTTGGGGCTCAGAATCAATTTGATCAACAAGCAGGTCAAACTTTAAGAACAACTAGCAGCACAAGCAGTGGCGGAATTGCTCCAGAAGATGACTGGCGTATAAGAATTAGTCTTCAGCCCAGTTTAGCCAAATATTATTACTATAATCAAGATAATATTTTATTAAGTCCATTAAGGGCCACTAACGGTGTTATATTTCCCTATACCCCACAAATTCAAGTAACACATCAGGCTCGTTATAATCCTCAACTACTAACACACAGTAACTATGCAAGCTATTTTTACGAAGGTAGCGAAGTACAACAAATTAGTATTCAAGGTGATTTTACTGTACAAAATGTAGCTGAAGGACAATATCTTATGGCAGTGATACACTTTTTTAGATCTGTAACCAAAATGTTCTACGGTAAAGATCTATATGCAGGTGCACCTCCGCCAATAGTGTTTCTTAATGGTTACGGTAATTTATATTTTCCTAATATCAGTAGTGTAGTAACAACTTTTAGTCATACAATGCCATCAGAAACTGACTATATAGAAATTCCTATTGATCAAAGTCTCAATAATTATGCTGGAAATAGTATTAATCTCCGCAGAATTAATAGTGTTCGTTTGCCAACTGCCAGTTCTCTAAGTATAACATTACAGCCAATTTACAGCAGAACAAATATTGCTAACAACTTTAGCGTTCAAACATTTGCTAGGGGGCAACTTAATAACAAAACCAGCACTGGTGCAATAACAGGAGGATTTATCTAATGGCATCTAATTACAGTAGATATAGTCCCTACGCAAATGCACAATTATATGGCAATTTTTTAGACGTAATTTCTATACCAAATATACCTGCTACTTTAGAAGATGTAAGAATGACAGTAAACAAAACTTATGAGTATAGACCAGATTTATTAGCTTTTGATCTTTATGGTAATGCAGAATTATGGTGGATATTTGCAGTCAGAAATCCTAATGTGATTAAAGATCCAGTTTATGATTTACGTTCTGGAGTTGAAATATTTTTACCTAGAAAAGAATCTTTAACAAACTTTTTATAAATTATGGCAACCACAGGTAATGATTTAATTCCTCAAGGCAGATATGAAGGGCCTTTATATTTTAATAGAAATCTAGATGGATCTGCTGTTATCGACGATGCGGGCACAAGAACTGCAGTAGAAGCAGTTAGAACTGGTGCAGTTGAAGCTACAGTATTTCGGCCAGGTAAAGAACCTACCTTAGTTACAAGAAGTAGTCAATTTACATTTACAAATGTTCAAAGTGCAAATACAGATAGGCGTCTTAGCCCTAATCCTTTATTGGACTATACCAGCTATACTTATAACTTAAGTTTACATATGTTAAGCACTGCCACTTATAATAGATTAATGGCACAGACAGCGGACAATTACAACGATCAATTTAATTATAGGCCTGAAAATGTTTTAATAGCCAGTGCAGGAACATTCAGAGGCTCTAATACTAATGTGGTGGGTGATTTTGAAGGTAGCTATACATTTCGTACACCACAAAGACATTCCCTGTGGCAGGAAGATTTTTATTTTGATGAAGTCAAGTTTACAACTGTAATTGGTCCAGGGAAGGTTAATCGTGGAACTAATGCTATTGAAGGCACTATAAGAGTAATCGAACCTAATGGATTTACCTTAATTAATAGATTAGTAGAAACTGCTCAAATAGTAAACCCCAATCAAAATTATATTTTTATGCCCTATATGTTACAGATTGATTTTTATGCAATCAATGGCAACATAGAAACTAATAGCACTACCGCAGAGCCTAAAAAGTTAGATCAATTAACTAAATTTTTTCCTATTTTACTTACAGGTATTAAGACTAAAGTAAGTAGTAGAGGTGCGGAATATCTAATAGATTTTGTTCCCTATGCTCATAGAAGTTTAAGCAAAGTAAGAAATGTTTGCCCCGCCGATTTTCAAATAAGAGCCAGTACCGTTCAAGAGTTTTTTGACAATTCTGTTAATAGCGATTTGCGTTCTAGTATCAAGGAATATCAAGAACGTATAAAACGTTTAAGAGATCTTAGAGCTCAAAGAACTGATACCAATTTAAACGGTGAATCTAGACCCGGACAATTTGAATCTGCCAATCAGTTAGATCAAGAGATTGGTACGTTAAAAAACAACATCAAAAATACTAAATTTCGAAGTAGTGGATTTTGTGAAGCTTATAATGCTTGGCATCAAAGCTTAGTACAGGACAATCAAGATAATTTAGCTGATCAATTAGAGATTAGATTTCATAAAGATATTAAGGATTCTAAAATTTTTAGTAACGGTGCAGCACCTGTGGATATACAACAGGTAGCATCTAATCCAAATATCTCAGATAAAACCAAATTGGAAGCACAATCAGGTAAATCGGTAGGTACACTATCTTGGGATGCAGGTATAGTGTCAGTGGGTGCAGGCACAATCATTGACAAACTAATCGAATATGTGGTAAGAAATAGTGATTACTTTATTAATCAATTAAAAGTCGGTAAAGATTTAAAAAGAGATGCACCACTGAATTGGTATCGAATTATACCTAGAGCGGAAATTATTGGCTATAGTAAATTTAGAAAAACCTATGTATATAAAGTAATATGGTATGTGGTGCCATTTAAAATTTATGGCAGTAATAGTCCATATGCGCCTAACGGTTTACCTGGTCCTGTATCTGATCCTTTACGTGGTGCATTAAAAGAATATAATTATATATTCACCGGCAAAAACAATGATATAATAGATCTGTCCATAGATTTCGATATGATGTACTATGTGGCCTTGCCTGTTTTTAGAAATCAAGCCAGTACACAGCAAACAGGTTATCCAGCTAATCCTGTCGATGGCACAGATAAACTAAACAATTTTGCGGGAGATCCTGCGCAACAGGTCAATGTAGAATTAATAACTGGTACTCAACTTTTAGGAACAACCACAGGTGAAGCAGATTCTAACAAAGTAATTGCCACTGGGGTCGCCAACGAAATAAACAAAACTTCTCGGGGCGATATGATTAATGTTAAAATGAAAATATTAGGTGATCCTGATTTTATCAAACAAGATGATGTTTTTTACAATGCATTTTTCTGGGATCAAATAGGAGCAAGAATTCCTGTTGGTAGAAGTTTGTGGATGGACAACGGTGAACTGACCGTAAATCTTAATATTAATAGCCCTATAGATTATAATGATAATTTAGGAATAGCAGCACCAGATAGATTTACCTATAATAATTTCAGTGGAATTTACAAAATAACTACAATAGAAAATATATTCAGTAGAGGTAAATTTGAACAAGTTGTAGATATTATAAGAGTTCCGTTGCAGCCGGATAAATTATTAGAAATAGATCAAAATTCTAATAGACAAAGAATTCCTGCAGTGGAATATCAGAATAAAATAACAGTTACTCCGCCAAGAAGTTTTAGTGGTATACCTATTAGATCTAGTCAAAATAGTATATCTCAAGTTATTAATCAAACCTTTGCCTCTCAACAAGCCACTCAAAATTCAGCTGGGCAGGCATTAGCAGCAGCAGGATCAGCCATCGGAGGATTATCTGCTGGAGCTGGTCTTTTACAACAATTTTCAGGCCTGGTGGTAGGTAATTTAGTGCAAAAAGGAGTTACCTATGCTGTAGATCAGGCGTCAGGTCTGGTCGGCGACGTTGCTTCTAAGATCAAAGATGTTTTTGCAACTCCTATACCAGATTTTGAAGGAGCAGGATTTGCAGCCAGTCTTGCCGAAGCAGTGACAATTCCTGATGGTGCAGCTGATCTAGTAGCAGGTTTTGAATTTCCTTTCTAAATTAGAATTAAATATTTCTTAAAGTGAAATAACATCAAATATGACTTATTATATTGGAACAAAAACACCCGCATTTGTGGATATTACTAAAAGTGATTTTCCCACTCAATTGAGTATGGGAATATATGTTGGAACAGTAAAACAACATGATCTCGAAACTCGCAGCGGCAGACTATGGGTATATATCCCCGGATTTGGAACCGATCCCGAAATTTCGGATACTAACAGTAACGGTTGGATCACTGTAAATTATGCTAGTCCATTTTTGGGTTACACAGAATCAAATACAGGCGTTAGTTTAAATAATTTTGAATCAACTGGTCAAAGTTATGGATTTAGTATTCCAATTCCAGATATAGGCAGTGAAGTTTTATGCTGTTTCCCTGCCGGTAGAAAAGAAAAAAATGGTTATTGGTTTGCCTGTGTAAATTCCAGACTTAGTAGGCATATGGTTCCTGCTATAGGATCAATACGTACAGACAACATAGATATAGATAGTATACCCCCATCTTTACAGCCATTAATTGATGTACAACAAAATTATCCTGTGGGTGAATTCAGTGAACTATATCAACAAACTCAAACATTTTTTACAGATGACTGGTATAAACAACAAAAATTACCATTACATATACCCAGAACAATTCAATATTTAAGTCAGGGTCTGGATGCTGACACAGAACGTGGTCCCATAACATCTAGCAATCAAAGAGATCCAATTAGTACAGTATTTGGTGTAAGCACACCAGGAAGACCCATAAATGATAATGAACAAAACTTAGCAGTAAATGCTAATTTAGATAATAACACTGCTAAAAATTTCAAAACTACCAGTAGATTTGGTGGGCATTCTATTGTAATGGATGATGGAAATTTCGGTGGAGATAATAATTTAATTAGAATAAGAAGCAGTGCAGGACACCAGATTACTTTAAATGATACTGAGGGGTTTATTTACATTACTACTGCATCTGGAAAAGGTTATATAGAATTAACTGCCGACGGGCAATTAATTATATATAATGCCAATGACATTAGTGTGCGCAGTGAAAATAATATAATGTTTCATGCTGATCAGAATTTTCAAGTTAATGCTAAGAAAATTTATCTTAATGCAGATGAAGAACTTAAATTACAAAGTACTAAAATTAGTGCCGCAGCAGGAGATCTTTTAAATCTTTACGGAAGAAAATCGCAATTAAGAGGGGGTCAAGTAACTGTTAATAGCGCAAGAAATTTAAGTCTTTCAGGAGCGGGCAGTGTCGTAGTAGGAGGGGATACAATATATCTTAATAGCGGAGCCTCTGTAGCAAGTTTTTCTCTGCCAACCTCGCTAAGAAATTATAATTTTACCGATGTAAAGGGTGTTGTATTAACAGACCCGTCTCTAGCCAAATATACAAATGATAATTCTGGATCATTTTCTTTTTGGAAAGAAACAGAAAATACAATATTAAAATCTATTAATTATAGAGTACCAACACACGAACCATATAATAGAAATAAAAGACCAAACAGTGTAGGTCAAGCAAATAGAATATCGGGTTCATTATTGAATAATCCTACGTTACGTAGTTTTACCAGCACCACTGGGGCACAGGATATAGATTCGGAAGTAAAAGTAAAACCTGGTATTGCCAATGCGGTACGGGAACCATTGAGCAGCACAAAGAAAGCAGATAGTAGTGTATTCATTAAAGAAGCCAATGCGTATCCTGCACCTGCTTCAATTGGCAATTTAGATCGTAATGCGCTTACTGCCTATAAGGCACAAATAGGATTTAGTGAAAGTAGAAATAATTTTATACCAGCATCACCAGGAAGCACTGTGGAAGGACTTAACAGTGCGGGATATGCAGGTAAGTATCAATTGGGCAGTGCTGCATTGCAGGATTTAGGTTATCTTAAACCTGGCACCCCTCAAACCGTAGAAGCAATGAACAATCCTAATAATTGGATTGGTGGTAGTGGAAAACCAAGTAATTTACAAGAATTTTTAAATAGCCCGGAAATTCAAGAACAGGCTATGTATAATTATACTAATGCAAATTATGAAAGATTAACTAAATTGCAAGTTATAAATCAAAATACAAGTCCAGAATTAACTGCCGGATATCTAAGTGCAAGCCATCTAGGGGGGCCTGACAATGTGGCTGATTGGTCAACTAAAGGTCAAAATAAATTTGATAGCAATGGCACATCATTGAGTCAATATTTTAATTTAGGAAGATATAGTCAAAGTCAAGTTCCAACTATCACTGCCAGTCTCCAAAGTAAAGGAACATAAATATAGCTATGGCAAGATATATTGGTTTCAGTAGTATTAATAAAACAAAAAAATTCCGATTAACAGATTTCGCCTTGGTAAAACAAGATATTATTAATAATTTTAATATACGTAAAGGCGATAAGCTAATGAATCCTGAATTTGGTACAATTATTTGGGATATGATTTTTGAACCATTGGATACTGCCAGTCAAGATGCTATTGTCAATGATGTAAAGCAGATAATTGCCAATGATCCTAGAGTAGTTGCAGAAAATGTTCTTGTTACTACTTTTGAAAAAGGCATTCAAATTGAAATCAGTCTTATCTATGTAAGCACTAATCAAAGAGAACAACTTACATTGAATTTCAACAACGAAACAAATCGTGTTGCAGTTCTTTAAATCAAAAAAGCAGTATTTTAAAAATTAATAAATAGTTAAAACGGTGCACTATGGCTATAACTACACGACAAAATAGTCTTTTAGTAAATCAAGATTGGGTTAAGATTTACGAAAGTTTTAGAAACGCAGATTTTACTAGCTACGATTTTCAAACCTTGCGCAAGGCAATGATTGATTATCTTAGATTGTATTATCCCGAAGACTTTAATGATTTCATTGAAAGCAGTGAATATATAGCATTAATTGACCTAATTGCTTTCTTAGGTCAAAATCTTGCATTTAGAACTGATTTAAATGCAAGAGAAAATTTTATTGATACTGCGGAACGTAGAGACAGTGTTTTAAAACTGGCTAACTTAGTAAGCTATGTGCCCAAAAGAAATACTGCCGCATCGGGTCTTATTAAAATTGATAGTATTCAAACCACAGAAACTCTTAGTGATAGTAATGGCACAAGTCTTACTAATCTTGTAATTAAATGGAATGATACAACTAATCCAAATTGGTATGAACAGTTTGTAACTATAATGAATGCAGCTCTGCCTGTAAATCAGCAAGTTGGTAGACCTGCAAATAGTGCAACTATTGCGGGTGTTAAAACCCAGGAATATAATCTAAATATACCACCAACATCATTACCACTTTATAAATTTAGTGTTCAGATTGATAATAGTCCTGCACAATTTGAAGTAATTAGCGGTACCACTGTGGATCAGGAATACATTTATGAAGTAAGCCCCTCAACTGGTAAACCCCTAAATGTTTTATATCAAAACGATAATTTAGGTAATGCTAGTAACGGCACAGGTTTTTTCTTTTACTTTAAACAGGGCAATTTAGAAAGTTTTGATTTTAATATTTTAGAATCTATTCCTAATACCGTGGTTAATATTAACTCGGATAACATTAATAACTCCGATGTTTGGCTTTATCAACTTAGTGCACTAAATCAACCATTTATCGAATGGAATAAAATTCCCAGTGTGGTTGGGGTGAATATAATTTATAATAATAATGCGGCCCAAAATAGCTTTCAAGTAACTAGTAGAGCCAATGATCAAATTAATATTGTGTTTGGTGATGGTACATTTGCTGCTATACCTTCTGGTGCGTTTAGATGTTTTTACCGAGTAAGTAATGGATTAACCTATAGCATTACCCCAGATGAAATGCAAAATGTAACCCTAAATATACCCTACATTAGCAAAAAAAATAGAGTAGAAACTCTTACAATAGTGGCCAGTCTTAAATATACTGTAACTAATGCAAGATCTAGAGAGTCACTGGATGATATTAGGCAAAAGGCTCCTCAACAATATTATACTCAAAATAGAATGATTACAGGGGAAGATTATAATACTTTTCCTTACACACAATATAATAGCGTTAGTAAAATTAAGGCAATTAATAGATCAAGTAGTGGAATAAGTAGGTATCTAGATGTTGCCGACAAAACAGGAAAATATAGCAGCACAAACATTTTTGCACAAGATGGAGTTCTCTACAAAGAATTACAAAATAAAACTATTAATTTTAGTTGGACTACAACTTCCGATATAAATCGTGTAATCAATAATCAAATTTTACCTGAAATTAGAAGTCAACGCCTTTTACAATTTTACTATGATCAATTTAATAGATTTAGTCTATCTAATCTTTATTGGCAACGTGTAGATGTTGGTTCTTCAAGCAGTACAGGTTATTTCAAAGATTCCGTGGGTACAGCTCAATCTATAGGTGTTGGTGCAGGTGGCAACAATCATTATATGACAGAAAACAGTATAATTGTGTTGAGTCCAGGATCCGGCAATTATTTTAATGCACGTAACGAAATTGTAAGTTTACCTGTAGGCGGTTTACTTCCCCCTAATGGTAAGAATTTATTATATGTTACTATTGTTAGAATAGATAATAATGGTATCCCTACTAGTACCAATCCCGATCCTATTTTGTTAAGTGAAAACATACCAACCAATGCTATAGTTACCACAGTTATACCAGCATTTACTAACAGTTTTACTACAGAATTCAAGACACAACTAATTAATTTAATCAGCACTTACACCGAGTTTGGCATTAGATATGATCAATTCAACAGAACTTATCAAATTGTTACCGCACAAAATATTAATACAGTAGATTCTTTCAGTCAAGTGAATCAGGGCAATACATCCGGTCTTAATCTTGATGCTAGTTGGTTATTAAGTTTTACTGTTAACGGTCCTATTTACACAATTAACATAAGAGGATTGGACTATATATTTGCCAGTGTTAGTGAAACCAAATTTTATTTTGATAATAGAGTTAAGATATTTGATCCAGTAACTGGATTGACGGTTAACGACAGTGTAAATGTTTTAAAAGTCAATGGAGATCCAGACACTGATTTACCGCTTCAACAAGATTATCTATGGTTTATCTATGATCAAATTATTGAACCCGATGGGTACACTGATAATGGTAAAGTTCTTATTACTTACAGTGATACAAATGATGATGGGGTACCAGATAATCCTGACATATTTGAGTATATAGTACAGCCCGATATCGATACTACAAACAAATATGTTTATTTGCAAAAAACCTATGGCTATAATAATTTTATAAGTTATCAACCTATAGATCCAGGGTTAGTTGTGGCTAGCTATCCTACCTATAACGATCTTTTGCCCAATATCAATAACTATGTTATTGGTCAACTATTTTATCTTACCACAGATCAACTTTTTTATCAGTTAACATCAGTGAACAACATTAGAACTCTTGTAGCCACTAATGATTACATTGTAAGAGTAGGTCGCTCTAATCTTTATTTTCAATATAGACATAATGCCCCGGGTGATAGACGCATAGATCCAAGTCCAGCTAATTTAATTGATTTATTTGTGTTAACCAAAGCTTATTTAGAATCTTATAGATCTTGGGCATTAGATACTACTGGTTTAATTACAGAGCCCGATTTGCCCACTAGTGTGTCTATTGGTACAGAGCTAGCTGGTCTAGACGATTACAAAGCAGTAAGTGATTCGTTAATTTATAGACCTGCAAAATTTAAATTATTATTTGGTAATAAGGCAGCAGCAGAGCTGCGTGCTACTTTTAAAATTGTAAAAAACTCTAATGTAACATTGAGTGATACAGAAATTAGAAGTCAGTTTATTGCCTTGGTTAACAGTTATTTCAACACAGATAATTGGGATTTTGGCGAAACATTTTATTTTACCGAGTTGGCTACTTATGCGCAACAAGGATTAGCGCCCTATGTGAGCAGTATAATAATTGTTCCTAACAGTGCTAATCAGGTGTATGGCAGTTTACAACAAATTACTGCTCAGCCTGATGAAATTTTGTTGAGTTGTGCTACAGTTGAAAATGTAGAAGTCATAGCAAGTATTACTGCTGCTCAACTTAACCTACAAAATACTGCCATAAATACTATAATAATTTGATAAAATATGCCTCTTAAAAAAACTAATAATCTTTTACCCGAAATATTTAGAACTAATACTAACTCTAAATTTTTAAGTGCCACTCTTGATCAATTAGTTACAGAACCTGAATTTAAACAGGTCAGTGGTTATATAGGTAGAAAATTTGCCCCAGGTTTTAAAGGCATCGATACTTATATTAAAGAACCCACTGCTCTAAGAGCAGATTATCAACTTGAACCATCGGTTGTTTATAACAATCGTTTGAATAACCAAACTGAATATATCTCCACTTATCCAGAAATACTGCAAAGACTGGTATATAATGGAGGAGATATAAGAAATCAAAATAATTTGTGGTCAAGTGAATATTATACATTTAATCCTCAAATTAACTACGATAAATTTATAAATTTTTCTCAATATTATTGGTTGCTAGATGGGCCAATGGCAGTCAATGTGTTTGCAGGGCAAGCAGAGCTAGATCAAACATTTGTTGTAACAAGACAATCAAGTACCGGTAACTACACAATATTTGGTAATGGCTCAACTAATAATCCAGATTTGGTTCTGATTAGAGGTGGAAACTATAGATTTAATCTTAATCAATCAGGTTACAGCTTTTATATTCAAACAGAACCAGGGATTTCTGGTTATGAGCAAAGCAGTCCAAATATTTCAACAAGACAGATTTTAGGTGTAGAAAATAATGGAACAGATAGTGGTACAGTAACATTCAATGTGCCTCTTAAAACAGCACAAGAATACTATCAAAATATGCCCTATTCGGGCACAGTCGACTTAGCCACAGATTTAACTTACAGTCAATTACAGAACACGTTGTTGTCTACTATTGTAAGTCAATTCAATGGTATAGATGGACAACAAACAAACCTAAACGGCAAATACTTAATTTTTACTAACTATACTACCGATGCAGCAGATTGGACAAGTGGAATGACCACTGTGCCCCAAAATCAAAGATACGGTATTTGGCAAATCACTTTAACACCATCAGGGTTAGATTATATTATCAGTTTGTCTGCTAGTAGTTCTATACCAGTAGACAATCGAGTAAAAATAAATTTAGGTATAGATAATGCTAATACTGAATGGTACAAAAATGCATCAGGCTATTTGTCACTTGTGCCTGTTATTACAGCAGATTTAGAATATCTATACTATCAGGATGCTACACAAGCTAATGCAGTTGGTCGTATTAGACTAGTTGATTATGACGGTAATAATCCTAAAACTATAGATGTGGAAACAGATATTTTAGGCAAAACAGCTTATACCAGTCCAAATGGCATTATTTTTACAAATGGTTTAAAAGTTACATTTGATAGCAGTGTAGTGCCCGAACAATATCAAAATCAAACTTATTATGTTTATGGTGTTGGACAAGATATAGTACTAGTTGATGTTGTCAATCTCGAGTTTGATTCCAATATTGATTTAACTCAGCCTGATTTTTTAACAGTAAGTCCTGCTAGTAGAGATCTTAACGCTTGGTCCAGACGTAATAGATGGTTTAATTATGCGGTATTGCAGCAGGCAGCTAGTTACAATAATGTAGAATTAGATTTAAGCAATGGTATAAAGGCAACAAGACCTATTATAGAATTTCTTGCTGATCTACAACTTTTTGACTTTGGTAAATTGGGTCTAGCTCCCATTGATCATTATGACATATCTGTGATAGATCCTTTAACAGATGTGGTAGGTAGAATTAGCTATTATGTAGATGAATATCCTTTACTACAAAATGATAGAGTAGTGTTTTCAAAGGCCGCCGATTTAGAAGTACGTAATAAAATTTACCGCGTAAATTTTGTAGAATTAGATGAGGGCCCAAGCACAATCGTTCTTGAACCTGTGGACACTGTGACAGATTATAATACAGTATATTCTAAGTTAGGGCGATTAAATGGAGACAAAACTTTTTATTTTGTATCCAATACCTGGAAGAACGGTCAACAGAAATTAGAAATAAATCAAACACCTATGTTTGATGTTATTGATAGCAATGGGTTCAGTCTCGGTGACAGAACATTATATCCTTTGGCAAATAGTACTACAGCATTTAATGGCACAAAAATCTTTGGTTATGCAGAAACGGATTATAGTGTCAATGATCCTGTGTTGGGTTTCCCTATAAGCTATAGAAGTATTAATAACATTGGTGATATTGAATTTTACAATTATTTTGATAACCAAATTTTTGAATATATTGATAATTCACAAGCTACCAAACAAAAAATAAATCTTGGATATCTTGTAAAAAATAATTTAGACGAAACTATTTCTGTATTATCTGTTTGGAGTACAGTTACTCAGGATACAACACAATCACAACTATTTTCTTTCACATATGATGGCATAAACAACTATTTCGTCTTAGATATTCAACCCAAATTAACAGGCACGCTGCCAACTATCAAAGTTTTTGTAAACTATAACGAGTTACCTAGAACTGCATTTAATGTATTTTTGGTGCCTAACAATAAAACAAATGTTACTATAAATTCGACACTGAGAATTGACGATAGAATAAACATTGAAGTAATCAGTGATCAAGTTAGTAACAATGCATTTTATGAAATTCCCGACAATTTAAATCTTAATGCTAAAAATGATATCTTAGGTTCGGTAACTTTGGGTAGTTTAAGAAATCATATTCAGGCAATAACACAAAACAGCGAATTATTTTTTGGCACTTGTCCCGGAGTAAGCAATCTAAGAGATATTGATATTGCTAATAAAGGTGGCACAATTGTTCAACAATCTGCTCCTGTAGTATATTCGGGTTTATTTTTGAATAATAAGAATTATAACTTTGTAGATAGTGTAATCAATGCTAGCCAAGAATATGCCAGATTTAAAAATAAATTTCTAAATTTAGCTACTAGTTTATCTAATTTGGATTATACTGACGTTCAAGGTACAGTGGATACAATTCTAAGTCAAATCAATCAAATTAAGGATAACACTTTCCCATGGTATTACAGTGATATGATACCTTATGGTGTAAACAAAAAGGTTATATCTTATACTGTATTTGATGTGTTTCAGAGAAATTATGAAATAACCAGCATTTTTACTTTATCTAGTCCAAGTAATCGTGCGGTACTAGTTTACTTAAATAATGTTCAACTAGTGCATTTAAGAGATTATACTTTTTTATCTAATGCTCCAGCTATATCATTAACACCTGACTTTAGTGTAGCCGAAGACGATGTAATAACTATTATAGAATATTACGACACAGATGGTTGTTTTGTTCCAGAAACACCCAGCAAATTAGGTCTATATCCAAAATATATTCCACAAAGAATTATAGATAGCACCTATTTAACTGCAACAGAATTCATAAAAGGTCATGATGGTAGTTTAACACCTATATTCGACGATTATCGCGATGATTTATTGTTAGAGTTAGAGAAAAGAATCTATAACAATATTAAGGTTGAATATACTGGCAAAACAATTAATATCTATGATGTTTTACCAGGAAAATATAGATCCTATACCAATGCATTAACTAATTGGAATAATGTATTAAGTAAGTATTATTTACAATGGACTGGGTTGAATAATTTAAACTATGTAATTAATAATTATTATAATACAGCGAATCCATTTACTTACAATTATGGTGAATCCGTTGATTCTATAACAGGAAATAATTTACAAGGTTCGTGGAGAGCCTGTTATCTATATTTTTATGATTGTCTAGATCCCAGTTTAAGACCCTGGGAAATGTTGGGATTTGCTGACAAACCCGACTGGTGGGAGATAGAGTATGGGCCTGCTCCTTATACTTCGGGCAATCAGATATTATGGCAAGATCTAGAAAATGGTTACATAAGAGGTGGAAGTAGACAGGGCTATGATGAACGATTTGCCAGACCAGGTTTAAGTGAAATAATACCTATAAATCAGTTCGGTGAATTAAAACCTCCACTAGGGTTAATTACAAATGATTTTAATTCAAACAGTTTTGACAAAAACTGGACTATTGGTCAATTAGGTGCCACTGAATTTGCTTGGAGAAACAGTAGTGAATATGCGTTTGCAGTTCAGATAGCCTATGCAACAATTCATCCTGCCAAATATTTTAGTTTCGGTATAAATTCAAACAATTATGTCTATAACTCAGTACTGGACCAATATCTTCTAAAAACCACAAATTTCAGAATTCGTCCAATTGATATCGAACTTAATGGTTATATTAATACTGATCAAACTATAACCAGATCGGCAGGTTATCTAAATTGGATATCTGACTTTTTAACAGGTCGTGGTATACTAGACAAAACAGATTTTTTAAACTACATAAGATATTTTGATGTTAATTTGGTATACAAAGTTGCGGGTTATACTAGTAAAGAATATATTAAGGTATTGGCCGAGCAATTTAGTCCTGAAAGTATTAATACAAGTATCATTGTTCCTGACTCTGATTTTGAATTAGTTCTGCATAAATCTGCTCCATTGCTTAATGCACGTTATAGCGGTGTGATAGTTGAAAAAACCTCCAACGGTTTTGTAATTAGCGGTTATGATGTTAAAAATCCATATTTCAATATTTTATTGCCCAATTTTACTGGAGAGTCCGAGGATGTTTCTGTTCTTAAAAATTCAGTAACCTGGTTCGGTACTAATAGAAATAGATTATATAGAATTAACTATGGGACTGAATTTACTACAAATCAACAAATAGCCAACTTTTTATCTGGCTATCAACAATTTTTGCAAACTCAAGGATTCCAGTTTAATACATTTGATGAAAATCTGTCACAGATAAGAGATTTTAAATTAAGTCTTAAAGAATTTTTATTTTGGGTCCAACAGGGGTGGGGAGTTAATAGTGTAATTGTATTAAGCCCATTTGCGGATACACTGAATCTACAGACAGCAAACACAATAGTAGATGAGATTACCGGATCATATTACGGCAATAAAGTATTAAATCAAAACTTTTTAACTTTGGATACTGATAGCTTTAGTGTAAGCAGGGAAGAAACAAAATTTAAATTAAACTTTGATAGAACATCGTCGGATTTAATTGGTCTTGCTGATTTAGATCTTGTACAGTATGAACACTGTATTGTTTTCAAAAACAAAACTAGTTTCAATGATATAATTTATGATCCAACTTCAGGTTCAAGACAATTCAGACTCAAACTAATAGGTCAAAAAACCACAGGTTGGAATGGAACAATCTTTGCACCAGGATTTATATATGCCAATGATAATGTAGATGAGTGGAGAATTAATACAGATTATCTAAAAAGCGATTTGGTTCAATTCAAAAATCAATACTATACTGCTAAAGAAAATATCGCAGGATCTACTAGTTTTGATTTCAAAAAATGGTTGCCTGTAAGTAAAGATAGTATACGTGCAGGTTTATTGCGAAATTTTGCTACTAACAGTGTTATCAGTGAAGATTTTTATGATGTCAATAAAATCAATCTAGAAGATCAGTTTGATAAATTTAGTCTTGGTCTAATAGGTTATCGAGAAAGAACATATCTTACCGATGCGGGTTTAGATGACACCAGTCAGGTAAAATTATATCAAGGATTTATTAAACAAAAAGGAACAAGAAACAGCATCAATGCTGTAGAAAATATTAGACTAAATGATGAACAAAAAACCATAAACATAGCAGAGGATTGGGCCTTTAGACTGGGCAGTTATGGCAGTTTACAAACTAATCAATATGCCGAACTAATACTAGACGAAGATTTTGTTTTAAATAATCCCAACAGTCTCGAAGTATATGCAAATGGTACAATAACCTATAGTAGTCTTAATACCATTAGTAATCAAGTTTATAAGACAGCATCTGTTCCTTGGAACGGAAGATTATTTTTAGATAGAACAGAAAATAGCTCTTATGTTGATGATATCGAAACTGCTGGCTACGTTAATATTGAAGATATAGATTATACCATTTTTGACTTTGCAAATCCCGTAGAAATTTCTAATATAATTAACACTATTGGTATAGGAAAAACTATTTGGGTAGCCAAAGATCTTGAAAATGATTGGCAAGTTTATAGAATTTTTGGCAGTTACAATAATGCACAAATCACTAAGATTACTAAAGAAACTGGGTCCTTAGTAAGAATCAACACCGATTTGCCGCATCAGTTAATTGCTGATGATCTAATTGTTGTAAAAAATATCGAATTTCCCGAATTTAATAGTCTTTATACTGTTACCTTAGTGGATTCTACCACTAGTTTTGTGGCTATTGCTAAGAAAGATTTTGTTAATGTAAGTAATTTTACTTCAGAAAATTTACTAGGTCAAATTTATAGATTACAAACTGTAAAATTAGACAGAGCTAGCCAAATTAGTAGTTTAGTAAATTATGACACTAATTGGATTGCAAATAGTAAAGTATGGGTAAACAATAACGACTCCAATGGTTGGGCCGTATATAATAAATCAAATGCATTTGAAAGTAATTTGGCACTTAGTGTGTTATTAAATCAAGCTAATGCGAGATTAGGAAGTAGTCTTGCAATTAACTCTAAGGGCACATTTTTTATAGCAGGTGAACCAGGCTATGGCGGAAATGTAGGTAGTGTTGCCACTTATGCAATCAGCGTTAATAATACAATTACAGAAAATTTAATTCTTACTTCTACTGTTGATTCAACAGTAGAAATGGGACACAGTGTAAGTTTTGGAAATATTGTATTCACTGCAGGTTCTCCACTGAGTAATGCTAGCAAAGGGTATGTATTTGTATATGATATTGATTTCTTAAACAATATTAATTTTAAACAAATTTTAGCACCAAATACTGCAAATACATCTTTATACGGTTATAGTACTGCAATTAGTAAAGACGACAATTGGTTGTATGTGGGTGCCCCTGCTGATGATAGAGTATATGCCTATCAGTTTAAGGCCAATATTTCCCAAGAAGTTGATGTCATAACTGCAGATGGAATACTAAATTCATTTACTCTTGGTTTTACACCAGAATCTGCTCTCACTTTATTTGTAAGTAATAGCAGTAATACTCTAGTTAGAAATTTAGTGCCCTACAAAGAATTCGATGTTTCGGGATCTGTTATTACATTCACTGATATTCCAGCTGCTGGACAGATTGTTGTTAGACAAACTCCCGGTTATGTATTGGCCAATGTTATACAAAGTGCTAATACTACAATTAGATTTGGAGAAAGTATTGCCTGTACAAATGATGGGGCACAGGTTGTAATAGGAGCACCGAAAGCGAATCTTACAATCGATTCACAAAACTATACAAGAGTTGGTAGAGTTGATGTATACGATAGATCTATACAAAATTTTATTGCAAATGGTATTCAATCAGTTTATACCACATTGGATAGTATTAAATCCATTAGTCGTGTAAGTGTAAATGGTATTACTTCTAATAGCAATAGTTATACAATTAGTACAAATACTTTAACTTTCAACACTAATAGTATTCCAGCTGCTGGTAGTATAGTTTCTATCGAAACTAATACATTTAAAAATATACAGAGTTTAATTCCCGACGATGCAGTCAAATTTAGCAATGCCAATTTACAATTCGGACATAGTGTTGACATATGTAGTTATAGCTGCAGCATTTATGTAGGAGCTCCAAATTATAGTGTTGATGTTTCTAGACCCTATGTTGGCGCAGTATATTCTTATTTGAACCAAGGTAGACTATATGGTACAATAACTTCTTCAACTAACGCATCTGTTATTTCTGGACAATCATTACGTATAAATGATTATGCAGTAACCTTTGGCGGGTCGAATGTTAATGCAGTAGTGGCGAATATCAATAGTGCTGCAATTCCCGGAATTTCGGCATCTAATGTTGACAATGCTGTGGTTATCTTAAGTAATGCAGAAATCGCTACAAATAGATTAAGAATATTACCTGGATCAGGCGAAGTTATTGAAGACTTGGGTTTAGATGTATTTAAACAAACACAAAAAATATTAAATCCAGATTTGAAACCATATGATTATTTTGGTTCAAAAATTAAAATAAGCACAGTCGATCCTGCTGTAGTCGGTATAGGCAGTGAAGATGCCACTGCTTATCTATATACCACTTTTGATCTTTACAGTTATATGGGTCCTGTATTAGAAAATATTTCTGTCGGACAGTTAAGTGATAGTGAAATATTTGCATTAAAACAAAATTTAAATTTACCATTAGATACAAGTTTTGACAATGGTAGTACAAAGTTTCGCGACTATGTTGCAGGAAGTGGTGCATCTTGGGTTTATAATTATCTACCAAACAGTTTAAACAATATAGATAATCCTGGTTTGTTAACGTACAGTCAACAACTTTTACCAAGATTTGCCAATGGTGCAGCAGCTTTGGGCAATGGCATAAAATTTGGTAGTGATTTAATATTTTCTAGAGGATTTTCCTTAGTTGGTGCTCGTTATGATAATACAGTACAAACATCGGCTAATTCAACATCAATAAAATCTAGATCAGGAAAGATTTATAGATTTAACAACCCCGATCAAAAACGAGGGTGGGATGTTTTAAGAAATGAAGAACTCAAAGTAGATATTGACAGTATAATCAAGAGTTACGTTTATTCAGTTAAAACAAATAATATTATTGATAGTTTAGATTATATAGACCCTGCAAAAGGTAAGATATTAGGCATTGCCGAACAGGATATTAATTATAAAACAGATTATGATCCTGCAGTTTATAATCAGGGATCTAACTTAGAAACCACAATTGACAATAAGTTTTATTGGTCTACTAATCAAGTAGGGCAAGTTTGGTGGGATCTAAGCACAGTGCGTTACATTGATTATGAACAGGGATCGATAAAATATCGTAATAGCAATTGGGGCAGAACATTCCCTGGTAGTGAAATAAATGTATATGAGTGGGTAGAGAGTTTATATCCTCCTAGTTTGTACAAACAAAGGGGTGGTAATGGTGATCCTAAACATATTGACAATTCGGCTTACTCGTCAATAACCTATATAGATCCTGGTACCAATAGTCCGGTTATTAGGTACTATTTCTGGGTTAAAAATAAAACCTCTATTAACAGTGAAAATACAGCAAGAAAAATCACAGTATCTAACATTGAAAATTATATCAGAGATCCTAAAAACAGCGGAGTGAAATTTTTTGCACCTTTACGATATGATGCTGTGGGTGTATATAATCTGAATACAGATTTGTCGGGCAAAGACAAGATACTGCATATTGACTATACCACTGATCTTAACGACAGTACATTGATTCATAATGAATATCAACTTATCAGTGAATCTGCAAAAAATGTAAACCAAATTCCACAGAATGTCTATAATAAAATGATAGACAGTTTAAGTAGAATTGATTCAGCAGGTAATCCAGTCCCAGATCCTTTATTGCCAGTACAGACACGTTACGGCATTGAACTGCGACCACGTCAAAGTGTATTCATTGATCAAAACAAAGCCGTGAGAGAAATGGTAGAGTATACAAATAGTATATTCAAAAAATATCTCATGGCTCAAGGTTTTGATCTTGGCACATTAGAATCTAAGGAACCCGAACCTTTAGAAGGCACTGGACAATTTAATATTAAAGTAAACACTGTTGAGGAACTTTATTATCTCAATATAGCAATATATGCAGTTGGATTTAAGGTCTTAGTTGCTAGTGATAGTACTGCGGGCGGGTTATGGACAATTTACACTAAAAAATCTAATAATACCTGGCTGTTAACTAAAGTACAAAGCTATGATGTTGAAGAATATTGGCAATATGAGGACTGGTATATATCAGGATACAATACCAGTGTAAAACCAAAATATACAGTTGAAACAATTGTTGACTTAATTAATTTAAATCTAAAAAGCGAAGATATTGTTAAAATTAACAATACCGGATCTGGTAAGTGGGCATTAGTCCAAGTTTATCCAACATTTACATTAACATTGGGTATTGAGGATGGTACTATAAAACTTAAAGATAGTCTTTATGATCTTGAAAATAATTTTATGGGATTTAGTAATGAAAGATTTAGTGTAGATCGTTTTGATAAAAATCCTAGCATAGAATTACGAAAAATATTACAGGCTATCCAAAACGATCTGTTTATTAATCAACTAAGTCAAGATTTCGTTAATCTATTTTTTGTCTTAGTGAAATATGCACATAATGAACAGCAGTTCCTAGATTGGGTATTTAAAACCAGCTTTATTACTGTTAATCAAGCAATCAAAAATCTCAATCAGCCTAAGATTTATTACAAAGAAAATCAGAATTTGTATCAAAGTTATATTGAAGAAGTTAAACCATATAGGACTACGATAAGAGAATTTGTAAGAAGTTATGATCTTAACGATAATTTAAATGGGTATGTGACCGATTTTGATTTACCTGCTACTTATGATCCTGTTTTACAAATTTATCGTAGCCCAAGCGGCGAATATACGCAGGATAGTGAATTATTAACCCAGCCTCAATATTACGATTGGAATCAAAATTATTATTATTTTGTGGGTAATATCTCGGTTGGTGATAGTGGATCGGGTTATACCATTGCACCCAATATTACAATAACCGGCAGTACTATTAATGACGATGCAAGAGCCACTGCAATCATATCTGGTGGCAGTATTATAAGTGTTGTTGTAGATTATCCTGGAAGTTATTACTTCACACAACCAAATGTTACATTATCTGGTGGTAATGGGTCCGGCGGAAAAATTTATGCACAATTAGTAAATAACGTAATTAGAAAATTAAAAACAACTTTAGTTTATGATAGAGTTAACTATGATAGTAGTGTTTTAATTTGGCAACCAAATACAGCTTACTATACAGGTAATTTGATAACTTATAACGATAAGGCTTATCAAGTTACTGCTAATTTTACTTCTAATTCAAGTTTTATTGGCAACAATTTAGAAGAAATATATGCTAATAGTTTTTCGCAGGCCAATGACAGAATAAGAAGTTTCTATAGTCCAGACAATACAATGCCAGGAAAAGATTTTTCACTATTACAGAGTGGAATCGATTATCCTGGAGTGATTGTTGAGGGATTAAATTTTGATGATACTGGCGGATTTGATACAATCAGTTTTGATATGGCTACTTTTGATCCAGTAGAGTTTGATGCAGAAGGAACACCAATTACTCCACCCAGTATACTGGATACTATTATTGAAAGTAGTTATACCGACACTGAATTAGCTTCGCGTGATGGAGCAATAATTATTGACGGATCGCAATTTGTGGATCAATATAGTAGTCACGCACCAGAAGAATTAATTCCTGGCCGAATATTTGATAGTTTAGATCTTACAGTAACTACATTTGCTACTAATGCAGCCAGTGCCTCATATACTTCTTGGTTAACAACAACTGCGTTTTACGTTGATACTATAGAAGTTTTAGATGGTGGTTTTGGATATGATATTGGTGATGTAGCTGTAACTATAAGTGGTGGTGATGGTTCAGGGGCAACTGCCAGTGCTGTTCTAGATAGTAATGGTGTAATCACATCAATATCTGTAGATTCGGCAGGATCCGGGTACACTTCTATACCTAATGTAATTATTACAGGAACTAATGTTAATGTTGCAGTGGCATCAGTAATATTAGCTCAATCTACATATGATACATTTAGTTATAAAATCATTAAAGATAAAAATGAAAATTATCAATATTTAAGATTACAAAATTCTGCTATTACAACTCTTACTGCAGATTTAAGTTTGACTGCTAGTTCAATGACAGTCAGTGATAGTTCAAAATTACCTGTACCTACAATCGGAAGCAGTCAATTCTGTAGTGTCGTTATAAATGGTGAAAGAATTATCTATTTAGAGAAAGATGATAATACTAATACATTGAGTAGATTAATTAGAGGTAGTTATGGGACAGGGGCAAATGCTCATTCTGTCGGATCTGAGGTAGTAGATGCAGGGTATGATCAAATTATTCCCTATGGACAGGTATACAACTGGACCCCCAATGTTAACACAACAATTATTGGATTAGACAACAATAGTTATGAATTTTATAGTGGTAATACATATATAAGAAGCAATGCCTGGATAAATCTTTGGATATTGGATTTCTTAACTACCGAGAATCAAAATAGATTAACTACAGAAAATGATCTACAATTAATCACTGATAATTCGATTGATCTTGAATCTAACGGATTGTTTATGAGTAATCTTACACCTGCCGTGTTTATAAGGCAAAGTTAACACTATAAATATAAAGAATAGGGAATATAAATGTCCAATATTAAAATAAGTCAGCTTCCAATTCTTACTTTAGGTGATTTACAAAATTTCACCAGTACTGCTAATGTAGCTTTGATTGCAAATACGGGAGTACTTTTAAGCACTTATCAAACTAGTTTTGCAAATCTTCAAGCAACGGTCACTGGTGCAACTGGTGCTTCTGGATTTGGAGCAACGGGTGCAACTGGTGCAGAAGGCCCACAAGGTGCAACGGGTCCCACTGGATTAGGTGCAACAGGTGCAACAGGTCCACAAGGCGCAACGGGCCCACAAGGTTCAACTGGTCCTACAGGATTAGGTGCCACAGGCGCAACGGGTCCTGTAGGTGCAACTGGTCCTGCAGGATTAGGCTCCACAGGAGCAACTGGAGCAACTGGTCCTGCAGGTGCAACTGGACCACAAGGGGCCACTGGTGCTACTCTTTTGCTAGAACCTGTAGCATTTGCAGCTAAATCATCAACGTCACAGACAATACCAGGAGGATCCCCAACTAAGCTTACATTTGATACAGAAATTTTTGATAATAATTCAAATTTTGATACGGCAACATCGAGATTTACTCCTACTGTAGCAGGATACTATCAAGTCAACTTTAATGGGTCGGGATACGAAAATTCTCCTTCCACTGATACTCTTGTACTTTTTATTTACAAAAACGGCACCTCCTACGCCTTAACACGGGCCTATACAGACGGGCAAAGACAAAATTTAAGTTTGTCCACAGTAGTTTATTGCAACGGAACAACTGATTATATTGAAGTTTTCTGTGAAGTGGCAAATAATAATTCAGAGATCGATGCTGCTGCCTCTTTTAGTGCAACATTGTCCATGGGTTCGGCTCAAGGTGCAACAGGTGCAACTGGGATAGGATACAGTTTAACAAGTAGTACAACAAATAGTATTGGTACAGGTACTAAAACTTTTACAACAAATTTGGATGCTAACGATAGTGCATTTACAGGGGGCGCAATTGTTGCAGTTATTGCTCAAACAGGAGCCAAAGGAAATGTACTATATGGACAAATTAGTTCGTTTAGTTCTACAACTTGTGATGTAAATGTTTTAAGAACTGCGGGTTCAGGTTCTCATTCTAATTGGGTATTTTATTCAGTAGGGTTAACGGGGGCACAAGGAGCAACTGGCCCCACTGGGTTGGGAGCAACGGGTGCAACTGGGCCTACAGGTGCAACTGGTCCAGAATCTTTTGTAAGTCAAACCTGGCAAAATATGACTGCAAGTAGAGTAAACAACACTAATTATACTAATACAACTGGCAGTCCTATTGAAGTTGCTATAACATATACTGGCACTACTATAGAATATATTGAATTTTATATTAATGATACTGTTATAGTATATACTGCACCAACTTCAGGAACTGGCGCTGCACCTTATACTGCAGTTACTGGAATAATTATTCCTAGTGGAGCAACTTACCGTGCAGTTGGTGGAACCTTAACTTTACAAAGCTGGTGGGAATTAAGATAAAAGGATTATAACATGAATATGCAATATTGGCAAAATCAAGATACACAAGAAGTTTATGGCTTTGATATTTCTGATCCTTCACAAATTATAGCTAGAAACAATTTAATTTCGACAGGGAATTGGGAAGATGTAACAAATAGTTGGCCCCCTCCGCCATCTCCACCTACAGCGGAACAAAATAAAAACAAAGCTATCACATTGTTATCTGCAACCGATTTTGTTGTGTTATCAGATGTTGATGATCCTGCTCTTAATCCACATTTATTGAATAAAACCGACTTTATAAATTACCGGAATATAATTAGAAATATTGCAGTAAATCCAGTAGCAGGCGACATAAATTGGCCAGTTAAACCTACTGAACAATGGAGTACATAATGCCCAATAATGAAGAATCCAAGGTCAATAATCAAATAAATATTAATGAACAAAAAAAATTAGAGTCAGAGACCGATGATAAAGCCAGCTTTTATGTAAGAAGTATGATTAAGATTTTTGATCCAGAAAATGGAAAAGTAATAGTTGAAAAAACAAATTAACGGATAAAATATGTTTGCAAAAAATAATGTAATGGTTCAGGGTCATATTAAAATTATAGATCCTGCCACGAATGAAATTTTGGTCGATAAAAGTAATGCAATACATTATGAAAATATGAGTGAAGCACTAGCTCAAAGTATAGGCAATAAGGGCAGCGGAGTTATTACCTATATGGCATTTGGTAATGGAGCAACTGCAGTTGATAGCACAGGAGTAATTACATATCTACCTCCTAATACTTTTGGCCAATCCGCAGAACTTTATAATCAAACATATCAAAAAATTGTAGATAATACCAGTGCATTAAATTTAGATCCTGCTCGTAATTATATAGAAATCAGACATACTCCAGGATTAATTTATACAGATGTATTTGTAACTTGTCTACTAGATTACGCTGAACCAACCGGACAAGAGGCTTTTGATAATTCCAGTACATTATCCGGCACATACGTATTTGATGAAATAGGTTTAATAAGTGAAAGCGGAAAATTGTTAACACATGTAATTTTCCATCCTGTTCAAAAAAGTTTAAATAGACTTATTCAGGTGGATTATACTATTCGTATACAGACATTGACTAATTTGTCGTCCAATTTATAAATTGTGAAATAAAATATGGCATATATTATAACCAAAACAAACGGCACGCAGCTAGCTGTTATTGAAGATCAAACAGTTGATAGCACAAGTACTAGTTTAACACTAATAGGAAAAAATTATAAAGGTTATGGAACTTTTTATAATGATAATCTAGTTCACTTGTTAGAAAATTTTGCTAATGTGTCAAGTCCAGCTGTACCACTGGAAGGTCAACTTTGGTGGGATACTGCAGGTAATCTAAAAGTTTTTAATGGTAGTAATTTTAATAGCCTAACGACTATAACTGTACAGGCTAATTCAGGACCTGCAGGATCGGTTACAGGAAGTTTATGGTGGGACAATTATAATAATAGACTTAGTGTTTACAATGGTGCAAGTTGGGTATTAGTTGGGCCATCTACTAATACAGGTAATGGTATCGTAATTGGCACTGTAGTAGATGCAGTAAATTTAACTCATACTGTAGCAAATCTACTAGTAGATAATAATATCGTTGCCATAGTTAGTAATGATAGTGCTTATACACCCCAGTCTGGTATAAGCGGATTTAATATAATAAAACCTGGCATTAATTTATCATCAAACGCAAATGTAGCATTATGGGGCACCGCATATAATGCTAGTTATTTAGGTAATGTAATTGCAACATCATATGCCAGAAGAGATGCGGAAAATACTTTTACCGCTAACAATACATTTAACAGTAACATAAGAGTTGGAACCACAGACTATTTAACTTTACAAGTTAATAGTAGTATTGCACGTATTACAAACCGTAATAATAATGGAAATATTGTAATAGGTTCTAATAAATCGGGAACAATTACTGACAACATCACTGTAGATGCTGCATCTGGTAATGTTATAATAACAGGATCTATATCTGCAGATTATTTTGTTGGCAATGGAGCTTTGATTAATCCACTAAATGGTGGAACTTTAATCAGTAATGGAAATACTTATGTAAGTATAAATTCCACAGGCGGGAATGTAACTGCAGGTGTTAGTGGTAATGCTAATGTAGTAGTAATAACTCCTGACGGATTAATAGCATCAGATTACTTTTTTAGTAATGGTATAAGATTATCAGGCCAGGGTGCAACTGGTCCACAAGGTGCTACTGGGCCAATTGGTGCAACTGGCGCAACTGGCGCAACTGGGCTTGGTGCAACGGGAGCAACTGGTCCACAAGGTGCTACTGGGCCAATTGGTGCCACAGGAGCTACCGGTCCAACAGGAAATGGCGGAACAAATTTACAACTTTTCACTACTGATGGGTCTTGGACAGCACCAGCTGGGGTAACAACTGCAATAGTTGAATTATGGGGAGGGGGAGGTGGTCAAACTTCTCCCGGTGGTGGTGCAGTGAATCCTTCAGGCGACGGTGGATATGGAAAAGCAGTTGTTACTGTCACTCCTGGAGCTACTTATACCGTTACAGTAGGTAAGGGAGGCAACGGAGTTGCTTTAGGTATTTTTGGGTCTATACAAGCGCAGGGAACTGCTGGAGGTACAACAAGTTTTGGAGCATTAGCAACTGCTACAGGTGGAAGTACTAATACTACAGACGGCAGCTTTACTACTACCGGTACTATTCTTGCACAAGGAACTGCAGCAAATGCTATTGGTAAATCTAATAAAGGTAGCGGATCATCGCCTGGGGGTGCAGGATATGGCGCCGGCGGAGAAGGTACCCAGGGAGGCACAACAGGAATAGTTGGTATTTCATATAACAATCAAAGCTATAATGGCGGGCTGGCTTCTGGAAGTTTTTTATATAATCTAGTAGGTGGTGATGGTGGTGGTGTTGTTGGTTATAAAGGCCTGGGGGGCACACCTAGTCCAGCCAGTCAACCTGTTGAGGCAGGCGGTGGTGGTGGTCAGGGGGCTTGTATAGTTCAATGGTAAAAAGGAGCGAATAAAATTGAGTAAAGCACTAATAGATCCTAATTCTTTAATATTAAATTCTGAGGGTCAAATTTTAGGCTACAGAATAGCACAAATTGCAATATCTGAATTTCCTGTAGCCCCTCCATTATTTTGGACAGATTGTACAAGTTCTGTAGATCAAAATACCGAGTATTATGATCCTACTACACAAGAGTTTAAACCACTTCCGCCTGTTGAACCCACTGCAGCACAAAATAGAACAACAGCTATACAATTACTTAGAGACACGGACTGGGTAAATGAACCCGACGTATATAATACTGCTAATAATCCACACCTTCTTAATAGACAGGAATTTTTAGATTATAGAATAGCTATTAGACCATATGCTGTAAATCCAGTAGCAGGAAATATTAATTGGCCAACTAAACCCACGGAACAATGGAGCAGTTAATAAGCAATTTTAAGTGATAAATACTAAATTAGAATAACTATATGGCCTACATTATAAACAAAACAGATGGTTCACTATTAGCAGTAATTGCCGATGGTACTGTGGATTCTACTAGTTGTAGTGTTTCATTATTCGGAAAAAATTATTCAGGATACGGCACTTTATTCAACGATAATCTAGTTCATTTATTAGAAAATTTTGCCGATAGTTCTAGTCCTACTGCACCCTTAGAAGGACAATTATGGTGGGATACTGCAGGTAACCTTAAAGTATATAATGGTACCAGTTTTTCTACTATAAGTTCTATCGGTGTTGTGGCTAATACTGCACCGGTTGGGTCAGTAACTGGTAATTTTTGGTTTGACACCTATAATCGAAGATTGAGTGTATACGATGGTGCTAATTGGGTTTTAGTAGGACAAGCTTGGTCTACAAGCGAGGATTTAGCTAATGGAAGTGCAGCTAATTTAGCTGTGGTTGCTTCGTATTTTACAACTAGTGCTGCTGAAACTGCTACACTCGCAGCAGGTACTAATGGACAAGTAAAAACATTTATGATGGCAGGCGATAGTGGAGATATGGTAATCACAGTAACTAATCCGGGATGGGGCGGTGCTGGTACTATGACTTTTAATAATGTAGGCGATGGGTGTACATTACAGTACATTAATAATAAATGGTTCTGTATTGGTAATAATGGTGTAGAATTTGCATAGAATGGTAAAATAAATGTCATTTAACATAACATTAACAGATGGTTCTTTACTTACAACAGTAGATGACGGTACCATTAATGATACTAGTTGTAGTCTTACGCTAATTGGTAAAAATTATGTTGGGTATGGCACCCTTTATAATGAAAACCTTGTTCACTTACTGGAAAATTTTAGCAATGACACAGCACCTGAAAATCCAATCACTGGACAATTATGGTGGGATACTGGTGGTAATCTAAACGTCTATAATGGATCTAACTTTAAAACTATCGCTACGATTAATAATAGTATTACTGCACCCACTGATGCTGTTACTGGTAACACATGGTGGGATACTACTAATCAACAGTTTTATGTTTATAATGGCAGCGAATGGGTTCTAATCGGCCCAGCCTTTCAAGCAGATACAGGAACCAGCGGTCTTGTTGTTCAAAATATAGTAGACACTGATTCTAACACTCACGTAGTAATCTATCTTTATGTGGGTTCAGGTTTAATTGGCATTTATAGTAAGGATGACGAATTTATTCCATTAAATCCTATTAGTGGATTCAGTAGTATAAAACCTGGTTTTAATCTCATTAGTGAAAGTATTATTGCCAATATTAGAGTTTGGGGAGTATCCTACGATTCGGACAATTTAGGTGGATTTGCTGCTAATACATATTTAAGGTTTTCCGGCTCCGGCGCAAACAGCTTCGTAATAAACGGAAATATAACATCTAATAATATAATCGCTAATTCAAATCTTGTAGCTAGTAATGCTACTATTACTAGTAACTTAACTGTTGGTAATATAACATCGTCGGGCAATATTCAAGCTGCGAATCTTATAGTTACAGGTAATGCAACAATTTCCAGTAATTTAACTGCATCTTATTTCTTTGGTAATGGGTCCTATTTAACCGGAGTTACTTCTTATTCGAATGCCAATGCTGCATCATATTTGCCTACATATACTGGCAACTTGGTAAGTTTAACGGGAAATGTTATTACGACTGCTAACGTATATGCTGGCAATATAATTGCAAGTGCCAACATAATTGCAACTGCAAATGTAATCGGTGATTACTTTATTGGAACAGCAATCTATGCTGAATATGCTGATTTGGCAGAAAAATTTAGTTCTGATTCGTATTATAGTGCTGGCACTTTGGTTAGAATTGGCGGTGCAGAAGAAATTACACAGGAAAATGAAATAGGTAGTAATAATGTACTGGGTGTAATCAGTGATAATCCAGCTTATACTATGAATTCTGGATTAGAAAATTCTCTAGTTGTAGCATTAATTGGAAAAGTTCCTGTTAAAGTAATGGGAAAAGTAAATAAAGGTGACAGACTAATTAGTGCAGGAAATGGATTTGCAAAATCTGGCCAAAATAACGAAATTAATTCTTTTAATGTAATAGGTCGCAGCCTTGAAAATAAATATGACGAACATCCTGGATCGGTGTTAACTATTGTAAGAATTAATATATAGGACAAAATCAATGGCATATTCACAAGGCGGTTTAATTGAAGCCTCAGATTATAATAATTTTATAAATGATACTAATAAACTAAACACCTACTGGGGTCAAGGAACCGGTGATGCAGGATACGGCCAAACTTCTGTAGCCTCAGTTGCCGTAGGAAATACTGTAACTGCTGCGCAATGGGCATCATTACTTAACACCTTAAATAATGCCAGAAAACATCAATCAGCAGGTGGATATACAAATTTAGCTGTGCCAGTAGCAGGTGATAGGGTAGATTTTATAAGTGCACTATCTAGTACAATAACTGATGGGTATAATAATAGATTGTCCAAAGCAGCTGGTATGGGTACCACAATTACAGGAACTACTGATAATATAACTTGGGGACAAGCTTTAGATTATCAAGAGTTTAATACAAATAGAACAGCAACAGTAACATTTTCGAGTTCAGATGCCGCAAGATATTTTTTTAATGCTGGAGGAACTTTAAGTTTTTTTTGTCAAGCAACCGACATTGCTGGCACAAATAGAAGCAATGCACTACAAGCTGCTATAGGAGCAGGCTCTACAGCGGGATTAAGATATATACTTAATTTTGGTTATACTTCAAATGATGGACCATATAATTATACAGCTAGAGATGCAAATTGGGGTTATTACGATAATGTGTTTGGTACTTTCAACATGCTAGGCCTTCTTTATGCAGGTGCACCATATGGTACCACATATGCTCAAATTGTAGTTGATGCTGGAAGTAGCGATACTACAAGAGGTAGTAAAGGTAATATAGTAAGATTTAGACTAAACATGTATGCACCCGCAGATGTGGGTGGTGGAACTATCGAGATTTCAACACAACTTAGAGTGGATATTAACCCACCCGAAACTACCTATCTAACTAATAGTTGGGGAACTCCGACTATTACCTGGGCATAATTTTTTTTATTAATAATTTCTAATATGAGTGCTGATCAAATTTTAAATCAGATTAAGGAAGCCACAGACTTCCAAATTAATAAAAAAATCCTTAAAGAACGCATAGACTCAGAACTACTTATAGTTTATAAAGATGGATTGTTTAAATGTAGTATAGAACTTATTTCATTTTTGTCCATTTGGGATCAGGATGAAATATATTTAGAAGATTCCTATAACAATCCTATATTAGTAAATAGACATGAACTTTTAAACCTATGTAAACAACATTATCAATCAGTTATGAATGAATGGCATGTCCAATACAGTAAGCTCAAATCGATTAGAAAAATCTAAAGGAATTGTTCTTTTTGCCTACAACACAGATAATGTCGATTATCTATCTATAGCAGAAAAAACAGCTCATTTTATCAAAAAATTCCTTAAACTTCCTATTACTTTAATTACGGATCAAAATATTTCACACAACATTTTTGATAAAATTATTGTAGATGAAAATAAATTTCAAAACACAAGAGAACAAAATTTAAACTGGCGTAACGGGAATCGATATAAAGCCTACGAATTATCACCATATGATGAAACGATTTTATTAGATTGTGATTATATTATAATGGACGATAGTTTATTAAAATTGTTTAATACTACTCATGATTATAGAATTTTTCAACACACTAAATTCCTAGACATAGAACACGCTACTAAAATGGGCCCAATGAGTTTGGATTTTTTATGGGCTACAGGTATAATTTTTAAAAAAACTTTAAAAACAAAACTTTTGTTCGATATGGTAAGAAATATCCAAAAAAATTACTTATATTATTATGAATTGTATCAAATTAACTCTAATAAATTTAGAAATGACTTTGCATTCACCATTGCAAATAATATTATAAATGGATATGCAATTGATACAAATTGCATTATACCTTGGAAGTTAATTTCTATTCATAAACTAAATTCAATTGAAGTTGCTGATAATATGATTGTTATTAGATGTAAAGACAGAACGATAATTAGTCCGTTTCAAAATTTACATATTATGGATAAGGAATTTTTGTTGTCAGAAACTTTTACAAAATTTAAGAATGATTTATGCAATTTAAAGATCAATTAGGATTTGTTACTGTAGCACAAAATTCTAAATATAATTATTTGGAATTAGCATACTTGCAAGCTTTGAGCATAAAATTAACAATGCCTAATTCAAAATATGCAGTGATTGTAGATGAACCTACAATGCAAGATTTTGAAGAAAAATATTGGAATGCTATAGATTATGTCATACCAATTCAAAACGACTATGCAAAAGATCAGGATCAAAAATTTAATAATGAATGGCAAGTATATTATCTTACACCATTTAAAGAAACTATTAAGCTAGAAAGCGATATACTTATAACCAGAGATATAGGTCATTGGGTCAGGGCCTTTAGAACACGAGATTTAGTACTAAGCACCGGTATCAAAAATTATCAACAAGTGAATAGTGCTTGCCGCCATTATAGGAAATTTTTTGATATCAATGAACTGCCGGATATATATAATGGGTTAATGTATTTTAAATCTAACGACAATGCATTTAAATT
>Ga0129333_10000507_pt1 | contig 32179 bp, 30 predicted proteins | sample CPB6_08_DNA_FD_94474 | JGI IMG/M metagenome (GOLD analysis project Ga0129333, IMG submission 94474) | Freshwater to marine salinity gradient microbial communities from Chesapeake Bay, USA - CPBay_Sum_0.6_0.8_DNA | ecosystem: Environmental > Aquatic > Marine > Coastal | place: USA: Chesapeake... | reverse complement strand
GCAGTCGTTGTGAGCGTGCTGCTGGTGGCGACAACGGGACTGAGAGTCAGCCAGGAGGCAACGGTGGAGTCGCTGATCAACGAGAATGGATTGCTGGTTATTTCCTTGCTGGTGCTCCATGTGGCGGCGCTGGCGCTGGCGGTGAACAGTGTTTCGGCGTCTGTGGTGTTGCTGAGGTGGTAGGTCCAGGTGTTGCCTGACTGGGCGATCAGGCCGGAGCGGCCCGAGAACTTGGCCTTGAACTTTTCGCGTTGGGCCAGTGACACGTAGTCGGGCTCGCAGACGACCCGGCCCATGGCGTTTGCTCCACCCTTTTTGCCGCCGCCGCTCACATCCACCGTGATCTGGGCGTTGACGCCCGGGCGCAGCGAGGGATTGACCCTGAAGCCGAAGGCGTTGCCGATCAGGCTGTAGACGCCGAACTGGGTCTGGCTGCTGGGGCGGCGGGCGTGGCAGAAGTAGGGGGCCAGCTGGCCGTTCTCGTCCTCGATGGCGTAGACGTCCTCGGGGGTGGCGCTGCCGGGGTCGTCGCTGGTGCCGATCAGCAGGTCGGAGGCTGTGATCCGGCCGCCGTTGGGCCGGAAGTAGGCGGAGAAGCGGGCGCTCTCGGTGGTGCCCAGCAGGTAGGAGCCGAGGGTGTTGTTGCCGAGCGCGATGTTGGCTGGGTCGATCTCGATGCCGGGGTGGCCCTCGCCGAGCAGGTAGATGGCGCGCATCACCAGGCCGTGGTCGCGCGCGAACACCTGGGACCAGAGCAGTGGGGCGTTGATGCGCACCCCGCCGAAGAACTGGCCGTTGATCTGCTCCCGGCGGGTGTAGACCAGGGGGATCACGTCGCCGATCGAGGCCACGTCCTGGGCTGAGTCGAATCCCGTGCGCGGGATGAACCGCCGCGCGTTGGTGATCGTGGTGCCCTGGGTCTGGTTCTGCTGCAGCCGCGGTGGGGGCTGGGCCCGGGGCTTGAAGAAGGAGGCGGCGATCGTCAGACCGATCGAGATCAGGTTGGCCACCAGGGCGATGGTGGCCAGTTCTGTACCAGTTGCTACAACGGCCGGCTGCGGCTGGGCCTGCGCTCGGCGGCGCACTTCAGCGACGTAGAAGCGGTACTGCTCTTCGTTCAGCCCGAGCAGATCGGCGATGTAGCGATCGGCGGGAAGAAGGGGCAGCTTAGACACGCTTGAGTCGCCTGTAATTGAGGGGCTGGAGCCTGTTGATGGGGATCCAGCTCACAATGTTGAGGCTAGCGCTGATGGCGAGTAGACCATCATCGACAACGACTGCAATACAGAACAGGCCGGCCGATGGCAATAGGGTCATTGCATATTGCTCTGGGCCATTGGTTTGCTCTGTCAGTGCATACCAGTCCTGTTTGATTGCATCCAGATTTCCCTCTGCCAGCCACTTGTACCACTGGCGCTCCACGGGTGGCGGGTTGAGGCCGGCGTCCTCGAGGACGCGCAGCACCAGGCGGATGCAGTCGGTGGCCTGGCCTTGGCGGGGGTCGGCGCCCATCCGGTAGGGCAGTCCGACGTAGCGCATCCAGCAGCTGGTGCTCATCGGGTGGAGATCGAGCCGGAGGAGGGGAGGCTGCCCACCAGGTAGCTGCTGAGCGTGCGGCGCGGCACCTGGCCGTCGACCGCATCCAACGGGGAGGCCAGGCGCAGGGCGGCGCGCTCGGTGGTGGTTTCCGGGCGGGAGCAGACCCAGGTTTCGGTGGTGATCAGGCGGAGCTCGTTGTAGGTCTCGGGGTCGAGCAGCACCGCGGCGATCTCGCAGAGCCAGTCAGCCAGGGTGGCCTGGGCGAAGATGGTCATGGCCAGGGCGCTGGGGACACTGACCAGGGCTGCGTCGCTGCGGTCCCCGCCTTTGGTGCCGGCGCCGGTGCTGACCGCGAAGGGGGCGAACTGGTAGTCGATGCCGCCCCTGGTGCGCCATTCGTCTACGAAGAAGTTTTGGAAGTTGTAGCCATCCACGTATTCGCCGGTTTTGTAGCGAAATCGGATGAAGTTGCAGACTGCGATCGTCATTTCATACCCCCACCATCCGGCGTGTTTTGACGCTGTTCTTCAGGGCGGCCAGGGTGAGGGATCGGCCGCGCTCGGCGGACTGGGCCATGCCGCGCTGGAACTGGTCGGCGGTGACGTAGTCGACCGAGTTGATGCGGGTGGTCTCGAAGGCCACCTTCAGCGGATCGGCGGGGGCCAGCAGGGCATCGGCCAGGGCGCGGCCGGCGTCGTTCTCGCGTGCCATCGCCTGCTGCTGGGCCACGGCGTTACGGGTGCTGGCGAAGGCCGTGGCGCCGGCAGCTTCGCGGGTCTGGTTGAACAGGCGCTGGCTGCGGTCGGCGTTGAGGATCTGCCCGCTGGCGCTGGGGACGAACAGCTCCGGGCCCTGTTCGCCGACGAGGTAGGGCATGCGGGCGCTGACGGGGCCGCCGGTGGCGCGCGGAGGCGGGGGAGGAGCTGGCGGTGGCGGGGGAGGAGCTGGCGGTGGCGGTGGCGCGTTTGGCACCTTGACGCCCGCGGAGGCGCTGGATGTGAGTGACGCGAAGCTGCCGAAGGCTCCCGCAATCGAGCCGATCGCTCCGAAGATGCCGGCTAGGCCCATCAGGGTGTTGTAGGTGCCGCCGCCGCTCATTTGTTGGGCTCCTGCAAGGCCCATGGCAACACCGGCGATGCCTTGAATGACACCACCTAGAGTTTTTTGAAGTGTATTGAACTTGTTGGGTAGTTCTTTCGAGGACGAGACGATTCGCTTGAATGATTCATTGGATAGCTGCATCTGTTCTGTAAATATAGAAGACATATCAATAAGTGGTTGCTGGGAGTTGATGAAGTCACTGGTTAGCAACTCAGGCATGGGTTGTGATAGTTGATCAATCGGAATGCTTGGAGTTTCGATGACAGGGGGTTTAATAACAGGAACTTTTACCGGTGCAGCGAGGTGTTGACCGACCTCGCCACCGATCTTCCAACCACCTTGCTGGGGGCCGTCATGACTTGGTGCTGGTCCACCCATGCCGGTGTGGGGTCCAGCAGTGGTTTTGATGGTGTTATCTAGGTTTGTTATTGCTGCATTTAATGAACTCATGGCTGTATTGTTTGTTTTCATCAGTAAGTCTCTATGCTTTTGTGCTAATTCCTCTGGTGTTGGAGTGCGCAAAGCCTGGAACAGAGTCTTCTCCATTTGATCAATGATCGGGCGTGTTGCGTATTCCATGAATGCGCCTACGACTCGTTCTTGGATACTTTCGGTGAGATCGGTGAAGGCTTGCTTAATATCACCACCTTGAACGAGGTTCATGAACATATTGCGGTAACCTGTTACCATCGTTTGGGCTAGATCTTTGATTAGTGCGATACGTTGAGTTGTTCCCTTTAGACTTTCTTCAAACAAGCCGAGCTCTTGTCTGCTGCGGCGAGTCGCGTCATTCATGTCTTGTAGTGCTTTCACGCCCTCGGGGTCTTGGAGCCTGCCCGAGTCGGATAACGCCAGCGTGCGACGGAGGTTGATCATTTCTGCCTCGAAGCCGCGTTGACGCAGAGGTGAGTCGCCAGCAGCTGCTTGACCGAAGCCCTCGAGAAGTTCAACTTGACCGTTTCGGACAAAGTTGCGGTTCTCTGTATTGAAAGCTGCTAGGTCTCTGGATATTGTCGCTAGACGCTCGTTTTTGTCTAAGATAGGGGCAACGTCATTGATTTGTCTGCGCGCCCTAATTGCTGTCGCTATTGCAATGGTGAAGAGCTCTCTTATTTCTTTTGGGAATTTCTGTAGGAAATAATTAGCTTCATCTGTGAGTTTTGCTGTTCCTGTTTGAAGACTCTGAAGGAAAGAATCTGTCAAGACTTTTTTCATTACTGTTTTCTGCTCAGCTGTAGCCTCTCGTAATTCTGGAGTCAGATCAACAAAACCTTGGATCGCCCTCGGGAGAGATCGATCGAACTCATCAAGCTTTTGAGTGAGTAGCTCAACTTTGTTAGAGCCAGATGCAGCTGCTTGTTGTAGCAACCGTAGATTCGCTGCAGTATCTTGCAAGCTCACTGTTGCTTCTTGTATTGAAGGTAAGTCAGTAAACAAACTGGTTTTGCTTAGTGCTTCTCTAGTATTCTTAAAGTTTTCTCCGATATTGTTCCTACTAATTAAATTGGTCAACTTTTCTTGCAGGCTAATAACCTGCTGACCTAACGCACGACGTTCATTCGCAAACTTTTCGTTGTCGGAAGCTAAGTCTTTGAATCCTGTAACGGGCTTGGGGGCTGGTTCTTCCTTGTTGTACCATTGATTAAGGGCGAAATCGTCGCGGGCGGCTTGTATGGCGAACGTACCAGCGCGGCTTTGACCAAGTAGTCTCTTAGTCAGACCATTAAGTGCTTGCTCCCATGTAAGCCCTTGCTTCTCTAATTCTTGTAAGCCCTTAAACATTCTATCAGATAGAACAGCATCAACTATTTGTTTTGGTTCTGCGCCTGGTTGTACGCCTAATTCTCTGGCTCCACCGGCATATAAGTAAGACAAGATCTTTTCGGCACTAGCTACCTGTCCTGCTACAGCATCTAAAAACTTACGCTTGTCGTCAGGCCCTGGGATGTAGCCTGTAGTTGCAACACGGGCAGCTTTAATTGTGTATTCAAGTACCTTTTTGGCTGCGCGTTCGCGCTGTTTTGCTTCGTAGTCTACTACCTTCTGGTTAAACTCACCCATACGCTTGCGCATGCGTTCTGTCTGCTCTTCGAGCTTAAGTTTGTAGTCTGCTACTGACTTCTCTAAGTTTTCCCGAGCCTGCACGGCTTCAAACTGCTTGCGCTGCGCTTCAGTTTGCGCGTCAAACAGGCCGCGCTCGTAGTCGCCGAGGATCTGGGCGAGGCTGGCTTGGACGCCGGTCAGGCCTTCGCTCTGGCGGGCCAGCTGCCGGTCGAGCTCGGCGCGTTCAACCCGGCGGCGTTCTTCGACCAGGCTTTGTTCGAGTTTGGCCAGCTCTTGCGCGGTTCTGAAGCGCTCATCTCGGAGGTCTTTTTCGATCTCCTTGCGGTACTCGCCGATGGCGGTTTCGATGTCCTTACGTTCTCGGGCAAGGATTTGGACGTCTTGCTTTCTTTGCTCACTACTCTCTTGCTCTTCAAAGTACTTGCGAATACGATCGCGTTCTTCTGTCAAAGCTTCATATTGCTTAATCTGTTTTCGTGCTTCTGCTAAGACTGAGTCTTGGGGGCCACTACCTATCCCAACTGGCTTAACATTGCCATAGGTCTCAGTTTCTTGTAGTCGCTTAATATATCTTTGTCCTTCACTTAGCTTTTTCTGTGCAGCTAAGTAAGCATCGGCTTCTTCTTGAATCCTCTTGTCTAAGCTTTCTGCACGTTCATTTAAGCGTATAACATCTAAACTTTTAAGTGCCCGCGCAGCTGCTGATGCGCTATCACCTAAATTCTTGTAAGACGTTGTCAATCTGTCTAGTGCTTGTGCTGCCCGTAGCTTTTCATTGGGTTCTCCTAAATTCCGCATAAGACGAGATGCTGTATCTATTAAAAAGCCTACTAATATCTGAAGTCCTAGCATTTTCGCTTGGAATACTATGAGGCCTCCTATCATTTGTGTTATCCTTTTCCCTACTACGCCTGCAAGGCTTGTAAGACCTGCTGCTATAGTCGCACCTACAGTTCTCACTGACTGACTAGCCCTGATACCCGCGTCTTTTACCTGATTCAGCCCCCCACTCATTTGTTGAGCCGCCGTTTGTACCTGTCTGACAGCGCTTTGTGCTGCTGCATTGATGTTTGTAAATGCTCTTCCTATGTCTGCTATCTTTGTAGCTAATGCATTGTATTGTGGACCCTGACTCTGAACTACTAAAGCGAAGTTTATTAGTAACTGACCTAAGCTACTGATAGCGCGTCCTACTAAAATGACCACAGAAGTTATGATAAACGTGACTTTGCCGATCACTGCCTTTCCGAGACTTTCAATACCTTGACTTATGCCTTGAATACTGTTGGCTATTGTGTCTCTTATCGCTACTACAGCTCTCTTGACTAAGTTGATTACTGTTTTAACCCATCCTACAAAAGTTTTTACCGATTCCAAAAGCGCGAACCATATAAAGCCTATAACTCGTACTACAGGCATAATGCCGACTGATTCAAGTAGTTTCATTGTTGTTCCTACTTGTGCTATGTATTGAACAACATTATTGCTAAGTAGTTGTCCGTATAGCTTTAGAATCGAGTTAAGAGCAGGGATAATAGTAGCATTTAGAATCCGGCCTATATTGTTAATAGAGATTGCAAGAATCTTTAGTTGCTCCCACTTAAAAGCTGCAAAACCCCTTAAAAGGGCCCCTAAACCATCGCTGATAAGTGCAACTGCTGTTATAGCTTCGTTTGCTAGTGAAGAGATCAAGGGGCGTATAATATCTACTTGATTCTGCACTGCTACTGCAGCATTTGCTATTTTTTGGTCAATCTCGTCGAATATCTGAATCTGTGCTCTTGTGTCAAGCCCCTGCAGCACCGGTGCAGCCTTGATGCCACTGACTATTCCGCTGAAGCTGACGGACGCTATGCGACCAAGTCCGTCAGCAATGCTGAGGATTTGATCAAAAACAAGTTGGAGGCGCTCGTAGACGTCTGTAAGACTGTCAAGTAATGGCTGCAGTAACGGTTTACCTAAAGAGCGCAGCGCTTCTTCTTTAACCTCTTGAATGTTACTTGTAATACCAGCAAAGCCCTGGGCTGCAATTTTTTGACCTACGGTGAAAGCTTGTAGTCTGCGCATCAAGAACGCAACTAAGCCCTCGGTGGAGGTCTTCGCCTTCTGGATCTGGTCGTTGGTGAGGCCGAGGCTGCGGGCCAGCACCGAGTTCTGGTCGATGTTGCCGGTCAGGATGGAGCGGATCTCCTGGGTGGCCAGCATCGGGTCGGCCATGCCGATTGTCCCGAGGGCGCCGGCAAAGGTGATGGCCAAGTCCTCGGCATCCTTGAGGTCGCCACCAAAGGCGCCCACCTGCGAGGCAACGACGCCGAAGACCTGCACGATGGCCTCGGAGGTGGTGCCGGCAATGTCGAGGGAGCGACGGCGGATGTTCTTCAGGGTCTGGTCAATCGGGCCCTCGAGGGCGACCAACGCCTTGAAAGGGTCGGTGATGCGCTTTCCATCGATCGCCACGTCGGCCGTGGAAGCCAAGGTGGTCCGGGTGCGAAGCAGAGCCTCTTGCAGGCGGATTTCTCGCCCGATGGTCTCATCGAACATCCCGCCAAAGGCTTGGCGCAGAAGGCTGACGGATTGCGTTACACCGAAAATCTCGTAGCCTATATTGGAAATACGTTGAGCTAGTGCTGCAGCTTGGTCTGACGCAACTTGGAATGAGCTACCTAGGATATTTTGTGGTGTAGAGCGCTTAAGAAGCTCGAGTGCTGATACACCTTTTTTTGCACCACTACTAACAATCCCGAAGAGCTCCTCGAGATCGTTGATAACCGCCCCAGGGCCTATATTAGCTGCCCGGCTGATTGCTAAAGCTTGCTTGCCTACCTCAGCGGTCGCACTAGCGATTTTGCCCAGAGTGCTAAGTGTTTGCTCGGCCGAGGGCAGACGAATATCAACAGTTGCGCCTTTGTCGAGTTTGACAACGCGCTCGTCAACACGTTTTAACTTCTTCTCGGCCTCCTCAGTTGAAGCTTCTACTCTTACAACGTAGTCGGCCATGTTGAAGTCCTCCTTTTATCAGTCTACGGAAATCTCGGGGGGAGAAATCAACTCGGTGTAGATGGGCATGGGGATCCGACGTTCTCGGAGGAGGCGGGACAGCATTGCTCGCGTGGTTGGGGATGGGCCAGCCTCTTGACCGTCCTCGGGGGGCCTCCAATCCGGGAAGGGCAGGAAGTCCTTGAGCTCGACTTGAGGCTTGGGCCCCTTCCCGCCAGCAAAGCCGTAGGCCGTCCACACCAGCTGGACACAGAGCTTGGCTGTGGTGGATGAGATCAGGTTGAAGTGCCGCTTCTCCTCGTTGTCAAGAAACTCGATGGTCTCGAGAATCACGCGGATTGGTGTGCGGAGAAAACGCTCTCGGGGGAAGTCTGCCCCTAAGGGGGAAGAGCGCACTCGCATGTAAATGCGCTCCCAGTTCGTTAAAGGTGTGCGCAGTACCCGCTCACATTGTTGGATAATCTCGTCAGCATTTAGGTCGTCACTGCTGTCACTGTGATCGCTTCCTCTTTTCCCTCTTCGTCCGTTGGCCAACCATCACGTTCCCATTTGATTAACTGAAAGATTTGATTGAGACGCTTGCTGGTGAGTGCGTCTGTATCTTCGTGTGTCCAGTCGCTTGTAGCTTCCCAGCTATCTGACGGTGGTAGCTTTACTTGGCCACGGTAGCGCATGAAGATCGTTACATATTCAACCTTCATCTCAAGTTCGCTCAACGCATCATTCGTAAGTTCTTCTACGTCATCTGCGTATTTGAAGAGATACTCTTGATTCTCCTCCATCGCAATGTTGCTAAGAACGTCAAGTGCGTCCTTGATCTTTAGCTTATTGTCCCTAGCGATTTTTTGAGCCAGCTTCATTGACTTATATGTATTCTTTGACTGCTTCTTGTTAATTGCCTCCATCTGCCGGCTTTCGCCTGGAGTCAGATCCTCGAAAATGGGGAAGCGGAAAGGGCCGATAGTGTGAAACTTTTCTGCTTCAAACAGAATGCTGTACTTGCTCATGGATGGAAGCAATGTGTAGTTTGACGTCCCAGCCTTTTTTCAGGGTTGACTGATTGACTAGGTCGTCTGGGAGCTCAACATCCAGGCTAGCGCTGTTATCCGATAAGCGTATAAGCTGGAAGGGGTTCTGGGGTTCGACGTAGAGGGCGCCGCAGTGAAGGGCGTCGCCTTCTATTCGACAGTTCACCGCGTAGACCGACTGGAAGGGGTCGGTGAGGAGATCGTGCTCGAGGGGCATACTTACAAAAAAGCCCCGCGGGGCGGGGCTGGGTTGCTCTTCAGTTGCAGGCTAGGAAAATCAGGCCGTCCGGAAGGTGGTGGTGAAGCCTCCCAGGGGACGGCGCACACCCGAGGCCGAGTAGGCGCCGGTGCCGTCCACGATCTGGGTCACGGCGCCATCGGAGACGCGGAGACGGTAGATCGTGCCGGCAGCCAGGTTGGCAGCGGGGTTGATGGTCACCACGTTGGAAGCCAGGCTCACAGCGGCCGGCACAACCGCACCCGAGGAGGCCAGTTCAACTCGGAAGCCACCACCGTCACTGGCCCCGAGAGCGAGGCCCTGGACAGGTGTGGCGCCGCCTGAGGTGGTCACGTAGGTGACGGTCAGGTCATCGCCCACGACAACCGCAGAGGCATTGTCGGCGGGAACCACCGTGGCCCAGCGGGAACCGCTGTTGATCGGCAGCAGGCCGGATTGGATGCCTCCGAAGCTGAGAGGGCTGGAACCTGCGTTGTAGCGGCCGAAGACGGGCCGTCCTCGGGACATCATGTCGAAGGTGACTTCAGTCAACCCCTCGGCAGACTTGCCCTCATTGAAGTTCATGAGAACGCAGTTGAAGCCGGTGAAGTCGTAGACCCAGTCACCGCTGTTGCCTTCGAGCTGGCCGAGCTCTTTGAGGAACTCAACGTAGATCTCGAAGTCTTTGTTGTAGCGGCATTTCTCGATCAGGGCAAAGCCCTCATCGTAGTTACCACGATAGAAGGGGACACCGCTGCTATTGATCTCGGTGTTCTTCATGAAGTAGGCGGTGTTGGACGCCTGCACCCGGGATCCGGTGATCAGGCTGTCGGCCCAACCGTCATCGCCCAGGATGCGGAACTCCTGGTCGTTGTCGTTGATCTGGAAGTTGCTCTGGGTGATGGCCTGCAGTTCCACGTAAGACTGCCCGGCATCGAGGGTGGGGAGCGTGACGAAGCCGTCGCTGCCGCGGGTGGCGAAGTAGCGGCGGGGGGCGGACAGTTCCACGGCACGAACCAGGGTGCGGTGCGCCTTGTGGAACGAGAGCCCGATGGCGTAGTCGGCCATGGTGGTGACTCCTTAGGGGATTGGGGGGTTCAAGATGGCTCCGCTGATCTGAGCCGTGATTGCCTCGTAGGTCGACTCCGTACGGGGCATGTAGGTGACCCGGTCTCGGGGGAAGGCCCGGGCCAGGCGACGCCGGATGTCCAGCATCGAGGTGGGCATCACCGTGCCCTCGGTGGTGCCGTAGTTGGTGAAGCGCAGGCCCCAGCGCTCGAACTGCACCAGGCCGCTGGAGGAGCCGGGGCTTTCGATCTCCTGAGGGACATCCTCGAGGGTGCATTCGATCCCAGTCACCTTCCAGGCCGCGGGCACCATGGAGGCACCGACCACATAGACCGCGGGGATGCGGGCACCGGTCGGAAGGGTGTAGAACCCCGGCCATTGGGCCTGGGCCCGCAGGGTGGTGCCGTCAGCCTCATAGAGGTTGAGGATGTGACGCTCGATCGTGCGCCGCAGCAGCGTGACCGGTGGGTAGGCGGTGAGTGTCATCGGCCCTCCTCCAGCTGTGCTCGCAGGAACTGGCCGAACTTGGCGGGGGCCTCCTCGAGAGGAGCCTTGGTCCAGGGACGGCCCGGGAAGCGTTGCCCCTCGAGGCTGACGCCGCCCTCGTGGACCTGGGTGGCGTACTCCACCGGCCAGGTGAAGGTCACGCTGCCGTCTGGGGCGACGGCGCGTGTCTGGCTGGCGCGGAGTCGGCCGGTGTCCACGATGTCCCGCACCTTCGGTGGGGTGGGGTAGGGCCACTTCACCTCGGAGATCTCCTGGGTGAAGCGCATGTCCAGCCAGGTGGAGAGCTGTTGCACCGCGGCTGCGGTGGCGCTCTCGAGTTGCTGGCTGAGTTTGCGTTGAGGGCGGGCCATCAGATGCCACCTCCAATCACACGGAATGTGCCCTGAATGCTTTGGCGCAGATCGTTGCGATGAAAAGCATCCATCGCAAGGTCAAAGATCAGCTCAAAGCGGCCTTTGTAGCCGTTGATCACCGCATTGGCTTGTGAGCCGTTGGTGATCCGGCTGTCCAGCACGGCAGGGGATAGAAGGCGCCCTCGGCATTGGTAGACGGTTTCATCCGCCCCCGCTTTGCCGGTCCAGTTGGGTGTTTCCATCGTGAGCGCGGCCAGATACTCCACCACTTGCGAGCCCTGCACGGTGTTGCCCGTGGTGGGATCGGTCGAGGTGGCACCCGTGGCGAGCTGGAACGCCAGTTGGGCATTGCCCCAGGGGGCGTAGTTGGCAAGGGTCGCGCTCGGGATTGCCATGGTCAGGCCACGAATCCGGTGAGGGGCAAAGAGTCACGCAGGCGCGTGTACTCCTGGCCGTAGAGGGTGGAGAGCATCACCTGCCCCTGGGAGTTTCCCGAGAGCGCACCGACCTGTTGGCCGATCTGGGTGATGCGGCTGCCCAGGATGTGGGCGGCCAGGTAGCTGACGGCGTCGGTGTGGCGTTGGTTCCACACGCTCTCGGGGGTGAAGCGGCCGGCCTCTGCCAGAGCTCCCTCGACCACCGCGAGCGGCTGTTCACCGAACTCGGGGAAGCGGATGAGAAAAGCGGTGGCTGTCGGGACGGCCATCACCCGTTGCCCTCCGTGATGGCGGTGATGCGTTTCTGAATCGAGTTGCGCAACCGGATGCGGCTCTCTTTCTCGTGCCAACGGTGCAGCTGATCCACGTCGAAGGAGGCTTCAACGAGTTCGAGAGCTGTCGTCAGCGGGAGATTGCTGAGTGTGTCGCTTGTGGGTGCTTCCGTTGCTACGGGAATGGTGGTCGCCTCGTCTCGCTCGATGCGTAGAGCACCGAGGGAGAGGAGGTTCTTCACCACGTCGTAACTCTGGATCTGCTCCCACACGTCCTCGGGGAAGTCGCGGGTGACACCAGAGGCGATCTGGATGTAGTCCGAGGTTCCCTTGCCCGTGAGGAACGAGAAACCGATGGTGCATTCCTTGTCCATCGGGGGGTTTTCAAGTTCGGGGCGATAAACGAGGATCATGTCCGGAATGGGTGAATGTGCAACTCTATTCGGATTCGGTTAGCTGGGCTCAAGCCTTTTCAAGAACCATCACGCTCTTGGGGTAGTAGAGCGCGAGACCGCCGATGCGGGCATGGGCTGCGACGGTGAACTCGAGGGCCTGACGCACCGGGGGCAGAAACTCCAGGGGTTGGGGAAGGTGAAGTTGCAGCTTGTCGGGGCTGCGGTCGTACACCACGATCCGGTCCTTGGAGAGGGTGCCTCCAGACTTGGCCGCTTCGAGCTCGTTGATGGGCTCGATCGCGGTGATCATCGGGTTGGTGCGCAGGAAGAACTCCATCACCGTGGTGTCCGAAACCGACGACCTCGGGGTGGTGGAGATCGTGCGGTACACCGAGTAGGGCACCAACATGGTGTTGGGCATCTCCTTCATGTTGGAGTTCTGCACGAGGCGGGTTGGTGCCTCGTTCAGGAGCTCCAGCATTTCGTCGGTCGTGGCGGTGTCGAACCACTTGTTCGGCACGGTCTTGTCGACCTGATCGTTGTTGAAGAAACCCTTCATGCCGGAGGCGGGGTCGCCGAAGAAGGCGATCTCCTGCACCTTCTCCTCGTAGGCGCGGCGCACGGCGTTGGCACGGCGCTGCTCCAGGTTCATGCCCTGCACCATGGCAGCGGCGCGGGTTTCCTGGATGGTGTACGCGAAGGAGGCACCGAGGCTCCGTACCGGGTGGCTGATCTCCTTGCGGAGAACGTCAGCGCGCGGCAGATCGTTCGCCTTGTCGGCGATCACCTTCATCGAGCCCTGCTTGTCGAAGACTCGGTAGGTGAAGGAGTCGGAGCCAGGACCGACCTCGGTGGAGATCGGGATCAGCTGGCTGTACTTGATGTCGGCGTATTCGACCTCGAAGGTACGAGACAGGATCGTCTCGAGTTCGCGGGCGAGAAAGACGCCGACCTCGTCGTTGCGAATTTCAGTGGTCATGGGAGGTAGCTCCGAGATCAGGCGCCGGTGTCGGCGGCGAACGTGCAAGCCGGGATGTCGATTTCCAGCATCACCAGGCCGGCGGCAGTGGTTTCAGACAGCCAGCGGGCACCTGCGGTGATCGCGACGGTCTTGTTGTTGACAGCCGTTTTGGTGAAGCGGCCCAGGAGGGCTCCGGCGACAGTGCCCGAGTGGTCGGCGTTGTAGAAGCGCACGGCATCACCGAGGGCGATGGCAGTGGCGCTGTAGACCCAGACCACGCCTTTGGAAAGCACGTTCAGGGTCTCTTTGTCGGGGTAGCCGATGCGGCCATCCGAGTACACGGGGGTCGGGACTGGGGTGTAAACCATTCCCGCCTTGGCACCCTCCATGGTCATCGAGCTCACGGTGATGCCCTGGATCAGGGTGGCACCGGTGGCGATCTCAACCGCCAGGGCGTCGTTGCTGGTGGGGGTGTTGTCGGTGGCGACCAGAACCCCGAAGGGGATGGCGGCGCCGCTCTGGTTGCGGTAGCTGCGCGACACATAAGCCTGCAGGTCCGCGATCATGCCCTCGTGCCCAACGACCTGGCGTTGGGGGTAGGTGCCTTGAACGCCAGCAGGGCTGGTGACAGTGGTCGGGGAAAAAGTGACAGCCATGGAAGGAGCTCCTTACTTGGTGGCGGTGAGGGGACGCTTCCAGTTCTCCTTGACCTGGGAGCGGTAGGCGGCTACCGAATCCTTGGTCGTGGACGAGCTGCCGGCGCCGCGGAGGGCGGTGCGCAGCGACTCGGTGCTGTCAGCGCGATCGGTGTCGTCTTCGCCTTCGTCCTCGGGGGATTCCTCCTCGTCGTCGTCAGGGTCAGCGTCGGCCCGGGCGGCGAGGATGCCGTCGACCACGCCGCGGACGTACTCGGGGGCGGCATCTTCCCGGGGGGTGTTGCCGGTCAGGTTCTGGAAGGCCTGGACGTAGAGCTCGTCGTCGTCGATGCCGTCGAACTTGAAGTCCTCGGTGAAGGCCGGGGCGAGCTGCTGGAGGGTGGCGAGGCGGGCGGCGACCAGGCGGTCGAGCTCGGTGGTGTCGATGCGGCTTTCGCCGGTGGATTCGGCCTCTGAGAGGGCCTCCTCGAGGGCGTCGGCTCGGCCTTCGGCGGCCTCTTTCTCTTCAGCGAGGGCGTCGTAGTCGGCTTGGAGAGAGTCGAGCTTTTGCCGCAGTTCACCGAGTTCGGTGTTGGCAGCATCGAGCTGGCGTGCCGTGTCCCGGACATAGGACTGGACCGCGCCAGCGGCTTCTGCGGGCAGATCGATCTCCAGGCCGTCCAACTTGATGGATGCCATGGGTTTGCGTGCGGGGGAGATGGGCTGGTCGAGGTTTGCGGCCTCGGGGAGGGCTACGGCATCTGCCGCATCCATGCGATCGAGCAACAGGCGGACCTCCGGGCCAGCCCGGCCGCGGGGGACGATCGCAATGTGGTTCACCCGGATGTTGCGCTGGACGCCCTCGTAGGACTCGCCCTCGGGGGTGATCCCTGGGGTCGGGTCGAAGTCGACGCGGTAACCCGCGCTGACCTCGGTGGCGTCCTTGCGCTCGATCTTCTCGATGGTGTCCTGGTCGGTGATGACCAGGGCGACCTCGACGAAACCATCGTTGAATCTCACCTGGGAACCGGAGGTGCCCTTGGAGAACTGCGCGGTGTTGCTGGAATCGAGAAGGACCGGGGGGTGGGTCCACGTGACCGGCTTCATGCCGAACGTGGCGAGGGATTCGGGCTTTTGCACCTCCTCAGGGGGGCGATACTCCCGAACTTGAGAACCATCGGCGCGTCGATAGAGCTGGGTGCCCGTTCGGGCAGCCCGGCACCAGACCCGGAGGTAACCCTCGTCGGTCTTTTCGCTGCCGATGATCGGCGCGAAATCGAAGCGAGAAACCGATGTTTCCATGGACGCAGAATAGCGCTGCTCGCTGAGAGCGTTAGCCTCTAATCGCTAAGCGTATGGCGCAAGATGGCAATTTACAGGCAGCTGATGCTGTGTAGTCGAATTCGTGCGTTGAGAGTAGCGGCACAGCTGACTCAAAGTGATGTTGCGGAACGGCTTGGTGTAAGCCAAGCGGCTTATTCGAGGTTGGAGAAAGGGGAGGTGGAGATTTCTGTAGGGAAGCTCTTTGAGCTTTGTGCGATCTATGGGGTGACGCCGGTGTACGTGCTCGAGGGGATTTAAGTCGATGCAGAAGCATTACGTTATGACCTGCCAAGCCGGCAGCTATCACGCCAGCTCCTGGCTGGGCCTGGGATGGGCCATCTTCAGGCACCGGCTCTGGCACCTCTGGCACCACGGGCGCTTTATGGATTGAATGGGTGGAAGCCCTCAGCCCATACAGAGTCCTGCTTCAACCGAGGGCGTGAGCCGTGGCCATTGCGGGCCCGGTTGGTGGAGGGGTCTTCGAGGACGGTTTTCCCGGCCACGGTGTGGGAGACGTCTGGGCCGCCTTTGCCGTCGATGCCGCGCCTGCGGCGCTCCTTGTTCAGGGCGGCGCGGCGCTTGCGTTCCTCGGGCCGGCGGTTGATTTCGGCCTGGTGGCGGACCTTCTTGGCAGCGGCCTCGGGGTGGGTGCGGTAGTACTCGGTGGAGGGGCCGTCGGCCCTTACCAGGCGGGAGCGCACTCGGGGGCGGTAGCCCTCAGTTCGTACGACTTCACGGGAGAGGTCGATGTAATAGCGCTTGATTGTGCGTTGGGCGCTGCGCCACAGCTCGGGTTCACGCCCGTCGGCGTAGGCTTCTGCAGCGCTACTGATGAAAGCAAGAGGTTCGTCCCACTTCTGTTGAAACTTTTGGAGTCTGTATCTTGATTCGTAAAAGTAAGGACCGGGATCGCTTTTTATCATTCGCTCAGAAGCTCTTTCCATATCCCATGTCAGATTCTCGACTCCAGAGCGACCGTGCGGTGTACTGCCAGACCATTCATCAATAGTAGTGGCAAAGCCGAAATCAATAAAAGCGGTCTTGCGTGTCTTTGGGTTCCAGAGGACATTACCTTCGTGCGCGTCGCCGTGGGCTATGCCTTCGACGTTAAGCTTGCTAAGATTGCGGATAACGTCAAGTCTCAGCTTGAGTGGGGCATTGCCGTAAGTCGTAAATTGTTTGGCTACGGACTGGTAGCCTTTCATGTGCTCCATTGTTATTACGTTGTTGCCTCTGAAGGCGAGCGGTTCTGGGGCACCTACACCAAGTCCACGAACTTGTTGGAGCATTTCCCATTCTCGATCCGCTACCCAATCATTGTCAGGATCAGTGACTGTTTTAACCCCGTATTTTTGACTGGGGTGAATGAAATAGGAACCGAATTGACCTCCCCCACCGAAAGCACGACACCGAGTTGGATTGATCCAGGCGTCAAGCTTCAGTGGGGGGAGCGTCTTTCCCAGGCTGTCTCCCCGACAGGCAGCGTTGATTTCAGCTTGGCGTCGGGTGTTGATGTCTTCTTGCCAGTCGGCTTTGTTGTTGGCCTCGAGGGCTTCGCGAATGATGCGGTCGTTGTTCTCGGGGGAGATTTTGGGTTTGGCCGCAGCGGCGGCACCCTGAGCACGCAATTCATCGCGTGTAACTGGGGGTTTGAATGGCCCCCGGAATTTCTTAGCCAGAACGAGTCCTCCTGCTAGTAAGCCTGCGCTTAGTGCAACTTTAGCTGCAGTCTGGGAGTTGTTGCTAGTGGGAAGACCCGTACCTTTACTGCACTTATGGCTTTTGGGGATGTGAGAAGCACCACAGGGCTTTCCCGGCGTCAGGCCCTCGTCACGGCGGCTGGTCTTGCCCGAGCACTTCCACTTCGCTCTCGAGAGGCAGAGGGGAGTGTTGCGGTCCTTGCCCGCGCAGTTCTTGTTGTGGGACTTCATGTCGCCGAAGGAGCGGGCGCAGTAGCGGTCCCCCTTGTCGGTCCCGGGGGCGATCTTGTAGCCCTTGGCGCCGTAGCGGACTTTGTTCTTGCGGCCGGTCTCGGGGTTGGTGACGGTCTTCGTGTACTTCTTGCCGTCGCCTTCGGCGTCCCCCCGAGGACGGGCGGGGTCGATGTAGGTGGTGCCGTAGAGCGGATGCGCAGCAGCGTCACTACGGCCAAAGCCCTGGGGTTTGCGCCGCCGCGGTTGGCCGGTGCGAAGGTCACGCTGGGTGCGGATGCGCTCGGGGGTCAGAGACTGCGGCGGGTTTAAGGGAACCTGGAACTCGGTGGTGCCGCCCTCGGGGAGCTGGGCCGGTGGGCGCTGCGCTTGTCGGCGCATAGAGCGGTAGCCCGGTTCGTAGCGGCGGCGGGCGGCCTCGGTGCGCAAGCGGAGCTCTCGGAGGGTGGTCTTGAAGGCCATGCCGGTGGCTTCGCCGGTGGCGGCCATGGTGTTGCCGATCTGGGCGATGCGGGTCACCTCGGCTTGGGCTGTGCGGCCGATGGCGGCTTCAGCGTTGCGCACGGAGGCGGCGGTGTTCTCCCGCATGCGCTGGGTTTTGGATTTGGGCCGGCGGGCAGGGGGGAGCAGGCCATAGGGGGTGGAGCCGGGGAGGCGGGGAGGACCGCTGGGTGCAGAGGGTTTCGGGCTCGCGGAGCTCGCGCTCGGGGGCGTGACCTTCAGATGCCGGATTTTGGGTGGGCGTCGATTGACTGCTGCAGCGGTAATGCCAGATGCGACCAGGGCACCTGCCGCGATGGCGGCCACTTTCGTTGCTGCGCCCTTGTGGCACTTTTCACCTGGGGAGATAGAGCCTTTGCCGCACTTTAGGTCGAGGCGGCTTATATTACCGTGCATATACTCATCGGCATCTTTACGTCCAGATTCTTTTATAAATTGGTCCCAGAATCTTGAGTAGTCTTCTGCGGTAGCTCTTGGGTTTTGATCTACGAAAGCTTTGGCCGCTGGGGCAAAACGCTTTTGGAGCTCAGGGTCTAGATCTTTAAGCATATCACTTACGTGCTTAAGATCGTTTCGCAACCCCCATTTAGGCATATCCTTTATAGGCTTAGCGTATCCCCAGTCTATGAGCTTTACGTCTCCTTCTCTTATCATTGTGTTTCCCAGGTGCATATCATTATGTGTATAACCAGCTTCATGTAGCTTTTTCATCTCTTTAATGAATGTTACAGCGTACTCGGTGCGCGTGCTCTGCTTAGTCTTGGAATCGAGCAAGCTGTGCATAGTTGTGTAACCATCTAGGAATTCAATTTGCGCTATTGAGCGTTTGCCGTCAAAAGCTACTACGTTAGGTGTATTAACGCCTTTATCGTGGAGCCTAGCCTGAATAGCGGATTCTTTCATAAAAGCTTTGCGCCCACTTACTGTACGCTTAAAGTTAATCTTAAACACAGTTTTTCTGTCTTTTGCGGTATAGATTGCACCTGCATAACCTTTCGCTAGAAACTTAGAGTCTTTGGGTGGTATGGGTGCTGTATGTGGTAACGGTACGACTGCACCTAATTCTTTTAGTGCTCTCTCAGCCGAAGGGGCCCATTTTCTGCGCGATAACGCTCCTCCTGTAACGGCTAATACGCCTATACCAGCGGGAAGCAAAATCCCAGAGCTCGGCTTTGTTGCTGAACCTTTATGGCACTTCTCACCAGGGGAGATGGCGCCCTTGCCGCACTTGAGGTCGAGGCGAAGAGTGCTGGGGTTAATACTCATAGTGCTATAGCTTCCCAGTCAACCTCAAAGCCTTTGGCCCAGATGGAGTCGCGCCGGCCTCGGCGACGAAGGATCTCTTGGTAGGCGGCGTTGTAGATCTTTGCGCGCTCGGGGTCGCCACCAGTATCAGGATGATTAGCACGCATTAACTCCAGCCACTTTTTCTTTATGTCTCTGTCTGAAGCTGTTTCGGGAATACCTAAGCTCTGATAAGGGTTGGGTACGGCTTTATTAGAGCCTCTAGTAGACTGATTAGTGTTTGAACTGCGCTGAGCATTAGCCCATTCTTGCCAGCGTCGTTTTTTGTAGGCGTTTTGTTGTTCGCGTGACCACTGATTCGGGTCTGTTCCGGTGCTAGTCTGCCTGTTGGAGCTTCTACTGTAGCGAGAATTAAAGCCTTCACTATTTGGCGGTGTCCAATTTGGAGATTCAAAGTTCATATTTTCAAACTCTTGCATCCTGCGTCTATGTGCTTGTTCGGCCTTAGCACTACCGCGGCCGGCCGAAGCAAACATTCCACCGGCAAGAGCTATGCCTGCCCCGAGGTCGCGTGCTCCCTGATTCTTTGTTCGTTCACCGTAAATACCGAGACCTACTCCAATTAAGCCGAGTCCACCGCCTGCGATGGCTACAGCATTTGCCCCCCTTTCTCGTTGAATCGATTTAGGGTTGTTTCTTTTGCTGCGTGCTAAGACTAATCCGCCTACAGCAGCTGCTGTTCCAAGAGTTACCAGCCCCTTTTCTGCAAATGTAGCTTGTTTAATCTTCTTGTTGCTAGTTTTTTTCGTAGCAAGCCCTTTAGTGCATTTCTCACCGGGAGAGATGGAGCCTTTGCCGCACTTGAGGTCGAGGCGAAGAGTGCCGGGGGAAAGCATGGTCAGAGGGAGAGCTGAGCGAGATCGACTTTGAAACCTTTGGCGTAGATAGAGTCGCGTTGTATAACTCCAGATTGATAGTAAGTCTTTCCTTTTTTGCGTGATTTAATACGGTCAGGTGTTGCATATTTGTAGCCAAATGTGGTTGCGCTTGCGGCTTCCAACACTCCAAGACCCGCTCCTGCGACTGCACCAGCGCCTGCACCAATCCCTGCTCCCACCGCGGTTCCGATACCTAAACCCCCAAGAGCTGTCCCTGCTACAGCACCTCCAGTGGCTCCCCATCCAGCGTAAGCTTTACTGTTTTGTCGAATAAAACCTTCTACTGGTTCACGCGCATTTAATACACCTTTCCTGCCTGGAGCCTTCGTACGTGCCAGGTAATTAAACTGCTCACCCCAGGTCATACCGCGATAGACCTGCCCAGCACGCAATCCGGGAGCTCTGTTACTCTTTGCGTGTTTTTCTACAGCTTGGGTTGCGCCTTTAGTGCATTTCTCACCTTTGGAAATTGCGCCTTTGCCACACTTGAGGTCGAGGCGAAGAGTGCTGGGGGTAAGCATGGTCAGAGGGCCAGTTGGTCGTAGTCTACGGAGAAGCCGGGGGCATAGACACTATCTTTATAGCCGACGCTACGGCGCCACTTCTTTTCTTTCTTTTGGTTTTTCTCGTGTTGCTGAAGATCTGTGGAACCGAAAGCTCCAACGCGACGGGCTGCACCAAGGCCGCCAGCTCCAGCTAGCAATAAAGTAGATCCAAGGACGGCTGCAGCTTTTGCTCCGCCAGAGGCTTTTTCATTTTTACCGCCAGTTACACGTGTGGCGATTGTTTTTCCAATGTTGTAGCCAGAGACCCACTTGCCGGCTTCAAGTACACCTAGGCCTACGCCCTTAGCAGCTTGACCAATCTGAACACCTACATTGGGGCCCTGGGCTTTCGTTGCTGGACCCTTCCGGCATTTTTCACCCTTTGAAATTGCACCTTTGCCACACTTCAGGTCCAGGCGTTCTGCAGCGTCCAATCGTGCTCGGATGTAGGAGCGACTGCGGCCCTGGATGCCGAGGTCGCAGGCGGCCAGGTATTCGGGGGCGGTGAGGGCGTCGCTGCGGCCCTTCATGGGGTAGTTGCCACCGTCCTTCATGGCTTTGCCGCAGCTGCCGTCGCACTTGCCCTTGCGCCCCTTGGCGCCGCAGCCGCACTCGGCGTCCATGGGGGCCTTGGTGCTCTTGGCACCTTTGGCGGAGCGCTTGCGGCTCTTCTTGGGGTATTCCTCGCCTTCTTCTGATTCGGTGCCCTCACGGACTTCCTCTTCCGGGGTCTCCTTCATCTCGTGGGCCTTGCCTTCGCCGGGCTCCATTTCCAAAGGAGGGCGCTTTTTGGTTGGGGTGCGCATCGGAAGAGAGGAGACCGGCACGGTCTCGGGGGCTAGATGCAGCGTAAGGCTGATGCGCTGTTGGCTTATACGCTGAGCGGTGTTGGTGTGATCTGCTCAAACACGCCGCGTTTGTTCAGGATGGAGGCGTCAGGGAATCGTGATGTAGCGGCGACTTCTTTGCGGTGGCGCTGGGGCATTTCAGCGTAGTCGGGATCAAGTTCTGCGATGTTCTGACTCCAAGGAGCTAAGTAGCAGCGGCAATTAGGATGTAGTGGTGTAGTAACTGTCCCCCTGCGGTAGATACGGCCGGCGCGGGGGGCGCAGATTGTGCAGGAGCGGTCGTCCGCCGTGGCGTAATAGAGAACGGTGTCGATGCCTTGAGCGCTGTAGTAACGGTCGCTGGCGGTGTTGTAAGCACGCAGGCTTTCGGTACGCACGATCGTTTCCGCGCGGCTTTTGACGACATCCAGGCGTTGGCGGGCGTCGGTGACCATGGCAGCGGTGGGCCGGCCTTCGGTGATGCCCTGGGCGATGAGCGTTGCTGTGGTTTCGGCAAAGGTCTGTCCGTGTTTCCACAGGAAGGTCTTGGCCTGCTGGAGTGCAGCGAGCGTGGCGTCGAGGGGGATCGTCACATCCACCCGGGGCCTGGTGGGCATGGCATCCTCGGTGGTGCCGGCCGCGGAGAGGAGGCCCAGCCTTTGGGCTTCAGTGACCAGGGTGCGCAGCGCACGGTCGTAGGCGTCAAGAGCTTCAGGGCGGACCGTGCTCGGGATGAGCCGGCGCAGCAGTTGGAGGATGGCCAGGTTGCGCTGGGCTGGGTCGCTGTAGCCGGCGCGCATGTGGACGCGGACGCGGCGCAACAGGCGGTTGAAGCTGGCGTCGAGGACGGCGTCCAGGCGCTGAATGGTAGCGTCCTCGGTGGTGCGGAGGATCTGGTTGTAGCGCTCGACTAGGCGCATGCGGTGAGAAGCCGCGCTCGGGTGAGGTTGTAAGCGTCAAGGTAGATGGCAGAATCAGTCTTGCTCTCCAACATGCGACGGCGCGCTTCCTTGAGGGCAGCTGCGCGACTCATACCGGGGTTCTGCTTCATCAAGTCAGTAGCTATTTGGTTAGCACTTTGAGGGCGTCGCTGTGTGGTGCGGGGAGCGGGGTTGATTTGTTGCTCTAACTCGGAGCGTATCTTTCTCTGAGCGTTTTTGACGTTCTTAGGGTTGTAGCCACCGTACCAGCGCTCTAACATGAGATCTTCTATCTCATCACGTATTTGAGACTTTGTAGCTTCGCGGTCTCGGGTGTTATTCATACGCTTAGTAAACTCAGCTATTTTTACCCCGCTCTGGTTGCCGAAGAGGTTGGCTAGGTCGCCCTTCATGGGCTTTTTCTCGCTGATAAAGAATATGACCTCGTCAAGAAGCTCACCTGAGCGTTTACGGTCTACAGTTAAAAACTTATAGGCTTCACGTTGAAGTTGCTCGTCTAATGTGTAACTGTTTTTGGCTTTCACATTAGCTCTATAGTCTTTTCCGTACTCCCTATTATTGGGGTCTATTTTCTCGCTGAGTCCGTGAGGAATGTTTGGATTTTTGAGTATGCGGGTGTTGCCACCTTGGAAGGCAAGCCCTTTAGAAATCTTGTAGAAGTCGTCACCTTCACTAACCCATGTGCGCATATTATCTTCACTATGGGAGAACATACCAAATGTAGGCCCTGCTACGTTGACAACTTTAACATCCCTGTAGCCCATCTCTTTTAAGATAGCTAGGGTCTCTGTAGCTACGTTTCCTCCATTGCTGTAGCTCATTATATCTACAGACTTTCCGGTTAAGCGGCGCTGAGCTACAACAAAAGCAGCTGCACGCACAGCATCTGGGTTAAAGCCTCTTTCTATATTTTCCCTTAGAAACTTAAAGCGCTTAAATGTGTCTTTTATTGTCATTCCAGCTTTTGCGACGTTCTTACCTGTAGCGCCTCCTAGTTTCTCAGCTTTGTCTATGAAAGCCTCACGTTTCTTAACTTGCAAATCATCTGGTATTTTATCTACAGGCTGAGAGATGTTATTTGAATATGGTATAATATCACGATCGCCCCATATCTGCTGAAAAGCACCGCCTTTAGCCATCATATAGCTACCTTGTCCGCGGTTTGTAAATTTATTGTCATCAGCATAGGATAACATTACAACGGCGCCTTTGGAGCTCTTAGTTTGACCAAACCATGCGGGGTCACTATCCATAGACCCGAAACCTCCATCTCGCCCTTTATCCTTAAAGTTATACACTGAGGCTTCAAATCCAGTTACATCTTGAGGACGCTTTTTTAATCTTTTTGCGGCATCTTCTCTAAACTTCCTTTCAAGCTCTAAAGCTAGTTTTTCGGCTTCTAACGCTGACTTAGATACATTTTTCCTATAAGCGGAAACACGAGAGCGTGATACACCCATAGCAGCTAGAACTGCGATACCACCCGCGACAGCTGCAGTTCCTGCTGCAACTTTAAGCTTGTCGTTCGCTAAGTTTGATGTCTCTTGTTGTTCTGTGTAGCGCGCAGTTGTAGCCTTAGTACATTTCTGATTTTTTGGAATAAAGCTCTTACCGCAAGGTTTACCAGTTCTTTCTTGTTTAGGTGTAAAGTCAAAGCGGGTTGTTCTGTGTGTAGTAGTTGTGCTGTCATCTAAGTTGGTAGAATCATTACGAATTAAGTCTGCGATTTGATCGATATGGCTGTCTTTCATTTTAGTAAACTTACCTTTCGTTTTCATGGCAAATAAACGCTCATCAGAAGAAAGGGCTTGCCTAAAGCCGTATCTCCTATAAATAGCGCTTCTCTTGCCTCCCTTTTTGTCGTTAGCGTAAGGAATGGCATAAATAATTGAATTGTCGGGTAGTTGTTCTACTTGGCTATTGAACATCTTTTTAACTAAAGAGGCTATACCTTTAGCGTTGCTAGCAGCCGCGGTTGACTTGGCGTCAAACTCTCCATCAATTCGGAATTGAGTAGAATAAGTGCGGGCACCCCCTAATGATTCTTGTGGAGTAGTGTTGTAAATAACTAAGCTCTCGCCTACTGATCCCGTGCTTAGAATAGCGCCGTTTTTTGTGCGCCAGTTACTAAAGTTATTAACAGTATCCACATCTGTTATCTCAGCCCCGCGAGCTCGTAGAGCCATGTGGGCGGCTGAGAGCTTAGCATCTCCTACAAGACGACTGGCCCGCTCTCTATACTGCTTAGGAAGCTTGTTAATACCATCTGTTACCTCTTGGCTTGACAAGCGCTTGATTACTCTTTTCGAGAGTTCGGGTACTACTTCAGCTGTGCGCTGTCTTACTACCGCTCCAACAGCACGCCGTTGAACACGTACACGTACATAAGCTTTGTGAGCTTGTCTATTGTTTTTCTTCAGCGCTTTCCTTAGTTTAATATCTCCCTTTCGGGCGGCTACACGTAGCTTTTTTCTATTTTTAATAGCTCCTACCACGGTAGCGACGCCACTAGCAATCGTGGCGACTTTGGCAGCATTGTTGAGCAGGTCTGTTGTAGGGTTCTGACCTTGAGCTGGATCGACGTAGCCCTTGGCTCCGGGCTTACTGCACTTTTCGTTCTTGCCGATGAAACTCTTACCACAGGGTTTCCCCGTGCGTTCTCGGGTGGGAGTGAAGTCCTCGCGAACAAGGAGGTAAGCGTCAGCCCGGCGACGTGATGCAATGATCCGATCGGCCTCGGTGGCGGCGCCCTCGGGGGAGTAGCCGGCGCGGATCAGATCACGAATGATGGCGTCGCGGCTGCGTTGACGACGCCGGGCCGGGCGCTCCTGGGAGGTGGCCTCTGTTGAGGTCTGCCCTCGGGAACGTGTGGCCTGCTGCACCAGGCTGATGCTGCCGATGGCGTTGCCTCGGACGTTCTGCCCGAGTTCGCGCCCGTACGTGCGAACGACCAGATCCAGGGCTTCCTGAGTGGTTGCAGGCTCGGGAGCACCCGTGGCTCGGGCGATTTCTACACCGGCGTTGAAGGCTTCGGTGCGTGTCAACGTGATGTTGACGTCGTTATTGGTGCCTAATCGTTTGGAACCAGCAACAAACCTAGTATGGTAGGTGCGCTTTGCTAGTGTGCCTGTGTAGGTGCCATATACAGGGGCGGGTAGGTCAATCGCACGACCGATAAAGACACTGTGTGCTTCGATGGCATCATTGTAGAATGTATTCTGCCGCATTTTCCGCAGGCGTGCTTGTTCTTTTTCATTTCCACGATTGACTACTAAGTCGATTGAAGGAGCTTGCTGTAAATCATCAGCTACTCTCTGAAAAAGCCTGTCGTAACTGGAGACCGTTTTCTTGTAGAGACTCTTGGCTTGAGTTTCATAATCTGAACGGGTTACAGTGTCTACCAGTATGCGCGTAGCTTGATTGTCAGCTAAGCTACTGCCACCGACTTTGCCTATATAGTTCCTAACAGCATCGGGGTCTTTAGGATTAAGCCCTGCTTCACGCATGCTTGTTTTGATACCGGCGCCTGTAGCTTTGAATAGCTGAGTCATGCGGCTAATAACAAGCTCCCCTTCTTGCTTTAAGTCCCCACCGTTGGGAGCTGGCAAGCCGAAGCTTTTAGCTAGAAGATCATTTGTTGCGTGAATCGAAAAGACACTGCCGTTCTGGCCAATACTGACTGGAGAGACACGAGGCGTTCTCGGGGTACTCCAGAAAGTCGTCAGAGACCGGCTTTCCCATACGTCATAGGACAGCCGACTAGGCCTGGAGCGGTTATTAACAGCTCCATCTACTGAACGAAGTGAATCTGTAAGTAGGCTTTCTACATCAGCTGCAGTCCCCTCCACATTGGAGGTGGTCTGGCTGCGCACCATTTCGCTCAGGCTACGTCTTGTGCCTGGTTCACGGGCTAGGGAAGCGGCACCTCTGGACTCGATCGAGCCCACGGAGCGGTTAATCGCACCAACAGCTTCGACTCCGATTTGTTGGCGGCGACGTACACGGTCTCCGTAAATAGGGATATTTGTACGAACTAAGTTAATGGCTGAGCGTGCAGAATCGTCAATTTGTTGACCTACGCCTTCGCGATAACCTTTGAAGTTTTTAAGTCCGCGGTGCATTAGAGTAGCACCTACTACAGCTGTTGCTGGTAGAAGTACACGTCCTAAGAAAAAGTCAACATTTTTCTTGACTTCTTCCTTCTTCTTCAGGTCTCCCGGTGAAAGCTTTGCAGTACCTCGCGCAATCGCTTTGCGTCCACCCTCAAGCTCGGAAAAGCTGAGCTTGACCGCAGCGGTGCGCAAACGTCCGAGCCCTCGCTCGATGTTGGCCAGGCCTGAGACAGGGTCAGAGCCTTTGCCAACAGCGCGCAGATGGCCATCTTCCCCTTCGCCCTTGAGGCGGCAGTCCCAGTTGGGTGGGATGCAGCGGTTACCGCACTGGCGATTGGGTGGTTTGCACTTCACCCGGGCGGTCCGCCTGGCGTCGAGGCGCTCTCGGGTGGCGTTGTACGCCTGGACGCGGCTGGTGTCGGAGGCTGTCATCAGTACGTCTCCCACGCAGCGCGAAGTGACTCAAGCTCGGCTGCCGGAACTGGCGAGAGCCCTGCCACAGTCTGCCGTGGATAGAAGGCTGAAACTGCCTTCTTGGCAGAACGCATAGAAGCGAAGCCGGTCACGTATGGACCCTCAACAAGAGCAGCGTCTGAAACAAAGCGGGATTTGTATAAGTTGTAGGATTTGGTTCGATGAGGGCCGAAGATCATAAGGGTTTGGTTTTTGCTGTCTACCCTGTGCCCGTCAGGTGTAACAAGATAACCTGCGCGCATATCTCCAATCTGGTGGGTTACTCGAATTGTTAGACCATGCGCGTCCATGCGGTCAAAAGCAAAAGGCTTCTGATTGTCGGTCTCATCCAGTGGCGCACCTTCACCCTCCGGCTCTTGCTCCGGCACTTCTCCGCCCTCGGGGGGCACGCCTCCCATCTGGGCGGCTTGCATCTGGGCCTCGAAGCCGGCCACCTGCTGTTCGAACTGCATCTCAGCCTGGGCAGTGAGCTGCTCGGTGACCGTGTCGTCCAGCTGCGTTTCCAGGGAGAAATCCGTGCCGCCGAAGCGGGACTGGCGCAGCTCCAGGGGGCTGAGCACGCCCAGCTGCACGTAGGTGTTGTCAGCCTGAGAAGCCTGGACACGCAGCGCGACCTTCTCTTCGTCGGTCTGGGTGAAGACCGAGGGGAAGTGGACCTCCCAGCTCTCGGGGGGCTTTCCGCGGGTGGGCCCCTCCCTGGCGAGGAGGACGTACTGGAAGACCTCGGTGATCGGGTTGCGGCAGTACACCTCCTGCCACCCCTCCACCAGGGAGGCCCAGACGCGCTCTTCGAAGCGGCCCTCCTTGCCCAGGCCGCCGGGGCTGTCGCCCATCAGGATCGAGGCCGGCCAGCCGGTCACCGCCTGGAGGTGGCGAATGAAGGGCTCGGTAGCGTCGGCGATGTTGCCCAGGCTGCGGGAGAGGTTGGTGAGCTCCTCCTCCTTGTCGAGCACCATGGCCCCGTAGACCGAGCGGGCCAGGTTGTTGATCTCCAGGCGCTTGCGGATGTCGGCCTCACCACCGGCGGCGATGCGCTGCATCAGGCCCGGGATCTGGTGGACGAGCAGATCGCCCTCGGAGAGCAGGGAGTTGAGGCCCCCGAGGGCACCCTCGTAGTTCTGGAAGGCTTCCCAGATCACCTCGATGCAGCTCATGCCCCAGCCGGTGTTGCGCGCTCGGAGGTTCCAGGGGAGGTACAGGCCATCGAAGCGCGCCACCCGGGAGGCGTGGATCATCACGTTGACGTAGGCCTCGGTCTGATCCTCGGTGATGCGCTGGGTGGTGGTGATGCGGTAGTGCTCGGGTTTGGAGTAGTCGGTGAAGCTGACGTCCTCGGGGATCAGCTCGTGGCGGGACAGCGGGACATAGCCCCGCACGTTGCGGAGGCGTTTGGGGTCGACGGGCTCGTGGGGCTCAAGCCCGTCATCGAGGAGCAGCACCAGGCCGGCGCCGCCGTAGATGCGCTGGAGCTGGATGACTTCCCGCAGCGCATGGCCGAATTGGGTAGCACGCAGGAAGCTTTCGACGTTGGCGACGAGCTCTGCCTGCTGGGGGGTGATGTCGTTACCACCGAGCTTGATCGTGGGCTGGTGGCGCAGGATGGTCTCGGGGATGGCGTCGACGTAGCGACGCACCAGGCCGTTCTTGTAGAGCTCTTCGAGTTCTGCTTGTGCTAAGAGTGAGTTGTACCTGACAGTGTTACCCAGTTTCTTGTCTTTTCCGGGTACACCCATTCCGGTGAGGACGTTGACAAGAGCGCCATCGTTCCGGAACTGTTCCGCAGCGAGAGTCATAACAATGCGCTCTGATCGACCTACTTCGTAGGTTAAGCACGGAAATCGCGAAACAAACGTCGGAAATGTGTTTCCGATGCTGGGTTAGCGATTTCCGATGCTGGGTTAGCGATTTCCGCCTCAGCCTTCGCGATTTCCGATGCTGATTTACAAATTTTCGAAGAACGCTGCCGTGGGTGGCGTGTCCGGGATCAGCGAGCAGGCGAAGGCCAGGGCCATAACGGTGTCATCATGATGTCCAGGCGCAGCTTCGCGGGCCCCGTTCTCCTTGTGCTGGAAGGCTCGCAGCTCCTTGGGAATGTCGCCATCGGGGAAGATCAGCTCGTCGTGCTCGAGGAGGTAGAGGATCCGGTCGGTCGCGGTGATCTTGCTGGGGCGGCTGGTGTTGAACAGCTCGATGGCATAGCTGGGCAGCGCACCCTGGAGGGCTTCGGCGATCACGGCGCCCATGGCCTGCTTCTCCACGATCACCCGTTGGGGGAGGTAGTCCTCGATGAGGGCCTTGACGTGCCGCAGGCTGTAGTCGGTGCTCCGGCCGTTGGCGCGGTACATCGACACCACCTCGTAGGGCGCGGTCGTGATGTCGAGCACCAGGGCGACGAAGTAGTCACGGCCGCCGGCGTTGGGGTCGATGCCGATCACGTAGCTGCGGCCGATGACACCGCACTCGCGCCAGGCGCCCCGGGTGGCCCGCTTGATCAGCGCGCTCGGGAAAACCTGGGTGTCGGTGCTGCCGAAGGACAGCTCGTACTCGGAGGCCCAGGCAGCTTCGGTGAGCTTGCGCTCCTTGCGCGTCTTCTCGGCCCAGCCGGGGTCGGCGCTGTAGATCGGGTGCTGGCTGTAGTGGATGGCGATGCGGGTCCAGCCGTCGTTCGCACGAGCCAGCAGGGCGTTGAGCTCCGCGATCAGCTCGGGGCCGCGCTCGGGGTTGGCGCGGGCGGCTGAGACAGCGTCGTACCAGTCCTCGGGGATGCTGTCGTGCCAGACGGCGCCGTACCAGTCGGTCTCGGTGTCGGGGGTGGAGGTGACGATCACCTTGGCGGCGTCGCCCAGCATGGCCAGGGCGGGGGAGGCGGCGCGGTAGATCTCGTCGACGTCCTCGACGAAGGCGGCCTCATCCAGCCACAGGACGGAGCCGGAGGGGATACCGCGGGCGGCGCGGGCGCCACCGGGCAGGAAGTAGAGGGTGCCGCCGCCGACGATGGAGACCAGGGTGTTGCTGTCGCTCGTGTAGCGGAAGCTGTGGCCCTGGATGCTGTTCAGCATGCGCCGGGTGCGGCGGCCGAGGTCTGAGGAGTCCTGCTGGGTCTTGCTGATGATGATTCCCGCGAAGCCAGGCTCGGTGGCGGCGCGGCAGCCCATGTAGGAGGCGACGGTCTCGGAGGCGCCCATCTGGCGCGACTTGTTGACGATGACGTTGGCGGAGCGGTTGATCTGGGTGACCAGGCCGATCTGGAAGTCGTAGGGGTCGAAGGGGGCGATGGTGCCGGCCGTGCGGATCCAGGTCTTGCGGGCGAACTCGGGCCAGCGGTCGACACCCGGGAGAGGGCTTGTGTTGGTCGAGGAGGTGTAGATCGCCGAGAGCGCTTTGCGGCGCTCCAGCTCGGCCTGGAGGCGGTCAGCCCGGCGGCGCAGGGCGGCGAGAGAGGCGCTCATGCGTCCTCATAGTCCTCGGGGTCGGCGGAAGGTAGGAGGGGGTCGAGGTCGCTCTCGGGGATGGGGTCGTCGGCGCGCGTGGCCAGGGTCGCCAGCAGCTGGCGCTCGAGGTCGGCGAGCTGACGCTCCAGGATCTTGCGTTCGGAGAAGCCCTGGGCGCCGTTGATGAGCGTGCGGCTGGCGGCGATGCGGTCTGAGTGCCGGGCGTTGGGGTCGTTCATGATCTCGGTGAGCGTTTCCAGCGCTTGCGGCACCATGCTCAAACTCTGGCCGCCGCTCTGGGCCATGAGTTCTTGTTGGAGCGAAAAGATGGCGCGTTGGACCTCGGGTTTTCGCCTGTAGTTCCAGATGGTGCGTTCGGAAACGTCAAGCGAGCGGGCGACTTCGCGGATTGTCTTGCCTCGGGCCAGGAGGTCTACAGCGAGACGTTCACGCTCTCGGAGACCATCGATGTAGGAGCGCTTTGGGCCTGGCATGCTGTTGTTGTAACTCAGAGGTATGCTGAGCCTAGCGGATCTTTTCGTGAAAGATTCGGAACTCCCTCTCGCTTTTGGAGGTTGACTTAGATGGCTAAGGGTGATGATGAAGTGCTGCCTATGCACCGAGTGTTTACTTTTGATCAGATGAGGCGGTCTGTTAAAAATGCAAAAGATATAGAGGCGTTAAAGCGGGTGGCCTTGTCTCTTGTTGACTACTTAGAGGCGCAGCAAAAGACTGTTAATAAAATGCTGCGCCAACAGTGGTTGGGGTCGAGTGACTGTGAGACTCTAGATCCGGGCTAGGACTACGTCGTGTGGTTGGTTTTGATACTTGCCTAAACGTTCAGAATACGTGGTTTTGCAGGGAGCTCCGAGGAAGAAGAGAGCTTGAACAACGCCTTCGTTGGCGTAAATCTTGCAGTCGGCGCCGGAGGAGTTGGAAAACTCTAGGGTGAGGTGGCCAGACCAGCCAGCTTCGCCGGGGGTTAGGTTGGCGATAACACCACAGCGGGCATAGGTACTTTTGCCTACGAATAGGGCTGTAAGATTATCTGGGATGTTAAGACGCTCGTAGGCCACCCCGAGCCCGTAACTATGGGCGGGGAGAACGAAGTAGGAGCCGCCCTCGGGGGAGTTGTAGAGCGGGGCGGGGGCGAGGTGGGCGGGGTTGAAGTTTTTTGGGTCCACGATGGCGCCGGGGATGTGACGGAACACCATGAAGCGCTTGGGGCTGAGGCGGATGTCGTAGCCGTAGCTGGAGCAGCCGTAGGAGAGCACTCCGCGGTCTTCGACTGTGCGGATCAGCGCAGGCTCGAAGGGGGTGATCATGCCGGACTCGGCGTAGCGGAAGATGTCGCGGTCGGAGAGAAGCATGGGTGGTGGAGGCAGGGTTAGGCGACGTGGCGCCAGGCTTTGCGGTTGATGATGCGGCTCACAGTGGCAGCATCGATGCCGTATTCGGCGGCGAGCTGGTAGTTCGGGACGCCATCAGTAGCCTGCTGCCGCATCCGGCGGACATCATCCTCGAGGAGGACGGCGCTTCCGTTGCGGCTGCCGGGAGCTTTGGAGCGGCCCAGGGTGGTGCCGGGAACGGGGCCCGGCCGCGGGGAGAAGGGGCGCTCGAGTGTGCGTTGGGCGAACTTGCAGTTGATGCAGCGATACCAGCGGTGTGTGCCGTTGGAGCGGCGTTCAGTGACGACAACGCGCAGGGTGTTTATTGTTAAGCACTTAGGGCAGTTCATTGCTGTGGTGCTTTCGTAGCCAGGCGGCTTGTAGCTGGTGGAGTTTGGGTTGTTTCAGGTGGTCTGAGCTGACGGTTCCAATGATGTCGCCGAGGCGGATTTCGATCATGCCGTCCTCGGTGTAGGTGTAGATCGGAGAGGGCATGGAGGGGGTTACAGGGGTCATGGTGTTTCGGTGGTAGAAAGCCCCTTGCGAAGCTCGTTCATTACATCCTCCTTCGTGAAGCGTTGCTGAACCAGTAACGTGCTTGTCACCTGATTTAGCTCGGTGACGACTACATCCTGGATGCGCGACAGCAATTCAGCGTGCTCGGGTAGAGCGTCGGCGAGGGCCGCGCACCGTTTCCTGGCAGTTTCAATGCAAGCTTGGGAGACGTAGAACATCCCCAACTCTTGACGCCTGTAGGCTTCTTCGGCGGCTCGCTTGATTGTCACGATATCATCAGCCGGGGAGAAGCTGTTCAGAAAAATGCCAGTGCGGCACAGGAACTCATCGCGTGGGGAGTTAACGCAGACTTCACCGTCTTCATTGAATCGCAGCCATCGAGCGCTAACGCAGCCCGGCTCGACATCTGTAATCTGGCATATTCTGAGAGGCG